>ULTE01021433.1_pt1 | contig 13736 bp, 11 predicted proteins | sample 1957401 | NCBI WGS metagenome assembly ULTE01 (sample SAMEA4835728, study PRJEB28245) | human gut metagenome | biome: gut microbiome; material: fecal sample | place: Denmark | collected 2008 | reverse complement strand
TTTATCGGCGGGATCGACTCTCTCCTCGGCAACCGGCTGGGCTTGGGAGAACGATTTGAGGAGGGTTTCCGTCTGCTGGGCCCCACGGCTCTCTCCATGGCGGGCATTCTCTGTCTTTCTCCCCTCATTGTCCGGGTACTTTCCCTGACGCTCTCTCCGCTCTGGCAAAGGATCGGCTTGGATCCCGGAATGCTGGGCGGTTTTATTCCCATCGATATGGGAGGCTACCAGGCGGCGGTCGATCTTGCCTCCGATCCGACCATCGGGCTTTACGCGGGCATTCTGGTCTCCGCCACAACGGGATGCACGCTGGCATTTACCATTCCGATGGGCATGGGGCTTCTCTCTCCGGAGGACACGAACGCTTTTTCCCGAGGGATATTGATCGGTCTCATTCCCATGCCCGCGGCGCAGATACTCGGCGGTCTTGCCGGAGGGATGCAGTTTCTCCCCCTTCTGAAAGAGAGCATTCCGATCCTGCTTTTCTCCGCGGCGCTGATGCTCTGCCTCCATTTTTCCCCACAGAAAAGTCTGAAAGTATTCGGCGGCTTTGCCAAGTTCCTTCGGGCTCTTTCTCTGATCGGGCTGACGCTCGGCGCGGTGCAGTACATCGGCAATATAAAGCTGCTGCCTTCCCTGATGCCGCTGGAAGAGGCAATGCAGGTGGTCGCATCCATCGGGATCGTCATGCTGGGGAGTCTCCCTGCGGCGGAGCTTCTCCGGCGCGGCCTTTCCCGGCCGTTTTCTGCTTTGGGCAGAAAGCTGCATATGGATGACCGCAGCTTTGCCGCCCTGCTTGTCGGCTTTGTCAGCGCCACTCCGGCCATCAGCATGATCAAGGGAATGGATCCGCGGGGCAAAGTTATGAATGCCGCTTTTCTTGTCTGCGGCGCTTCCGCGCTGGCCTCGCATCTCGGCTTTACCGTGGCCGTCGAGCGGAGCCTGATCTTTCCGCTGCTTATCACCAAGCTGACCGGCGGTCTTATGGGTACGGCTTTGGCGCTTCTGCTGACAAGGCGATCCGCCGGGAATTCCCCGGTTTCGTAAATACGGCGTCCCCGAACTATCCGACATATAGACATAAGAATGCGGCGCGGTTTGGATCGCGCCGCATTCCAGTCTGTCGAAAAAGCCTCGCAGAGTTTGCGCCCGCAGGCGCAAATAAAGTTCTAACCATTTTCTCCGGCGGCGTGTACGTCGGAGAAAATACTTTTCGGCTCGCAAACGTGCGAGCGTAAGCGAGTGCGCTGCGGCGAGCCGCATTCTTTTACTATTCCTTAATTGATGTGAAGGGTGTCCTCCGCCACGATGGTGGCGATGTTCTGGTTGCTGTAGGTGCCGTTGAAGTGCCATGTCACGTTCACCGGTACGTCCGTGCCGGACGTGACATCCACGCTCGTGCTGCCGAGGAAGGTCTGCGTCAGGGGAACATTATCAAGGCGGATGGCCTTGGAGGACGCGTACGACACATTGCCGCCGACATTGAACACAACATCGCTGGTGCGGTCACCCGTTACGAGCGCGTACGACTCGACGTAAGTATCGAGCTTGAGCGTTTTCGTGCCGCCGCTGCCGGTCACCGTCCACTTGACGACGATGTTGATGTACGTTCCCGTGTCCGAGCGGAACTCGCCGCTCTGGTCCTGGACGGGCACCGCTGTCGGCTGCACAGTGGGTACCGGCGTTTCGGTCGGGACGGGCGTTGCTGTAGGAACAGCGGTCGGGACGGCTGTCGGAACAGGCGTCCCGGTCGGCTCCGGCGTCGCCGTGGGGGGCGTCGTGGCCGTCGGTTCGGGCGTTGCGGTCGCCGTCGTCCCGGGATTTTGCGTATCCGAAGCTTTGTTTTTCGATATACGGAACACAACAAAAATGCCGACAGCGACAAGCAGGAAAACGAGGATCAGAATGGGAGCCGCGGATTTTTTCATGGAGAATACCTCCCTATCATTATTTCATCAGGAGATCGATCGCCTTGTCCAATTCAGAAAGCGTTTCGGTATCCCCTTTTTGGACGGCGTCGATGACGCAATGGTTCATATGGTCGCGCAAAATAATTTTGCAGATGTTGTTGATCGCGCTGCGCACGGCGGCAAGCTGTACGAGCACCTCGGCGCAGTCGCGCCCGTCGTCGATCATGCGCTCAACGGCGTGCAGATGTCCGATCACGCGCGCCAGACGGTTCTTTACGGTTTTGGTGTTCTGGTGCGTATGCGCGTGGGAGTGAGAATGCACCGTTCCGTCGGCATGGACGTGAACGTGCTCCTCCGCGGTATGCATGGATTCCGTATGTTCCATAACTTCTCACTCGTCTTTCGTCATGTGCTGCGCGGCAACGCGCAGCATCATTCGTTTCGTTTCCCCGGAATCAAACTTTACCTCGACCAGCGCGTCGCCGCCCATCGGCGTCATCTTTTCGATCACGCCCTTACCGAACGCCTTATGTACCACGCGGTCGCCCTTTTTGAAGTCCGGCGCTTTCGGCGCGGACAGGACGGTCTTCGGCTTTTCCGGAGCCGCGCGCTTTGCCGCGCCGGTTCGTCCGGTGCGTGCAGCATAGCTCGTGCCAAAGCTGCCGGGCCGGTAGGACACCCCTCCGCCGGAATAGCCGGAGGCGCCTCCGCCCCATGTTCCGCTTCTTCCGGAGATGAATGTGCCATCGTCATCCCAGAGATTTGCTTTCTTTTTCGCAAGCCCCTGCCGGTCGAGCAGCGTCTGGGGTATCTCCTCGGTGAAGCGGGACGGAAGGTTGGCCGATGTGCGGCCATAGAGCATACGCTGCGCGGCGCAGGTGATATAGAGCTTCTCCCGCGCGCGGGTGATCGCCACATAGCAGAGACGGCGCTCCTCCTCCATATCCTCGGCCTGCATGCTCGGGAACAGGCCATCCTCCGCGCCGATAATGAACACGACCGGAAATTCCAGACCCTTTGCCGCGTGCATCGTCATCATGACGGCGGCATCCTCGGCGCGGTCGTAATTGTCCAGATCGGTATAGAGCGCTACCTCATCCAGATACGAATAGAGATCGAGGTCGGGGTTGGCTTCCACGCTCTTCACAATGCTGGACTTGAGCTCGGCGATGTTTTCAAGGCGGGTGACATTTTCGTCGCCGCCCTTCGTCTCGAGTGCCAGCGCGTAGCCGGTGCGCTCGACCACCGCGTCGTAAAACTCATCAAGCGGCAGCGCAGAAACCGCTTCCTGCAGCTCCGCGATCATGCGGCAGAACTCCTCCATCCGCTTTCCGGCGGCGACGCCGGTGCGGTGAGATGCCGTGGTCATCGCTTCAAAAACGGAAATGTTCTCCGCCGCGGCGATCTCGCGGATCTTTTCCAGACTTGTCGCCCCGATGCCGCGCGGCGGCTCGTTCACAATGCGCAGAAGCCGCGTTTCATCTGTGGGGTTCGCGATCACGCTGAGATATGCCAGAATATCCTTGACCTCGGCGCGGTCAAAAAAGCGCGTGCCGCCGAAAATGCGGTACGGAATGGAGCGGCGCTTGAGCGCAAGTTCGATGCTGCGCGACTGCGCGTTCGTCCGGTAGAGCACGGCGAAATCACGCATGGGCCGGCGCGCGGAGGCGATGGTACGCGCGACAAAGTCGGCCTCGTCATCCTCATTCCGCGCCTCGAAGAGCGTGACGGGGTCGCCGCCGGACTGCGCCGTCCAGAGCGTTTTGCCCTTGCGCTCGCGGTTGTTTGCGATGACGGCGTTCGCCGCGGCGAGAATGTTGCCGGTCGAGCGGTAATTCTGTTCGAGCCGGATGACACGTGCGTCCGGGTACTGCTTTTCAAAGGAGAGGATATTTTCGATCGTCGCGCCGCGGAATTTATAGATGCTCTGGTCGTCGTCGCCGACAACGCAGATGTTCCGGCTGCCGCTCGCCATGAGCGCAGCAAAGAGATATTGCAGATGGTTCGTGTCCTGATACTCGTCGATGAGGACGTATCGGAATTTTTTCTGATAATATGCGAGCACATCCGGCTCGTCCTGCAGAAGGCGGACGGTATAGTATATAAGATCGTCGAAGTCCATAGCTCCGGCGTCCTGCAGGTGTTTGGCATAGGCTGCATAGATCTTCGCCGTGCGGATGCGGCGGATATCACCGGAGCGCTCCTCGGCGGCGACGGCCTCCTCCGGCGAGACGAGCGATCCCTTGTACCGGCCCGCCGCGGCAAGCATGGTCTTCGGCGGGAACACCTTGTCGTCCATGTTCATGTCGCGCAGAATGCGCTTCATAACCGAGAGGCTGTCCGCCTGATCGTAGATCGTGAAGCTGTTCGGAAAACCGAGACGGTCGGCGCAGCGACGCAGGATGCGCACGCACGTGCCGTGGAACGTGAGCGCCCAGACATCGCGCCCGGTCTCTCCGAGCTTGGCTTCCAGACGGTTTTTCAGCTCGTCGGCGGCCTTGTTCGTAAACGTGATCGCGAGCACCTGCCACGGCGCCGCGGGATCGACGGCGCACAGGCGGCGGATATCGTCCGTCACGTCCGTGCGTCCGGCTGCGGCGTCCTCGAGCGCAGCGAGCATCGTCTCGTCCGCATCGGGCGGAAGCTCTCTCGTGTCCGCGCCGCGGCCAAACTGCAGGATGTTGGCCACGCGGTGGATCAAGACCGTCGTTTTCCCGCTGCCGGCACCCGCGAGCAGAAGCAGCGGGCCTTCCGTCGTCAGAACAGCTTCGCGCTGTTCCGGGTTCAGATTGGCATATTCTTTTTCAATGATCTGCCGCCGCGCGGCGGCAAACCGGCGGGAAAAGTCCTCGGTCATGGAGAGATATCCTCGGTTTCTTAGTCTTTGAAGAACAGGTGTTTGACGCGCTTATAGATAAAGAACGTGATCGCGCCGTTGGCGCCCGCTTTGATAAGATTGAAAAGCAGGATGAACGGCATGAGCGAGAGCACGGCGGACACCGTACCGCTGTTCACCGCGCCCATCAGAAAATACGGCGTGATGACGAGATTGGCAAAGAACATGCACACGACCATCGTCAGCGTGCCGATGCCGATGGCGACCGCGGCCATTTTCTTCGTTTTGTGTTTCCGGTAGAAAAGGCTCGACGAGAGCACATACGCGCCCGTTGCGACAATGTGCATGATGATGCCGTAGATCCCGCTCTGGGCGCTCACGGTAAAGCCCTGAATGAATGCGGCGATCAGCGTGACAATGAATCCCGCAGCCGGGCCGAACGCAAAGCCGCAGATCAAAATGGGAATATCCGCCGGGTCGTATTCAAGGAACGCGACCGCCGGAAAGATTGGAAAATGGATCAGCGCAACAAAGCAGACGGAGAGTGCCGTCAGGATCGCCATCGTCGTCAGTTTACGGGTGTTTGTCATGGGAAAGGCCCCCTTAAAAAAAATTCGTCCGAAGAAAGCCATTCTCCGGGCGCAGCACAAGAATGTAAGGAGAGCCTTACCGCTTCTTCTTCCATCCAGACTATACTGTCGGTCTCGGAGTTGCACCGAATCTGCCTTACGGCTCGCGGACTTTACCGCCGGTCGGGAATTTCACCCTGCCCTGAAGAATAGTTCCATATTCAGATAGCCGTATTATAGCACGCCCCGCAAAAAAATCAAGAGCTTTGACAATCCGGCCGAAAAACCTTACAATAGCGACAAAAGGATGTGATGCGCATGGGCGAGCCGACCTGCACCTTTACGGGCCACCGGGCCGAAAAGCTGCCATGGGGCTATAACGAAAACGATCCGCGCTGCCGGAGACTGAAACGGACGCTGTACGATACGCTGGAAGCGGTATACGAATCCGGCTTTCACCGGTTCATCTGCGGTATGGCCGAGGGGTGCGATCTCTATTTCTGCGAAGCTGTTCTCGCGCTGCGCGAGGATCACCCCGATATAACGCTTGAAGCCGCCGTCCCGTTCGCCGGACAGTCGGAGCACTGGGGCGCGGCGCAGCGGCAGCGGTACGAAGCCCTTCTCGCGCGCTGCGACACCGTTACCGTGCTGCAGGAGCGCTACTCCCCCGGCTGCATGATGAAGCGCAACCGGTACATGGTCGATCACGCCGATCTCATCATCGCCTGCTACGACGGTAAATCCGGCGGCACGCTCAACACGCTGCGCTATGCCATCGAGCGCGATATCCAGATCGTGCATCTGCCGCTGGAAAATGTATAGGAGCAGGGGCATGGATTTTAAAACGATCGATAAGTCAAACTACCGGGAATGCATGGAATTGCAGGTCGAGGAAAGTCAGAAGTACTTTGTCGCAGACAATACGCGCTCCCTCGTTGAAGCCGCCTATGAGGACGGGCTGTACACGCTCGGGGTATACGATGACGATACCATGGTCGGGTTTGTTCTGTACGACTACGACGACACCTATCCCGGCTGGTCGATGAGCCGGTTTATGATCGGCCGTCAGTTTCAGGGTAATGGGTACGGCAAGCGGGCTGTCCGGGAGTTTCTTGATTATTTCAAAAAGAAACACGGCGCAGACCGAATTTATATCAGCGTATCTCTCGATAACGCCGCCGCGCGGAAAATGTACTCGGATATCGGTTTTCAGCCGGTCAAGGAAATTGAATACTCCTATTCCGGCCATCTTTACCGTGAAATGCAGATGGTAAAGCATCTCTAATACCGCTTACAGCACAAAACGGCGCAGACAGTTCCCCTGTCCGCGCCGTTTCTGCATGATAAAATTTGAAATCAGAAGCCGAAGTTCAGCCCGCCGGTGACCTTCGCCATGCTCTCCTCGCGGGAGGTCTCCGCCGCCTTGAGCGCGGAATTGACCGCCGCGATGACCATGTCCTGCAGCATTTCCACATCGTCGGGATCGACGGCCTCGGGGTCGATCGTGAGCGTGATGAGCTCACGCTTGCCGTTGACCTCCGCCGTGACAACGCCGCCGCCCGCCGAAGCGGAGTATGTTTTGGCGTCCAGCTCCTCCTGCATTTTCAGCATGTCCTGCTGCATCTTCTGTGCCTGCTTCATAAGATCGCTCTGTCTCATGCCGCCGCCCATACTCATACCGCCGCCGAAGCTGCCGCCTCTGTATCCTTTTGCCATAGTTTCCTGTCTCCTTTTATTGGATGGTTACATTGCCGAATTTGCCGAGAAAATCAAGTTTATCCTCTCCCTGTGCGCCGCCGCTTTGCAGCTCCTCCAGCCGGATCTGCATCGGTGCGCCGCAGAGCGCAGACACCTTCTGCCGTATCTTGTTGAGCACGTCCGGAACGTTGACGGCGTTTTTTGCAAAGCCCGGAAGCAGATGCAGAATAAGTTCGCTCCCGCGGATCTCGCCCGCGGACTGCGTGGCGTCCGTCAGAACGATGCGAACGCCGATGGGCAGCTCGTTTTCAAGCTGCGAGAGCGCGTATTCCCAGCTGACGCCGCCCGCGGGGACACTGTCCGCCGCTTCCGTCACCGGGACGCTTTCCTCCGCTTCTGTCGCCGGGACGCTTTCCGCCGCCGGAGGCGCCGGTTTTGCTTCTTCCGCCGGGACAGGCTCACTCGCCGTGATTGGCGGCGCATATACGGGATCGTTCTTCGCCGGAGCCGGCGTTTCCTGTACCGGCGGCGCCGGAGGAGGCATCGGGATATCCCGCTGTTCCGGCCGGGGCGCGGCGGGTCTCTGCGCGGGAGCGGCCGCGCGCGGCGGCGGGATCTCTCCGCCGCCGGAGAGCTCCGCGAGACAAAGCTCCGTCTGCAGGCGCGGATTGCCCGTTTCGCGCAGCAGTGCCTGGTGCTTTTGCAGCGTATTGAGAAGCCAGAGAAGGTTTCCGTCGCCCGCGCGGATATCGCGCAGAACGTTTTCCCCGTAAGCTCCGGAGATCAGCGTCCGCCCGCCCTTTGGGGCGAGACGGAGCAGCAGCGCGTCGCGGAAGAGCCCGGAGAGCTCGCCGAGCAGCGCCGCAGGATCCTTGCCGTCCTGCCAGAGTGATTCAAACTGCGTGAGCGCTTCCTCGGTATTCCCGGCGAGAACGGCGTCCGCAATGGACTGCGTGCGGAGCGTTCCGGCCAGTCCCATGGCGTTGAGCACCGCCGCGGTGTCTACCGTTTCCGCCGCGGAGCACTGGTCGAGCAGCGAAAGGCCGTCGCGCATGCCGCCGTCGGCAAGGCGGCCCAGAAGCTGCGCCGCGTCCGCCGTGAGGCTGATGCCCTCCTGCTCCGCAACATAGGCGAGACGCTTGGCGATCGTGTCGCCGTCGAGCCGCCGGAAGCTGTGGCGCTGGCAGCGGGAGAGGATCGTGGGAAGAACTTTATGGAGCTCCGTTGTTGCGAGAATGAACATGAGATGCTGCGGCGGCTCCTCCAAAATTTTCAGCAGCGCGTTGAACGCCGGTTTGGAGAGCATGTGCACCTCATCGATGATGTACACGCGCTTGCGAACCGTGGTCGGAGAGAAGATCGCCTCGTCGCGCAGCATGCGCACATCGTCCACGCCGTTGTTGGACGCCGCATCCAGCTCGACCACGTCGAGAACGGAGCCGTCCTCAATGCCGCGGCAGGCGTCGCACTCGTTGCAGGGGTTTCCGTCCACCGGGTGCTCGCAGTTGACCGCCTTGGCGAGAATGCGCGCGCAGGACGTTTTGCCCGTGCCGCGGGTGCCGATAAAAAGATAGGCGTGGCTAAGCCGTCCGGTACGCACCTGGGTCTTGAGCGTTTCGGTGATGAACGGCTGCCCCACCACATCGTCAAAGGTTTTCGGCCGGTATTTCCGGTACAGAGCTTCGTACAAAATCCATCTCTCCGTTTTTGGGAAAATAGAAAGCGATCCTTGGCAAGACTGCACACCTTTCCTTGAATAATGCGGTATGCCCGGTGCAACAGCAGCCGGCTCAGGTCCGGCACCCTCACGGCACACACAGCGATCCGCTTAATGCTGCTCGGTTCCCCGCCTGACATGGTTCACGGGGCTGTGTTGCGCGAGACCAGACCGTCAGCGCCACTTACTGCCGCCAGACGACACATCGCATACCCTCGGAGAGGAATTCATCCCTGCTATAGCGGATTGCAGGCTACAGGGCACCGCTGGCTCCCCGACTAGTGCAGCCTTGCCAAAGACCGCTTCGTTATTATATCGGATGCGCGGAAAAATATCAAGTGTCTTTTGCGTCGTGTTTTTGGTTTCCCGCATATCCTGATACATGGAAAGGGTGTGCATCGTTATGGAACAAAAAAATTCCCGGCAGTTTTTCCTCGGCGCAAACACCGGCGCAGGGTTCGTCTCGCTCTATCCGGCGTTTGCCGCGCCGGAGGACGGCGCGTTTTTCTGGTACATCAAGGGCGGCCCCGGCAACGGGAAATCCACGCTCATGCGCCGCGCCGCCGAGCGCGCGGAGGAAGCGGGACTCGCCGTTGAATCCATTCTGTGCTCCGGCGATCCGGAGTCGCTCGACGGGATATACATTCCGGAAAAGAAGCTCGGGTATGTGGACGCAACGTCTCCGCATGTGCAGGAGCCCGCCGTTCCGGGCGCTTCGGGAAAGTATCTCGACCTCGGCGCATTTTACCGTCCCATTCCGCCGGAGGAAGCGGAGAAAATGCGGCGGCTCTTTGCCGCGTACCGGCGCGAGTATGCGCGCGCCTATGACATGCTGAACGCGGCAAGGCTCGTCTCCCCCGGCGGCATTCCGGGCGTTCTTACGGCAGAAGCTAAAGCGCGCGTGCGAAAACGCGCCGAAGCGTTCGCAGAAAAGGCCGTTCATCGTTCGGAGACAGAATACGAAAAGCGGCGCTTTCTCTCGGCCTATACCTGCCGCGGCGCGGTGCTGCTCTCGGCGACCGCCGCGTCGTTCGGGCGGGTGTACACGCTGGATAATGAGCTTGGGCTTGCGGACGATTTTTTGCAGACGGTGCTTGAACGGGCGCGCTCGGCCGGCGCGGCGCGCATCGTCTGTCCCGATCCGGTCGTTCCGGAAAAGCTCGCGGCGCTGATTCTGCCGGAAGATGGACTGTCGCTCGTCGCGGTGTCCGACGATTTCCGCTTTGACGGCAAGGCCGCGCGGCATTTCCGGCTCGACACGGCGGCGGAGCTTTCCGATGCACAGCGAAAAGAAATCCGCCGCGCCGCCGCGCTGCGCCGTTCGCTCGCGGCGGAGGCGTGTTCCGCGCTGCGGCGGGCGAAGGAGCTGCACGACGAACTGGAGGCGGCATATCATCCGTTTGTGGATTTCCGCGCGCTGACGCGGTTTGAGCAGAAGCATCTGGAAAAGGTCTTTTCGGCATAAGCATCCGCCGCCATGCATATACTTGTCGCGGAATAAAACGGAGGTAAGCTATCATGGATCTGCGCAAGGAAAAGAAACGGGCTATCATGCGCTATGCCGGATATGTCGCCGGCACTCTCGGCGTGGGCGGACTTTCGGCACTTCTCTCCCGCGGCGGCATGGAGACCTTCGCGCATCTGAAAAAGCCGGCCTTCGCCCCGCCGGGCTGGGTGTTCCCGGTGGCGTGGACGCTCCTTTATATTTTGATGGCGATCAGCGCGGCGATGATCGCCGGAGAAGGGACGAAGGAATCGCGCGACGCACTATTCACGTACTGGGCGCAGCTCTTCGTTAACTTCTGGTGGTCCATCTTTTTCTTTGCCTGGGGACTCCGTCTGACCGCCTTTTTCTGGCTTCTTCTGCTGCTCGCGCTCGCCGTGGCTATGGCGTTCCGGTTCGGAAATATCCGTCCCGCAGCCGGAAAATTGAACATTCCGTATCTCCTGTGGCTGGTTTTCGCCGGCGTGTTGAATATATCGGTATACATTTTAAACAAGTGAAACGTTTCCGAATGGCCCGCAATTGGTTTGCGGGTCAATTTTTTGTTAAGACTTGTTTTTCATAAAAAACGGTATTGAAAAAAAAAGTTTTTTCCTGTAAAATTTATCTCTGCCCTGATACCCCAAGCAAAAAATAATTTGAGGAGTGAAGTAATTGGACAAACTGTTTTGGATCGGCTTCGTCGGTGCTGTCGTTGCCGGTCTCTTTGCTGTTCTTCAGGCAAAGAAAGTCATGGGCTATTCCGAAGGCACCGAAAAGATGCAGAAGCTCGCCGCTTCCATTCGTGAAGGTGCCAACGCTTATCTGAAGCGTCAGTACACCACCGTTCTCAAGGTCTTCGCCATCGTGTTCGTGGTTCTGCTGGTGATCGCTTTTGCCTCCGGCGGCAAAATGCTCTCCAAGTTTACCCCGTTCGCGTTTGTCACGGGCGGCATCTGGTCGATGCTCGCCGGTCTCGTCGGCATGAAGATCGCCACGAGCTCCAACGCGCGTACCGCGCAGGCCGCCTCCGAGAGCCTGAACAAGGGTCTTCGCGTGGCGTTCTCCTCCGGTTCCGTTATGGGCTTCACCGTCGTCGGTCTCGGCATGCTGGATATCACCATCTGGTTCTTCCTGCTCCGCTATGCCTTCGGCATTGATGATCCCGTGCAGCTCGGCAACATCATGGTCATGAACGGCATGGGCGCTTCCTTCATGGCGCTCTTCGCCCGCGTCGGCGGCGGTATCTACACCAAGGCCGCGGACGTTGGCGCTGACCTTGTCGGCAAGGTCGAAGCCGGTATCCCCGAGGACGACCCGCGCAACCCCGCCACCATCGCCGATAACGTCGGCGACAACGTCGGCGACGTTGCCGGTATGGGTGCTGATCTGTACGAGTCCTACGTCGGCTCCATTCTCGCCACCTTCGCGCTGAGCGCCGTCGGCGGCTACGGCTTCGCCGGTATGCTGCTGCCCATGGCTCTCGCCGTTGTCGGCATCATCTGCTCCATCATCGGCTCCTTCCTCGTCAAGACGAAGGAAAATGCTTCCCAGCAGGCCCTGCTCAAGAGTCTCCGCACCGGCACCTACACCGCGGCCATTCTCGCCGCCGTGCTCGCCGCTCCCCTCTGCCTTCTCCTTCTCCCAAACGACGGCTGGGGCGTTTACGTCGCCATCCTCTGCGGTCTGATCGGCGGCTGCGCCATCGGCTACTTCACCGAGTATTACACCTCCGACACCTACAAGCCCACCCAGGAGCTTGCCGCGGCTTCCGAGACCGGCTCTGCCACGATCATCATCGGCGGCATCTCCCTCGGTCTCAAGTCCACGCTGACCTCCATTCTGATCGTTGCTGCCGCCGTTCTCATCAGCTACTTTGCCGCGGGCGGCTCCAAGACGATCGTTGACGGCGCCGGTCACTTCACCGAGGCCTTCAACAAGGGTCTGTACGGCATCGGCATCGCCGGCGTCGGCATGCTCTCCACGCTCGGCATCACTCTCGCGACCGACGCTTACGGCCCCGTGGCCGACAACGCCGGCGGCATCGCCGAGATGGCCGGTCTCCCTGAGGAAGTCCGCGAGCGCACCGACGCTCTCGACTCTCTGGGCAATACCACGGCCGCTACCGGCAAGGGCTTTGCGATCGGCTCTGCTTCTCTGACCGCTCTCGCGCTGCTCGTCTCCTACGTCAACATCGTGCAGGACAACACGGAAGAGATTTTGAACTTCACGCTCACGAGCCCCACTGTTCTGGTCGGTCTCTTCATCGGCGCGATGCTCACGTTCGTCTTCTCCGCGTTCACCATGAGCGCTGTGCAGCGCGCGGCGCAGTCCATCGTTGTGGAAGTCCGCCGTCAGTTCAAGGAGATCCCCGGCATCATGGAATACCAGGCTGATCCGGACTACGCGCAGTGCGTCTCGCTCTGCACGCAGGGCGCTCTTCACGAGATGGTCGCTCCGGCTCTGCTCGCCATCGTCGTTCCTCTGGCCACCGGCCTCATCCTCGGGCCCACCGGCGTTGTCGGTCTGCTCGGCGGTGTGTCCGTCACCGGCTTTGCGATGGCCGTGTTCATGTCCAACGCCGGCGGCGCCTGGGACAACGCGAAGAAGTATATCGAGGGCGGCCACCACGGCGGCAAGGGCAGCGAGCAGCACAAGGCTGCCGTTGTCGGCGACACCGTCGGCGATCCGTTCAAGGATACTTCCGGCCCGTCCCTGAACATTCTGATCAAGCTGTGCTCCACGGTTTCCATCGTGTTCTCCGGCCTGATCCTTGCCTTCCACCTGATCTAAGCATATAGCGATAAGCTCCGGCATGATCCGCAGGGTCATGCCGGAGTTTTATACTTTCTTGCAAGCGCCCGTCTGCCGTGGTACAATGATGAAAATCTGTGGATCGGAGCAAGGTACAATGGCGAAAAATGAGAGAAAGCTCACCCCCGCCGAGCAGAAACGCAAGGAACAGTTTGCGCTCGTCTGTGAGGAAATGGAACGGCAGGGATACCGAAAGACCGAACTCACCATCGGCGTAGTAAAGGCGAATCTCTTGGCGCTTATCGTCATGCTGCCGTTTGCCGCACTCTCCGGAGCCGTTGTTCTTTCCCGCGTTTCATTCCTCTCGATGGCCGAATCGATGTCGCCTTTCGATTTTCTCTTATTCCTTCTTGTAATGCTGCTTCTTACCGCAGTTCACGAAGGCATCCATGGACTTACATGGGGTCTTTTTGCCGAAAGTCACTGGAGAGCCATTCGCTTCGGCGTGATCTGGAATGCGCTTACGCCTTACTGCACCTGTGCGCAGCCGATGAAGCGCGGGCAGTATATTCTCGGCGCGGCCATGCCGACGCTCGTGCTTGGTATCGGCCTGACGGCCGCCGCGGCGCGGATGGGGATTTTCTGGGTCTTCATTCTGGCATTAGCCATGATCTTCGGCGGCGGCGGGGATTTTGCCATTATACTCAAAATGCTGCTCCACAGGCAGCGCGGAAAGGAAGCCGTATACTACGACCATCCCTACGAATGC
>ULTE01033458.1_pt1 | contig 13891 bp, 6 predicted proteins | sample 1957401 | NCBI WGS metagenome assembly ULTE01 (sample SAMEA4835728, study PRJEB28245) | human gut metagenome | biome: gut microbiome; material: fecal sample | place: Denmark | collected 2008 | reverse complement strand
GATGGACTGGAGAAAAAGATTGATTCCATGACGGAAGAACTCACCAATATGCAGAACCAGATAAAAGAAATGCAGGAGGATACGTTTGTCAATAATGCTAAAAAGGCATTGTCAGAAGCACAGGAGCGACTTAATGCCAGATGTGAGCAGATAAAGTCACAGGTATCTGAAGTGAAAGCACAGGTCAAATCTACAGCTAAGAGCATAGTCGATGAGGCAAAAGAAAAGGGAAGATCTGCATTATACAGAGTGTCTGAGTTCTTAGGAATTAAGAAAAGACTTCTTGATATCAGAGAGAATGTAAGAGGTGCAATCAAGACAACGGATAAGGATATAGCAAAGACAGCACTTCTTGCAAAAGGATTTCGAGAAGCTGGTCAGACAGCAGCCAATGCATTTCGTACTTTTGCAGACAAGCCAGAGGTGGATTATTCACAGAAAGAGCAGAAACATCCCATTACAAAGGCGGTGCTTGCACCTATGAAAGCAGTGAAAAAGATGTTTGTATCAATGGAGCTTCATCTGGATGCATCTATTGATAAGCTCGATAATCTGGCTATGAATGTGCAGCTTGATAAGGAAAAGCATATGGAGAATGCGAAAACAAAGGAACAGACAGAGCCGGAGAGGGCAGAAGCTGAGCGAGTAGAAGCAGAGGTTGTATACTCCCCAATGGTCGCTGAGCCACAGGAGTATCAGTATAATGCAGATGCATTTGAGGCAAGAGGTGTGGATGAGGTGAAGCAGGAAGCAGCACATAAGGAAGCACCGAAGGTAAGAGAAGATAAAGCCAGATAAATGCGAGGACGTGGGAGAGATTCTGCGTCCTTTTTTAGTGTATGAAAAGGATGGAGAATATTGAGGGTGAATATAATTTTCAATTTCAAGAGTTTTTACCGATTCCTTCGAGTTCCATGGATAAACTATCAATTAAAGAAAGAATTATTATCGAAGTTTGTGACTTTTTAGAAACGTGGTGTTGGTTTTTATTTGCATTTGGATTGGACAGAAGTTCGATTCAAGGAGATTTTTTATTAAAAAAATAATGAAGAATATATTGACAGAAACCTTGCGAGATGTTATCACGCAAGGTTTCTGTTTGCAACGCAAGCAGAAACCTTGCGTGATGTTAATATAAAAGTGCAAAGAATGAATTTGTAATAGTTACAATCATCTAATCATTAAAAGGAGGTATTTTTTATGGGAAAGAAGAACGACGGAGCAATTTTTTTGGAGTTGCCAGAAACAGAAGAATGGAAGAAGTTAGGATTACCTAAAGAGTTGGGTAACAACTTGAAAATGGTATATCAACGGAAAGAAAAGGATAAACCAGCAGAGTTTTTAGAAGTATGGAATCCAGATAAAGAATATCCTTCAAGTTGTATTATTACAAATGTTTCATCGACATTAGGAGGATTTAAGTTGATGCAAGCTGGAACTGAGATAGTGAATATGCAAGGTACAAGTAAAGATCCAAAACATGGTTATAATAGTTGGATAGATTTTATGAGAGCTGCGTATCAGAAAATAGGATTAGAAAATGGTCTTGTAGGTGGATGCTCAGTAGATAACTATATATATGAACGTGATGAAAATGGTGATGAAATTGCTATTCCATGTGCACATTCTGTATACCCAGCAGGTGCACATGTATATGAAATGGTTGGCGGACAAATTGACCCTAATAATTTTTATCTGGTTTCATTGTGTAGTCGTCACAATAAGGCAGGCACTATACGTACTTATATGAAATTAGAACAGGCGGTTTTGGCAATAAAGTTAAACAATTTTATGAAATAAAAAGGAGGACAAAATTATGGCAGACACAAAAGTTGTAACACCAACCAGCGCAGATGTTACCCCAACGGTAGTAGTAAAGCAACCAGACATTATGCAGGCTTTGATTAAAGTAGACTTTGAACTTCTTGGAACAAAGCTTGTGGCAGAGTACTACAAGTCAAATGATAAGGAATATTATCTGCTGATGCCTACAGATCAGGCAGATGCCAGAGGAATTACCATTAATGACATGATAAACGATATTTGTTATCTGATTGGCTTGGATGATACAGCAAAATTACAGGTTAAGGAATTAACTGATTGTATTGAATCGTTGGGGTTAAGCTTTAAAGATATCAAAGTTGTATTAAAAATGGCATATTTTTATTCGGTTGTGGACAGTACGAACAGTACAGGGGAAAATGCGGCACCGGTAAACAATACAGAATACGCATTCCAGCTTGAAATTGATACTTCAAAAGCACTCCCGGAAAGCCTCAAGATTTTCAATATTCAGAGAGTCGGTGTAGCAGTCTGGAACACAGAGAGAAGTAAGATTATCAGCCAGATGAATCTTTACAAACCGGAAGATTTGTTAAAAGAAATCTAAGAAGCGAGGTGGTTTTGATGTCAAAAGAATATATGAACAGTTCCTTGAATATGGAAGGTGAATTATGCGGTGTCAAAACCACTCTTTTGGCAGGTTGCATCGAAGATGAGCTGTTGTTTTCTGCGGAAGTGGAAATAACCAAAGACAGCCTGAAAGAACTTCTAAAACTGTTTGGCAGCGTTACGAAAGAAAAAGTAGGGGATTACGTGGAACTGCTGAACGATTTTGAGGTAAAAGCCCTGTTTGCACATAGCAATCAGCAGACCATGCTGGAGGTGCGTACAGAAGCACTAAAATTTTTGGCTTATGATGGAAAACAGGGAAAACTGGTTGCCTTTGCCCTTCTTCCGCAGGAAATTATCAATGGGGAAAACGATTCGCTGGCACAGGTAGTAAAGAAAGTGATGTATGTGTTTGGAATACACAGCTTCACCTTCCTTTACCGTAATACGAACATAAACTGTAGCGAATTGTACAAAGCATATTCGTACCTGCCGGAAGTTCCGCCCATAATAGAAGGAAGCCTTCTATTAAGCACAGCCTTTCGATTTGATGAAGTGGCAAAATATCCATTTACAGATGCCATGAGAACAATCTTCGGAATAAACCAGATGGATATATTCGTGGGGCTGGGTGGAAAACAGGTAAGCTGTGCACTGCTTGTGCCGGATATTGAAAATGCACTGTTAAGCTGTCAGAACATAGTAATCTATACACAGTTTGGCAGCAATAATGTGAAATTCCAGATGGCGGGAGCTATCGGACTAAGCTGCTTTCCGGGATTAAAATTTTATGTGAATGCAGAATTCACACTTACAAATGTATCAATATCGGCAAGTACCATGCCGACAAGCGTTTATCAGATACCTAATACAAAAATATCAATCTGCAACTGTGGGCTGGAGCTTGGCTTTGGCAAATCCGGTATCAATATCGGGGCAATGTCACAGATAAATATCCGCAATCTTATGTGGTATGGAGCATTGAGCATATCCTATAATGGTACGGTTCCAATGCTTGATATGATCAACATAGCCATGAGTGAAGTGTCGGTATCCTCTCTGGTATCAAACCTTGCAGGAATTGATTCGCAGTCAGTAAAAGAACTGGATATATTTACCGTCACAGCCTTTGACATCAATAGTTCAGGTGGCGGTAAAACGATTGATTTTAAGACACTTACAGATGCGGAAATCATACAGGCTGTAAATAATGCATTAGCGGGAATGAAGCAGGAGTATCTGCTGAGTCAGGACAATGTAAGTGTGACAAGACTTCCGGGCGATAGTGCCTGTGACGTTCTGAACACAAAGACCATGTTCCATTACTGGCTGAACAGTAAGGGAGAATTATCCTTTCCACCGCAGGCATATTATGCATCTAAGCATCTGACCATAGGCAGATACAATTTTGATATGGGAGTATTCTTTGCAGGACAGTTGGAGATTTTCGGACAGAAAATCAAAGTCATGTTTTCGTCAGTAAATGATAAAGGCATTCTTGGATATGCGGAAGTATCACCAATACATAACAGTGTGCTTATTATCAGCGGTTCCCGTTCTGAGAAAAACAGGATAAACCCGGTGCTTGGCAGTACATCAAACAGTACATTGGAACTGCTGACACAGGATTTTTACAGAAATGAAGTGACAGACAGACCGGTCACTTTATACATGGATGTATCCAAAAACGCCTGCAATTTTTATATAGATGGGCATATAGAACTGTGCAAAATATTTTCTTTTGATGCACTGGTATATTTTGCCAACAAAAACATAAGGATTGCTGTTGAAACAAGCTATTTCAACCTGTTTCGGGCTTCATTGTATCTGAATGCAGATTATCAGAAAATGAAAAATCTGTTCTTTGAATTTGAAGTCTCTCTCGACAGCACAGGATTACAGAATAACCTGAAACAACTGACGTACCTGCTGGATGAAGCAGTAACCAAATATGACAAAAAGATACATGATGCACAGAAAAAAATCAATGATGCAAAGAACAAAGTATCCTCCCTGCAAAATGAGATAAACTCATACAAAAGTAAAATCGAAGAGTGCAGGAGGGTAATTAGGAAAGCAAAATGGTATCAGTGGGCGAAGATGGCTAAGGAAACAGCCAAAATCGTAGGCTATGAGGTTGCCATCGGCGGCATATATCTTGCGATGAAAACGGCAGAGGCAGCTCTTGATGCAGCCAATAAGGTACTGTCGCTTGCAAACAAACTGGGTAGCGGTTTCCTTAACACAATTAACAAAGTGATTCAGGGTGTGCTTAATGTATTCTATATCAGCAAGGCACTTCTTGGCATAATCGTAAATGGAAGCCAGATATTTGTAAAAGTCAATATGGAGCTTACCGTTATTGGAAAACAGATATCCGTAAAAGAAGAAGTGGATATGAACAAACTGATTGAAAAGCCAATCATTCTGTTGGAGGAACTGACCATCAATCAGATCAAGGACCTGATAGATATGCTGTCATTGGGACAGACACCGGAATACGAGAGGATAGAGGCAACGCCATATCCATATATGGAATTTCCGGAAGATCCAGTGGAACTGTCAGAAATGGTTGCCTATGGTGCAAAACGAATCGAGCAGGCAAAGGGAATGGTAGAAGAACTTCAAGACCTGTACATTGACGAGCTTCAGGAGCTGGATTCCGAGATTGAGGATATGGATACAGAATTTAAGGCGGCAGCACAGATGGTAAGCTACTCTCTGGAAAAAGCATCGGATAACGTATACATAGATGGTATGGACGAACTGATTACGCAGATAGAGGAAGCAAAGGAGGACGGACAGATAAGTCCTGAAGAAATCAAGCTTGCCGAGTCATGTATAGATGATTATCTGAATATCATCCGCCCGTCCGCCACGACAATAGAAGAATCAAGTATGCGTGTGAAGGAATGCGTAGACAGCATAGATACTGAAAGAACGACAAAAAGAATGCGTAGTTCTTATAAGAACGCTGATGCAGAGAATGGAACTGAGCTTATGAACAACAGGGACTATGACAAGTTCTATGGAGAGCTCCAGTCTGTGGTAGAGAAGTATTTTCCGCATGGTTCCGGACATGGATATTTCAACATCACGGATGAAGAAGTATTCTATCAGGCATTAAATAACGCAAGAAAACAAGCAGGATGTGCTTATGTAGAACTGTCCGAGGAAGATGAAGAAGAAAATCAGGAATCAGGTCTGCTGTATGGAGCAAAACCGTTAAGGCGGATGGTAAGTGAAGGATATATTCAGAGGCTGCAATAAAAGTAAAAAATTATTGTACTCTTTTTCAGTCAGCCATTATGGGATGGTTAAAGTTTCATATACAAAAAAATCAGGAGCTTTCTAAGATTAGAAGGATGGAGCATCGTGCTCTTTCAAGGATAATCAAGGGAAGCTCTTTTGTTTATAAAAAGATATATTTGAATTTCAAATAAAAATTCTTGAAGAAACAGCCTTTTTTTAGTATAATAAAACTGAGTTAGTGTATAGAATGATAAATAGAAATTCATGATAGATTTTGTTCATATTATCTATCTGAATATGACTGGAAAATAAGAGAATATCTTTATGGGGACAGAATGTGTAACTGCACCATAGTTTGGACAGGAGGATTGATATTATGAAAAAATGGAAAGAAAGAGGAAAGAGAATCGCAGTATTGTTGCTTACGGCAGCCCTTGTTGGAAGCAGCGTGGACTTATCTGCTCTTACGGTAAATGCAGCAGAGGAAGAAAAAGTGCTGACATGTGAAAAAGAGGAGCAGACTACATCGGAAGAAATAACCGAGACAGCAAAGCGTATTACCTCATGGACATGGAATGATGAAGAGGAAATGTTGGACTTGGAGGAAAATGTGCTGGCACTTCCCGGTGCATCCAAAGATCATATCGTATCCTTTGATGACATCGTATCATTTCTTCCTATCTCTATCACAGCCACGATTACAACATCTGCGTCTGTTACCGAAACAGAGGATACAGAAGCAACAGATGAATCGGAAGAAACGGATGGAGCAGAAGAAACCGTGACTCTGGAAGGCTGGGTATGTGAAAACTACCCGGAGGAAGGTGCGTACAGCGGTAACTATACTTTTACTGCGAATCTGCCGGAGGGCTATGAACTCGCAGAGGACGCAGCAGCACTGAAAGTAAATGTGGAACTGGGCGGAGCGCAGCTTTTGGAAGCAACCACCATCACACCAACACAACCAAGCGAAGGTGATGGCTCAGTAGAGAACCCGTATCAGATTACTTCGGCGGCAGAACTATACTGGTTCGCCGGACTTGTAAACGGAACTCTTACAGACGGTACTCAAAATAATTCAGCCTGTGCGAAGCTGATGAATGATATTACGGTAAATGATAATCTGCTTAAAAATATTACCTATAAAAAAGATGAATCTGGCAATCCGACCAATGAAGTAACAAACGGCGAGAACTTCATTTCATGGACACCGATTGGAGCAAATGGTAGCGCGTATCAGGGGACTTTTGATGGAAATGGACAGACCATCAGCGGACTCTTTTTCAATGATAGCACAAAAGATTATGTTGGCTTGTTTGCCAATATATGTGAGGCAACAATTCGGAATGTCGGTGTCGTTGATTCTTATTTTTTCGGAGAATATTATGTCGGAGGCGTGTGCGCATTCGGTGTAGATGGTACGATAACTGGCAGCTATAACACAGGTGGTGTAAGTGGAAATGGTGATGTCGGAGGCGTGTGTGGAGTTGGTATCCGTGGTACGATAACTGACAGCTATAACACAGGTAGTGTAAGTGGAGAAATGTCTGTCGGAGGCGTGTGCGGCGAAATATCAGATATTACGATAACTGACAGCTATAACACAGGTAGTGTAAGTGGAGAAATGTCTGTCGGAGGCGTGTGCGGCGAAATATCAGATATTACGATAACCAATTGCTATTATCTGAAAGCGGAAGGCACGAATTTGGGTGGCATTGGCAACGCAGATGACACAGGGAAGGCAGAAGGAAAAACCGTTGCACAGTTTGCATCCGGCGAGGTTGCATACCTTTTGCAGGATGGGCAGACAGAACAGGTCTGGGGACAGAATATTGATAATGATGGTGAGAAACAATCTTTTCCTGTTTTTAGTAATGCGAAAGTCTATAAACCTTCAGAAAGTTCTCCTTGTAAGGCTGGATACACAAATAATGCGGAAGGCTTAAAGGAACATGATTTTGGCGACGACAAGACTGGCGAAAGCTGTTCGAATTGTAGTATAAAGAACATCAACTATTCCGGTATCAGTATTAGCAGTGTGGATACCCTTTACTACTATACAGGTAATGAGATTAAGCCGGATATTACCGTAAAAAACGGCGAGACATCATTAACTCTTGGTGAAGATTATAACATTACTTATGGTAATAATACGAGTGTAGCGGAAAGCAATGCTGAAAATGCCCCTTATGTGAAGATTACCGGAACAGGCAATTATGCAGGAGAAATTACAAAGAACTTTACCATTGCTTACATTGCTGCTCCGGATAATTATATAACAGGAACGAAAGGTGCGAATGACTGGTACACTTCAGATGTCACGATCGGCGTAGCAGACTGGCAGGTATCAACGGATAATAAGTCCACATGGCAGAAAAGCATTTCGGTTACCGAAGAGGGAACACATTCTTATACTCTTTATTTTAAAGACAGTAACGGATACATTACAGATAGCATAAGCAAAGAGATTAAGATTGATAAAGCTGCTCCAACCGGGACCATTAAGGTAAAAGAAAGTACATGGGATAAATTTTTAGAGACAATTACCTTTGGCTTCTGTACCAACACCAAAGAAAAAATTGAGATTACATCAAAGGATACCGGCTCCGGTATAGCTTCTACAGAATATCTGGTATCTGAAAAGGCATATACACAAATTTCAGATGTACAGAATCTGAGGGACTGGGCTGACTATAATAATAGCAAAAAGCCTGTAATCAAGACGAACAGGACCAACTATGTGTATGCGAGAATCACAGACAATGTCGGAAATGTAACCTATCTGTCCAGTGATGGCATTTTGCATGATGATGAGAAACCGTTTATTTTTGATAGAACCCCGGTCATGAAGGATCGCTCCGGTAGTGTGACATTTGAAATTTTTGAAGATGGAAGCGGTCTTGAGAATGTTTATTTCTTATATAGTACGGATATGGATAAGGTAACAAGTGCTACGACAGAGAATTTGAAAGCATCTGATTATCACAATGCAACCGGAACCTTTACATTATCAGACCTGAAACCAAATACCGAGTATTACTGTGCAGTTCTTGCAGTGGATAAGGCAGGAAATGAAAGTTATCTTTTAAATAGCACATTTAAGACATTAAAGGAAGCCATCACGGGAACTGTATCCATTTCCGGAGAGGCAGTATATGGAAAAACATTGACAGCATCCTATGAGGGACTTGCGACAGATGCCGGCGAAGTTACAGTTTCATGGTATCGTGGAGAAGATACTACAGCGATTGCTACCGGAGATACATATACTTTAACAGCAGATGATGTAGGAAAAGTGATTACAGTTAAGGTTACCGCTGCAAACTGTTCCGGAGAACTGACGGATTCCACCGCCGAGGTAGCAAAGGCAGAACATCCAAATCCACCGACGAATGGAAATGTGGATGATGAAAACAATACCTTTACCTTTAACGGAACAAGCGGAGTTACTTACGAATACAGTACCGATGGTGGAGCAAGTTGGACGGATATTACGGTAGATTCCGGCACCGGTGTTGGTACTGTTACAGTTGGAAACGTGATAGTCAACACAGGAGATTTACAGGTACGGGCAAAGGAAACAGATGGATATAAGGCAAGTGATGTTATTTCCAATACATCTGCCTATACCGCAACCTTAGAAGGCAGCGTAAGCCTTTCCGGAACTGCAAAGTATGGGGAAACCTTAACTGCAACTGTAACCGGAGCACAGCAGGGAGCTGTATTAACCTATACTTTCTGCGCGGACGATACAGTGCTTCAGCAGGGAAGCAGCAATACTTATAAGATTGTATCCGCCGAAGCAATTGGAAAACAGATTACAGTTAAGGTATCTGCGGAAGGATACATAGGAACAGTTAATGATACTTCGGATACTGTTGCAAAAGCAGACGGAGTGCTGACACTGAAACAGACTGAATTTACCCCGACCTTTGGGGATGAGGCATTTAAGCTTGGATGTAGCAGAACCGGAGACGGAACGATTTCCTATAAAGTTTCCGATGAAAAGGTCATTAAAGTTTCCGATACCGGAGAAGTAACGATTGTGGGAGCAGGAAGTGCCACCGTAACAGTATCTCTTTCGGAAACAGAGTGTTATACCGGTGCGGCAGAGCAGACGATTAAAGTCAATGTGGCAAAGAAAGACTATGTATTAAATCCGTCAACAGGTACGGCAGCTTATACATATAAGCAGGGAGCAAGTAATGTGGCGGTGGATGTTGCAGGAATGCTTCCGGCAGATAAGGGTAATACAACATACTCTGTGTCAACGACAGATGCCAGTACGATACTTGAAAATGTATCGGTATTAAAAAATGGTAATCTGACCTATGATGTGAAGTCATTTGATACCTATACAGAAGGAATTACAGCAACTATTGCAGTCACTGCAACGATGGCGAATTATAAAGATGTAACTTATACATTAACTGTAAAGATTACTGATAAATTCGTAGTGACGGAAAAGGCAGGTGCAAAGGTTTCTTCTGACAGCACATCCCTTGTGTACGGACAGAAGATAAGTGCATTAAAGCTTAATACCACAGAAGCAAAATTTGTAGCCAATGGAACAGAGGTAGCAGGTACACTTAGCTGGGAAACACCGGATGAGGTACTGAATGCCGGAAGTCATCAGGTTATATGGAAGTTTGTGCCGGAGAATGAAGCACTTTATCAGGGATGTACCAGAACGATCACAGTAACCGTAAGTCAGGCGACACCGAATGTGACAACTGTTCCGACAGTGGCAGACAGAGTATATCATCCAACTGCAGCATTAACAGATAGTGATCTTGTTAGTGGAAGCGTAAGCTGGACTGTTGGTGGCGTGGAAAAGACTGTTGAAGGTAGCTGGAGCTGGAAGACAAACGGCACAGTTCCTACAACAAATGTGAACAGCTATGTAGCAGTATTTAATCCGACAGATACCACGAATTATGTGCCGGTAACGAAGAATATTACCGTCAGGGTTGTAGCAGCAACAGCTTATGTGGCTGAAAAACCTACTGTAAGTGCTATTACTTACGGACAGACCTTATCAGATGCAACAATAGCAGGTGGAAAAGTACAGTACAGTGAGAATGACACAACTCTTGTAGACGGAACATTTTCTTGGAAGGATGCAAGCCTTGCACCGAATTGTGCAGACAGCAATCTGACAACTTATGTATTGGTATTCACACCGACAGATCGTGCAAATTACAACACGGTTGAAACGGATGTAACCATCACAGTAAATAAGGTAAAAGACGCACCGCATATGCCGGGATCGGCTATGAGTGTTCCATACAGTAACAAAACTGTCGGTACAGTTACTTTAGCGAAAGACTGGACATGGCAGGAGAGTGATAAGGCTACTGCATTGGAAGTAGGTGTGCCTGTGACCGCAACTGCTGTTTACAATGGTGCGGACAAGGGCAATTATGAAAATGAATCAGTGGTAATCACAATTACCAGAAGTGATTGTGAACATAAGAATACTGAGGTTAGAGGTGAAAAGGAATCCACCTGTAAAGAGGAAGGATATTCAGGAGATACCTATTGTAAGGATTGTGGAGAATGTATCAGTACAGGTCATGCCATAGAGAAAAAAGAACACTCCGGCGGAACGGCAACATGTACCCATAAGGCGAAATGTTCAGTCTGCGGTGCAGAGTATGGCACTTTAAATCCGAATAACCACGAAGCCATAAAGCTGGTGGGTAAGAAGGATGCTGATTGTACTTCTTCCGGTTACACCGGAGATAAGTGTTGCAGTGGTTGTAATGCAGTCCTTGAAAAAGGAAAGACAATAGCCGCAACCGGACACGATTATCATTCAGAGATTACAAGGCAGCCTACCACTACAGCGGAGGGCGAGAGAACCTATACCTGTGTAAACTGCAATGACACTTACACAGAAACGATTCCAAAGCTTCCTGAAGAAGAACATGAGCATAACTATACTTGTACGATAACAAGGGAAGCAACCTGTACCCAGACAGGAATTAAGACATATACATGTAAGTGTGGTGACAGCTATACAGAAACAATTCCTAAGCTTAACCATAAGTATACAAGCAGTGTAACGGTAGAAGCTACTAAGGAAAAAGAAGGCGAGATGACATATACCTGTTCATTGTGTGGACACAGCTATACGAAACCAATCGCTAAGTTAAAGGATGATAATAGACCAGGAGATAATAAGCCGGGAGATAACAAACCAGGAAATAATAAGCCGGGAGATAACAAACCGGGAGAAGGCGGCGATAAGAAGCCAGCGGAAATACCGGATACCGGAAAGCCGTTCATCAAAGACGAAACAGGTAAAGAAGGCTGGGATGTTATCAAGAACGAAACATCAGATGCAAAAGATGGCGATGCGGTAAAGGTTGATATGAACGGTGCTACCGTAGTACCGGGAGATGTTCTTGACACTATCGCAGGCAAAGATGTAACCATTGTGTTTGACATGGGTAATGGCATTACATGGAGTGTAAACGGAAATAGCATTACTACTGACAAGGTAAGCGACATCGACTTCAGCGTAAAGGTTGGAGAAGAAGCCGGTAATAACATTCCTGTGGATGTTATCAATAATGTGACTGGAGAGAGATATTCTATCCAGATCAGCCTTGCCTATGACGGCGAGTTCGGATTTACAGCAGTCCTTTCCATCAACATGGAAGCAAAGAACGTAGGACTTTATGCAAACCTGTTCTACTACAATGAAACTACAGGAGAGCTTGAGTTTATCTGTGCAGATGAGATTGCAGAGGATGGAACTGCTGACCTGACTTTCACTCATGCTTCTGATTACACCATCGTGATTGATGAAGCACCGATGGATGGAAACGGGGCAGACGACAGTACAGGAACTGGCAGCAACAATGTGACTACCGAGTCAAAAGAGGATTCATGGAATCCACTCTGGATTATCATCATCGGAGCCATCGTGATTGTGGCAGGACTTGGAATATTCTTTATCATAAAGAAAAAAGAAGATAAAGAAGATAAAGATAATCAGTAACAGTTAATTAAGATGCAGCATATGTGAGAGAAATTTCATGTATGCTGTATTTTTTGTTATAAACCATTCGAGAACTCACATATTAAACAATGTATTTGATTAAGACAGTAAAAGGAGATATAACAAAAGTAACAGATGTGCAGGCAATTGTTAATGCAGCAAATAACTCTCTTCTTGGCGGAGGCGGTGTAGATGGTGCGATTAATAGAGCAGCAGGACCGGAGCTATTGCGGAGTGCAGGACACTTCATGGATGTGAAACTGGTGACGCAAAGATTACAAAAGCATATAATCTGCCTTGTGATTATGTAATACATACAGTTGGACCAATATGGAATGGAGGAAGAAATAGAGAAGAGGAACTTCTTGCTAACTGTTATTTTAATTCTATGAAGCTGGCAATGGATAATGGAATCAGGTCTATTGCATTTCCTTCCATATCAACGGGAGTATATAGTTTTCCAGTTGAGTTGGCGGCAAAGATTGCGGTACATACAGTAAACCGGTTTTTGCAGGATAATCCAGATTGTTTTGATCTGGTGGAGAGGGTACTATTTGATACTCATACTGAATCGGTGTATGAAGCTGAGGTTGATAAATTATATGATAAATAAAATGGCTAAAGGGAGTTGTTATGTACGCTGAAAAAACAGATTATGATGATATTGAAATGTCGAGCAGGTTGCGGAATGTCCTAAGAAGAAATGGATTTGAGTCATTGGAAGAATTGAGAGAATATCCAAAGGAGCATTTTATAAAGTTTCGTAATATGGGGCAGGCGACGCTGCAGGAATTATATCAGATTTGTGAAGAGCAAGGCATAAAGCTTCGTAGTGTAGAAGATCTGAATGATAAGGAACATGGAGTCAGATTTGATGACTTCCTATGTATGGATGCATTTAGAATGGGGATAAAATGCAAAGATGATTTGAGAAGATATAGTCTTGAGGAACTTGAAAATATGTGTCCGAAGGATAAGAGATTGTTTGTAAGATTAAAGAAGTTGAAAACAATACAAGGGTAATTTTATGGGATTTGTTAAATAAAAGAAAGCTACGAAAAATCTGATTATAAAATCGTTGTTTATCAAGCTGTTTAATTTTGAAAATTTCTTTGAAAAACTATTGACTCCTACGTAACGTAATAGTTTAGAGTATGCTTATCGAGAGGAGGAAATGACAATGATGACGGTGAATGAAGTAAGTAAATTAACAGGAGTGAGTATACGCACTCTGCAGTA
>ULTE01053000.1_pt1 | contig 14026 bp, 8 predicted proteins | sample 1957401 | NCBI WGS metagenome assembly ULTE01 (sample SAMEA4835728, study PRJEB28245) | human gut metagenome | biome: gut microbiome; material: fecal sample | place: Denmark | collected 2008 | reverse complement strand
CATGGCGACAGCCACGGCAATGACAGCGCAGGAAACGCCGAAATGGCTCAGGAAAAGCGCGATCTCCCCAGACGGAACGAAAGTGGCGTTCTGCTACAAAGGCGACATCTTCACGGTTGATGTCAACGGCGGAAGGGCACTCCAGATCACCACGAACCAAGCCTATGACTCGGATCCCCTCTGGACTCCGGACGGGAAGAGGATCGTGTTCTCTTCCTACAGGGCTGGCTCCAAGGACATATTCATCACTTCCGCCGAGGGTGGTGTTCCGAGAAGACTGACAGATTACCCGGGTAACGAGACTCCTCTCTGCGTGCTTGACGGCGGCAGGGTTCTGTTCCAGGCAAACATCCAGCAGGACGCCGTCTATGGCGGATTCCCGGGCAGCCCGCAGGTCTGGCAGGTTGACGAGAAAGCCGGCAGGCCTCAACTTGTAACCTCAATGCCTCTCATGGCTATGAGTGTGAACAACTCAGGAGAGGTCATCTACGAAGACTACAAAGGCTACGAGGATCCGCTCCGCAAGCACCACCAGTCATCCGTGACAAGGGACATCTGGCTCTATAAGCCAGCTTCGGCTCAGGGTGAGAGGTTCAGGGTCACCGGCGACGGGACATTCACGAAACTGACATCATTCATCGGAGAGGACAGGAATCCGGTCTTCGCCGCTGACGAAAAGACATATTATTATATATCGGAGGCTGACGGGACACTCAACGTCCACAAAGCGTCCATCACCGAGCCGGGCAAATCAACCCAACTCACGAAATTCAAGGACAACCCGGTAAGATTCCTTTCCGTGGCCGGCAACGGCACGCTCTGCTTCTCCTGGAACGGAGACCTCTACACAATGACGGACGGCGGCGAGCCCAAGAAGCTCGACATCACCGTGGCGAAGGACGAGACCGAGAATGATGTTGAATATCTCACCTTCTCGACCGGAGCGTCCTCTATGGCGGTGTCCCCTGACGGAAAAGAGATCGCTGTCGTGATCAGAGGCGATGTCTTCGTCACGTCCGCCGACTACAAGACCACGAAGAGAATCACCAACACACCGGAGCAGGAGCGCAACGTCAGCTTCTCAAAGGACGGACGCGAGCTTTACTATTCATCGGAAAGGAACGGTCATTGGGGAATATACAAGACTTCGCTGACCGACAAGAAGGAAAAGAGGTTCACCTATGCCACCAAGTTCAAGGAAGAGCTTGTGACATCGGAAAGCGAGACATGCTTCCAGCCCGTTGTCTCTCCGGACGGGAAATGGGTGGCGTTCCTGCGCGACAGGACCGAACTGGTCATCAAATCGACCAAGGACGGAAAGGAAAAGTCTTTGCTTAAAGGCGTGAATTACTCCTACGCTGACGGCGACCAGGGCTTCGAGTGGAGCCCGGACAGCAAATATCTCCTTAGCAACTACCAGATCAACGGCGGATGGAACAATTCCGACATCGCGTTGATCGACATAGAGAGCGGCGAGATCACGAACCTGACCCAAAGCGGCTATTCCGACGGGAACTTCAAATGGACGCTCAAAGGCAAGGCGATGGCCTGGGAATCAGACAAGGACGGTTACCGCAGCCACGGAAGCTGGGGAGCCGAGAGCGACATCTACATTATGTTCTTCGACGGAAAGGAGATGACCAAGTTCTACCAGGACAAGGAGGACGCTGAGATCGCAAAGGCACTTGAGGACGGAGACAAGTCCGAGAAGAAGATCGAGAAAGAGGAGAAGAAGGAAAAGAAAGATTCAGTCAAGCAGGCGGAGAAGCCTGAGAAACTCGTTCTTGACCTGGAGAACAGGGAGTTCCGCACAGCCCGCCTGACACGCTTCTCCGGAAGACTCGGCGACTTCTATCTCACCCAGGACGGAACCAAGTTATTCTACACCACAAGGTTGGAGAAGAGCTATGACCTCTGCCAGATGGACATCAAGAAAGGTGACGTGAAAGTGATCAAGAAGGGAGTGTACGGTTCATTGGTACCGTCAGCCGACGACAAGGATCTCTATGTTTTCACAGGAAGCTCCATCACGAAGATCACGATCGCCAGCGGAGCGACGAGCACAATCTCGTTCTCGGGAGACTATGAGTTCAAGCCTAAGGCCGAGAGGGACTACATCTTCGGCCACGTCTGGAAGCAGGTGAACGAGAAGTTCTACGATCCACAGATCCACGGAATCGACTGGGCTGGTTACAAGAAGAACTACGAGCGGTTTATGCCATACATCGCCAACAACTTTGACTTCCAGGATCTTCTCTCCGAGATGCTTGGAGAGCTGAACGGCTCCCACACCGGAGCACGCTACAGTCAACGCTCAAAGTTCACAATGGGTTGGCTGGGAGCCATTTATGACTATGATTACGAAGGCGATGGACTGAAGATAGCCGAGGTGCTTCCGGGCGGTGCGTTGAATCTCGCTGATTCAGAAATCAAGGCCGGAGACATCATCGAATCCATTGACGGACAGCCGATAAAGGCTGGCGAGAGCTGGTTCGGTCTTCTCAGGAACAAGGCCGGCAAGAAGGTTGCCATCGTTGTGAAGAAAGGAAAGAAGGATGTCGAGCTGTTCATCGAGCCGGGATATTCAGAATCATCCCTTATGTACCGCAGGTGGGTGAAGCAGAGAGAGGAAATGACGGACAAGATGTCAGGCGGTAAAGTGGGCTACACGCACGTCCAGGGAATGGACTCGCCAAGCTTCAGGACGGTATATTCAAAACTGCTCGGCAAGTACAGGGCGGCTGACGCGGCTGTGGTTGACACAAGGCACAACGGCGGCGGATGGCTGCACGACGACCTCGCGACCTTCCTCAGCGGCAAGGAATATATAAGGTTTACGCCAAGGGGACAGTACATCGGCAGCGAGCCGTACAACAAATGGAGAAAACCATCCTGCGTGCTTATGTGCGAGGACAACTACTCTGACGCCTGCGGATTCCCGTACACGTACAGGACTCTTGGAGTAGGCAAACTGATCGGAATGCCGGTTCCGGGCACTATGACCGCCGTTTGGTGGGAGACCCAGATTAATGGTATGGTATTTGGAATCCCTCAGGTCGGTTCATTCGGCCTCAAGGAAGGCAAATATCTTGAGAACCAACAGATTGAGCCAGACATCAAGGTTGACAATGACCCGGCATCCGTCCTCAGGGGCGAAGACAAGCAACTTGAGGCTGCGGTCAAGGAAATGATGAAAACTAAATAATAGCTTTATACTATGGACAGGAAAGTCGTCATAATTCCGACTTACAACGAGAAAGAGAACATTGAAGCGATTGTCAGAAAAGTATTCTCGCTTGAAGGAGAGTACAATGTGTTGATTATTGATGACGGCTCTCCTGACGGGACCGCCGCGATTGTCAAGAAAGTCCAGACGGAATTCCCGGAGAGGTTGTTCCTGATCGAGCGCTCGGGCAAGTTAGGGCTTGGCACAGCGTATCTCACCGGCTTCAAATGGGCTTTGGAGAACGGCTACGACTACATCTTCGAGATGGACGCTGACTTCTCCCACAACCCGGAGGATCTGCCAAGACTCTACAAGGCCTGCGCGGAATGCGGAGGCGTCGCCATCGGCTCCCGCTACTGCGACGGAATCAGTGTGGTGAACTGGCCGATCGGCAGGATTCTGATGTCCTACTTCGCATCAATCTACGTCAAGACAGTCCTTGGGATGAAGATCCACGACTGCACGGCCGGCTTCAAGTGCTACAGCCGCAAGGCTTTGGAGACAATCGACCTGGACGATGTGAGGATGAAGGGCTACGGATTCCAGATCGAGATGAAGTACACGGCCTGGAAACTGGGATTCGAGCTGGCGGAGGTCCCGATCATATTCGTGAACCGCAAACTTGGCACGTCCAAGATGAGCGGAGGAATCTTCGGAGAGGCGTTCTGGGGTGTCATCCGCCTGAAATTCAGAAAGTTTCATCGTAAAGGATAACCAATGGCAAGAATCTTACTTACCAATGCGACAATAGTGACAGGGGCTTCCTCGAAGAAGGGAGCCCTTGCCATTGATGGAGAGCGGATTGCGGGAATATGGCACCGTGGCGGTTCCGACCTGGACGACTCTGCTGCCGTTCAGGCTTTCCCGGACTCGGAGATCATTGACTTGGACGGCAAGGTGCTGATGGCCGGCGGAATAGACGCCCACGTGCATTTCCGGGAACCTGGTATGGAGCGCAAGGCCGACATCGGAAGCGAGTCAAAGGCTGCCCTGCTCGGCGGAGTCACATCCTTCATCGATATGCCGAACACGAAGCCTCCGACAACCGACTTGGAGACTCTTCAAGACAAGCTGAACCGGGCCAGCGAACGCTCGTGGGCAAACTACGGATTCCACATCGGGGCAACAAACGGCAACGCGGCGATGATCCGGGAATATCTTGCCGAAGGCCACGGCGCAGAGTTCGGTGGCATCAAAGTCTTTATGGGCTCTTCCACCGGGAATATGCTCGTGGACGACAATGAGGCTCTTTCTGATTTGTTCAGGATTCAAGGGAAGCCTATTCTGATCCACAGTGAGGACGAGGGAATCATCAAGGCGAATCTGGAGGCTGCCAAGGCGAAGTTCGGCGAGGATATTCCTTTCAGCGAGCATCCTCGGATCCGCAACCGCAAGGCCTGCATCCGATCCACGGCCAAGGCTCTTGCGATGGCCATTGAATATGGCACCAGACTTCACGTGTTGCATGTCTCGACAGCCGAGGAGGTGGAGATGATCCGCGCCGCCAAAATTCACAACCCGAATATAACCGCTGAGACCTCAGCGAATTATCTTTGGTTCTGCGACGAGGACTATGAGAAGTTGAAGGGGAAGGTGAAATGCAACCCGGCCATCAAGTCGGCCTCTGACCGTGAGGCTCTGAGGAAAGGTCTTGCGGAAGGCATAATCGACACCATAGGCTCCGACCACGCTCCTCACCTGCTTTCAGAGAAAGTGGACAACTATCTGAAATGTCCTTCCGGCATGCCTTCAGTCCAGCAGTCACTTTCGGTCCTGCTGACAGCCGCGGCTTTGTACAACGAAGGGAAAAACGCCGATGACGAGGCTCTGATCAGTCTTTCACGAATCGCCTCAGCCTTCTCGGAGAGACCGGCCGAAATCCTCGGAATAAAAGACAGAGGCCACCTGAAGGTCGGCAACTACGCCGACTTGGTTATCCTTGATCCCGGGCAGGAATATTCCGTCAAGAGTCACGCTGATTTGGTTCGCAATGTTCCTGAGCAGGAATATTCAGTAAAAAATGTCGCCTACAAGTGCGGTTGGTCACCGTATGAAGGTACAACACTTCGTGGTGTCATCGATCGTGTGTTCCTCAACGGCAAACAAGTCATCGCCGACAGCCGTCTCCTCCCCGACTCCCCTTCCGGTCAGGCTCTGGCATTCGCCCACCAATAATACTATAATTGACGAGTATGAAAGAGAAACTTCCCGCACAATACAATGATGCTGTCAAGCAGATAAAACCGCTATTCTGCAGAGCCAAGCGAAAGCTTTGAAGGGTGTGAATCAGGAGCAACTGGCTTTGTACTATGGCATTGGACGGTTCATCTCATACAATAGCCGCGAGGGTTTCTGGGGAAAGGGAGCCATTGCGACAATCAGCGAACAGTTGCGCCGTGAGATACCTGGGCTGAGAGGATTCTCTCCATCAAACCTGAAGTCAATGCGAGCTTTCTATGAAGAATGGAAGTCGCTTGAAGCAACTTCGCCAGTCATGACTGGCGAATTGCAGGTTGCTGATTCTGAGAATAATAAAATTCGACAGTTACAACTGGCGAATTTCTCGAACTTCCCGTGGACAGCCTTCTTGAGTATAGGCTTTACCCATCATTGCATAATTATCACGAAGGTGAAAGATGTCGAGGAGCGAAAATTCTATATCCAGCTTTGTGCCGATCTCAGCCTGTCCGTTGATGCCCTGGAGAGAAAGATTTCCGAGGATACCTACCATAATCAAGGCAAAATGCCGAATAACTTTGGCGTGACCATTCCAGACTATAAGCGGGCATTTCAGGCAATCCAGATGTTCAAGGATGAATATCTGCTGGACTACATCAATGTCGAGCAGCTGGGCGAAAGGGATGAAGACATTGACGAACGTGTGGTAGAAAACGAGATAGTCCATAATATCAAGAACTTTATCATGACATTCGGACGTGGCTTCTCATATCTTGGCAATCAGGTACATTACGACAAGCTTGGACACGATCATTGGGTGGATCTTCTATTCTTTAATCGTGTTCTGAGATCTCTGGTCGTAATTGAACTCAAAAAAGGGTCTTTCAAACCGGCGTACCTCGGTCAACTAGCCGCCTATCTCCGAGTCCTCGACGATGAGGAACGCATCGAAGGCGAAAATCCGTCTGTCGGAATCGTTCTGTGCAAGGATGCCGACCGTGCTTATGTTGAGTATGTCCTTCAGGATTACACCAAACCGATGGGTGTCGCCACCTACAAGTCCAGCCAAGAACGCTTGAAAGAACTTCTGCCAGACGAGGAAGAGATAAAGAAACTGTTGTAATTTTCCCAAAGCCAACTATTGTTTCTTTCCCAAGCCGGTCGCTGAGCCTGTCGAAGCGACCGTGATAAATAAAGCACTAACAATCAAGACTTTAGTACTCTGCCTTTAGTCAATAACCGCCAAAGGCAATATACTATTCCTTTGATAATTAACGCCTTACTTACCACTCGCTGATAATCAGGCCAATGACTGGGAAGTTTCTGAATATCATTCATTCGTCACAAGCTTTCATACTTTGACAAAGGTGTAAGATATTACGGATATTATACATATTCTCCGTAACTTTTAACACAAGACATTCTTTATTCTCAATTAGTAATCGAACCTTTGCACACAAAATAAGTTTTGAATCGCATTATGGAATGTTTCCAAAATAGTAATATTGCACCAAGTAGTTTGACTAATTCGTGGCCGCCAACCTCGTGGTGAATCGTCTGCGAAAACTCCTTCACGTCAGCACCATCTTTTCCGTACTTCGTCCTTCCCGTTGCGCAAGGTGACCGTCCTCCCCGAAGCGAACGTGATTGAATATCCCGTCCCGTCGCTAAGGTCCGACACGCTCACCACGCAATCTTTCCCTTGCACCGCCGCGACCAACGCCTGCAGCGCCGAGATGTTCCCGTTCATCAAACGGCACTGCCGCTCCAATGCCGCCACCCTGGATTCCAGCTCCTCGATGTCGCTTCGAACAGCGGAGTCATCGTATTTGCCGCAGGAGAAAAGCAGAAGCAGGGTGAATAATATCACTGATATCTTTTTCATAAAATCATCGTTGGGGTAATATCCTTATAAAGCCACGATTGTTGTATGTTCCTGTTTTGGAAACCATATTCTGTCATTAGATATTTCTTAAGCATTTTGAAGGTGCATTCTCCAGCCCTCGGATCGATACACAGATGAGACTAATTCATTAATATTCGGAATCATAAATCGAAGGCCCCGTTCCTTGGTGCTTTGCGGTTTGACAATCATCGCCCGATACTCGTCTTCGTAGGAGAAAGCTTTTCGCTTAAAAAGCATAAGGCGCACTTTAGATTCGTCATTATTCAATGAGAATTTCCCCTCAAGAAGTGGATCGAATGAAATGTCAGATAATTTTTTAGTCATCGTATTTGTCCTTCGATATTGCACCTTGTCAAAGAATACTTTATGTCTCGGATTTTTCTTTTGATAATCATCCAGGAGATACAATAATCTATCTCCACGAAAAGTCAAACGAACACATATTTCGTTTTTCGAATATGCATTCCACGACGCTTCACTTGAAGCATTGTTTGTAAAGCATGTGCAGAAAATTCGCCCTCTCCATTGGAATTCCTTCGAGCCGTATTTCGCACATAAGAAATATTTCTCATAAGGATCAGGCCACGTCTCTGGATTGGCAAACCAGATTGCCTTGGTCTCAAGTAAAGAAAGAGCCCTTTCCAAAGGCATGAACTTATTGATAAGTTTGCCCTTGGAAAGGAACTCTTCTCTTTTCAAGATATAAGACTTTGTTTCCATCTGAATATGAATCAGATATCATTCTTGTCTGGATCTTTCTGCTTCGTTCACAAAATGTGCGACTGCGTTGTCTATCATTTCGACGTTCGTTCCTCCCTTTGGACGTACCGCTGTGTCAATCCCGTCAGCGATTTCTTCAAGAATAGTTCTGATGTCATTCGACAAACCTCCGCAATTTCTGATCTCCTCCAATCTTTCATCTATTGCGCAAAGCCACCGATTCCAGACATCTTCCGAGACACCATAAGTCAGATTGCTGATGAATTGCAAACAACGCCTATCCTCCGCTTGATAACGCCTCGCAATGATATTGTATCTATGTTTCCAAGTTTTGATACGAGTTTGGCAGATTCCCGTGTCCTCGCTGATCCTTGCATTGTTATCATTTCGCTCAACGCCTAGAAGGAACATTTCAGTCGCTTCCGAAATTTGTTCGTAAGTGTATTTATCTCTCATTGTATTGTCTTGAAAGATTCTAGAAATCATAAGCTTTAATGTTGTCCTTGAATTCAGTCCATTTCTCTTTGTAAGCATCAACAGATGCTCGTGGGACCCAGATGCTCATATTTTTTGTAGGCCAACCAACATAATATACATTACGTATTTCAGGTGGTATATTAGCTTTTATGTACAAATTGCTTAATGCTGGACAGCCATCGAATACTGAATCATTAATCTTATTAATAGTATTTGGCAACCTTACAGTAGATAACAGAGGACATTCCCCAAAGCAAAGCAGAGGCAAAGAACTCACACCTCCCTGTATATCTACCGAAACCAAAGAAGTACAAGCATAGAAAGCACCTACTCCAATAGAAACAACACTATCCGGAATGATTATATTAGTGATTTTATCGCAAGCCAGAAAAGCATGATCTTCAATATATCGCAAACTATGAGGCAAATCCAAAGTCTTAATATTCGTATAACGAAACGCACGCATTCCTATTTTTTCCACATTCTTGGATAAGACTACATTTGACAACTTCATGCAACCATTAAACGCATCTCCTCCTATTGTAGTCACTGAGTTTGGCAAAACTATATCAGGCAATGAAAAGCATCCTTGGAAAGCGGATCCGCCAATTGAGACAACCCTTTCTTGGAGCTTTATAGAACTTAGTTCTGTACATTCATAAAATGCGTAGCCACCAATAGCTGACACGCTTTCAGGAATTACAACTGTCTTTAATGTCTGACATTTAGAAAAGGCATTTCTACCAATTTCTGCCACGGGGGCATCAAAAATTATCATTCCATTTGGATAAGAGTATTCATTCGAAATGATCTTCGCGCCAAATGCATCCTGATTGAACGGAGTAACTACACTTTTGGCCGTATATTTTATTACTCTATTGGTGTTGATAACAACAACCTTACAAGATGCAGAAATATTTCCAACCGATGCTGAAATAATAGCCTCGCCTTCTTTAACAGCAACCACATTGCCATTCTTGACCGTTGCAACAGATTCATTAGAGGATGACCATGCTACGTTTTTCGAAGTTGCATTATCTGGTTTAACCTTGACTATCAAAGTTGCAGCATCTCCGACTGGCAACATCAAATCATTCCTGTCCAAATTTACCGATGATACTGGAACTATTACAGTCACGATGCATTCCGCAGACTTGCCTCCACATCTTGCGGTAATCGTTGTTGTTCCAGACTTTAGAGCAGTTACTTTGCCATTGATAACTTCAGCGACTGATTCATCAGATGAAGTCCAAACGACAGTCTTGTCAGTCGCATCGTCGGGCTTAACAGTGGCAGTCAACTGCGCGGTCTCGCCTACAGCCAACGAGAGGGATGTCTTGTCAAGGGTTACAGAACCCGTTGGAACCGTCACCGTGACTGCGCATTCGGCGGTCTTGTCCTCGCACTTGGCGGTTATCGTCGCCTTGCCGGACTTGACCGCGGTCACCTTGCCGTCGGCAACCTTGGCTACCGACTCGTCTGAGGAAGTCCACGTCACATTTTTGTCTGTGGCATTGTCAGGATTAACCGTTGCGGTTATCGTTTCTGTTTCTCCCACTTTCATTGACAATGAAGTTTTGTCAAGAGTGATTGATGTTACGGACACCACTTTGGTCGAGACCTTTACGGTACAAGTGGAGGATTTGCCTCCGGCACTGGCGGTGATTGTGGCAGTGCCTTCTTTGAGGGCAGTGACCGTGCCGGAATTCACTCTGGCGACCGAGGCGTTGGACGATGCCCAGATCACTTTGTCATATTCAGCGTCCTTCGGCAGGACAGTGGCGACAAGGCTGAAAGTCTCGCCCTCAACCATCTCGATTGTCGCCGTGTTCAGCGACACAGATGAGACCTCGATTGTGGACTCTTTATTTGTACATCCTGTTATCAGATATAGGAATAATACAAGATATAAAAATTTTCGCATATTGCTCTACTGTTAGTATTAAAGAGATGCCAATCATAGCCAAATGACATGGCTTTGCTAAAATTGGCATCGTCATATTTAGATTATTCCATTACTATTATTTCATTTTGCTTCATTAAGTATCGAGTTTATGCATTGTAGGCTTGCAAGTCATACTAAGGCAATGTAAAATGGTGCCCATTATTAAGTGCAAGCCTAAAGTGCATAGTTCGGTTAAGTTTTTCTTAATTACCACCTTATCTCACGATATTGAGCCCGGGTGGAATATTCGTTCCCTTCATATTCGTATATAAACTCGGCTATAGGTTTATGAATTCCATATATTCCTATCGTTATCGACCATGCAGCACTTGATCCACCTTCTATCTCGTAGCCTATGTTCATCACGTTGCCTTTAGCTTCTGTCACACCATCTATCAACTGCACGCTCTTGACCTTGATCGTCTTCTTTGAATTATTCTTGACTCCAAAATTCAACTTGCTTCCATATTGTATTAAATCATTGATAATGGACATTGAGCCACCGTAATATTCGGCATAAACAAATGAGGTGATATCATTTGTCACAGTAACTGAGCATGTTGCGGTATATTGTCCGTCCTCCGTGGTGACTGTTATTGTCGCCTTACCCTCCGCCTTTGCTGTTACCTCTCCGTTATTTACAACTGCAACAGTTTCATTATCACTGCTCCAAGATATATTTTTATTCATAGTGTTGTCAGGAGTTATTGTTGCTTTAAGCGAAGCTTTATCTCCAGACATCATGCGCAATGACGAACTGCTTAACTTAACTCCTGTCACCTTTGCATAAACAGTGACCTCGCACTCGGCGGTCTTGTCACCGCATTTCGCGATAATTGTCGCTTTGCCAGATTTGACAGCGGTCACCTTGCCGTCATCAACCTTCGCAACAGTCTCGTCAGATGAAGTCCAACTTACATTCTTGTCCGTCGCATTGTCTGGCTTCACAGTAGCAGTCAGTTGTGCGGTCTCGCCAATAGACAACGACAGGTTTGTTTTATCTAGCGAGAGTGATTCTATGTCGACCGTAACTGTAACATTGCAGTCCGTGGTGTAGATTCCTGATTTAGCAGTGACAGTTACTGTTCCGGGACTTTTAGCGGTTACTATACCGTCTGCCACAGTTGCAACCGATACATCTGAGGAACCCCATGTCACTGTTTTGTCTGTGGCATTGTCAGGATTAACCGTTGCGGTTATCGTTTCTGTTTCTCCCACTTTCATTGACAATGAAGTTTTGTCAAGAGTGATTGACGTTACGGCCACAACTCTAGTCGAGACCTTTACGGAACAGGTAGCCGACTTGCCTCCGGCGCTGGCGGTGATTGTGGTGATGCCTTCTTTGATGGCTGTGACAGTGCCGGAATTCACTCTGGCGACCGAGGCGTTGGACGATGCCCAGATCACTTTGTCATATTCAGCGTCCTTCGGCAGGACAGTAGCAACAAGGCTGAAAGTCTCGCCCTCAACCATCTCGATTGTTGCCGTGTTCAGCGACACAGAAGAGACCTCTACCTGAGTCTCTTTCTCGGTACATCCTGCAATGATAATTGCAAAAATGACCGCACATATTAACCTAATCAATTTCATAACAGTTAATTATTTATTTGATTTATAACAATTTATCTTATCCAATGATTTTTGGGCATCTTCTTTTAAATCATCAATTCCCGACATAATATCCTTGCCATCAGAGTCTTTGTAATTATCCATCATGCCAACACGAACTGAAACCCTGTCTGCAATAACTTTTTCCCAAAAACGCTCTAATTCTTGGAAGTATGTTCGAACAACTTCAGACTCAGCAATAATCACCTCTTGTTCTTTTGCACTATTGAGATAGTTGAAATAGTGACAGCACAATTCAAGGAAAACTTTCAACTCCTCATTCAAATATCGATATTGACATAGTTCCATGTATGGTTTATAGTCATTTACCTTTTCCAATAAACTCAATGAACATACCCCACTCGCTTCTATTAATAACTCAGATGAAGCATTTTTGAAACTGAACTTTACTCTCTCATTCATCTGAATAATATCACTTTGTAAACCAAGCAACTGAGTCATTTTGTTATCCTTAGATTGGCTCTTGTTGAAATTCATCTGCTCTTTCAAAGTATAGTACAATAGGATAACGCTACATAAGCCAACAATAGGTGCCGTAATTCCACCAATAGTATCACCGATTTGCCCAGTTTCGGTGAAGTTCAGACAATCTGCTAAAGCTGGCGCGGTGAATAGAATTGGACAAACTACCATTGCCACTAAAGTACATATTACAATGGTGAGTGCATTTTCATCCGATGGTAACATGGGATCTAAATTTTAGTATAGTTTGCATAAGTAATCTCAACAGAGAATTGTTTGTGAATAGGGACATACCCTAACACATTAAAGTTTCCCTCAAAAGTAACGGGTGGTTTTATAGTAATACTAGAGATTCCCTCTTCATTATCTTCATGTCTTTCCTGTACTCTACCATTAGCATGAAATTGTCCATCTCTGCAGTCTTCAAGACAACAGTCACTAACAGCGCTCCCATCTTGATCTAGTGCCTGCTCTACAAAAACGTCATTAGCAGACACTTCTATTGTCAAACCTTCGTTTAGATAATATTCACGAAGCCCATTTGCAATGCTTTTTTCCAAATTGGTTCGTTTTACGTTTTCGGGCATAATCCACGCTATTTTATATGCAGCCCAGCCCCGGATGCCGATTAAGTTAGTATATACAAAGAAAGTGTGGAGCCGATTCGTTTATCTCTGAAGAGGCTCTGACAAAGCCCAAGTACAAATAAAACGGAAACAATCCCCACACCTGTATCGTTGAGTGTAGGGTACACGCAAGCGAATACAGATGAAATGGTGTTGTCGTTACCCTTGTACTATGGAAACTGTCAGATTTCTTCAGAAGGATAGTGCGAAAACACTTTCATCAAATATGTCTGTTTCGGGCCTAATGGCCTAAAACGATGCTAAGATAGTGATATTTTCGGAAATGACAACACCGACCGGATTGTTTCCGGTTGGAAATTAGTGAAATGCCACGGAATGGCAATATTGGTCGGTCACTTCTACGAACTCGGAGACCAACGGGCTTATATTAGAATCAAAACGTTAAGGCTTTATCCATAGTCGACAATCGACATAGGCGACATATTAGCCACTCGCTGATTATCAAGCGATGACAGGTAATTCGCTGAATACCAACAAAAAAAGCACACTATCCTGGTCATCAAATAAGACAAGAGGTGACGGATGATTCCGGGCTTATGCATCGGGTGAAAAAAAGTGGCTTTCCTCACCCGATGCCAATCAGGAATGTTTCCACGGGTGCCTAACCACCCTTTTTTCACCCGAAATAATAACCATCCGGATCTGAACATACTATGTCGCATGGCAAGGTTGGTGAAAGAGAATCAGAAATGTTGCCTTTGCCTCTTATCATAGTTCATTTGGTGCACCGGAAGTGCGCTCCTATACCAATTGTTTGTCTCTGCATATTTGGTACATAAAAAGGCCTTCTTTTGTACGTAAGCCTCCGACGAAGCACGTGTGACACCCATTAACAG
>ULTE01005355.1_pt1 | contig 14252 bp, 12 predicted proteins | sample 1957401 | NCBI WGS metagenome assembly ULTE01 (sample SAMEA4835728, study PRJEB28245) | human gut metagenome | biome: gut microbiome; material: fecal sample | place: Denmark | collected 2008 | reverse complement strand
TGCGCCCCCGCCGGTAAAGTGCCCCCGCAAAAAGGGCAGCAGCACATTGGGCAGCCGCCCCGCGTAGGTCGGGCTCCCCCAGAATATCAGATCTCCTTCGCCAAAGGCATAGTTTTGTTCCCGTGCCGGGGGCAGGGTGTAGTCCAGCTCCCGCACCGGCAGGGCCAGCGCTTCCCCGGCCGCTTCGGCCATCCGCCGCAGCACCCGCCGGGTACTGCCGCAGGCACTAAAGTACACCGCCCACACGCTTTCAAACCGCATAGTTCCCTCACTCGGTAAAAAGCGCCGCGTCCATTTCCCGCAGGTCGGGGGCAATCAGCGGGGTAAATTCCATCTTCTCCAGAATATCCCGCCGCAGGTCCGCCCCGGGGGCGATCTCGCACAGCAGCAGGCCCTCCGGCGTCAGGCGGAACACCGCGCGCTCGGTGATATACAGCACCTGCTGGGTCCCCTTTTGGTTGGAGTACTCCCCGGAAAAGGTGATATGCCCCACCGCCTGCCGGAACTTGCGGATATTGCCGTCCTTTATGATGCGCAGCCGGCCGCCTTCCAGCCGGATCTCGCTTTCCCCGGCGGTAAAGCTGCCCATAAAGCACGCCTTCTTCGCTCCCTGCGAGATATTGATGAACCCGCCGGGCCCGGGGATCTTCTCCCCAAAGCGGCTCACATTCACATTGCCCTCCCGGTCAAATTCAGCCCCGCCCAGGCACGCCACATCAATGCCGCCGCCATCATACAGGTCAAAGATATCCGGCTGCTTTATCATGGCATCGGCATTGTAGGCGGCGCCGGTCAGCAGACCGCCCTGCGGCGCCCCGCCGATCGTCCCGGATTCAATGCTGAGCGTCCCCCGCTCCAGCCGTTTTTCCTCGGCCAGTACATTGGTGATGAGGGTAGGCACCCCGATCCCGAAATTAACAAAGTCACCGTCCTTTATTTCCGCGGCGGCCCGGCGGGCCATCACCTTTTTGATGTCCGGCGGCACCGGCGGCAGCCCCTCCAGCGGGATGCGCACCAGCCCGGTAAAGGCCTCCACCCAGCGCTCCTCGGTGACAAACTGCTGCCGGGAGTTTTCCTCCCGCCCCACCACGATGTAATCCACCAGGCAGCCCGGCACCACCACATCCTTGGCGTTCATGGTGTGGGCGGGCGCCAATTGATCCACCTGGGCCAGCACCAGCCCGCCGCTGTTATGGGCGGCGGCGGCCATCTCGTACTGCTCCAGCAGGAAGGCCTCCTTTTCCATGCTGATGTTCCCATCGGCATCGGCAGTGCTGCCCTTGATGATGCAGGCATCCAGCGGGAACGCCGGGAAAAAGAGCTGCTCCTGCCCGGCCAGCTCCACCAGCTGCACCACTTCCTCGCCGCTTTCCCAGGCCTTTTGGTTCATACGGCAGCCATCCCGCCGCGGGTCCACAAAGGTCCTGAGCCCCACGGAGGTCAGCACCCCCGGCTTTTTCCCGGCGATGGCCCGCATCATGTGGGACATGACCCCCTGCGGAGCCATAAACAGCGCAAAATCCCCTGCGCTGATGTGGGGGTAAATGGCATTGGCCAGGCTGAGATTGCTGCACAAAAGCCGGGAGAGCATCCCCCGGTGCGCGAAATGATTGATGCCCCGGCGGCGGCCATCGCCGCCCAAGCCCGCCACATTCACCAGCCGCAGGTCACGGGGGTGGCCCTCCCGCAGGAAGCGCTCCTCCATCTCACACAGGATATCCTCCGCCAGCGAAAAGCCGATAAAGCCATCCACCGCCACCGTCATGCCGTCCCCAATCAGGGCGGCGGCCTCGGCGGCCGAGATCACCTTTGCCATGCTCTCTCCCCTCTCATTCCCCGGTAAATACCCGGGGCCGTTTTTCCAGGAAGGCCATCATGCCCTCTTTGCGGTCCCGGCTTTCGCCGCATTCGCCAAAGAGGCTCCGTTCCCATTCCAGCGCTTCCTCCAGCAGTATTTCCCGTCCGCCGTTCACGCTCCGCTTAGCGCGGGTCACAGCGTAGGGGCTGTTCCGGGCAATCTCCTCCGCCAGGTTCAGTGTTTCCTCCAGCAGGCTGCCGGCAGTAAAGACCCCATTTACCAGACCCCATTCCCGGGCCGTTTCGGCGGTAATTTCCCGCCCGGTAAAGATCATCTCCTTGGCCCGCGTTTCACCGATGAGCCGGGGCAGCCGCTGGGTGCCGCCCGCCCCGCATATGGTGCCCAGGGTCACCTCCGGCACCGCAAAGCTCGCCGCCATGGAGGCGCAGCGCAGGTCACACGCCAGCGCCAGCTCACAGCCGCCGCCCAGCGCCATGCCGTTCACCGCGGCCAGCACCGGCATCGGCAGCTCCTCCAGGTTGGTGTTTAGGCGGCTGCCCAGCAGCGCCCAGTCATACAGCTCCCGGCCATCCATGGCCGCCATCTCCCGTATATCCGCCCCGGCGCAGAAGAACCTCCCCTCCCCGGTGAGAACCAGGGCCCGGGGGGCGCGGCGGCGCACCTCATCCAGCAGGGCTTCCAGCTCCGCCATGGTGCGGCGGTTCAGCACAAAGGGCTTACCCTCCCCCGTCATCGTCAGCAGGGCCAGCTCGGGGCTGGGCATGGTCAGTATCGTTTTCATGGGTTTTCTCCTTCTTCTATCAGCCCAGCCAGATACAGATGGGCAGCGCGATGAGGAAGGTACACAGCACCGGGATCACCGCGCAGGTCACAAAGTTATACTTATAGCTGGCCTTGTGGGTGGTGTGGCAGATGCCGAACACCGAAACGATGGAGCCGTTCCAGGGCATGGAATCCAGCCCCCCGGAGCCGAGCGAGCACAGCCGGTGGATAAACTCCAGGCTGTACCCCTGCCCCGCGTAGCTCAGGAAGATCTCCTTCAGCGAGGTATACATCAGCGTCAGCCCGCCGGAGGAGGAGCCGAGGATGCAGGCAAAAATATTGCTGCCCACGGCGGCCACCACATAGGGGTTCGCGGTGGAAGCCTCCAGCAGCTCCACCGCCCAGGCATAGAAAGGGGTGATCTTCGCCACCGCACCAAAGCCCACAATGGTAGCCGTGTTGATGATGACCGTCACGGAGCTGCCCGCCGCCTGGTTCATGGTGGAGAGCATCTCTCCCCACGGAATGCTGCGCCAGAAAATCCCCAGCGACAGCACAATGCCGATGAGCAGGCAGGCCACAATGCCGATCTCCGTCACATTAAAAAGCACGATAACAGCCGTCAGCGGGATAAAGCTGGCCACGGTGCCGGGAGTGGGCCCCTCATGCTGGCGCACACCGCCCTCCGGTGGGGTAAAGTGCTCACCCCGTCCCTTTGCCTTCTTTGCCTGGCGGTTCATGTACCACACAATCAGCACCGCCATGACAACCGAAGCCGCCAAGCCGGGGATCAGCCCGGCGTAGGAGGGGGTGCCCAGGCTCTGCATCGAAACGATATTGCAGATCTGCGGTGAAAAGGGCCCGGTCATCGCAAAGGTCCACATGCCGCCGCACACAATACCCGGCAGCAGGTAGGTGGGCAGGTCCGCCTCCTCAAAGAGCTTGAGCGCGATGGGATAGATGGCGAAGATGATGACAAAGCTGTTGATGCCGCCGTAGCTCAGCAGCGCCGCCGAGATCAAGCACGCCACCATGCAGTTTTTGGCACCGAACCACCGCACCACCGTTTCGCCGATCTTCGCCGCCGCCCCGCTGATCTGGTACAGGCTGCCCAGGATGTTCCCCAGCAGGAAGATCATAAAGTAGGAAACAAAGAAGGAGCCGACGCCCGCTACATATACCCCGGTCACCGAATCCAGCACCGGCAGCCCGCTCATCACTGTTACCAGCAGCGCCGCCAGCGGCCCCACTATAATGGGCGAGACCCGCCGGAAGATGAGTACGGTCATGCCGCACAGTGCCAGCAGGATGCCCAGTCCGCTTAATATCACTTCATTCATGGAGGTGTACTCCTCTCTTTTCGGTCATTTTTTCCGCTTCTCTATGTGCAGAAAAGGAGGACAATGGGGCTGGCATTGTCCTCCTCTCCGCGAAGGGGAACATGAAAATGAAGAGAAAATCAATCAGAACTTCGCGTGGAAGCGCTCCTCGTATACCTTGATGAGCCCCTCCCGGAAATCGGGATGCGCGATCTTGATGAGCTCTCTGGCTCGCTCACGCAGGGTCTTGCCCTTCAGCTGGGCAATGCCGTACTCGGTCACCACATAGTTCACATCGTAGCGGCTGGTGGTCACGGCCGCGCCCTCATCAATGAGCGGAACGATCTTGGAGATGGTGCCCTTGGCGGCGGTGCTGGGCATGGCCATAATGGTACGGCCGCCCCGGCTCATATTGGCGCCGCGGACAAAGTCTACCTGCCCGCCCACGCCGCTGATCTGCCGCAGACCCACGCAGGTGGAAACCACCTGGCCCATTAGGTCCACCTGCACGCAGGAATTGATGGAAACAAGGTTATCGTTCTGGCAGATGACACGGGGATCATTGACATAGTCCACCGGCATCATGGCCACCTCGGGGTTGTTATCCACATAGTCATACAGGCGGCGGGTGCCCATCAGGAAGGTCGCCACGCTCTTGCCCTTGTGGATATTCTTTCTAGCATTGGTGATAACGCCGGCCTCTACCAGCTCTACCACGCCGTCGCTGAACATCTCGGAATGGATACCCAGGTCCTTCTTGTCCTTCAGGAACAGGAGCACCGCGTCGGGAATGGCGCCGATGCCCAGCTGCAGGCAGTCGCCGTCCTTCACCAGGGAGGCAATATTCTCGCCGATGGCGCGCTCCACATCGCCAATATGGGGCGGGGCCAGCTCGATGAGGTCAGTCTCCTGCTCCACGATGTAATCCAGCTTGCTGACATGGATAAAGCTGTCGCCCATGGTGCGGGGCATCTTGGGGTTGATCTGCGCGATCAGCAGGTCGGCGCACTCGGCGGCGGGCTTGGTGTAGTCGCAGGAAACGCCAAAGCTGCAATAGCCGTGCTCATCGGGGGTGCTCAGGTGCAGCAGCACTACATTGGGGTGCAGGTTGGTGCGGAACAGCTCGGGGATCTCGCTGAAGAATACGGGGGTAAAGTCACCCCGGCCCTCCTCTATGGCCTTACGGGTGCTGCCGCCCAGGAACAGGCTGTTGTGGCGGAAGTGCTTGGAATTTTCGGGCAGGCAGTATTCGGCCTTGCCCATGGCCACCATGTGCACCACTTCCACATTCTCGTACTGCTCGGCATTGGCTACCATCGCGTCGGTCAGCAGGATCGGTTCGCCGGTGGCGTGGGTCACTACCACACGGTCGCCGGATTTGATATGCTTTACCGCCTCCTCGGCTGTGGTCAGCTTCTGTTGATACAGAGTTCTCCAATCCTCCATTGTTACACCTCATTTTCTTTTATTATCGCTTCGCAGGCAGCCGCAAGCTGCTCCCTGCTGTTAATGACAAATTTGTGTTTGGCGGCCTTCAGGTGGGCATGGCCCGCGCACACGGCGGTACAGCCGCACACCACCAGAATGTACTCCTGCCCGCCCTCTCCGGCGGGCTCTATCTTCCATTCGGGGTGCCGCTGTTGCAGCTCCTTTACCACGGCCACCCGGTCATAGCGTGGGTTGCAGCCCCCACAGTACTTTATGCCTATTCTCACGCTTCACCGGCGTGACGCCGCCGCAGCAGCTCCATGGCGTCCTGCCACAGCTCATCGCTTACGGTGGTATCCAGCACCACCTGCCGCAGCTCCGGTATCGCCTCCAGAATAGGCGGCGCCACCAGTTCTTCGGCCGTTACCACCGCGGAGGGACAGTTGCTGCATTGCCCCAGCATACGGAAGTACAAAACGCCGTCCTCCACCCGCACCACCTTTATGTCGCCATCGTGGGTGCGCAGGGCGGGGCGTACTTTTTCATCCAGAACCTGTTCGATCCGTTCCAGCATGGTTGCATCTCTCCTTGGGTCTTTGGTTTTCCCCCACAAAGGGGGCGGGGCAGAGCCGGGGCACAGCGCCCTGTGCCCTGCCCCGCGGGGAGATAAAGGGGTTATTCTATGAGGAGGTTATTCTTCAATATGGGCGATGGCCTTGGCCAGCTCCTTCTTGGCGTTCAGGTTGCCCTGGCGGCTTATCATGATGCGCTGAGCCTGGGGAGAACCGGCGCCGTGCATGGATTCGGTGCGGTAGCCAACGGCCGCGGTGCCCAGGGCCAGGTTTTCGATGAGACGCAGGATCTTCATGCGGTTTTCGGTGGTGACGGTAGCCACGCCGCGCAGGTACTTATCGATGTACGGACCGATCTTCTCATCGCGCAGGTCCTTCTCGGAGGGAGCGGTGACCATCAGACCGCCGGCGATATCCTCGGCCAGGCGGACGATCTCATAGGGGAAGCGGGTAACGTTCTGCTTGCAGACATTGGCCAGCAGCAGGTCAATGATGTAGTTGCCGCTCTCGGTCTTGTGGCCCTCGGCGGAGCAGGCGATACCGCAGCAGTACAGGGTCTCATTCAGGTGGGTCATCTCGATGAGCTTATCCTTGATGTGGCTGGCCTTGGCAGCGCCGTTGTAGTCAGCGGCAACAGCAGCAGCACCAATCAGAACATCGCCTACGCCGACCTTGCAGCCGCCGTAGCTCTGGCGGTGGTAACCGGCAAAGCGCTCCACCAGCATCCCGGCAAACTCATGCTCGCCGCACAGGAAGATACGGTCATTGGGAACAAATACATCGTCAAAGATGGTCAAGGCTTCCACGCCGCCGAACTCGGAGTTGCCGACATCCAGGGTGGTGCCTTCCAGCTTACGGGTGTCGCAGCTCTGGCGGCCGATGATCATGAACAGACCGGGGGTATCCAGCGGTACGGCAAAGGAAACCGCGTAGTCCTTATCATCGGGACCCATGGACTGGGTGGGCATTACGATGACCTCGTGGGAGTTGCAGATACCGGTCTGGTGGGCCTTGGCGCCGCGGACTACGATACCGTCGGGGCGGCGCTCCACAATACGCAGGAACATATCAGGATCGGCCTGGGCGTGAGGTGCCAGGGAACGGTCTCCCTTGGGGTCGGTCATGGCGCCGTCAACGGTCAGGTCGGCCTCGGCGGCATACTTCATAAACTTCACAAAGTTCTCGTGATAGTTGGTGCCGTGGGCCTTGTCGCACTCATAGGTGGTGGAGAACAGGGCGTTGAAAGCATCCATACCCACGCAGCGCTGGAAGCAGGCGGCGGTCTTCTGGCCGCACAGGCGCTGCATCTTTACCTTCTTGATGAGGTCCTCGGTGCTCTGGTGGATGTGGGTGAAGCGGTTGACGCGGGTGCCGGTGTAGGGGGAAACCACGGTCATCAGGTCCTCATACTCGGGCATCTGGGCCAGGTCGTAGGTCATACGCACGGAGTTGAGAGAAGGACGCAGAATGGGGCTCTCGGTGGGGTTATTGTATCTCTCACCGAACATATAGATCTCCATTTTGATCTTCTTAATGCTTTCGATATACTGTTCGCCTGTCATCAGTGCCATTTTCGTTACTTCCTTTCTTTCTTTGGATTCATCGTTAGTCGGCTCTGTTTACGTGCAATTAGTACAGCTCGGTATAGATCTTGATCAAACGGTCACGATCCAGTTCCACAAAGTTATTGGCCATCAGGCGGCCCTGGTTCGCTATTACGCTGTCCGCAAATTCCTCGATCTGCTCACGGCTCATGCCGTACTCGTGCAGGGCCTTCTTCTGGATGAGGTTATTCAGCAGCTTCTCCAGCTCCTCATAAACATCCTCTACCTTGCAGCCCAGGATATCGGCGATGAACTGATTGAGCTTTTCGATCTCGCCATCCTGGCGGATCTCCATGTAATTCTTCATTACGCCGGTAAACATGGCATAGTTGCTCTCGCCGTGCGCCACATGGAAGGTCGCACCCAGGGGATAGCTCATGGCATGAACGGCGGCGCAGCCCGCATTGCCAAAGGCGATGCCCGCGTACAGAGAGGCCATCAGGAAGTCCTCCAGCAGCGGCATCCGGGCCTCAGGGCCGTCCGCAGCGATCTTCTTGTAGCCGTGCAGGATCATATCAATGGCCTTGTAGCCAAACATCCGGGTCATCTCGTTGCCCTTGGGGGAAAGGCTGGATTCCACGGCATGGATCAGGGCATCGATGGAGCTGGTAGCGAAGAAGCGGAAGGGCAGGCCGTTCAGCAGTTCGGGTACCAGCACGGCGCTGTCGGCATACATCTCGTCCACAGCCAGGCCCTTTTTGGTGCCGCGGCTGTTCAGCGCCAGGATGGCAATATTGGTCACTTCGCTGCCAGTGCCGCAGGTGGTGGGCACCAGTACCAGCTCCTTATCCTTCACGATCTCGGTCTTGCCATCGTAGAGATCCAGGATGGGGGAAACAGTTTTCAGTGCAAAAAGCTTGGAAATATCAATGACGGTACCGCCGCCGATGGCGATAACACGCTTATGGTCGCCTTTAATGTCCTTATACATGGCCTCTGCCATGTCGTCGGAGGGCTCGCCAGCGCCGTATTTCTCCTGATACAGCACATCGCAGCCGAGGTTCAGCTTGCCAAAGAAGGGCTGGTAGATGTATTCGTTGGTGATCACCAGGTCACCAACGCCGATTTTGAATTCCGCAGCGAATTCTTCAGCGGTCTTAAACTTATAGATGGTCGGTTTAATAGAAAGCATTTTCATGGCGGTTTACCTCCCTTTTCTTTTCTCTTTGGGGCGGCGCGCTTTCGCGGAAAAGATGGAACTGACCTTGGGATCATCAGTTCCATCTTTCCCTTGCCCGCCGGGAGATGAGTGCGCGCCGCAGTGGGCTATCTCATCTTCCGCGGGTGGGGCATTTTTCCTTGCGGGGTAATTTCTTTAATGATCAGCAGCAGCCTTTTTTGTCCTCAGGCTTAAAGACCAGCTCCTCCGGAGAGGGGCCGCCGGGGGTCTTCTTGCGGTTCTTCAGGTTAATCACAGCCTCGGAGCCGTCAACAACAGCCCAGACGATGATACCGACCAGCAGAGCCCAGCCGGGGGTGAAGTAGGTCAGAGCGCCGGCGATAACGCAGGCGACACCGCGGTCATTGGCAGTGGTGCACATGCGGATACCGATGTTGCCGCAGGCGAAGGCCTGAACGCCCATGGTGATGCCGAAGAAGATGGCAAACGCGGGCTTAATGAGGGTGACCAGCGGCAGAATGAGAACCGCGATGACGGTGGCGGCACGGAAGGTACATACGCCGTCCCAGTAGGTGTGCATGGTCTTGTAGCCTCTCTTATAGCGCTCGGTGATGGTCAAAAGACCGGAAGCCCACAGCGGGCCGCACATGGGAACCCAGGGAGCAAAGAGGGACATGATGGCGTTACGCAGGAAGCTGACCAGATTGGAACGGCTGGCATCGAAGATAACCTTCTCATCAGGACGGTAAGCGGTAGCCTCGGCAACAACTTCCTTCGCCAGTACAAAGTCGGAGAAGGCGATGATGTAGGTCGCCAGCGCGGAGGGGATTGCCGCCAGGAAGAAGCTCCAGGCCGGGAAGCCCAGGCCGAAGATGGTGAAGTGCTCCAGAACATAGCCGAAGCTCAGGGGGGTAAAGCCCCACTGGATCTGAGGCAGCGGGATCTCGTGCAGCAGCACGGGAGCCAGAATGATGGCGAACAGCTGGGCAGGTACTACGCCCTGGTTACGCACTACATTCCAGAAGCGGCTCTTGGTCGCCTTGCGGGCAAAGGTGGGGTTAAACAGGAAGAAGTAGGACATCAGTACAGCGATGGCAACGGTCCAGGGGGCCTTGGGCATACGGGCGGAGAATACATTTACCGCGGCCGTTACGCCGGCGCCCAATACAATACCGGCCTTGATGCCCATGGGTACGGCATCTACCAGCTTACGGCCGATACCCGTAGCACCCATGATGAGGAAGCTGAGAGCAACCAGCATCTGCAGGGCTATCATCGCGTAAATACGGTCTACTTGTCCGGTGGCGTAGTTGGGCAGGTCCCACTGCTGCAGGAATTTCAGGGTCAAAGGCAGCGCGGGGGTGATCCAGCCGGGAACTACGGGGTCGCCCAGCAGAGAGGGCAGGTAGTAGCAGATCGCGTTCAGAACACCGAAGGTCAGGGCCATCAGGAATACGCCGTTCTCATCAAAGCCGAGGGCAGCGATATTCGCGGGGTCATCCAGACCAAAGGTGGTCATGGTGGTGGTAACACCAGCGCCCAGACAGGCAACGCCCAGGAACATGGCGGCGGCCATCTCGGTCCAGGACCACTCGTGGTGGATCAGGGGGAGACGGATCTTGAAGGGGCCTACTTTGATACCGGGCTGCTCTTCACCGTAAGCGCGCTTTTTCAGCGGGAACTTACCGGTCATAAAGCCTTCCGGTACCTCCACTTTTTTGGTTTCGGTCATTTCGGTCATGTGAAGTTTCCTCCTCGTCACAGTTTTTTGTGGTAACTCCTCTGCCGGCGGGCTGCTCCCCTGTCCCAATCAGGCGGCTGCCATCCGGCTGTTTCACAGTAAAGCGGGCCTTTCTCCAGGGGCGCGGCACAGCGGCCACCCGCTTTCATTTTCGATTATATCCAGCCAATTTCGGCTTGTAAACCGCCCCGGAGCAAGTTTGGCAGGGGTGTATTTTTGAGGAGAATTCCTTTGTTCACTTTTATTTTTGGCATATTTGCGGTTTTGGGTGTTTTTGCTACATTTTTTGCATTTTTTGCGGAAAAATCGGGAGTTCGTGTTGTGCATCTGCAACAGTCACTCCCGATTTTCAAAAAGTTTTGTTCCGTTTTTCCGCTTGATTCCTTGCTTTTCTGGCTATTCGTTAAAAATTTTTGAACAAATCAAGGGGTGTTGCATTTTTGCGCATCATTGCGTTTTTGCAACTATTCCCTCCCCTGCTCTATCTTTTTGCGCTTGCGCACAAAGGTGGAAGCATCCATGCCCAGGCTGCGGGCGGCGTCCCTTACATTGCCGTAGCGGCTGTACGCCCGCCGGATGTAACTGATCTCCAGCTGCTCCACCAGCCTGTGCAGGTTCACCTGCTCAAAGTACTCCTCGCTGTCCTTCTGGCTGATGGTGATGTTATCGGTGATGGGCAGCTCCTCCGGCTGGATGACATTGTTCTTGGAAATAATCATCATGCGCTCCACCACATTGTGCAGCTCCCGGATATTGCCGGGCCAGTTGTAGCTCTGCATGCAGATGATGGTTTCCGGGGCGAAGCGCTTTTTCTGGTGATATTTCTTATTCATTTCGGCGGCATAGGCCGTCACAATGTAGGGAATATCCTCCCGGCGCTCCCGCAGCGGCGGTACATTGATGGGCAGCACGCTCAGGGCATAGTACAGGTCCTCCCGGAACTTCTTTTCCCGCACCAGGGCCAGCAGGTCAGCGCTGGTGGAAGCGATAATTCTCAGGTCACAGGGCTTATCGGTGCCGTAGTCCAGCGGCTTTACCTGCCGCCGCTTGATGGCTGAAAGCAGCCGGGTCTGGCTTTCGTGGTTCAGCTGCTCCACCTCATCCAGAAAGACCACCCCGCGGTTGGCCTGCTCCAGCAGGCCGGTCTTGCCCTGTGGGTATTCCGGTGAGACCCCCGGTCCCAGCCCGAACAGCTCGGCCACCATGGTGTCATCCGGCAGGGAGGCACAGGGTATGGTGATAAAGTGTTCCTTGCGTCGCTTGCTTTTGCTGTAGATGTACTCCGAAAGGGCGCCCTTGCCCACGCCCACCTCGCCCTGCAGCAGCACCGGCACCTCCATCTGGGCGGCGCGGTTCAGCAGGCTAATGACATTCTGCATGCTCTTATCGTGGAAAATAAGGCTGGATGGATTGCGGTCCTGGCGGCTGCGGGCAGCCTCCAGCTCGGCGGAATAGAGCCGGTTGCGCTCCTCGCTCTGCTCCAGCTGCTCCTTCAGGGAGTACAGCTCGGTAACATCCCGGACATTGGTAACCACCATGACGATGTTGCTTTCGGAATCGAAAACCGGGGTGCTGGTGATGATGGCCCGCTTGCCGGTTTTGAACTGCTGCTCCATCGTCACCGATTCCCGGCGTTCCAGCGCCAGCAATGTGCCGGAAGCCGAAATGACCCGGCTGGCCACCAGCTCCGCCATGCTGCGGCCCACCATCTCCTCCTTGCGCAGGCCACTGATGGTCTCGTAGCTTTTATTCAGGGTCAGGGTGATGGCGTTGCCATCGGTGATGTAAAAGCCATCGTAGGAAGATTCAAAAATAACCTCGAACCAATTGCCCTGCCGCCCAAAAAAGGGATCCCCTGCCCCGTTTTCCGGTACGCGCAGTACTGTTGGCTGCCGTTTGGCCATGCCGTTCCCTCCTATCTGTTTTTCCGTCATCTAGCGGAACCTCCTGTATTCGCTGTTTTTCTGGTATCTGCTGTATTTCCTTCGCCCGGTACCCGCACTCCCGCAGGCCGGGCAGGAAGGCGGGCGCGCCCTCCCCGCTGCGGCGCGCCCTCCGCAAATCTCCCATTTCCGCCGGGCCATTGCTCCCCGGAGCCGGCCCCGCACCCCAATGGATCTTGCGGTTTCCCCTTTGGGGCCGCTTTACCGGGCGAGGAATTTTGCGGGCGTTATTTGTTGCGGTTGATCTCGCGCTGGGCGGCCTTTTCCTGTTTTCTGCGGGCGGCGGCCTCCCGTTCATTCTTGCGGCGGTTTTTCTTGGCCTCCAGCTCCATCTTCTCCACGGTAGCCAGGTCGTAGTCCATGTTCAGCTCCAGGAACGACTCGGCGTTTTCACCGGCGATTCTCTTGAGCAGGGTGGCCCGGTGCTTGAGCTGGTCGGTGTAGAAGCTCTCGAAGGCATTGATCCGGTTCTGGTCGCTGATGGTCTTGGGGTCGGCACAGCCCTCCAGGAACACACTCGTCAGGTAGCAGATCTGCCGGATGGGATCGGCGAAAAGCTCCCGGTTGCGGCGGTGGCGGCGGCAGCGGTACACCAGCTCGGCGCTGGCCTCCTCCATTTGGCCGTACAGCTCCGCCAGGTGGCGGGCGGTTCCCCGCTTCATCAGCTTTTGCAGCTCCTCCGGCTGCTCGGCGGCCGGCAGGGCCTGCATCACCCCGTCCTTTTTGCGGGCGGCAAGTGTGGCCGCAGGCGCTTTGCCGCCCGGCAGCACATAGTTGGAAAGCTTGCAGAACGCCTGGGCGAAGCGGTCAACCATATGACGCATTTCCTTTTCGCCGCGCTTGCTGAAGATGAAGCACATGATGATGGCGAAAACCATCACCGCATAGCCGATTTTGATAGCCCAATCCATGGTGGGTCCTCCTTTTTTGGCGGGCGGGACAGGATGCCGCCGCCCAGTTTCTATTTGCTGCCGGAGGGCCTGCGCCCTGCCGGCGAATCGCCGGTTTTGATGAAAAAACTTGCCAAGGGAAAAAACATATGCTACACTGTGGCTGAAATCACAGTGGATGAAACCAAGGTCGAAAAACTCCCCCCACTAATACGGCAAAATCGACCCCTTTTTGCATCTGAGAGGTTAATATTTCACAATTTTTAACAAAAAATTTACAATTTCGGCCGTTTTGGGGCCGTTTATTCTGCGAAAGAGGTGACAACGATGGAAAAAAGTACTGCTCCCCGCGCCCGGTTTATTGCGGCCATCCTGCTGTTTGCGGCGGTGGTCATCGGAGATCTCATCCTGAGCCGGGGATACCTGGCCCAGGGGCCTGCCACCTGGCCCGTCTTCCTGCTGCTGGAGCTGGTGATGCTGGCGCTGCTGGTCATCGGCGGCATTCTGTTCTGCAACCGCCGGGGGCTGGATACCAACAAAAAGCTCATCCTGGGGTTTGGGTTTTTCCTGGTGTGGTGCGTCCTTACCGTCATTTTCTTTGCCGACTATAAGGCGCTGTACCTTTCCACCCTGCACACCGAATATCCCAGCTACGGGGCGGCCATCACCTGCCTGAAGCTGGTGCTGGTGCTTTGCGGTTTGACGGCTTTGATCCCGGTCGCGCCCGCGCCCACGGGACGCGCGTACGCGGATGGTTTAGCGCGCGCGTACCAAAAGCAGAACATAGAGCAGGCCAAAACCGCGGCTGCCGAGGCCCAGAAGGACCTGGAGCGGCGGGTGGAGCAGCTGCGCAGCTCCATGAGCCCGGAGGAGCTGGAGGCACTGACGCGAAAGCTGAAGCAGGAGAGCGCACCCGCGGTGGCCGAAGAATCCCGCGAAAAGACGGAGGAAAAATGATATGTTCCTGATCCGCACGCTGCTTTCTCAAGGGACGATCCTGTGCATCGTTCTGCTGCTGGTAACGCTGGATGTGGGCTTTTCCACCGCCAAGGCC
>ULTE01031496.1_pt1 | contig 14538 bp, 16 predicted proteins | sample 1957401 | NCBI WGS metagenome assembly ULTE01 (sample SAMEA4835728, study PRJEB28245) | human gut metagenome | biome: gut microbiome; material: fecal sample | place: Denmark | collected 2008 | reverse complement strand
GGCCGCCGTGAAAAATCGAATGCTATTCCGAAGGCAAATTTGCTGCTCCTTGCAGATTGAGACGGATAAGGTATGCCGCAGGCGGAATTCGGCATGATTTATGGGAAGCCGAGGACGTGTCCCCCGGCAATGCCGCTGAAAGATTGCACTTGCCCTCGCCTCCATCTGACGAGGGAGCCTTTAAAGTGCGTGACTTACGGTTATGGACAACTGGCAGGCTTGCTATTGTTGCGTGAAAATCAATCCTCCGGCACGGCTGCGCCGTGCCGCCTCGCAGAATGGCGGCGATGAGAGTTCAAGCCTCAATTCTCCTTCATCTTCTTTGTGAATACCGCTATGCCGACGGCACTCAGGATCACGGCGTAGCCGAGCACTATCGGCAGCTCATGCACGGCGGCGGAGATATCGCCCGCAAGCGCGGCCCGCTCAAGCTCCACGGCGTGGATGAACGGCAGGGCGTCGGCGATTTTTTTGAATACCTTGCCCATCAGGCTCACGTCAAACCACACGCCCGAGAGCCATGCGGTCAGGTTGGTCAGCAGCGCGCCGCAGATGCCGCCCACCTGCTTGTCGGTCAGCAGACTGCCGCAGAGAAGACCTATTGCGATATACAGCAGCGCCGCGGGCAGCAGGAACAGCAGAGCCCACAGGATGCCGGCAGTCGGCTTCAGCCCCAAAATCAGGGCGGCGACATAGCAGATAACGCTCTGCAAAACGCTTATTGGCAGCATCGGCAGCGAATAGCCGAGCAGGAAATCCGCCGCAGTCAGCGGGGTCGTGAAGAGCCTGCGCTGGAGCGAAGTCTCCCTGTCCTTTGATATGAGCATCGCCGAGAAGAGCGACACGAACGAAAGGCCGAATACGCATATGCCCGGGGGTCAGCTTGTCAAGCTCAAAGAGAGCGACGGGCACATTCGCCTGTATCGCCGTGAGCAGGAGCAGCACGACGAGCGGGAATCCGAGGCCGGATGCCACGGTCAGCGGGTCACGGATAATTTCTTTAAAAGTTCTGTTTGCAAAAGTGAGCATCCGCATTATTTACCCTCCTTTACGAGCTTCACAAAGGCTTTCTCAAAGTCTGATTCGCCTGTTTCTTTCAGTATTTCGTCTGCCGTGCCCACAAAGAGCAGCCGCCCGTCCTTCATAACTCCGATACGGTCGCTCAGCTCGCGGGCTTCCTCAAGGTAGTGGGTCGTCAGTATGACGGTCGCCCTGCCCTTGAGGCTGCGGATAACGTCCCATAATTCGCTGCGGGCAATAACGTCAAGCCCGAGGGTCGGCTCGTCGAGGAAGAGCACCTTCGGCTCGGAGACAAGCGCCATAGCTATGCTCAGCCTGCGCTGCCAGCCGCCCGAGAGCTTCTTTGCCCGTTTGGCTGCAATTGAATTTAGGTCAAATTCGTCAAGCAGCTCCTTTACACGCTGCTTTTTTTCGTCGCCCGAGAGGCCGTATGCCCCCGCGATAAGCTCAAGATTCTCGCGCACGCTAAGATTCGGCGCGACTGCCGTCTCCTGCGGCGAAGTGCCGATCAGTGCCTTGACCTTTTGCGGCTGCTCGGATATGCTGACCCCGCACAGCAGCGCGTCGCCCGAGGTCGGGCGGCAAAGGCACGAAAGCATCTTGATGGTGGTGGTCTTGCCCGCTCCGTTCACGCCGAGCAGGGCGAAAAGCTCGCCGCCGCCGATGCTCAGCGAAAGGCCGTCAACAGCGGTGATATCCTTGTATTTTTTAGTCAGATTTTTGATTTCAACGGACATTTTTATCCTCCTTGCCGTCTTTAGAAATAAAGCGTGCCTTGATGCCCTCATAGGCGTCGGAGACCATGCGGCTCACCAATTCGCTCTCCCAATTAAGGTAAGAGGTGGCTATCATCGAGGCGATGCCGTGGACGAATATCCACAGCTCCAGATGGAGCATAAAGGCGTCGTTCATGCCCAGACCCGTGCCATTCATGATAAGCTCGACGGATTTTTTGACATCCTCGGTCTCTCCGTCGGATTTCTCCTCGCCCGAGCGGTCGCGCATGAACAGCAGGCGAAACAGCTCCCGCTCCTCGGCGGCGAACCTTATATAGCCCATGCCCATCGCCTTATACGGCGGATAATTTGCCGCCTCGCATTCCCGCTCAAGGCAGGCGTAATAAAGCTCAGAAGCCTTGCATATCACCGATTTCCGCAGCTCCTCCATTGACGGGAAGTTTGTGAATATCGGCTGCGTCGAGCAGCCGAGGGCGGCGGCAAGGTTGCGGGCGTTCAGCCCCTTTTCGCCACTGCGGCGCACAAGATCGACGCCGGCGCTAACGATATCTTCCTTTGAAATTTTCGATTTGGGCGGCAAAAGTATCACCTCATCATTCAAAATAACAAATGTTATATAACGCTTGTTATTATACGCCTGCACGGTGAAATTGTCAATCCCCGCAGACGAAATATTTGCGTGCGGCGCTAACTTCTCCAAAATCCGCAGGGCAAGCCGGGATTTTTTCGGCAATTCACCGATTGCACGGCGCTAAATAAAGTGATAATATATTTTCGTAATAAGAGAAAGAGACACGGAGAACTGAAATGAGAAAAAACTACGCTTTGGATATGACCTGCGGGCCGTTTTTTAAGAAAATACTGATATTTTCCGTCCCGCTGATGCTCACGGGGCTGCTTCAGCTCGCATATAACACCGCCGACGTGGTGGTGGTCGGCAGATTCGTCGGCAAGGAGGCTCTCGCCGCCGTCGGCTCGACAGGCTCGCTGATAAATCTCTTTGTCAACCTGTTTATCGGCATATCAATGGGCTCGGGCGTTGTGGTCGCAAGGCATATCGGCGAAAATAACGACAAGGGCGTGCGCGAATGCGTGCATACTTCGATGCTTTTGAGCATTTTTTGCGGCTTTTTTATCGGCGTGCTCGGCTTCTTCACCTCGGGCGAAATGCTCAAGATAATGAACGCCCCCGACGACGTTATCGACCTTGCGACGCTCTACCTCAAGATCTATTTCCTCGGCTCGCCGGGGCTTATGGCTTATAACTTCGGCGCCGCGATAGTCCGCTCCACGGGCGACACCAAGCGCCCGCTGTATATCCTGACATTCTCGGGGCTTGTGAATGTGGCGCTGAATCTTTTCTTTGTCATCGTGCTGAAATTCGGGGTCAGCGGCGTTGCGATACCGACGATAATCTCGCAGTATCTCTCGGCTCTGCTGATAATCATCCACCTCAAGCGCATGAATAACGCCTGCCGCCTGTCGTTCAGGTCGCTTAGGATCCACTCGGCGGAGCTGCGCGATATCCTCAGGATAGGTCTGCCCGCGGGCATACAAAGCTCGCTCTTCTCGGTGTCGAATGTCGTTATACAGTCCACGGTCAACTCCTTCGGCTCGAGCGCAATGGCGGGCGTCGCCGCCGGCTCGAATTACGACGCTTATATCTACACCTGCACCAATGCGATATCGCAGACGACAATGACCTTCGCCTCGCAGAATATGGGCGCGAGGAAGTATTCAAATCTCGGCAGGGTCTATCGCCACTGCCTGCTGATAACGCTTGCCATCGGCGTCGGCATGGGTCTGCTCGGCATGGCGTTCGGCGACTTCGTAGTGGGGCTGTTCTCGGATGACCCCGAGGTCATCGCCATAGGGGCGGAGAGGCTCAGGCTGATAATGCCGTTCTACTTCTTCTGCTCGCTGATGGATGTCGCCGCGGGTCAGCTAAGAGGCATGGGCAAATCCCTTGCGCCAATGCTCATCTCGCTGCTCGGAGCCTGCGGCTCGAGGATCCTTTGGGTCTATCTCATATTGCCCCTTGACCGCACACTCGTCAACCTCTTCTGGTCTTACCCCGTGTCGTGGGCGCTGACCTTCGCCGTGCAGTTCGCCGCCTATTTCATAGTAAAACACCGCATGAAGAAAAACGGCACCTTCGACGACGAAGTGCCTGCGTAACGCAAAATCAATTGCAGAGAAACCGTCCACGCCATGCGATATCGGCATAGTATCATCTTGATAAAGCACACAAAACCACCCGCTTGAGCCGAAAGGTTCAGGCGGGTGGTGTATTATGCTACGGGATTATTGTGAAGTGTTTTCCTGTGGTCAGGCGAAGTATATATTCTTCGTTTTACCGAAGAGGCCTTTGAAGAAGGCGACCACGCGCTGCCAGAAGGTCATGGTGCAGGTCAGCTCCTTCTCGGCGGTGACGGTCGTGCCGTCAAGGTTGGTTATCTCCGCTTTTATCGTCACGCTGCCCCTGCCTTTGGCAGTCACGTTGCCGTTTGCGTCGACCACTGCGACAGACGGGTCGGAGGAGCTCCACTTCACACTGTAGCTGTTCGCACCGTCATTTGTGCCGAGAGTCAGGCGCGTGGAATTGCCGTAGGCGAGCGTATCCGCGCCGAGAATTGCGGCATTCGTCACCGTTACCGTGCCCTCTGGCAGGCTCACCGTGATGTCAAACGCCGTCATCTTAGTGACCTCATCCTTGGTGTAGTAAACGCGCACCGACTTTTTGCCGAGCGTCGAGGTATCCACCGCGCTCAGATAGTAGTCCGTCACCTCGGCGCTGCTGCCGTCGCTGAGAGCGGCGGTTATTCTGAGACCCGTCGGGTCGAATTTATCGCCGAGAGCGTAATTCGTCTTGAGCGGCTCGCTCGAAACAGCTATGTAGCTCAGCGTGGGCTCGACCTCGATAACGGCGAATTCGCTGAAATGGTCGGTCTCAAAGACGATATAATTCCCGTCGAGTGTGTTTGCGTAGCGTACAAGCGGGTCAACAGGGTCATCCGTCACATGATAGACCCTGCATTTAAGGGGATTTACGCCGTCGCGCAGTCTGATCTTGACCGTCACGGCATCCTTGGGCTGAGTTTCTTCCCCGCCGTCAAAGAGCGTGATATCGTAGAAATTCAGCGAGCGGATGTTGCCGCCGACGGCGAAATTCGAGCCTTCATACGAAGCGGGGTCTTTCATTTCGACCGAAAGGGTCGTCTGCTTTTTGAGGGATTTGGTCGTGGCGCTGACGATGACCCCGTGGCCGTCGTGACGCAGGGTGACATCGCCGTAGGCAAGCTCGGCGATCGCCCTGTTTATCGAATCCGCAAAGAGATCGACGGTCGACTGCTGAGTGATATCAAGCCCGTATTCAACGGAATTGACCGCTGCGTCGAGGCGGGCGAGGCTGGTATCCGACCACATGGAGCGTTCGACCTTCGCTGCGGCGGCAACTGCCGCGTCAACGGCGGAATAATTCGCGTCGAAGTATTTTATCGCGGCGAGGGCTGCGTTTATCGTGCGGGCGTATTCGCTGACCTCGCTCTGGCGGCGGATATCAAGGCCGTATTCGACGGCATTCACCGCAGAGTCAAGGGCGGCAAGGCTCTCCTCGGTGCAGTATTCGCGGCGCACCTTGGAGGCGGCGTCGAGGGCAGCCTCGACCGAGTAATAGTCCGCCTGACGGTATTTGAGGCCGCGGATGGCGGCGTTTATCGCCGAAACATAGTCGTCAACGGTCGATTGCTTGTCCGCCGTGAGGGTCTTGTCAACTGAATTCACTGCTTTTTCGAGGGCTGCAACGCTCTCGTCTGAGTAGAGCGACTTGTCGATGGCGTTTGCCCGCTCGATCGCCTCGTCAACGGCGGAGAAATCCGCAGGCTCGTCGCTGAGGTCGGGATATATCTTGCAATCAAAGTATACCGTAGCGTTTTGCAGAGCTTCGTTGCCCTCGCCGACGGTCAGATATTTCCAATCCAGCTCGCTGCCCTCAAAATAGACCGTTTCAAGGGGGGTGTTGTAAAACGAATTCTTGCCGATTTCAATAAGGCTTTTCGGCAACGATACTGATTTCAGGGAGGTGCAGTTATAAAAAGATTCTTCCTTGATATATCTGAGATTCCTCGGGGCGGTCAATTGCTCAAGCGAAGAGCAATCCTTAAATGCACCCCGAAGTTCCGATGTGTTTTGATTCTCTGATATGTCAATTGATTTTAACGAAGTGCACCCGCTAAATTGTGCATTGCTTCCGTCAGCAAAATAAACTCCGGCTCCCCATATAACAGAAACAAGATTTTTGTCGCCGCTAAAAGCGCCTCCGTTTATGCGGCAAACGGCTTTTTCATCGATTTTAAATATTTCAAGCGAATTACATTTAGGGAAAGATGAGCTAATAGTTTTAATTCCGCTGCCTATTGTCACGATTTTTAGATTTGAGCAGAATGAAAAAGACGAGGAGTTAATTGATTCAACGCTGTCCGGCAAAGAGATCTGTGTCAAACCGTTGCATGAATCAAAGGAAAGAACACCTATTTGTTCTGTTCCGCCGAAATCGATCTCCTCAATCGATGAATACTGGAAAGCTCTTTCTCCTATTATTTTTGTGTTTTTTGATAAAAAGATATGTTTGATCCCAGCATAGCGAGCAGCGTAATCACCGATTTTATAGGCATAGTCCGGCACTATATAGTAATTGCTTGGGCGTGCGCAGGGGTAAGAAAAAAGAATATCCTGCCCCTCGATCTTGCCGCGTTTAAAAAGAACGCCGCTGCTGTCAGCATAAAAAAGCGGATTGTTTTCATTTACGGTAAATGACTCAACGTTGTAGCTTCTGTTAAAGCTGTTTTCGCTTATTTCCGTCAACGTGGAGGGAATGTGTATGTTCTTTAACGCCACCATTTGGTTCGGCACTATACTGTCACCGACTTTGATAATTCCCTCCGAGATCGTGAAATTCTCAATTCGGTGCTTATTTTTACCGCTATAAAATGCGTAGTTGCCTATCTCCACAACGGGGTAGCCGTCTATCTCCGCAGGCACGGTAAAGTCACCTGTGATAGTCCCTGTTGTGCCTGTGATGCACGCCTTGCCGTCGGTAACGGTATATGTCAGCAGCCCGGATTCCGCCGCAAACGAGCGGGGCTTTACGCATACAAGCCCGACAAATACAACAGCAATCGCCATTGCAAATGATATCATTTTTTTCATATGATCACCCTTTTAATCTTTATCCTCAGCGCTGCGATACGGCAGCAACACAGTAATACTCTTATTATATATGATTTTCTTTTACATTTCAACATTTTAATTGCATTTTACAGCCCGCGCTTATAGCCTGATCATTTATTTTTGCAGACGCTTTTGCCCGCAGCGACTTCCCTTGCAAAGCGTTTGAATATGCGTTATAATAAATTTTATGGCAAAGTCCGTTTTTTGGTACTTCCGATACGGTATAATATGTTTAATGACCTTGCGGACGGAGGAGATTTGATGGCAAGAGGCGTAAATCAAAAAATCAGGCTGCTGTACCTGATGAGGATAATGCTTGAACGCACCGACGACGAGCACGGGCTGACCCTTGAGGAGATAACTGCCGCCCTCGCCGAATACGGCATAGAGGCCGAGCGCAAGACGCTCTACGACGATATCGAGACCTTGCAGATATTCGGCATCGACATTGACAAGCGAAAGGGCAAGACCATGCGCTACCATGTGGCGAGCCGTGAATTCGAGCTGCCCGAGCTGAAGCTGCTGGTCGACGCAGTGCAGTCCTCAAAATTCATCACTCACAAAAAGAGCAACGAGCTGATAAAGAAGATCGAGGGCTTCACGAGCTGCTACGAGGCTCGTCGGCTCCATCGGCAGGTATTCGTGACCAACCGCATCAAGACGATGAACGAGAGCATCTATTACACCGTCGACTACATACACGAGGCGATAAACAGCAACGCCAAGGTGTCATTCCGCTACTTCAATTGGAATGAGCGGAAGCAAAAGGTGATGCGCCACGACGGCAAAAAATATATCGTCAGCCCCTGGGCGCTCACTTGGGACGACGAGAACTACTACATGATCGGCTACGACTCCGAGAGCAGCCTTGTGAAGCACTACCGCGTGGACAAAATGACCGATATCGGGCTGATCGACGAGGAACGCGACGGTGCGGAGCACTTCAAAAATTTCGACATGGCGATCTACTCCAAAAAGACCTTCGGTATGTACGGCGGCGACGAGGAGACCGTGACACTGCGCTGTAAAAACGAGCTTGCCGGGGTCATCATCGACCGCTTCGGCTTCGACACGCCCTTTGTCAACGTGACCGACACACATTTTGAGGTGCACGTCAAGGTGCAGGCAAGCCCGCTTTTCTTCACCTGGGTAATGAATTTCGGCTCCGACATGACTATCATTTCACCCGAAATTGCCAGGGAGAATTTCATAAAGCTCGCCGAAAAAGCGCTCGCACAATACGAATAAAACAGGCAAAAGATATGAGTATCGGCGAGATAAGTCCGTTTTTTGGTACACCTGATGCTGTATAATGTAACCGTAGCAATAAAACAGGAGGGTTGCATATGGCATTCAAGATGGGATTTCATGCTTCGGCTGAACCCGAGCCGAAAGAGACCGTTGGCGAGATAAAAAATCCCGCTCGACCGCCGAGAAGATCTGTGGTGCGTGTGTTCTTCCCCACGCGGAATTTCGCCTGCTCATATTACAACGACGCCTTTGATCTTCACTGCGGTGACATTGTTTTTGTCGAGGGCAAGCTCGAGGGGCTGCGCGGCCGAGTGGTCGAGGTATCATATGGCTTCAAGATCAAGCTCTCTGATTACAAGCGGGTCATTTCAAAAGCCGACACCGAAGTGAGCGGCGAGCTTTATCTCGCGGGGTCGCATCTGGCGGCGTTCGACCGCGGCGTTATCCCGTATGAGAAAATTATTTCGTGGTTCAAAATTCCCGAGGCTCCCGATATGGAGTATTTTTGCAGCAGCTCCGACAAGGTGATCCTGCTCGACGAGATGAGCGGCTTCGACATAAGCTCCGCCGCCGCGAAAGCCGGGGACGAATATTACATGGATAACCGCGTGGTCTATATCTGCCTCGACGGCAAAAACGGGCGTGCGCTCGTGGAGGGCAGCAAGCCCTATGAGCTGGAATTCACCTTCAGCGACGGCGAGATCCGAAATCTGACCTGCGACTGCTATTGCGTAGGCAACTGCAAGCACGAATTCGCCGCCATGCTGCAACTGAGGGAGACCCTTGAGATAATCGAAGAGAATTACCGCAGCGAGTACGAACGCAGCGGATACTTCGCCGCCGTCAGTAAAGGCAGGCTGCTGCAGACCGCCCTCGACGGCAAAAAATGTGGCAAGATCACGCTGGGTTAATTTGAATGGGGGTACAAAAGAACTCCGACGGATAGTAACTCTATCTGTCGGAGTTTGGTTTTTTATTTTCGGTTATACCCTGTCACTGCTTATCCTCTTCGTGCTTCTGTGGGGCGGGAGCGGCGGGGTTAGAGGTGTCGGCGGGGGCTTTCGGGGCGGCAGGCTTTTTCTCGGGCACACGGTTGACCATTGCATAGGATGTGACGGTGAGCACGAGCATTATCACCGCGACCGCGAGGGGCGAATCGACGCCGTAGAACGGGGCGCAGACTATCTCAAACAGCACGGCGAAAACATCGTTTGCACCGAGCGCCTGAGTGAGCATCGAGAGCAGGCACACTATCAGCCCGACGGTCGAATAGATACCGACTATCCTGAGCCAGAGCGGCTCGCAGAGCTTGAACGCCACGACGAGCGAGGCTATGATGAGCACCGTATAGCCCGTGGAGGCGAGTATCTCGGCGGCGTTGGGCAATGTCTTGAGCAGCTCGGGGATGAGCTTGATTATCTTCCATATGTATGGCGCTCCGAGCAGCAGACCGCACACGACGTAAAACGTCAGTCGGATATTTTTATCCTTATTGCCCATTGTGAGTAGCCTCCATGAGGGCCTGCGCGAGCTGATCGGGGCAGGATGTGCTCTTGAAGCCGCAGCGGATGCCGCTGAGCTTGTCGATAACATCCTCGACCTTCATGCCGTCGACGATGGCACCGATGCCCTTGAGGTTGCCGTTGCAGCCGCCCTCAAATCGTACATTCCTCACCACTCCGTCCTCGATATCAAAGGTTATCGAGCGGGAGCAGGTACCTTTGGTTCTGTATGTATATTTCATAAATTATCACTCCTTTTTCACGATATTATTATTTTACACCACTTCCGCACTTTTTTCAAGTCCCTCACACCGCAATAATATATACCAGCGCCAAAATCAGCGAATGATCGCATTTCTCATTCATCAGCAGCAGCATGAGCGGCAGGACAAGGCCGATATCGGGGTCGGAGAAGCCTGTATTCATTTGCCGTCGCCGCCCATGAGCTGCGTAAGAGTCGGCAGGATATCGAGCAATTTGATTATCTGCATCGCCTCATCAGCCCTCCTTCTTCTCTTCTCGCTCAGCAGGGGCTTGAGCGCCTCTATCAGACGGGTGCGGCTGTCGGGTCTGTTCATCGCGCCCATTATCGAGGTGAGCTTCGCCATCATCTGAGCGTTGTCGAGCAGCTTTGATATATCGGGCGCTCCCGAAGGCGGCGGCGCTTCGCTCTCCTGCGGCTGCGAGCCGAAAAGCTCCGCGGCGGCGCTCTTCAGATTCTCAATATCTTCATCGCTCAGGCTTGACAGGATATCGTTGATGCCGTCCATGCTTTTTCCCCGCTTACTTCTTAAATTGCTTCATCAGCTTCTGCGCCTGCTCGCTCCTGAGCAGCTCTTCGAGAGCTTTTTTATCTCCGAGAATTCGGAAAAGCTCGTTTTTCTTCTCCTGCGGGAGCCTTTTTTCCACTGCGCCGAGCAGCGCATTCGGATCCTTGCTCGAGGCGGAATTCGCCAGCCTCAGCAGCTCCTCGGCAGAAAGCTCGCCCTTGCCCATGAGATCACCGCCTTTCGCGCCGCACGGCAGGATCGGTATTGAAATCCTCGGCGGCAGGTACTATAATACTATATGTTATCGCATTTAACGGTAGAACGGAGACTGAAGCAATGAGGATAATCGTATTTTCGGATTCGCACGGCGGCGCACGCTGCATCGCCGAGGCGCTTATGATGCACCCGGAGGCGCAGGCGGTCATCCACCTGGGCGACGGCGAGCGCGATATGGCGGCGCTCGGCAGCCTGCTCGAGGGCAAACGCCTGATAGCCGTCAGCGGCAACTGCGACCTTTACTCCGACCTGCCCGCCGAGGCGCTTGAGGATATCGGCGGGGTGCGGATCCTCTGCACCCACGGCCACCGCTACGGCGTGAAATCCTCGGACGGCGCCCTTGTTGAGCGGGCGCTCAAGGTCAACGCCCGTATTTTATTATATGGTCACACCCACGAGCCTGTTACACGCTACGAGGACGGGCTATATATCATGAATCCCGGCTCGGCTCGGCAGGGCAGATACGGGATGATCGACATCACTCCGAACGGCATAGCCTGCATACTGTGTGAATTGTAATAAAAGACACCTCCGCTTCATATTATCGTAGCAGGCGGTGATTTTAATGTTTGTATACTCTGTAAAGACCTCAAAGGCAAAGATGATAATCATAGCTGCCGTTATAGTTGCGGCGGCTGGCGTCCTGGTATTCTTCGGCGGCAGGGGCAGGGGCGCGGAAACAGCGCAGGACGGGGCGATAAGCTACAAGGCGGAGGACTCCGCCCAGCGGCTCGCATTCCTTTCGCAATTCGGCTGGAGGATCGCCGAGGACCCCGCAGAGGTCAGCGAAGTCATCATCCCGCAGGAATTCGACAAGGGCTACACGGAATACGCCGAGATGAACAGGGCTCAGGGGCTTGACCTCGGGCTTTATAAGGGCGTGAGAGCCAAGCGGTGGACATACAACGTGCTGAATTACCCGGGGTATGAGAACCGCAGCGGCGTGGTGCAGGCAAATCTGCTGATCTATGAGGGCAGAGTGATAGGCGGCGATATCTGCTCGCTGGAGCAGGGCGGCTTCATGCAGGGCTTCGATTTCCCGATAACGGAAACGACCACCGCCGCGCCGACCGAAGCCCCCGCACCGACCGAAACAACAGAAACGACCGAGACCCGACCCGCAGATACGGGAACTCAGCCGCAAGCCGAGACATAAGCAGTAAAAAATGCCTTCGACGGTGGGACCGCCGAGGGCATTCTTCATATTTAACCGCCGTTTATCAGCCGTTTAAGCTCCGCCGCCTCGTCAGGCAGGACGGGCGGACACCTTAGCGGGATATCACGCCCCTGCGTTCCGCCCGCCGGCGAGCGAAGCACAGGCTCGGCTATCCTCAGCATGTTGTCTATCCAAAATTCCCTTGTGTCCATTTTTCACGCTCCCGCGCTGAAATTATCCGAGCTAATTATAGCACCTGCTCACGAGGGTTTCCATACCCCGCGCCCAATATCTCAAAATATCAAAAATCGGTGTTGACTTTGTCGGGCAAATATCTTAAAATAGATAGGTAAACTTGCCGTCCTGATTACATCGGCAACGACCACATAGTATCCCACAGATACCGAAATCACAAAAAACTTAATAAATCCGGGTGTGGCGCAGCTGGGAGCGCGGGTGGTTTGGGAGCATAGACGGTGTTCGCACCGCACGAAAGCGAAAACCGCCGAAAACCCTTCAACCGTGCAGATTTCGGGCGGTATGGAAAACAAAAAATAACGGTCAAAACCGTGCCTGACCACAGATTTGACCACCTACACGACCACAATTGAATAACTATCGGGGTGTAGCGCAGTTGATAGCGCGCCGCATTTGGGATGCGGAGGCCGCGAGTTTGAGCCTCGCCACTCCGACCAAAAATCCTCTGAAACGGCTCGGTTTCAGAGGATTTTTATCATTCTCATGTTATTTATGTTTGCAGTTGAATATTTGTTATAATGTTAGTCTTCACCCAAAAGGATATATTTAATATGTCTGTCTACTTCATCATTGCATGGTGATTTCGCTATTATGGGTTCAATCACTTCTCGACTTTCTCTTTGGTGTGGGAGTTCAGATGCAAGAAGCTTTGCTTTTTCAGAATCACCGCTCTTTAAATATAAAAAGCAAAGCGTTGCGCGTATCGTAGCTTTCTGCTTTTCGTTGATTGATAACGGGAGTCCTCTTTCTATTAATTTGATTGCTTCTTCTGAATTTCTTTTCAGTGCTAAGACGCTTGCAAGTCCCAATATCATACCCGGTTTGTTGGGATATATCAACAATGCATCTCTATATACATTTTCTGCCGCGTCAAGTTGATCGTTTCGCATCAACTCGTTTGCTCTCTTGTGTATATTGTATCTTGTTTCAGCGGCACGAACTGTATCCATTCCAATAAGTAAATCAATACTTGTTTCAAAGATATTCGCTAAAGCAGGCAGAAGAGTAATGTCGGGATAGGTTTCACCGCGCTCCCATTTGGAAACACTTTGCGGTGTGATATTCAAATAATCAGCAATATCCTCTTGCGTAAGATCTTTCATGATACGGTACTTTTTCAAGTTCTCTGCTAAATATAACATATCGATATTCCTTTCAATTTACTGACATATTCAAGCTGAGCTCTGCTTTCGCAATTATTATACAGCAAAGAACTTGTTTGCACAATAACGCATCTTTTCATTTTTATTCGCCTATAAGGCGAGTGCTCAGTAAAAATCAAATTTTATTATCCCTTCTCTTTGTCTACTGCACCTCAAATTTTGACAGGGCGACTACTGTCGGTCGCCCTGTCATTTTCTCTTTTTCCGCCTTGATTTGCGCCTTGACCTCTGTAATCATTTCCGCCAACTTTTCTTCGCATTCCTCGCGCGTTTTCGCGTAGATATTGTGGCTTTCCCGCTTGCCGTAGGCATTGGTTGGTGTGTACCGTCCCTCGTAGAGGTGGTCGTTAATCATGGTGACACAACCCGTCCCGGGCTTTCGTATTTTGGGCTTGTACGGCGTGAATTCGACCGGGGAGGTATCTTTCCTTTCCTCCCGCGCTATCGTCGGCATTTGGGCGTCTGTGCCGCCGATTTTGCGGTCTATATGCACCGCCGCCTGCCTTTGCATGGTATCGGTGATATGGCTGTAAATATCCAGCGTGGTTGCTGATGACACATGGCCTATGGTTGCCGAGAGCGTTTTCACATCCATACCGTGCTCCAGCGCCATGGTAGCAAAGGTGTGACGCAGATCGTGAAAGCGCACCTTTTTACAGCCTGCCCGTTCCAAGATCAGTTGTAACCGTTTTCTAACCGATGACGGATTTCTCGGTCTGCCGTTATCTGTCGGTGACGGAAACATCCATTCCGAATCCACCGTTTCCTTATACGCCACAAGGGTTTTCAAGAGTGACGGCGGCAGAATAACGGTGCGTATCGAGGCTTTTGTTTTCGGCTCCGATATAATTACCTCTGCCTTGATGATATATACCTGCCGTTCGATATGCAGCTCTCCTGTTTTGAGGTTCAGGTCACTCCATTTGAGTGCCAATATCTCACCGCGCCGCACCCCCGTGCCGAGCTCCAGCAGAAAGAGTTCATAATAGCCTTCTTCCTTTGCCTGATGCAGAAACCGCAGAATCTCATTTTGCGTCAGCACCTGCATCTCCCGCGCTTTTTTCGGCGGCAGTTTACAGCCGACAGCGGGATTGGTTCGTATCAAACCGTCCTGTACCGCCCGCTGTAAAGCAGTGCGGCAGTTGGCATGTATCCCCCTTATCGTTCTGTCCGAAA
>ULTE01009715.1_pt1 | contig 14691 bp, 25 predicted proteins | sample 1957401 | NCBI WGS metagenome assembly ULTE01 (sample SAMEA4835728, study PRJEB28245) | human gut metagenome | biome: gut microbiome; material: fecal sample | place: Denmark | collected 2008 | reverse complement strand
CCGACCCTGATAAGATTGTAACGTTCCGTAAATCCACCATCGTTAAGAATTTCATGGAATTCTGCAAGGAACGCGACATACGCGGCGAGCGTATGAAGGAGGGCCTGGCGATGCTTAAAGAACTGTGATATGTGGTATCCTGTAAAAATAGAATTTGGCGGCTTGTTCGCATTTCGTGACCGGGCCGAGGTAGTATTCAAGCGTGGCGAATGTACGGTGATATTCGGTGATAACCAGACCGACCGCGGTTCGCTGAATAACGGATCCGGTAAATCGACGCTATTCGAAGCGATATCGCTGGCGCTTACGGGTGACTTGTTACCGCGTGATACGCCTATCACGCGCGATAAGGCCATCAACCGCTCCAGCGACGAAGCGTGGGTGACGATGCAGTTGGCTAACGACGTTCTTCACCAGACCATGGAGATTCGCCGTCGCTTTTATCGTAAGCGAAGCGCCAAGGCCACGCTCTTCGAAAACGACCGTGAGAACACCCAGCTGACGTCCGTGGCCGAGGTCGATAAACGGGTATTGGAGTTGCTGGGGCTGAGCCGAGAGGACCTCCTCCGCTACTACATTATCAGTCAGGATCGTCAGTACAACTTTCTGACCGCACCCGATACTACCAAAAAGGAGATTCTGAACCGCATCACCAACGCCGATATGCTCCAGCCCGTTTTGGATGCTATCAAGGCCGACCACAAGGCCGCCGACGAGCGCGTGGCGGAATACGATACTAAGGTACTCACGCTGAATACCAAAATCGAAACTCTTGAAGAAAACCTGAAGGAGTTGAAAGCCAATAACGCTTCAGCGGCCAATATCAAGGGGATGTGTGACCTGCTTGGCGACTACATTAAGGACGCCGCCGCGCTCGGTGTTCAGGCCAAGGATATTCGTCGCGAATTCGAGGACGAAAAGGCTAAGCGCATGCAGTTCGAACAGCAGTTGGAAACCGCGCCGAACTTTACGGAAGATATCGCCGCGGCGGAGAATAATATCACCGCCATCAAGAACGAACGCAAGAAGAACCGCCGCGCTAAGGTTGATTTGGAGTTGGCGTTAGAGGGCGTTATCGAATGTCCTAAGTGCGGCGAACAATTCCTCCCTAACAGCGAACTTAACCTTACTCCGGACCAGATTCGTAAGAATATCGCCCAGCGGGAACGCGCCGACGAACAGTTTGCGCTGGACGTCAAAAAGGCCGAAAAGACGCTCGAAGAACTCGAAGAAAAACAACGCGACTACGAGCAGGTGGCGACCGAACTGGCTCGTGTAAAGCGTAATATGAAGGATATTCGCGATCGGGCCGACAGGTTGAAACGCCAGATGGATGAAATCGACCGTCGCCAGGAAGACCTGGCTAAGCGCATCGAAGCGGCTAAACGGGCCGCCGCTGAGGATGCTTCGATTAAATCTACCGAGAGTAAGATTAAAGCAGCCAAGGCTGAACTCAAGGCCGCTAAGGCCGAACTGGCCGACTTCCGGTATTTGGCCGAGTCGATGGCGTTCTGGGACTTCCACATGGGTAAGAACGGGTTCACTACGTATCTCGCTAACAAAGCGTTGAAAGTATTGGAGGGAATGACGAATCTCTACCTGGAAAAGTTCGGCATGGATGTAACGGTTCTGATTAACGGCTTTACCATGACCAAGGACGGTAACGTGCGTGATAAGATTGATGTGTACATCCAGTCAGACGGCCTGAACGCCGACGTGTACGGTATTCACTCCGGCGCTGAGCGCGGGCGTGTAGCGTTGGCGTCGCTGATAGGGTTGAATCGGTTGATTAATATGGCTACCGATGGCCGCGGGTTGGACATGATACTGCTGGATGAAGCGTTCCACGGCATCGACTCCCTGGGTCAGGAACACATCATCCGGACGCTCGAAAATGTGGGCATAACGTCGATGATGATTACGCAGAACGTATCACCCGACTTCGCCGCGAAGAATAAACTCATAGTCAGGAAGATAGATAAGGTTTCAAGGTACGATTGATTACAACGTTATTATCTTATAGTTTCAAATAAGATAATAACGATGAAATCATCCGTAACAACCTACTACAAGGACCGATTGATAATCGGCATAGACCCCGGAGCCGCAGGCGGCATCGGAGTCTACTCCATCGACAAAGGTCGGTTGGTGGCGGCGGTAAAAATGCCCGAAACACCAACTGACCTTTTGGCGTTCTTAAAACTCCATTCACTGAACTCACGCTGTTTCCTGGAAAAGGTAGGTGGCATACCGGGTGACGCCGCCAACGCTATGTTCAATTTCGGCCGCGGTTACGGTCATTTGGAAATGGCGCTGTTGGCTTGTCGTATTCCTACCGAAACCGTTACTCCCCAGAAATGGCAGAAAGAATTCCAACTCGGCGTTCGTGGCAAGATGACCAAGACCGAGTGGAAGAACAAACTCAAAGCCAAGGCCCAACAGCTATTTCCGCAATTCAACGTAACTTTGGCCACTTGCGACGCGATGCTGATTGCGTTGTACGGTAGCCGTCAATAATCAGCCCTATGGAATTCGTTTGTAAGAACCCCGAGTGCCCGCGCTACGCCCAGCGCGACTACTATTCATCGGTAAGCGTGGTGATGCGCGATGGCGAGCCGTTCTGTAAGCAATCGCCGTGTCCGGCTTGCGGTAAGATACGTGAAGAAATCAAAAAGGAAACGCCCGCTGACCTCAAGGGCGTCTATTTCGGCCGTTTTAGAGCGATGTCCAAGGAGCAGAAACAGGAATCCCTAAAGCGGCGCTCTCACGAACACTTCAAGAAGCACATCGCTCAGGAACGCCGTGCCAAGTTAGCTGCCGTAAAGGCTGAAGGAAACGCGATGTTTAAGAAATAACCACGTTGCGCCGTATGCGAAAGTCTGTCGAACACCAGTTATTCAGCCAAACTTTTAAGTATCGTATTGGCTTTGTTAATCGTTGCATTGTCATAATTCGTTATTGTAACGATGAACGACGCGCAGCGGCTTATCGTAATTTGTTGTTCCGGATGATGGGAGCTATTGTAACCAAGAATGTAACAAACTATCTCAGCTTATTACATGGTTCCAATGCCCCTGATATTCCAACGCGTGACGAGGTTATTGCTGATTGTTATGCAATGTTTAACAAATGTTTAGAGAAATTTGTTATACTAAAAGGGGCCAATTTCTACTTTTATTTCAATAAATCGATGTCCCGTAACTTCTACACTCTTTACAAGAAGAGTCTGAAGGACCGTCATGGTGACATTTCTGAAGCGTTGAACTCCACACACCCAGACCTTCGTACGAGTACTTTGGCTGACGACACCGATATAACCTTTGCGACGTATGGTTTTAACGAAGTGGAGGTCCGAATTTCACGCTCGCGGTTGCATGGCCAGCGAAAATCAGAGTTCTTAGCCGATAACCCGGATGTTACACCAGCGATGTACGGCCGAGCGTTGGTGCATATTAAGCAACTTTTGGCCGATATTAGAAAACAATACGGATATGGAAAGGAAGATTGAAATTATCACTACCATTTTGGAAAGCGGTTTTGCCGTTTTGGAGGTTTGGATGTACGGTAACGACCCGTTGGTGTTCTTGGTAAACAAGTTTACACCATCGGTGGAATCCAACGTGGCGTCCATCGACTACTGCGAGGTGACGGGTTACGACATTACAGCGTTTATGCGCTTAGAGTCGGTAGAGATGCACCGAGGAAAGGCGGCCGTGCTGTCGAAACTCGAATCTATCGTACAGAACCAAAAGGCGCTGAATTTCCAGTTTCACAAAAGCGTCAAATGGATTTACTGGACATCGACTCGTGGATAGTATCAGTAACAAAATTGTAAAACAAAATCGTCATGGCTTTTCAGCCGTCGCCCTATCAACAGGCAATATATAACGAGGTAGCTACTACAAACCACAATATCAACGTCAACGCCGTGGCTGGTAGTGGTAAGACTACCACCCTACTCGGCTGCTTGGAACGCATCCCGCGTGGAAAATCCATCATTTTCATGGCCTTCAATACCTCCATCGTGAAGGAATTGCAGGCCCGTAACCGCCGCCCGAATGTCGATATAATGACGTTACATTCCTACGGGTGGCGGTTGTTGTTACGTCGGTACGGCCGCACCGCCCAGATGAACCCGAATAAGTCCATAGCCAAATTGGAGGTGGTGTTGAAGCACCACGCCCACGACGAGCAGGTACAGGAACTGTTGTTAAGGCGCAAAAAGGGATATCTGATTTACTTAATTCCGAAGATAGTAGACCTTATGCGGACGTCGCTTTGCCGTCCTGAAATCGGCGAAATTGAGGCATTGTGTGAGTATCACGATATCGACTGTGACCTGCTGGAAAAACAACTGGCGTTGGAAACGTTTGCCGAGGGAGCTGCCGACCACTCGCAGTTTGACTTTACCGATATGTTGTACGTCCCGGTGACGGATCCCAGTATTCGCTTCCGTAAGTATGAGGTGATAATGGTGGACGAGAGCCAGGACATGAGCCTCCTGCAGCACGAGTTGATAAAACGCGCACTGGACCGCCGTTCACGATTGATAACCGTTGGCGACCCGCGTCAAGCCATATACGGTTTCGCCGGAGCGGACGCCAACAGTTACTCCCGGTTGGCCGAATTAAACGGCGAAAGCGTGGAAATGCCGTTGTCGGTGTGCTATCGCTGTGGACGACGTATCGTCGAAGAGGCCGAAAAGATTGTTCCCTACATCCGTCCCTACGAACACGCTCATGAGGGAGAGGTCAGCGTCGGTTCTTTGAATGACATCGAGGACGGCGATTGGATAATATGCCGTAACCTGCGCCCCCTGGTGGAGGTTTACCTGTGGCTGTTGAAAAACAAGATTAAATCACGTGTCCGCGGTAAGGACATCGGTCGCAGTTTGGTGGATTTGGTAGACAAGACGGGAGCCCGTACTATCGACGAGTTGGAAAAGCTACTTTGGAAAGAAGCCGATAAACTGGCCCAGAAACTGCGTGCTAAGGGTTGGAAGAACCCCGACGCGTCGCCGAAGATGGATGAACTCTTGGAGAAAATCGAAGTGTTATGCGCGTTGGTCGTTGAAGCCGATACGGTAGCAGAACTGCGTGAAATAATCGAGGGAATTTTTACCGACGACCTGGAGGGAATCCTGTTGATGACTATCCATAAGTCCAAGGGCCTTGAAAACGACAACGTGTTCTTTCTGGCCCCGGAACTTATCCCGTCGCGTTTCGCTACACAGCCGTGGCAGTTAGAGCAAGAATCAAACCTGAAATATGTGGCCATTACACGCGCCAAGAATTCACTAATATACGTTCCCTTAAATCAAGCAAAATATGACACCAGCCAACCATTCAACGGAAGATATCCAATCCAAGGTTCACGACGATGAACTCAATAAGGCCGAGGACCGTATTGAGGACCACGAAGAGGAAACCATCGAGTGTCATTTCCCCCGCCGTGCATCACGCCAACGGACACGAGTCCCATCGCCCAAAGAAATCGCCAACGTTTTTAAGAAATGAAAACTTTTTAACAACGATGAAAAATTTATACTACCTTTTGAAACGTAACGCCGATAGCGGAAAGCCTGTTTATCACCAATGGCTGCGGTCGGGATTGATAGGCCGCGGGCGTGGCTTTTCGGAATCGTCTGACCCGGACTTTGCGTTCCGCACCGAGGACCCTATCGAAATCCTGGTACACTACGAATACCTCCGCACGGAAATCCATTCGCCCTACGAGTGGGAGTTGGTGGCCTATATGATGGACGACGCCCAGCGTTCGTGGGCGGACCAGAGTCCTGCGGCGGAATACAGAAACGTACTACCGCCAACTGAAAGCATCGAGGCTTGGAAACGCCGTATGGCCTACGACCCAGCCCTGATGGAGGTTTACACCGCCAAACTGGATGAACTACGCAAAAACTACGTATAATGAAAACTGTTGAAAACTACACGAATCGCGAGTGGTATTACCGTGCTGGCTATAAGGTCGCGCGAATCTTCACTACGGGTTGTATGCCTGTTATGGAAGACACGACCGAGAGTTCCGAAATGATGGTCGTCGCCAGGAATTTCCCCGATTCCCCGAACTCGGTGCTGATTCCCCTGGAAAAGTTTCACGAGCGTTGTTTGTGTCCCGCGACGCTACTGCCGGGAGACCTCGTCGCCCGATTGAATCACGGCTCGATAGTGCAGATTTACAGGGTGGCTGAAGAGGAATCAGGAGCGGCTCTTTCTTCTGAGACGAAATATAATTTGGTGCCGTTGAATTTCGGCGACCTTACACCAACGGGCGGCAAACCTGTCCCCAACGTGGATCCCGTCGTTACCAGCGAAAACGTCATCACGGTATCAGGCGAAACAAAGACCATCATGGGTAGTTATTTCAAGTACATTACGGCTCGCCAGCTGGACACACTCAAGTACGACGTCCTGCGTGAAAACGTTCGGCGAATTGCCGTTAAAATCAGCGGTTTTCTTAATAAGGACCGTTGGCGTGAGTACACCGCGGACCAGTTCGCTGCGCTGGAAGACATCGATGCGCTTATCAAATCGGCCACCAAAATAATCAAAAAAGTAGATGGTGAAGAAGAGTAAGGCGCGGTTCTTCCGCGTGGGGAAGAGGTATCTGTTGCCTGTAGGTACGTCGTTTGTCGTGGTAAAGATACGCCCCGAACAGAACACAATGAACGTTCAATTCATCGGTCCTGATTGCTCCACTTCGGGCGTCGAATCGGTTAATTTAGTAAACTACAAGAAAGCGCTCCAGCGAGGAGAAATTGAAGAAATCTAACTACCTATGAAATTTACACCTGAAAATATTGACGCACTGCCCGACGACGGCGTATTTGTGTTCGGTTCTAATACCGACGGCGAACACTGTGGTGGCGTGGCCTACACGGCGATGAAACGTTTTGGCGCCGTCAACGGTCAAGCCGAGGGACCCCAGGGCCGAAGCTACGCCATCCCGACGATGGAGTACGTCGAAATCAACGCCGAAGACGAATTCCCGGAATATAATAAAGCAAAGGTTCCGCCTAAGGTGCTTTTGGAGGCGTGTGACCGCTTCATCCTCTATACCAGCCAACACCCCGAATTGCGTTTCTACGTAACGAAGATTGGTTGCGGAATTGCTGGTTGGAGCGTGGATGAAGTCGCTAAAACGTTTGCCACGGCCTTGGCGTCGTTTCTGGTTCCACTGCCTGATAATATCGTTTGGCCGCGCGAGTTCTACGAAATACTGCAGAGCCATGGCTTGGTTGGTTAGACACGCCGTGGAGGGGTACATCCTCACCGACCAGCACCCGATTAGGATAAAAGACCATCGGTTGTTCTTCAGCGAAGCCAAGTCCGTCGCCATTACCCCAGAGCAGGCCGCCATATTGTTGGATGGCGCCACGCTGGAGAACGGTGAGTACGTCCAACTGCGTTCTTCGTCGATGGTAGCTATCAAGCCCGGATATTATACCGCCGATGCCGATGGTACGTTCCACTGGTTTGAACGCCGTCCGTCGTACTACGACGGCCAATGGTACACCACTGACGGCCGTTCGGAGTTGGTCGATAAGCGTGTACTGGAAGGACGCCTACCGCGCATTCCCACTCCCGACGACCAGTATCCTACGCAGTACGGCCCCAAACAGGCCCATACAGAGTCGTTAATCGGTACGGACGTACTACCTGCCCCGGCATCGGCAGAACTCTTGGCACGAGGCTTAAAACCGCGAAAACAACTGGGGTACGTACTGCGCCGTGGACACCAGTCGGGCGCATTACTCACCACCCACCAGCCGCGGGCGTTTGAAGCCCTACGAAACCACCGCTACCAACCAGCGTTTACTTTGGAAGACGTGTTGATGGAATTACTGGCGTATGGTCGTGTGCGTCTCGAACTGTTGGACGACAACCGCGTGTTGGTAGAAATCGACCAGTCGAAGAACCTATACATCGACCGTAATATCGCCATGGCGTTATTTGGCGCCCTGCTGTACGCTAATGCGATGTTGCGTAAAGAAGCAGAAATATGGAAAGAGAAGCGATGAAATACTACGTCACGTCGGCGGGAACGGCGACTTACGACGCTATTTTTGCGTTGGCGTGGAAACGAATACAGGCCCTGAATGCCGCACGGGCGTTTGTCGCGGGCGTTGGTGGCGTAAGCTATCGACCAGCCAAAATGCTCTGGGCTGGCGGTATCTCCACCGTGGAGTTTACCACCACTCCGCCGTCAGGTTGGCGACGCGACGGTTCACCGTTGGCTAATATGTATCGCCCTGACTCTACACCCGAGGGCCGTGCGCTTTACGAACGTATTCAGCGCCTACCACGTGTTGGCCGTAACGAGGTGAACGCCTTGGTGGGTTATACGGACTATTTCGCGGGATGTCGTGTGGAGGTAGAGGCCAACGTTAAAATCGTTGGCGTTAAGTTCGGTTTCGCCGTGTCGAAGTGGATGGTGGAATCGGGACGCGCCAAAATACCCGCCGACTGCACCGAGGTCTCCCAGGAGGTATATGCCGACCTCACAGGCCAGAATATACGGTTGGCGTACAAACGTAAAAAACAACAGCAGAAGATATGAGTCCCGAGTTGATAGGCGTTGTAGGATTCGTCGTGTTTTTGGTGACGATATTCCTTGGAATGATAATAGCGTTGGCGGAAGAACGTCGGAAACGTTCCGCGTCGCGTAAGCGAATCAACGTCCTACGCACCAACCGCCTGCGTTGGTTGTTGTTTAAGGAACGTGAAGAACAAAACCGCAAACGATGACTAAATTTGATTCCAACAGAAGAATTGGTTGACGATTATGAGCAGTATGAATAAAAAGCGTCGCGGCCCTGCCGTATGTACTACGCCGCGTAACAACGTGCGGTTGGAACTCCACGAGTTGGAACTTTTGGTGAACACGTTGGAGGTTGAAGCAGGCATCAACCAAGCCGCGGTGGTCTATACCGATATGCAGTATACGGCCTTGGCGAATAAACTACGCTGGACGTTAGTACGCGAACGAGAACGCACCAAAAGATGAAATACGAAATCTATAAAACGCGTGACGGGCTCCTGATCCCTGTACTCTACCCAGAGGACGCGGGTCAGGCGTTTCGCTTAACCGTCCCCGACGCCGTAAAGGTCAGCGAGGGCACAGCGCGTAACACCATCGCCTACGGAATAGTCCCTACGCGTATGCGCCGCCAACCGTTTCCCGTCCATAACAACATTTGGCGTGACCGCGAATTGCTTGGCGCTTTGAGCGGTGACCACAACCGTTGGGCGTTTGTGGATTATCGTAACGAGGTGGCGCCAAAATACCCATTGTCGGCGCTCCATTCTAACGACGAGCAATAATCTACAATGGTGTAGAATCCTCCAAACCATTTATTATTACAAAAATTAACAAGACAAATATGGCGGAAAGTCCTAACAATCTCGGTATCAACGATGAAATACCAGCCGATGTGGTTGATGCTGTTGCATGGCGAAAATACCAAGTTCTTCGCCATTCGATAATCGTACGACGTGTATCGGTTACGGCCAGCGACGGAACCAGCATTAACCTTAATTGGTTTCCTGAAAAGCTACATCGCTCGATAAAACATCTCTCTCCCGAAGAACGCGAAGAAATCGAAGCGCTGTATTCCAAGCGCAAGAAAGTGGTTATGGTCGCCAGCCGCCAAAAAGCCATCGCTCGTGGTAGTTATATCGCTGGACAAAAGCGTCGTGCTGAAGCCCGTGCCGAATTCGAAAAGCTGAACGCCAGCGACCTATCTCTGGTCGAAGATATCAAGGAACTACTCGGTAAGATGTTCACCCCCAAGGAGGTTGTACGTATTATGGCCGAAAGCCGTGAATTGGAGATTACCCAGGACTACGTACAGGAAATCCTCAAGCGCCATATCACCGATATCGAGAAACGCCGCGAAGAGTTCCGTAACCGTGTACAGGATGTGCGTCTGTATTCGAAGCGTCCTCGGTTGGAGGAATTGGCGTGGATGTATAGCCAGATGAAACTCCGTTACAAGGCCCTGCGTGGTGTGGAAGCCTACAACGCCATGTTGCGCACTTTGGAGCAAATACGGAAGGAAGCTGAGGGTGACCAAATCTTCATTAACGGCGCTGTGGACATTAACGTCGAAGCAGAGATACGTATGCACATCCAGGAAACCATCTACAAGAGTATTAACCTCAAAGAGATTATCCTGGGACGCGTGGCGGCACGTATGAACTGGAGTCTACCAAAACTCGTTGCTGGACTTCACAACTCGTATTACGCCCGCTTCATGCCTACCAACGAAGAGTATGACCCCAAGGCAGAAATGGAATATCCATCATCCATGAACTACGACTTCAACCGCATACAACATGACCACGCCGTAAGCGGTATTGACGAAGTGGAGGATGTAAAGGCCGAACCCGTTACCGATAACGAACGTACTACAGCCACCGCCATCCGCGACTTGTTCTTGCAACGTATCAAGCAACAGCGTGATGCTTTGGAAGAACCACGGCGACGTGTTGAAGCAGAAACGGAATTCTGGCGCACAAAGTTTAACAAGACAGCGGGTGACGACCACGAATTAACCAAGGAGGAGGGACGTGTACCGCAACATAAGTTTAACAAAAAGCAAAAATCTAAATTCAAGAAGTGATGGAAATTCAAGAATTCAAGCAGCGCTGGAACGGCCAGCCCATCGAACTCATCAGCACCGAGGAAGCGTGCGTGTTGGTAAATCTTCAACGCGAACTGGAGGAGCGTGCGTCGTATGTCGCTCAAAAGGTCGAAGCCATCGGTTGGCAGGCCTCAAAGGTAGTACCCGTCGCCAACGGCTGGGCCGAGCGTACCCGTAACCTGATGTTCGTTGGCGACGACGTGGTAGGGAAGCCCGTAACTACCACCACCGAGGTACGTTCGTTTGGCGAATTTCGGCGCGACTTCGAAAATATGATGTGCATGCTGCAGACGCGCGTTGAGGCCTCGGACTACGTGATGGGCGCCATCCGTTCGCTGGGCTTCGACGTTCGTCCCGACACCACGGTGGAGAAGGTGTCCAGCGTAACCATTAGTGCGATGCAGACTCGTATGGGCGTGGAGTTTGTAACGGCGTTCGCTAACACCTCGGCAGTGGTATACATCTCCCTGCACCCGGAGGATCGTAACGTACGATTTGTGGCCGTGGCCGGAGCCGGGTGGTACAAGGTGACGTTCGCCGATCGATAACGAAAATTCAAGACCAAAATGGACGACAAATCGACATTATTCGCCGCGCTGGTGTGCGCCTTGGCTATCGTCGTGGTGCTGATCGCGGAACACCGCCCGTCTTTCTTCTGGTGGCGGTATTTGTTCGGGTTGGAGAAAACCAGCCCTGACGAAATGGAATGGAACGAGGTGTTACAGCGTATTCGTAAACGCACTCAACGGGCCTTTGAACGCGAACCTGGCTCCAAGGTCCTTTCCAACGGCGTCTACGCTGAGTACCACGAAGAAGAATACCCTGGCGGCAACTTGCGTCAGGAATTGACACTGTGGCTGAAACGACAAAATATGCTCCAATTCCCGTTCGTGGTGAATATCTGTTTACTCGACGGTACGGCTGAAGTCACGGGTATTGGCGTTAACGGCACCGACGCCTACCAGTGGATGATGGAGCAAATTGGTGCTGAGTCGTGCTACGAAATCGCCAAGCGGACGTATATCTGTGAGCAGGGCAGCCACCGCGGCCAAACCGAACGCGCCAAGGTCGAACACGAGTACATCCAGTGGATAGCGCGGAAATTCATCTAACAACGTTACTCCACCAGACGCCGCGAGGCGGTGGGTGTAACACTTCTTTTTTCTGTCCCCCAGTAGGCGAGTGCCTGCTGGGGGTTTTGTATAACATTCGATAAATTATCGAAAAAGTCGTCAAAATATTTTGTAGATTGGAAAATTCGTATTACCTTTGTAGTGGAAAATGAAACTAAACTCTGTAAAAATGGACAAGAATCGTAAACAACTGGAAGAACGCGCCGCGTGGATGTTAGTTATAATCGTCGTCGTGATAGCGTTCGTTGGCGTCAACTTGGTGTGGTACGGTGACGGCTTGACGAAACTGTGCGGACTGCTCGTTATTGGGTATGGCGGGTATGTGATTAACCGGATTATTGAACGCTTAAACCGTCGGTAGCCCTATGACACGTGAAATGATTATCGCCGCGGCGTATGCTGCTGGCTGGGATGGTGAAACGCCCAGCGTTACCGAGGCTGAAGCCTATTTGGCCGCCATCGTAAGATTGTAGAACCGTATTGTGTTTTGAAAAATGGAAAAGAATTACATCGTTAACGATCAAACTCGTTATATCCCGCGGAAAGAACTCGTCCAATTGGAAGAAACCATCTGGTGGGCTTCGCGCCTCACAAATCCTGATATTATCGTGACTAACACCGATAATTTTGAAGACGTTGACGCTTATCGTTCAGCGGCCCTCCAAGAATTAGCGCGAATTAACGTGCGCCGTCAAGAACTCTTGAAAATACTATTAGAATAGCAAATATGAAATCCAAGACCCTTAAACAGTTCCTGGCTGAGAAGCGTAAGTTAGACGTTCAACGCACAAAGGCCGTGATGGACACGTTGGACAAATTAACCCACGTAAACGACAACTCGTACTGCGGTTCGGCCGTAATTATCAACATCACCGATCTCGAAGGCAGAGTCTTAGCCGACGCCGCCATCAACGGCGAGTTCTTCGACGCCTTACGGCCTCACCTCGTTGAGGCGTATCGCCAAACGCTGGCTGAAAAGTCAACTTTCGCTGAACACAATCTCCGTAAAATGCAATGTATGATCAAGGCCCTCGACCCCGAGCGCTCTAAATAACCCCCCAAACGATGAATCCTCTGTACCGTATCGGCTCCCGCGTGAAGGTTAAGACGTGGCCCGAAATAGCTGAATACGTCGGTGTTGAATACGACGAACGAACGTTCCTGGAATTGGAAGGTGTAGTCTACGACGACGCCAACGACGACCCTATCGGGTTGTTGGACGAAATGTACGACGCCGCTGGTAAGGGCGAAGACACGTGCCTTATCGTTGGCGGCGATACCGAGGACGAGTTCCCGACCTACCACCTGCGTAACCTACGTACAGGCCAGATGGTAGAACGCGAACCACGTGCGCCGTACCAGTTCCGCGATTGGATGTTAAAACTGACGCGGTGATGACTAAGGACGAAATAATACGCCAAATCGAGGATGTACGTCGTCAACGCGCCAAAACCGAACGCCAGTTGATAGCGCGAGGACGCGGTTATCCCGTCCACAACGACGCCGAGGTAGAACTCACACTCGATGAGTACCACTACGAGGGTTCTTCGTCACGCAGCGAGGAGCGGCTGTTGGCCCTCCTGGACGAAGAACGCGCTAAATACACCACCACCCTAACTTATCTGTGATATGGCCCGACAACACGGTAAGCGCGACATTCTATACGACGGCAGTGCCGCGCTCAAGGAACTTACAGAAAACTACGCCACGATGGATGTAAAGGCGTTCTGTGCTAAATGGGGACTGTCGATTGCTACAGTTCGCTCGACGGCCTCACGGAGGGGTTTACACCGTCTTCGTGGGAAACAGGCTAAAATCGGCACCGCCAACACGAATAAGGGCATTCAGCGTCCCGTGCTGCCGAAGCCTGAACCCGAAACCCCGCCCGTACCGGCCTACGAACCGCCAAAAGATATGATTCCGCCATCGTTACTTAAACAGGTACGTGGTCGTCGCTTGCGGGCTTGGAAAGAACCCTCGTCGCGTGCCGAACTCAACACGATGCCTGTACCGTATCCGTTCAGCGAAATCGCCGACGCACCCTACAACCGCGGGTTGGATGAAACACCAGAAGAAACGGGTCGCGTTATAAGACACACCAAAAACCGATAGCCATGGACTATAAAGGACGTATATGCCGCCTGATCGTTGACGAATTGCCCGTTGACGCCTACGGAATGCGGGTGTTGGCCGCGGCACGTGACCTGTGGGCCAAGCAGGGTAAGGTGTGTATTTCAACGGGTCGTGCCCTGGGTGATTCCTTTCCGGTGGTACAGATTATTGGCGGCGAACCGATGAACTATCCCCAGCGCGTTATCGACGTCGTCACCGAATTGCGCCAAGCTAACCCACGCGTGTGGGTAAAGCTATTCACAGGATTCCCCGATGTAGAGAACTTGATACGCGTATCGTCGTTGGTAAACGCCATCTGTGTAACCTTAACCAGCCCCGAGGACGAACATCACTTCCGTGTGGCTCGTTTAGGTTTTCGCGACTTCGGTCGTACGCACATGGAAGTCCGTTACAACTCCGCCACTGGAGAAGACCCTACAGGCCGCGTATTTCCCCAGTATTGGCGGTTGGTGGATATGGCTCGTGTTGGTGACTATCTGTTGGAATCGACGGCCTGGGTGATGAAATACGCCAACGGAACGTTATTTAACTAAAAATCTTGGAAACGATATGAACGAAGAACGTAACTACGATGACCCGCGGCTCAGCGAAGAAATGCGCCGTTACGGGTGTTACACTGTACCCAGCGCAGACCCCGCGCGTCCTCACGACACCCAAATCTGTTTAACGCCGGAATTTATCGCCAACACCAAGGGGTACTCCATCACGATGGATATGGGGTTTGGAAAAGAACGTATCAACTCGTGGACGCGTAACGCCAAC
>ULTE01003808.1_pt1 | contig 15517 bp, 16 predicted proteins | sample 1957401 | NCBI WGS metagenome assembly ULTE01 (sample SAMEA4835728, study PRJEB28245) | human gut metagenome | biome: gut microbiome; material: fecal sample | place: Denmark | collected 2008 | reverse complement strand
CGGGCGGCTATCGCGGGCCTGCCGGTGTACGAGCGGGAGCTGTTCTACCGGAAGTATTACTACTGCCAGTCCACCGCCCAGATGGCCGCCGAGCTGGGCCTGACGGAGCGCGCGGTGGAGGGGCGGCTGTACCGCCTGCGGCAAAGCCTGCGCCGACTGCTGGGAGGTGAACTCTATGACTGACGATCTGCGCTTTGCACAGATGATGCGGGAGGACGCCTCCGCCCTGCCGCCGCCGGAGAAGATAAACCCCTGGCAGATGGCTATGACCCAGGTGCTGTGGGGCTTCGGGCTCTCTACCATTACGCTGAATTTCCTGTATCTGGACTATATCCTGCCGGCCTTGGGCGCCGTGCTGCTGGTGCTGGGCTTCCGCACTCTGCGGCGGGAGAACCGCCCGCTGCGCTGGTGCTATATCCTGTCGATAGCGAAGCTGCTCGTGTGCGCCGCAGGCGATGTGCTGGCGGCGCTGCCGGTAAAGGTGGAGCTGCCCGGCGCGTATATCAGCACGGCAGTGACGCTGGTCCTGTATATCTGCCTGTGGCGGGGCATGGTGGAGGTCTCCCGCGCCGCCGGGGCGGAGAAGCCCGCCGCCCCCGCCGCCGGAGCCATGGCGCTGTTCTATGCGCTGCTGCTCCCGCTGGCCCTGATTGGCCTGCAGGGCTGGCTGCTGGTGATGCCTATCCTCATCGTCTATGCCGCTATCCTGCGGAATATGTGGAAGCTGACCCGCTCCCTGGAGAACATGGGCTATGCCATCACCGCCGCGCCGGTGCGGCTGCCGGGCTGGGCGGTGCTGTGGGGAAGTCTGGCGGCCATGCTGGCGGCGGTGCTGCTGACGGCATTCCTGGGGCAGCGGTATCCCATGGACTGGCATACCCGCAGCGACGCACCCCAAAGCGTGCCCATCCGGCAGGAGCTGCTGGAAAAGGGCTTCCCGTCCAACGTCCTCGATGACCTGACCGCCGAAGAGGTCTCCCGTATGGCTGGTACCGTAAGGGTCTATCGTCAGGTGGAACGCCTGTACAGCGATACGGACTACCGCACCATCACCACCGCCCACTATATGAGCGATCCGGACCGTCCGTTGGTCTTTGACCGTACCATCACCGACGTGGATGGAGAGGGGGAGCGCCACTATACCTACGTCTACCGTGTCTATGATACGCTGGAGCAGACCATGACCCATGTGGCCGTGGAATTGCCGGAGGAGGACGGTGTCCGCCGCTATATCTATATCCACCACCTGACCTACGCCGCCCCGCCCAGCCCCTACACCGAGATGCTGGAACTGTGGCCGGCGTGGCAGACGCAGGGCGACTGGTTCCCCGGCGGCCATGTCAGCGGCCGCGTCCTCTGCGAGAGAAACGGCACGGCGCAGGCCGCCGCCTTCCACACGCTGAAGAGCGGCAGCCAACAGGTCAGCGACCTCTTCGGCACCCGCCAGACCCAGCGGATCACCGCCGGCTGGTCCTTCCCCCGCGGCGTCGAAAGCCCCCGCGCCTACGTTTTCTACGACGCCCTCCGCGGCCAGGACGGCTGGGTCATCGAGAGCTGGGCCAACTACGTCTGCCAGACCGCCCCGGTCTACCCCTTCCGTGACGCCGCCGCCCTCTGGCACAGCTACGGCAGCGACGCCTACTCCCTCCGCCAGACCGCCCTTCAGGTATTCGACGGATAAGCACAAAAAGCAGCCCCTCCGGCCTTGGCCGGAGGGGCTGTTCGTATTTTCAGGCACTCCCCCTGGCGGAAGCCGGGGGGAGTGCCTGTGACTTTACTCCGTCATGATCTTTAAAATCACCCGGTCGGTCTCCCGCATGCCCTGCGCGGCCAGCACGCCTACGTTCCGGATGGTGTCCTCCACATCAGCGCCCAGAATGCCGTCGCCGGGGCGGAAGTTGTTGCCGCCGGCGTACATGTCGTAGCCCAGAATGCCGCAGTCCACGCCCATGGCGATCTTGGCGGCGCAGCTGGCCTTCGCCCCGTCGCAGATGCAGCCGGAGATCATGGCCACGGCGTTTTCCAGCGTGTGGCTGATGCCCTCACAGTCCGCGCCCCGCAGCCACGCGATGCCGCAGCCCGCGCCCACACCGGCGCTGACCGCGCCGCAGTAGGCGCTCAGCCGCCCGATGCCGGTCTTCTGGTGTATGGTGATCAGGTCGCTGAGACACACCGCCCGCAGGATGGTGTCGTCATCCGCGCCCATGAGCTTGCCGTATTTCCATACGGGCACCGAGGCGGTGATGCCCTGATTGCCGGAGCCGGATACGATGACCACCGGCATCTCGCAGCCGTTCATCCGTGCGTCCGAGCCGGCGGCCGCCCATGCCCGCGCCTGTGTCGCCCAGTCCTGACTGCTCGCCAGCAGGGTGGAGCCGATGTTGGCGCCCCAGCTGTTTCGCAGCCCCTCGGCGGCGATGGCGGTGTTCTTCTCGATCTGCCGCCCCACGGTGGGGCGTATGTTGTCCAAAGGTACTGTTTCTGCGAATGTGATGATGTCCTGTACGTTGAGGACGGATTTGTCCTGCAGGTTGTCCTCGGCGTTGCCGGTGACGGGCAGCTCCCGCAGGATATTCCCATCCTTTTCCATATAGATGATGTTCGTGTGGTTGTTGGCCACCCGCACGCAGGCATGGTGCCCCTCCCGCCAGCCGGTGAGCTTGATGTCCAGCAGACACGGCGTTTCGGGACAGGTCACGCGGATGTCGGTGCTGTCCAGATACGTCTGGATGGCAGCCACATCCGCCTCCGTCACGTTGGCGATGACCTGAAGCTCTGCGTCGGCGTCGCCGGCCACTATGCCCACGGCGATGGCGGCGTCGATGCCCCGGCGTCCTCCTGTGTTGGGGACGACCACGGACTTCACATTCTTCAGGATGTTCCCGCTGATCTCAGCCAGGATCTTTTCCGGTTTTCCGCCCAACACCTCGCGCAGTTTTGCGGCACAGTACGCGACGGCGATGGGCTCTGTACACCCTGTGGCCAGCAGGAGCTCCTCCTGCAGTATCGCCGTGTAGACGGCGATCTTAGAGTCGTTCAGCATCACACATTCTCCTTTGTTCAGTTGTTGTATTCTATCGGCCCTTCGGCCGGATAGCCCTTCTTTACAGTGCGGGCACGTCATCCTCCTGCTGCACCCAGTCCTGCACGTCCACGACCTCAAATTCCGTATCCGTCTTCCGTATGACCACCTTGCTGATACCCGCGTTGATCACCTGCCTGCGGCACATGGCGCAGCTGGTGGCGTCGCCCAGCAGCGCCCCGGTCCGGCCGTCCCTGCCCACCAGATACAGGGTGCTGCCCACCATGTCCCGGCGGCTGGCGGAGATAATGGCGTTGGCCTCGGCGTGAACGCTGCGGCACAGCTCGTATCGCTCTCCCCGCGGCACCTGCATGGCCTCCCTGGTGCAGAAGCCCATGTCCACGCAGTTCTTCCGTCCCCGCGGCGCGCCGTTGTAGCCCGTGGAGATGATCTCGTCGTTCTTCACGATGATGGCCCCGTATACCCGGCGCAGACAGGTGGCGCGCTCCAGCACCGTCTCCGCAATATCCAGATAGTAGTTTTCCTTGCTGATGCGCCCCATAGCTGCGCCTCCTTGCACTGTATTCTATCAAATATTATAATACATGGCGCCCATCCCTGACAAGCGGCGTTTTCCCCGCGATACTCGTCGATACGCTGAAATTCCGCGCCAAAAACTATGCAAATAGCCGGGTGCCTGCGCTGCGGCAGCATAAAAGGACGGCCTTGCAGCCGTCCTTTTCCCTCCTGCGCGGTCACTCCGCGTTTTTGAATACTGTCTCCGGCGCCGTGATGACCACCCGCGTGTTGTCCGCCACCGACCCGGTGAGGAACGCGTTGCCGCCCACCACCGAGTGCTCGCCGATCACCGTCTCGCCGCCCAGAATGGAGGCGCCGGAGTAGATAGTCACATAGTCGCACACTGTGGGGTGCCGCTTTCCCGGCAGGCTGGCATGGCCCGCCCGGGGGGACAGTGCGCCCAGCGTCACACCCTGATACAGCTTCACATGGCTGCCGATCACCGTCGTCTCGCCGATAACGATGCCTGTGCCGTGGTCGATGAAGAACCACGGCCCGATCTGCGCGCCGGGGTGGATGTCGATACCCGTCCGGCTGTGGGCGTACTCCGTCATCATCCGGGGGATCATGGGAACCTGCCGCAGGTACAGCTCGTGGGCAATGCGGTATACGAAGATGGCGAACAGCCCCGGATAGGCGAAAATGATCTCCTCCTTGTCCGCCGCTGCCGGATCGCCGTCAAACGTGGCCTCAATGTCCGTCATCAGTGTCTGCTGTATGCGGGGCAGCTGCTCCAGTATCTCATGGGTCAGCGCCGCCGCGGCAAAGGCCTGGCCCTCCGGCAGCGCCAGCGCCACCTGTGCCGTCAGCGCCGTCTCGATACGCTCCAGCAGCAGTGCGGCGTAGTTCTCCGGCGGTAGCGCCATCAGCTGCGCGTCACCGAAATATGCCGGGAACAGCAGCCGCCGAAACTCCTTGATGATGCCGATGATGGCACCCCTGTCCGGCAGCCGCAGCTTTTTGCCGTACAACGGCACCGCCGCGTGTGTCATATTTTCCGCCATCGCCTTGGCGATCTCCGCGTTGGAAGTCATAGTCCTTGTCTCCTCTCAAAATAAAACGGCGAAGGATGCGCCCGCATCCTCCGCCGCCTGTGTGTACAGGTATCACGGCCCGCTTACAAGGCCTTTTCAGCAGAAAACGCACAGCGCCCATGGGCACGACAACACACGCCCGCGCAGCAGGCGGACGTACAACAGGCGCAGTTTATGGTGTGCAGCGTGCTGTTCATGCGTTTTCTCCTTCTCTGGAAATCTTACATAATATTATACTGTCCCGTCCCGCGCAAAGTCCATTGTCACCTTTCACAAAAACCATACCATACCGGTGGGAATTTTGCATATTCCCGCCGCCATCCGGTTCCGCCATGTCGGCGGCTGTCAGTTTTTCACAAAAATTTAGCGCTTTTAATTGCGAAAGTATGGTCTATCTAACGGTTGACTTCTGTACCCCGCGGCGTTAAGATAACGCCAACATAAAAAACAGCCGACCACCGGCGGAAAGGAGACCCCACATGGTACGTCACATGATGCAGCGCGATATGCTTCATAACGACATGGCTGCGAACCATGCCGCTGTCTCCTATTATGCCGGCACCAGCTCCGTCTGGGGCTTTTATTGGTACGCCTATTTTACCTCCCGATACCAAATGCCGGCTGTAAAGAATTGAACCCGTCTTTTCCATTTCCCATGTGTGTGAAGCGGCTTCGTCTTTCAGACGGAGCCGCTTTTCAATTTACCCCATCATCCCTGTTGCCCCCTATTTCAAAACAAAAGGAGAAGAAAATCATGACTGCAATCATTTCAGCGGCTGTCATCTTCGTGGTGTTCGCCGTAGGAGACATGATCTCCGCGAAAACAAAGGCTATCGTATCCATGCTGCTGGTGGCCTCCGTCGTATTCCTGGCAGGCTTCTGGACCGGCGTTTTCCCCACCACCCTGTTTGCTGACTCCACCCTTCTGAGCATGGCCGGCCTGTTGGTCACCATGCTGCTGGTACACCTGGGCACCACCATCCGGCTCCGCGACTTCGGCGCCCAGTGGCGCACCGTCATCATCTCCGCCGTGGCCTGCGTCGCCATCTCTGCTGCCGTGTTCTTCATCGGCCAGCTGATCATCGACCGCGGCTTCGCTCTGGTGGGCGCGCCCATTCTCTCCGGCGGCGTTGTCGCCACCCTGACCATGCAGGACATGGCCAACAAAGCCAACCTGCCTGACCTGGCGGTGTTCGCCACCCTGGTCATGTGCGCCCAGGGCTTCGTGGGCTACCCCGTGGCCTCCCTGTGCCTCAAGAGCGAGGCCAAGCGCATCAAGGCCCAGATCGACGCCGGCACGCTCCAGGTGGACGCCGGTGCCGCCGCGGCCCAGAACGCCGCCGCTGCCCGCAAGAAGCTGATCCCCGCCCTGCCCGATAAGTACAACACCCCCAACGCCATTATCGCCAAGGTCATTCTGGTGGCGCTGCTGTCCGTGTGGGTGTCCAGCCTGTTCCACGATGCCGTTAACAAGCTGGTCTGGTGCCTGATCTTCGGTGTGCTCTGCAAGGAGCTGGGCTTCCTGGATGAGGATGCGCTGGGCAAGGCTCACGCCACCGGCATCGTGATGCCCATCATCACCCTGTCCATCTTCACCAATCTGGCCGCTGCTACCCCGGAGATGGTGGGCGGCATGGTGGTGCCCCTGCTGGTCTGCGTGGTCATCGGCACGGCGGCCTTCTCCGTCGTCTCCATCCTCGTGGGCAAGATCTTCGGTTACAGCTGGCAGATGTCCATGGCCATCGGCAGCTCCTGCCTGTTCGGCTTCCCCGGAACGGTCATCATCTCCAACGAGGTCTCTGAGTCCACCGGCACCACCGCCGAGGAAAAGGCCGCCATCAACGCCCAGATCATGCCCAAGATGCTGGTGGCCGGCATGGTCACCGTGTCCATCACCTCCGTACTGGTGGCCGGCGTTATGAGCAGCTGGCTGTGAGCCCGGCTCATTTGAAAGGAGTGCTTTTCCATGTCTGATATTCGTTCCTTCGTCGATACCATCTTCGACGAGCTGGTCTCTATCCGCCGCGATATCCATGCCCATCCGGAGCTGGGCATGCACGAGGTCCGCACCTCCGCCCTCATCCGCAGTGAGCTGGAGAAAATGGGCGTGGACGAGATCCGGCAGCCTCTGCCCACCGCCGTGGTGGCCCTGATCCACGGCAAGAAGGGTCCCGGCAAGTGCGTGGCGCTCCGCGCCGATATCGACGCCCTGCCCGTTCACGAGGAAACCGGTCTGCCCTTTGCCAGCGAGACCGAGGGCATTATGCACGCCTGCGGCCACGATCTGCACACCACCATGCTTCTGGGCGCCGCCAAGACGCTGTGCCATATGCGCGACCAGTTCGCCGGCACCGTCAAGCTGATCTTCGAGCCCAGCGAGGATCTGATGCCCGGCGGCGCACGGGCACTGGTGGCAGCCGGGGTCATGGAGAACCCCCATGTGGACGCCATCTTCGGTCAGCACGTCTGCCCCTCTGAGAATGACTCCGTGGGCCGGATGCAGCTCTATAAGGGTTACTTCACCAGCGCGGTGGACCTGTTCCACATCACCGTCCACGGCAAGAGCGGCCACGGCGCTGCACCCCACACCGCCCGTGACGCCATCGCCTGCGCCGGCTACCTGATCACTGTCCTCCAGACCGTGGTCTCCCGCCGCATCGACCCCATGGACACCGCGGTCCTCACCGTGGGCACCATGTCCGGCGGCGACGCCGTCAACATCACCGCCGGCGAAGCGCGGATGGTGGCCGTCCTCCGCAGCTTCAGCGACGCCGGCCGCGACACCGCCATTCAGGAGGTCCGGCGCATCTGCAAGGGCATCGGCATCGCCTTCGACTGCGACATCGAGGTCAATTTGGAGGAGGGCTACGCGCTCCAGTACAACGACCCCGCCATGATCGACCTGGTCAACAAGGCCGTCACCGCTGCCGGCGGCAAGGCGGAGTTCATCGACAAGCCCTTCTCCGGCAGCGAGGACTTCAGCTTCTTCGGCAAGCTCACCGGCACCCCCTCCGCCTTTATGATGGTCGATGCCGGCCGCGGCGAGAACGCTGTCTCGCTCCACAACGGCAAGATCGTCTTCAACGAGGAAGTCATGAAGCACGGCGTCACCGGCCTGGCCGCCATCGCCATGGAGTACCTGAACCAGTAATTCTTCTATTTGTTTCCTCACAAATTGGTATAACAGAAGCGGGAGACCTGCACAGCAGGCCTCCCGCTTCCCATTATTCCTCCACCGGCAGCGCCAGCCGCGAGCAGTACCGCCGCGTCTCGATCTCCCGCCCCGTGTACGGCGCCACGATGCCCAGCACCCGCGGCGCGCCGGCGGGCTTCAGCCCCCGCGCCTTTACCTCCCGCCCCAGCGTCAGCCACGCCTCGCCCACGCCGCTGTAATCGCCGTAGTACAGCACCGACAGCACCCGGCACGCCTCCAGCGTCACCGCGTCCGCCGCTGCCCGGTTCTTCCGCACCGGCACGCACACCCCGTAGCGGCACGGCTCCTGCCCGATGTATCCCTCCAGATAGTCCGTGCGCTCCGATATGGTGAACAGCGGCTCGTCCGACAGCACGCACCCCTTCCGCACGCACGCCCCATAGAAGTCGTACATATCCCGGTATCGCTCCGCCGTGGTCAGCCCCTCGCACCACCGTATCCGGCACGTAACCGCCGGCAGCTCCATCATCTGCACCGACAGGCTCTCGCCCTCCGCCGCCCGCAGCCGCATCTCCTCCACGCTCCGCTGCAGGTCCCGCAGCCGCGTTTCCAGCGCCTCCAGCAGCACCTCGGCCTCGCCGCCCTGCGCGAAATAGTCCGCGATCTCCTTCGACCCCAGCCCCATGGCCTTGAATTTCTCGATCTGCATGATCCGCGCCACGTTGTGGTTGTCGTAGTACCGCCGCCCGCTGTCCGGCGCGGTGAACACCGGCGTCAGCAGCCCGCGCTCCTCCATCCGCATCAGCGTGCTCCGCGACAGCCCGCAGGCCCGTGCCGCCTCCGTGATCTGAAAAAACTGTTTTGTGTTCTCCGCCATAAAAAAATCCCTCCTGACCCCTTGCTTCGTTCACAGGTGAACGGGTTATACTTCCATTATAAGGAAAAACCCATTAAAGTCAACACCGGAGGTGCACATGTGCACCTCTGTCTTCGCCTGGGCGAAGACAGATACCCGTGCCCCCACTGGAAAGACCCCAATATTTGAGAGGAGCGTACATCATGAACCACAAAAAACTACTCCTGACCCTGATCCTGTGCCTGTGTGCCCTGCTCTGCATGGTGGTCACCGCCTCCGCGTCGGAAGTGCAGGTGCACAGGCACCCCGTTTGTGCGGGTACGGAATGCACCGACCCTGCTCACGCTAGTCACAGTGACGTGACCTTTGAGAAGGCGCTCACCATGAACGATGATGGGGTACTGTGTATTGGTGGGACTGAAGCACAAAAGCATAACGGAGAAAACTATGACTATATACTGCAAGGGGGAACCTACTATCTTGACGACAACCTTACACTGAATAAGGGTATTCAGGTTCAAGGCAACGTTACCCTATGCCTTAATGGCCATGAAATTCGTAGTGAAGGTTCTTATGTGATTCAGACACCGTGGAGTGGAACTGTGACATTTACTCTATGCGACTGTAAAGCTGGGGGTAAAATCGCTCATACGGTGAATAGCAGCAGTAATAGCGCTGGTGTGAACTTGAACAACACTTCTACATCTCAACAGACGTTCATCATGTACAACGGCTGCATTACCCAAAATAAGGGTAGTGGAGTGTATCTGTATTCGAATACAAGTTTCACCATGTATGGCGGAAGCATTACCGGAAATACGCTTACTGATGCCCCTACATTTGGCGGCGGAGTGTATGTACACAGCGGAGCGACCTTCACCATGTACGGCGGTGACATCACCAAGAACAAGGCTGACTATGGCGGCGGAGTGAGCACGAGCGGTGATACCGCGAATTTCACCATGTACGGCGGCAGCATTACCGAAAACCACGCCAATAAAAGCGGCGGAGGAATATACTCGACCAGCGATAACATTAGCATCTACGGCGGCAGTGTTACCGATAACAGCGTAACAAAGAGAGGAAAAGCGGGCGGTATTTATGTTTCTGATTCTGGCACTCTGACCGTTGGCGGCAATGTCAATATTTCCGGCAACTGGCAGGGCGATAGTGAAGAGAGCGGAAGCAAAAACAATGTTTACTTGGATTATTACAACGGTGCTTTCGCTACCATCGTCATCAAAGAGGCCCTGACCGGAGCACCCATCGGCATCACGACTGCAAACGCTCCCACCGCAGGGAACCCTGTGACGATTGTAACGGGGAACAGTATTGAAGAAACGTATAAAGACAGCTTCCAAGCCGACAATGCCGCGTATGGAGTTTCTTATAATAGTACGGATAAGGTGCTGCAGCTGCATAAGCATTCCGGCGGCACCGCCACTTGCACGGCAGAGGCCGTCTGCACGACCTGCGGCCAGCGGTATGGCGACAGGAACCTCAACAACCACGCCCTCGTCCACCACGAAGCCCAAGCCCCCACCTGCACAGCGGTAGGCTGGGAAGCCTACGATACCTGCTCCCGCTGCGACTATAGCACCACGAAAGTAGAAATCCCAATGGCAGCCCACACCTACGGCGCCCCTACCTACGTCTGGGCCGCTAACAACGCCAGCTGCACAGCGACACGCACATGCACCGCTTGCCAACATGTTGAGAATGAAACCGTCAACACGCAGCAAACAGTAACGCAAAATCACTCCTGCACGCTGAATGAGCTAAGCACATTTACCGCAACGTTTACGAACACGGCGTTTGCGCAGCAGATAAAAGAAAATGTAAAGACTGCGGATATGACAGGCCATACCTATTCCGCAACCGAATGGGAGAGCAATGTGGACAACCACTGGCATGAATGCTCTGCCTGCCATACGCAGATTGACAAGGCGGAACACACCTGGAAAGATGCCACCTACACCGCCCCCAAGACCTGCACCGTCTGCGGTGCCACAACGGGCACCAAGCTGAGCGCCTACTACTATTATTCCCCCGCCAAGACGGAGGATACGCCCGTCTCTCCCAAAGCGGGTGACCCCGGTGTCCTCCTCTACGCCGGTCTGGCTCTCACGTCCCTCGCCGGTCTGGCCTGCACCGCCAAAAAGCGGCATTAAAAAGGTATTCCCCCGGTGTTTCTGACCCCGGCGCCGGGTGAATAAACAGCAAAGGCACCCCTCGTGGGTGCCTTTGCCATTTCTCCGCGCCCGCAGGCGCATAAAAAGCCCCCGCAAAAAAACAAAAGAAAAAATTACACAGTTCCCCCTGAATTTGCACCTCATGTTCTGCGCCCTTTTGACACAAAGTAACCCTGTCACCGGCGACAAAACAAACCCCGTTTTCGCCCGTTCAACGGCAAAAACGGGAAACATCACAATAAAATAAGGGGTGAGACGCTTGTATGAACCACGGCATATCCCCGCCTCCCATCGTCTCTCCGCCTGGCTGCTCTCGGCGCTGTTTGCCCTCTCCCTCTGCGTGCAGCAGGCTTGGGCCGCCCCGGCGGAGCGCACCGTGATCCCCCTGGGTCAGGCGGTGGGCATCAAACTCTTTGCGGACGGCGTCCTGGTGGTGGCTCTGGCCGATGGCCCCACGCCCGCCCGCGCCTGCGGCCTTCGTCAGGGCGATATCATCACCGCCATGGACGGCGCCGCTGTCGGCTCCACCGAGCAGGTCCAGGACCTTCTGGCCGATACGGCCGGCGCGCCCATTGTCCTCTCCGTCCGCCGCGGCGCAGACGCTCTGGCCCTCACCGCCTGTGCCCGCGAAAATAACGGTGTCTGGCAGCTGGGTGCCTGGATACGCGACAGCATGGCCGGCATCGGCACCCTGACCTACTACGACCCCGCCACCGGTCAGTACGGTGCCCTCGGCCACGGCATCACCGACGTGGATACCGCCCAGCTCATGCCTCTGGCCTCCGGCGCCATCATGGAGACCACCGTCAAAGCGGTGAAAAAGGGTGCCAAGGGCGATCCCGGCGAGCTCAAGGGCGACTTCTCCGTCCAGCGCGATGTGGGCACCGTCACCGTCAACAGCAGCGGCGGCATTTTCGGCACCGTGGCCGACCCGGACTTCCTCTCCGGCGGCACGCCTGTCCCCGTGGCCGCTGCCGGCCAGATCACCACCGGCCCCGCCACCATCCTCGCCACCGTCTCCGGCAGCGATGTGCGGGAGTACCGTGTGGAGCTCGTCCGCCTCTACGGCGCGGACGAGCCCACCCGCAACCTGCTCCTCCGCATCACCGACCCCGCCCTGCTCTCCGCCACCGGCGGCATCGTTCAGGGCATGAGCGGCAGCCCCATCCTCCAGAACGGCCGCATCGTCGGCGCGGTCACCCACGTCCTGCTCAACGACCCCACCCGCGGCTACGGCATATTCATTGAGAATATGCTCGACATGGCCGGCTGACAGACCCGGCGGGGAGGGCCGGGAAGCCCTCCCCGTCCGGCCTTTCCTATAAAAACGAGAGGAGCGTTTTTCATGCAGTCCCTGCTCATTAAGGACACCACCCGCGCCCAGCGGGAGGAGATCGTCCGCCGCGCCCTCAGCGCCTGCGGCAGCCCCTGTGACGGCTGCAATGGCTGCGGCAACGCCGGCGGCGGCCGGGTAGACAGTATCTACCAACCCTATATCGACGGCGAGAAGGAGTTGGCGGAGATAAACGCCGAATATTCCGCCTCCCGCGGTCTGGTAAGATAAACGTAAAAGCGGCCCGAAAGGGCCGCTTTTCTCCGCGTGCACATATTTGTCACTTCTGCGCCTGCTCCTGTTCATAGGCCTGCTGTACCGCCACCGCCAGCTGGTCGGCGCAGGAGGTGCTCCGCGGCCCGCAGGTGTTGCCCCGCAGCAGCGCCTCGATCTGCGTCACGCTCATGCCGTCCACCAGCTTGCTCACGGCCTTCAGGTTGCCGTCGCAGCCGCCCACAAAGTGCACGTTCCGCACCTTGTCTCCGTCCAGCTCGAAGGAGATCTCCCGCGAGCAAGTGCCCTTCGTTCTGTATATATGCTCCATTTTGCCACTCCTTTGCAGAAAGATTACATTATTTTCGAATAGCTTACAGGTTTTTTCTCGTTAAAACTAACCTGATATCCCTCGCCGGGTGCCAGCAGATAGTCGTACCGCGTTCCGCCGAACCAGTGCATCATCAGTCCCGACGTCACCCCGCCGTGGATCACGCACACCGCGTCCTCCCCCGCGTCGATAACGGGCTGTATCGCGGCCAGATTTCGTGCCAGCACCTGCGGCGCGCTCTCTCCGTTGGGACACATATTGTGCTCTGAGTCCTCACACCACACAATAAATTGTGGATCGTGCTCCAGATCGCCGGCGTAGGCCCGCATCTCGAAATCGCCGAAATCCATCTCCCGCAGCCCCGGCAGCACCGTGTATGCCACGTCGCCGTATATGGCCCGCAGCGTCTGTATCGTCCGCGTCATTCCGCTGACGTAGTAGTGCTCCGCCGTGGGATATACGCCGGTCAAAGCTTTCTGCTGCAAGGCCTCCAGCGATTTCGGCAGCGCCGGGATATCCGCCGCGCCATAATACAGATTTTTCTGGCTGCCCTCGGTCTCCCCGTGCCGCAAAAGTGTCAGTTTCATTTCAATTCCTCCGCTATTCCGCAGAAAACGCGCGTCACATGTTCCGCTTTTTTCGCCAGCTGCTGTAAGAGCACGCCGTAGTTTTCCCGCCATGCCCGCTCCGCACCGTCCATGGGCACAATGCCCCCGTTGACCTGTCTGGCGATGACGACTGCGTCCTCGAACAGCGGCAAAAACCTTGTGATATCGTTATTTCTGCGGCTCAGCGCCTCCAAATGCCAATAGCATTTGTATCCCGGCTCGGGGTGGCTGACTGCCAGATCGCATACGTCATTCTCTGTTAAGTTATATGCTTTCAGCGCGTATGCCAACTTTCCCTGAAACGCGCCTCCAATGATCAGGATCATATTTACCTCCACAACACCAGTACCGCTGCACCACCTAACTCCGCAATGGTCAGGGCGAAGCCTGACACATCGCCGGACATACCATCCAGCTGCCGGAAAGCGTACCATGCCGCCAGCCAATAGCACACCGCCGCAGCCAACGGAGCAAAGCTGTCCCACAGCAGTACGGAGAGCCCGCACACCGCCGCCAGCACAACGGCGGCAAACACTACCGGTGCGCCGCCGCGGGTCATGGCGCTGTACTGGCTGGTGGACATGGGCCGCAGTGTCAGAACGGCCAGCGCTGCACAGGCCCGTGATGCCACCGGTATCAGTGCCAGCGGCCACAGGGGCAGCGCCTCCGCCGACAGAAATACCGCCCATTGGCATAGGGTCAGCAGCATCAGACAGATCACCGCGAAGGCCCCGCAGTGGGAATCCTTCAGTATTCGCTGCCGTGTCTCCAGGTCCCGGCGGCTCAATACCGCGTCGCACACATCCATATAGCCGTCCAGATGCATAAAACCTGTGATCAGCCAGGGAGCTGCTGCGCACAGCAGAGCAGCCAGCGGCTGTGGCAAAAAGCTGCCCAGCCACGCGCACAACGCCCATATGCCGCCGACGATCAGCCCTATCAGGGGCAGACAAGCCAGCATTTTTCGCCGGGCGCTCTCCCGCCATATTTTTTTAGGGCAGGGAATGGTCAGGAACATACCCCACGCCATGAAAAAGCCGTATATCCAGTCAGACACGGGGCAGTTCTCCTTTCCACAGGTGGGGCAGGCCCGCCGTCATCTCACATACCACGTCAAATTCCGCAGCCAGCCCTTGACAGATATCCGCCAGGCCCCGAACATAAACTTCCGTCCAGTCCCGGTAGTCCTCGCCGCCGTGCCAGATATCGTCGCACACAGCGATAAAATGGTCGAGGTAACGGCTGATATCCAGCAGCTCCCGCAGTACCCGATTTGCTGCGCCGGCGTCCGGCGCGGGACCGGGAAACATCTGCTCCGACAGACAGGCAGTGACGCTGTCGAACAGCACCGTACCGTGCCTGTCCAGTGCCGGTAAGGCGGCAGGCAGATCGAAGCTACGCTCGACGGTGATAAAATCCATGCCTGCCCGGTCCGCCACATGGCGGCGGATACGTGCCAGGTCCTCATCGTCATGGGGGGTCATGGTGGCCCAATAATACCGAGGTGCGTCCCCGGACAGTGCGGCGGCCAGGCGTTGGGCCATGGTGCTCTTTCCGCTTTTTCCGCCGCCGATCAGCAGTATCCTCATGGCTTGTCCACCGTAAAGCTGTCGCCTGCGCGTATTTCGTCCAGATAGTCATCCGGTATGGCCGCCTGGGCAAAGGTGGCCATACCGGCCATTACGCCGCAGGCACCCTCTAACACCCGGAACAGCAGGGGACACCCGCTGCCCTCACCCAGCCGCATTCCCAGATGCAGGCAGGGCTCCAGCCCCAGCCGGTCTGCTGCCAGGCGGTAGCCCACCTCATAGGAGTCGTGGGACAGAAACAGATAGTCCTGCACTTCGGGGCACAGCGTAACGGCACACAGTGCGGCCACAACGGAGATGAAGCCGTCCACCGCTGCCGGTATGCGCTCACGGGCACAGCCCAGGAAAGCCCCGGCCATGGCGGCGATATCCAGCCCGCCCACGGCGCACAGCACATCCAACACATCGTCCTTGTCAACAGCCCGACGCGTCAGCGCACGGCGCAGCACGTCCTTCTTGCGGGCGAAGCCCTCGTCTGTCAGTCCGCCGCCCCGGCCGGTGACGACCTCGATATCCGCCCCGGTCAGCGCGGACAGTACCGCGGCGGAGGTGCTGGTGTTGCCGATCCCCATCTCGCCGATGCCCAGGGCGGTGATACTGTCGGCT
>ULTE01019621.1_pt1 | contig 15530 bp, 11 predicted proteins | sample 1957401 | NCBI WGS metagenome assembly ULTE01 (sample SAMEA4835728, study PRJEB28245) | human gut metagenome | biome: gut microbiome; material: fecal sample | place: Denmark | collected 2008 | reverse complement strand
CGCCGCGCCGGAGGATACCGCGGCGCTCACGCGCCTTTTCGCCTCGGCACGGCTCACGGTATCGATGCGGCTGCACGCGCTCACACTCTCGTATCTTGCCGGAACACCGGCGTTCGGCATCGACGGTGACGGACGCATCGCCGCGTTTGCGAAGGAATGCGGCATACCGTACCGCACCGTGGAAGAATGCGGAGATATCGCCGCCGCGCTCGAAGAGGCGCTTACGGCGGAAACGCCGGACGCAGCCATATGGAACGACCGGCTCGCGGCGGGACGCGCCGCGCTTGCCCGCGCGCTTCGCGCGCCGGAAAAGGAGAAAGAAAAATGATCTATACCGATCAGCACATTCATTGCCAATGCTCGCCGGATTCGCACACGCCGCTGCGCGAAATGGCAGCGGCGGCGCGAGACCACGGCATGAGCGCCGTGTGCTTCACCGACCATATCGACATGGACTTCGGCAATCTCGGCGATCTGCGCTGGGAGGCGCGGAAGGACATCCTGCGCGCGGCATGGGCGGATGTGCGGGCAAACCCTGTGGAGGGTATCACCGTCCGCTGCGGCATTGAGCTCGGCGAGGCGAACCATGACCCTGCCGCGGCGAAGGAAGCCGCGCTCGAACCGGGGCTGGACTTTGTTCTTGGCTCGCTGCACAATCTGCGCGGAAAGCCGGATTTCTATGAGTATCCGTACACGTCCGAGGAGCAGTGCGCGCAGCTCAACCGGGAGTATCTCGCGGAGCTCCTGGAGCTGACGGAGTTTCCGTACTTTGACACCATGGCGCACATCGGGTATACTTCCCGGTATATGCACCGCGACGGCTTTTCCGCCGAGATCACGGCGGAGGCATACCGCGACAAGCTCGCCGCGGTATACGAAGCGCTCATCGCGCAGGGACGCGGCATTGAGATCAACGTATCCGGCCTGCGCACCGGCCACACGAGCTACCCGAACGCCTCGGCGCTCGCACTCTATCACGATCTCGGCGGCGAGATCCTCACGCTCGGCAGCGACGCCCACACGCCGGAGGACGCCTCCGTCGGCATCCGCGAGGGCGCGGAGCTGCTGCGGACGATCGGCTTTCGGTACTACACGGTGTTTGAACAGAGAAAGCCCACATTTCTATCGCTGGAATAAACAAAGGAGATAAACATCATGATCGTTATTGCATCTGACCACGGCGGCTACGCCCTCAAGCAGGAGCTGATGGCGCACCTGAAGGAAAAGGGCGTCGAGTTTGAGGATATCGGCACCTATTCCGAAGCGAGCTGCAACTACCCCGAATACGCCGAGCGCGCCGCGCGCGGCGTTGCGGAAGGGAAGTACGAAAAGGGTATCCTTGTCTGCGGCACGGGCATCGGCATGTCGCTCGCGGCGAACAAGATCCCCGGCATCCGCTGCGCGCTGCTGTCCGACTGCTTCAGCGCGGAGATGTGCCGCGCGCACAACAACGCGAACATGTGCGCGCTCGGCGGGCGTGTCACGGGCCCCGAGCTTGCCAAGCGCATGGTCGATCTCTTTCTCACGACGGAGTTTCTCGGCGGACGCCATGCTGACCGCGTGAATATGATCTCCGCGCTCGAAAACCATGATCGTTAAGGGCCACCGCGTATACCGCGGCCGCCGCGGCGCGGGGCGCAGCGGCTCTCCGGTGCTGCTCACGATCCTCGTGCTCGTGCTCCTTGGGCTGCTGCTCGCGTTCTCGCTGCTGCCGGAATACGTTGTCTACCACCGCGACGGCGTGGAGATGGTCGTGCCGATGCTGCAGGAGGATGGGAAGGGTTACACCGTGGAGGGCGTTTCTGCCCCCGTGCCCTATACCGGCGACGCTTCGGCCGCCATTCAGGTCGCCGAGCCGGATTATACCAACGTTTCGCTCGCAAGCAGCGCGGGACTGCAGTATCTGACCGGATACTATGTCCCGTTCTCCAAGGTGAATGCCAACGGGCTGGAAACGGCGGTCAAGGAAGCCGAACGCAGCGGCGTGAAGGGCCTTGTGCTGGAAATGAAGGACGAAAGCGGCAAGCTCGCATGGATGTCCGGCGTGGCGACGGCGTCGTCCAACGCCGCGAACAGCACCTGGGACCCGACGGCGTATCTGAGCGAGCTCAAGGCGCAGGGGTGGACCATCACGGCGGAGATCTGCTGTGCAGTGGACACGCTGCTCGCCTCGGCCAACCCGGACGTTGCGCTGCGCGACCGCACCGGCGCGCCCTATGTGGACGAGTCCGGCGGCTGGGTGGATCTCTGGAACCGCGATGTGCGCACGTATATCGAAGAGCTCTGCACCGACCTCATGGCGATGGGCGTGGATGAGATCATCCTCTCCCGTGTGGAGCATCCGTTCGCCGAGGTCATGTACACGCGCGAAATTGCCTCCAGTCTCAACCGCGAGGCGTTCTGCATGAATTTCTCCATCGCCGTGCGCGAAGCGATCGACAAGACGATGAAGGACAAAAACGTCCATCTGAGCGCGCGCGTGCCGCACGACGTGCTCACGACCGGCACCGACAACGGCCAGTCGATGGATAATTTCCTCAAGGTCTACGACCGGCTCGTCATCGAGACCGAAACCTACAGCGACGACGCGCCGCTCTTCACCGAAAAGAAGATCGACAGTACGCTGCGCTTTGTGCCGCAGATGACATGGACGTTCGGCGGCGGCTCGTGGATCCTTGACCCGACCGTCGGCGCATCGAAATAACAAAGGAGGAAGCGCGCTTTGATCGAGCTTCTTGCGCGGCTGTTCATCCGAAACAGCCGCCATACGGACGATCCCCGCGTCCGCACCGCTTACGGCATGCTTTGCTCGGCGGTCGCCATCACGCTCAATATCCTGCTGGCGGCGGCCAAATTCGTCGTCGGCACGCTCGCCGGGTCGGTCTCGATCACGGCGGACGCAATGAACAACCTCTCCGACGTCGGCAGCGGCGCGCTCACGCTCGTCGGCTTCCGCCTGTCGGGAAAAAAGCCCGATCTGGAGCACCCGTTCGGCCACGGGCGGATCGAGTATGTGATGGGGCTCGTCATCGCGGGGCTCATCCTCTATGCCGGGATCGACGCGCTGCGCGGCGCTGCCGGCAAGCTGCTGCACCCGGAGGCGATGGAGTTTACATGGGCGGCGGTCGCGGTGCTTGCGCTCTCCATTCTCGTGAAAATTTATATGTCGGTGTTCTACCGGCGGATCGGGCGGAAGATCGGCTCGACGGCCATGGAGATGTCCGGCGCGGATGCGCTCAACGACACGATCTCCACAGCGCTCACGCTCGTGTGCCTGCTCGTCTATAAATTTACGGGGCTGGATCTTGACGCTTACGCCGGTATCGTCGTGGCGGTGCTGCTGCTCAAAACCGGGTACGAGGGCGGAAAGGAAACGCTCGGGCAGCTCCTCGGCCAGCGGCCGAGCGCGGAGCTCGCGGAAAAGGTGCGGCAGATCGTGCTGTCGTACCCGGAAGTTCTCGCCATCCACGATCTCGTTATCCATGACTACGGCCCCGGCCGCTGCCACGTCTCCCTCCATGCGGAGGTGGACGGCGAGGGGAACATTTATGAGCTGCACGAGGCGATCGACCGCGCAATGAGCGAGCTGGACCACAAGCTCGGCTGCTTTTCCGTCATCCACATGGACCCCGTGGACACGAAAAACGAGAGGCTGGCGGAGATGCGCGAGGAAACGGTGCAGCTTCTGCGGAACATCGATCCCGTGCTCAGTCTGCACGATTTCCGCATGGTGCCGGGAAAGCACCGGACGAATCTCGTCTTTGACGTGCTCGTGCCGTTCGGGTATAAGCTCTCGGACGAGGACGTGCGTAAAGCCGTCCGCGCCGCCGTGGAGGAGCGCCACCCGGACTGTCGGTGCATCATCCAGATCGATAAATCCTATACATAATGCGAATTTCGCCGCGGGGCGTACAAAACCACGGATTTTGTACGCCCTGCGGCGTTGACAAGGCGCGAAAAACGTGGTAGAACAATAGACGCTGGGTAAACCGGCAGAATTCTTGAATCGCCAAACCAAATACGGCTTATCAAGAGTGGTGGAGGGAACGGCCCTGTGAAGCCCGACAACCTGTGCGTGAGCATAAGGTGCCAAATCCGTCGGCGGAAGTCGAAAGATAAGATTTTTTATCGCTCCGCCGTAAGCACGGGATCATCCCGGCCAGAGGCGCGGCGATATTTTTTTACATCAGGAGGAAACCATGGCAAACTATCTCTTCACATCCGAAAGCGTCACCGAAGGCCATCCCGATAAGATCTGCGATCAGATCTCCGACGCGGTGCTCGACGCCATTCTCGAAAAGGACCCCGACGGCCACGTTGCGTGTGAGTGCACTGCCACGACCGGCCTTGTTCTCGTCATGGGCGAGATCACCACGAGCTGCTACGTCGATATCCCGAAGATCGTGCGCGACGTTGTGCGCGACATCGGCTACGACCGTGCGAAGTTCGGCTTTGACTGCGAGACCTGCGCGGTGCTCACGTCCATCCACGAGCAGTCCGCCGATATCGCAATGGGCGTCAACGAGTCGCTCGAGCGCAAGCAGGGCGGCGAGGGCGACGATCTCACCAACGGCGCCGGCGACCAGGGCATGATGTTCGGCTACGCCTGCGACGAAACGAGCGAGCTCATGCCGCTGCCCATCTCTCTCGCGCATAAAATGGCGCGCCGTCTGACCGAGGTGCGCAAGAACGGCACGCTCCACTATCTCCGTCCGGACGGCAAGACCCAGGTCACTGTGGAGTACGACAAGGACAACCGCCCCGTGCGCATCGACACGGTCGTCATCTCCTCCCAGCACGCGCCGGAGGTCTCTCTTGAGCAGATCCGTGAGGATCTTATCCGCGAGGTCGCGCTGCCCGTGATCCCTGCCGAGCTCAACAAGGGCGATATCCGCTTCTTCATCAACCCCACCGGCCGCTTTGTCATCGGCGGCCCGCAGGGTGACAGCGGTCTCACCGGCCGCAAGATCATCGTTGATACCTACGGCGGCAGCGCGCCCCACGGCGGCGGCGCCTTCTCCGGCAAGGACCCGACGAAGGTGGACCGCAGCGCCGCGTACGCCGCGCGCTATGTGGCAAAGAACATCGTCGCCGCCGGTCTTGCCCATCGCTGCCAGGTGCAGCTCGCTTACGCCATCGGTGTGGCCGAGCCCGTGAGCGTGAACGTTACGACGTTCGGCACCGGCACGGTGTCCGACGAGACGCTCGAAAAGGCCGTGAAGAAGGTCTTCGATCTGCGCCCGACCGCCATCATCCGCGATCTTGACCTGCGCAAGCCGATTTACCGCCATCTCGCCGCCTACGGCCACATGGGACGCGAGGATCTCGGCGTCGCCTGGGAAAAGACCGACCGCACCGAAGCGCTGAAAAAGGCCGTACAGGGCTGATTTTAAAAATATAAAAATATACGAGGAGGGCAAACCCATGAATGAGGAAATGCTGCGCGGGCTTACTTCCCGCCGCTCGAACCGAGCGTTCGCGCCCGAGCAGATCACCGACGAGGAGCTGCACAAGGTGCTCGCCGCCGGTATGAACGCGCCGACCGCCAAAAACGGCCAGAGCCCGATCATCATCGCGGTGCAGAAGAGCGAGGAAGTCGCCGCGGTCAACGCGCTCAACGCGAAGTTCACCCCGAACGCCAACCCCTACTACGGCGCGCCCACCATTCTGCTCGTGCTTGTGCCGCGCACCTTCCCGCTCGGCGATCTGGACGGCGCGGCAGTGCTCACGAACCTGTGCAACGGCGCATACGCCGCCGGGCTCGCGTCCTGCTGGATCAACCGGCCGCAGTTCATGTTTGAAACGAACGAGGGCCGCGAAATGCTCAAGCGCTGGGGCGTGGAGGGCGACTGGCGCGGCGTCGGCTCCGTGGCGGTCGGCCACCCTGCCGCCCCCGACCCGGAGGCAAAGCCCCGCAAGGAAAATTACTGCTATATCGTAAAGTAAAAGAAAACAAGGCGCAGCCCGTCGCAAAGCGTGGGCTGCGCCTCATTTAACTATGCGGTTAACCAATTGATACCTGTGGGTTGTAGCAAGTCATTTCAGAGAAATCTGATCACCGTCTATAACAATTTGATTCTCAATAACGTGTAGTGCTGTATCCAGAGATTCGTTGATAGCTCTGCCTACGCGGGCGATGCCGCATTGCGCTGCAAAAGAGCGATACAGTCCGCTTTTGTCTACGGTTACATTCTGTTTGAGGATTTCAAGCATCCCGGCGGCCAATTCTTCTGGAGCAATCTGCTTAATATCGCGTTCAATGTCACCGGGACCTCGGAACAGGATTTCTTTACCGTTATCCAGATATAAGAATCCGTTTCTACGGATGATACCGTAGTATTGGTATCCGCGCATCTGCTGCTCATAGGCCTGTTGTACGACATTCGTGACTTTTTCTCGCCCAAAACACCAAACGATGCGTTTCAGAAGAAAATCTTCCGAAAGCGGAGCTTCCGTTTCCAGAATTGCTCTTATCATCCCCTTAAAATCATTGCGGGATAAATAATGCTGGCTTAACTTCTGAATATCAGCAGCTTGATACGGCGGAAACTCAAATGGTTTTTCAACGGTGATTTCCTCGAATGCCTCTGTATGTGGATGATTCGCTGGATGAATTATTGCTTTTGCAGGATTTTTGACTGCGTCAGCCGCCGCCTCCAAAAGACGAAGCTGCTCAACCGACTTGTTTCTGAACCAATCAGTAGACCAAATTCGATAGAACCTCCAACCCATACGTTCCAAAATTTCCTGCCGCAAACGGTCGCGGTCACGTGCGTTTTTGGAAGAGTGATAGGTTGCACCGTCGCATTCGATAGCAAGAACATAGTCGGAACTGTTCGGCAGCTTCAGACCGAGATCAATTCGAAAACCAGAGCAGCCAACCTGGGTGTCAACGGAAAAGCCTTTAGCTCGCAGGAAGTCGCATACCTCGAGCTCGAAATCGGAGTCGAATTGCTCAAACGGATTGACAGTAACTGCACGTTCCATTGCGATGTCGCCATTTTCTGCGTAATCGAGATATTCTCGAAGCAGTCTTGCCCCTTCTGCGGATGTTCGCTTCAGGTCAATATCTGTATAGTGCATAGAGGAGACCAGCTGCACATTACATTTTGCGCGAGTAACTGCAACATTCAATCTCCGTTCGCCACCCATGCGGTTCAGTGGACCAAAGTTGTGCAGCAAACGCCCCTGCGCGTCAAACCCATAGGCAATACTGAAAATGATCGTATCTCTCTCATCGCCCTGTACAGTTTCGAGGTTCTTGATAAAGAACGGCTCGATTCTATCGTTCTTGAAAAAATATTCTTTTTCTGGTGTGTTTTGCCGCCGCTTGGAAAGCAATTTGTCAATTAAATCCTGCTGTGCAACGCTAAATGCCACTACGCCCAGACTTCGGTCTGGAAATTTTTCGATGTTTTGATAGATCAAATCAACAATGAACTCGGCTTCCTTTCGATTGGTGTGAGCTTTGCGGTCAAAGACGCCGTCCACGTGGTAATAATCTACACCAGTCCCCAAAGTGTCTGCTTTAGAAGACGGAAACGTTACAAGGTCGCTATCGTAGAAATTATTATTGGAGAAAGTGATAAGCTGCTCGTAGCGACTGCGGTAATGCCAGCGCAGCCGAAGCTGCTGCATGGATGTCGAACACAGATCCAAAATAGATTCAAAATCTGTAACATCTCCAGTTTCTTCATCGTTATCCTCTGTTTCAATAGTTGCGTTGAAGAAATTGCTGGGCGGCATCTGCTTAGAGTCGCCTACAACGATCAATTGTTTTGCACGATAGATTGCTCCGATTGCATCCTGCGGGAAAATCTGTGAGGCCTCATCAAATACAACAACATCGAAATGAACGGAGTCTGGTGCAAGAAAAGTGCTGACGCTCAGCGGGGACATCAGAAAGCACGGCTTGATCCGCTGAACAAGCTCACCCGTTTCAGCAAGCAGGGAGCGGATGCTTTTCTGTTTCCGCTTTTTCTCGCCCTCACGAAGCAAAGTTGCCAAAGCGCTCCCAGACGCGATCATGTCAAGGGAAGGACGCATAGATGAAAGTTCTGCGCGGATTTTTGCTTTGTTGATTTCAAACTGCTCGGCATCTTTTTCGGAGAAAGTACGGATCGCTTTATCGTGAGAAATTCGGTTAAACGCAGATAAAACCCGATTTCCGGACAAAATCGAATCAATCCACTGATAGAAAAATAGTTTCTGAAACCCGCCGACAATCTGGTTTGGCGCAATGTTCTGACGGATAGCGGTGTTTATATAAGGCAGAGCGTGTTTGTCATCCAGCTTGGAAAGCAGTGTTCTAAAATGACACCAGTTGTCCAGCTTATCTATCTCGCGAAGGCAGTCATTCAAACGAGTCAATGACAAAATACAGGATGCGGAGCCGATACGCCAAGTTGTATTGTCAAAGTACCCAGCAATTTGTGTGAGCGTTTCGTCATCACAGATGGAAAAAGCTTTTTCAAGCTTTTGGGCATAATCCGAGAATATATGCTGCTCAGCAGCAAAGTCATCATAACGCGCCAACGCGCCAAAAGATATACCGTTGGAGAACATGGCTGCTAATGTAGACATCTGGCCCGCTACATAATCCCAATCGGTTTCAACGCCTTTGTAGGCTGCGCCCAGAAAAGCTCTGATTGGCATCTCTGTGTCGGCGTAGTCCGCGCTGTTTTGCTGGTAGTAAGCAAGTTTTTCTGCTATTGTGACAGCTTCATTGTAAGAAGGCCGCCTTCCATCGCTTTTGCACATGTGCATGTCGCTGATGAGTTGCTTATACTCGGCATTAAAAAGTCTTGAGAATGCCCCATTAAATTGTTTTGTCAGCTTCTTGTAATATGCGGTTCCATCCAGCTTATAAATATCATCGTCAAACTCGGCGCTCAATATGGAGCGAGCGGCAAGAATATATGCACTTAGCGGCTGCAATTCACGCAATGCGGCGTTTATCATATCAAAATGCGCTCTATCCAAAAGCGAAGGTGTAATGAACTTGGATGTTGCAGCAAAACTGAAAAAAGCTTCCCAGATATGTGCGTCTTCAATGCTGGAGCATTGTATTCCGTACTTTTCAGAGATTTCCTGCAGTAAGGGGATCAAGGCCTGTAAGAATTCTGCGGCAGCAGAGAGATCGCGCTTTACCCCGGTTTTTGATTGGTAAGATGTGTCTTGATTGATGTAGCCATACCACGGATTCTTTCTATAATCATATCCGATGGACGGAATGTAGTCTACATACTGCTCCAAGAGAGAAACCGTTTCCGTCAAGTATGCCTCGCCTTTGGAAGAAAGCTGTGGGATAGGATATTCAACATCTGGCATAGACCGAAATGCGGCATAAGACTCGTACAGTTGATACAGGCTCTTTTCAATGATTGGACGCTGTTTATGAAGCTCAATAGCATAAGCATCTAATTGGTGTTGAGCTTTTTCTTTAATTGCTATTTCGGCATCAGCTTTGGAAGAAACAGCACTTTTTCCCGTACGCAGTGTATGGCAAATATCTGCAATTACATCCTTTTTGCTCGCTTTGTGGCTGTGAAGCTGCAAGCAGAATTCAGCAAGTCCGGCCTGTTTCAGCTTATCATAAACTACATTCAGAGCAGCTAGTTTCTCCGAAACGAATAAAACTTTTTTCCCGTCGCTGAGACTTTCTGCGATAATATTGGTAATTGTTTGGCTTTTACCGGTTCCGGGAGGCCCCTGCAGGACAAAGCTTTTTCCTGACTTTGCCATTTCAATGGCGTCGATCTGGCTGGAATCTGCATCGACTACACTATGTAAAGCAATCAAAGGATTAGATGCCGATGCACCCATCTCGTCATTTTGGGCAGTTTCCCCGGCATTCATTTTCTCACCCAAGAGCTGACGGACATTTTCGTTTGCAAGGATTGCCTTTGCATTATCTTTCAGATCCCGGTACATGTTGTTTTTGAGAAATGAGAAGATGCCAATTTTGCACTCCGACGTGACCGACCATTGAAGCTTTGCTACAATGTGCCTCACTTTCTCAAGATAGACAGACAGCCCTTCATCGTTGTACTCGGGAAGTTTAACCCCATACTCTGCGTCTATTTTATAGGAAAACGTCGGATTGACTATGATGTCATCTTCTGTTGACTTGATAAAGTACGGTTCTATGGCGGAGGCCTGTTCTAACTGAATCGGCACAAGCAGGACAGGCGCACGGTAAACGTAGCTTGAAAAGTCGCTCTCTTTCCAATGGATAAAACCGAATGCCATGTATGCGACATTGACACCGGTTTCTTCCATAAACTCCCGCGCTTTTTTATCAATATTTTTTACAGCAGTAAGCGGATTTGTCGCAGCGTTGAAAAGCAGTATTTGATTCTGCCGCTTGATTTTCCCTGCGTATTGTGCCAAGAATGCGGCTTTTTCATCCAGAGAATCAGATTCTTCCGACACCTCTATTTGCATCTGTTCAGGTTTGGAGTCTGCATCTATTTCATCGTCTTCCTCGATGATTTTCGGATCAAACACTTCAAAAGAAGTTGGTCCCTCAAGTTTTTCAAATAAAAGATCGGAGGAGGGGAGCAACACCTCCATAGTTGAGGCCTTTGTATCCTTAAAATTGATAAGATTATTGCGTTTCCCTGTGTCCAGCAGAAGATCGGCCCACTTGTCAAGCTTTTTAATATCCATTTCTTTCCTCCACATAGTTTGTTTCTGAGAGAGGGTCTTTTTAGCTTTATAAATGGCGTGGGAATAATATATCAATTATAGCACGAAATACCTCAAAACACCAATGGGTTTATAAAAAGAGAGTGTCTCAAATGGCTGAGACACCCTCTTTTCTTATTTGCCCAGCTTGAGCACCGCAAGGAAGGCCCCCGTCGGGAACTGCACCGCACCGAACGGGCATAGTTCGTGTATGCACTCCTTCTGCTTTTTGCGGAGCTTATGAGTTGCTCCGGTGACGTTTCTTTGTCAACACGGTCCCGACGACCGCGGCGAGAAATGCGATCGGCGCGAGCCTGACAAAGACAAATTCAAACCCATGCAGGATCGTACCAGCGGCGGCGAGCTCCGGGTCACTGTAATCCCAGAGCAGATACGGGCTTTTCATCGCCGCGAGCGCGGCAAACACGGCGGCGATGAGCACGCATATGAAAATGAGCGCCCACCGGATGGCCTTCCTTTTGGCCGCGCTTTGCTCGGCCAACTGCAAATTGACCGCCGCGAGCTTTTCGGAAAGGGCGGTCATATCGTCCGGCTCATGCTCCGGCACGGTCTCGCCGAGCAGCACGCCGACGGGAGTATCCAGTTCCTCCGCCAATGAGATCAGTTCCGCCGCATCCGGGACCGACAGGCCGTTCTCCCATTTTGATACGGTCTGCCGCACCACGTGCAGTTTCACGGCAAGCTCCTCCTGCGAGAGCCCTTTCGATTTGCGCAGATTTTTGATGTTTTCCTTCAGCATATTTTGTACCTCCTCGCTTTCCGGATGCTATCATTTAAAAGCAAAAGAGCCGTTGCCGCAAGCAACGCAAAATAACATCCGCATAAGGAAGCCGCCCGAACGGTCACGTTCGGACGGCTTTTGCCGGAAAATCTTATTCGTCCAGCTTGAGAACGGCAAGGAAGGCCTCCGTCGGGATCTGCACCGTGCCGAGCTGGCGCATTTTCTTTTTGCCTTCCTTCTGCTTTTCGAGCAGCTTTTTCTTTCGCGTGATGTCGCCGCCGTAGCACTTGGCGAGAACGTCCTTGCGCATGGCGCGCACCGTTTCGCGCGCGATGATCTTGCCGCCGATCGCCGCCTGTACGGGAACTTCGAAGAGCTGGCGGGGGATGTTGTCGCGCAGCTTTTCGCACAGCTTGCGCGCGCGGCCGTAGGCCTTTTCGCGGTGGGCGATGAAGCTCAGTGCGTCCACCTGATCGCCGTTCAGGAGCATGTCGACCTTCACGAGATCGGACGGGACGTACTCCGAAAGCTCATAGTCGAGCGAGGCATACCCCTTCGTTTTGGCCTTGAGCGTGTCGAAAAAGTCGTAGATGATCTCGTTGAGCGGCATTTCGTAATGCATTTCCACGAGCCGCTGGTCGAGATACTGCATGTTTTTATAAACGCCGCGGCGCTCCTGGCAGAGCGGCATGATGTTGCCGACGAACTCGTTCGGCGTGATGATCGTCACCTTGACGAACGGCTCGAGCGCCTCAGCGATCGACGCAGGGTCAGGGTAGTTGTGCGGGTTATCGACGAATACCGTTGTGCCGTCGGTCTTTTTGACCTCGTAGATGACCGAGGGGAGCGTTGTGACGAGATCGAGGTTGAACTCGCGCTCCAGACGCTCCTGGATGACCTCCATGTGCAGCATGCCGAGGAAGCCGCAGCGGAAGCCGTAGCCGAGGGCGATGGACGTTTCCGGCTCGTAGGAAAGGGAGGCGTCGTTGAGCTTGAGCTTGTCGAGCGCGTCGCGCAGATCGGGGAACTTGGAGCCGTCCTCGGTGTAAATGCCGCAGTAGACCATGCTGCGCGCCGGACGGTAGCCGGGCAGCGCCTCGGCGCAGGGGCGCACGCTCTCTGTGACGGTGTCGCCGACGCGGGTGTCCTCCACGTTTTTGATGCTCGCGGTGAAGTAGCCGACGTCGCCGGCGGCGAGCTCATCGCAGGGGTCGAGCCCCATCGGGCGCAGATGCCCGACCTCGAGGACCTTATACTCCGCGCCCGTCGCCATCAGGCGGATGGGCGTATCCTTGCGGATCACGCCGTCCACGACGCGGACAAGCACGATAACGCCGCGGTAAGCGTCGTACTGGCTGTCGAAGATGAGCGCCTTGAGCGGCGAGGCGGCATCGCCCTTCGGGGCGGGGACGTGCTGCACGATATACTCCGGCACGGCCTCCACGTTGATGCCGTTTTTGGCGGAGATCTCCGGTGCGTCCATCGCCGGGATGCCGATGATGTCTTCAATCTCGGTCTTGGTGCGCTCCGGGTCGGCGGCGGGCAGGTCGATCTTGTTGATGACGGGCAGGATCTCGAGATCGTGCTCGAGCGCAAGATATGTGTTGGCAAGCGTCTGCGCCTCCACGCCCTGCGAGGCGTCCACAACGAGCACCGCGCCCTCGCACGCGGCGAGCGAGCGGGAGACCTCGTAGTTGAAGTCCACATGGCCCGGCGTGTCGATAAGATTGAGCGTATACGTCTCGCCGTCCTTGGCCTTGTACGTCAATCCGACGGCGCGCGCCTTGATGGTGATGCCGCGCTCGCGCTCGAGATCCATGTTGTCGAGGATCTGCTCGGACATTTCGCGTTTTTCCACCGCGCCGCACAGCTCAATGAGCCGGTCGGACAGCGTGGATTTGCCGTGGTCGATGTGCGCGATGATGGAAAAATTCCGGATATGGCTCTGGTCGATCATAGGGGTACTCCTCAAAAAAGAATCAGTGCGCGTTCTCTACGCGCGCGGCAAGAGCGCGAAGCTCCTCCGCCAGCGCGTGCAGCCGCGGCGCTGTCTCACCGCCCGGCTCGTCCGTCCGGCCCAGCAGATAGTCCGCCGAAACGCCGTAATACTCGCACGCCCGGCAGACAAAGTCCAGCCCCGGCTCGCGCGCGCCGTTTTCATAGTGCGAGAGCAGCGCCTGCGATATGCCGAGATCCGCCGCCGCCGTACGCTGCGAGGCGCCCTTTTTGCGCCGCAGCTCGGACATGGTCTCCGAAAACCCTCTTGTCATGGGGGGCGATCGCTCCTTTGCGTTGATTACTTTCTGTATTATAACAAGAGAGTTCCGCGTTTGTAAAGGTTGACTTTTCCGTAAATCGTGATAGTATATTTATGCTAAAAAATTTGTTTTTTCCGGAGGTTTTCCCCATGTTTGACAAACTGATCGACATTTTGAAAGCCAATCCCCGCCGCATCGTGTTCACCGAGGGTCCCGATGCCCGTATCCTTGAGGCGGCTTCCCGCCTGAAGAAGGACGGCTTCCTCACCCCGGTGCTCGTCGGCAACGTGGAAGAGGTCAAGGCCGCGGCCGCCAAGGGCGGCTTCGATATCGAAGGCCTGGAGATCATCGACCCGCTGACCTACGATAAGATGGACGAGATGGTCGATGCGATGGTCGCTCTTCGCAAGGGCAAGATGACGCCCGAAGAGTGCCGCGAGCTGCTCAAGAAGGGCAACTACTTCGGCACGATGCTCGTGAAGATGGGCGTGGCCGACTCCCTGCTCGGCGGCGCTACCTACTCCACCGCCGACACCGTCCGCCCCGCGCTGCAGCTCATCAAGACCCGTCCGGGCGCGCATCTCGTCTCCTCCTGCTTCATTCTGCAGCGCGGCGAAGAGCTCCTCGCCATGGGCGACTGCGCCATCAACATCTCCTACGAGGACAGCGTGGACAAGGAAGGCAATGTGACCGTTTCCGCCGCGCAGAAGCTCGCCGAGGTCGCCATCGAGACGGCCCGCACCGCCAAGATCTTCGGCATCGACCCGAAGGTCGCCATGCTCTCCTTCTCCACCAACGGCTCCGGCAAGGGCGCGACGGTCGCGCTCAGCCACGAGGCCACCAAGGTCGCCAAGGAAATGGCCCCCGAGCTCGCCATCGACGGCGAGATGCAGTTCGACGCCGCCGTGTCCCCCACCGTCGGCCAGCTCAAGTTCCCCGGCTCCAAGGTCGCGGGCTATGCCAACACCTTCATCTTCCCCTGCATCGAGGCCGGCAACATCGGCTACAAGATCGCGCAGCGTCTCGGCGGTTATGCCGCCTACGGCCCGATCCTGCAGGGCCTGAACGCCCCGATCAACGACCTCTCCCGCGGCTGCAACGCCGACGAGGTCTACAAGATGGCCATCATCACCGCCGCGCTCGCCTGAGTACATAGTTTCAACGAATATCCCCGTCCCGGCGGACGGGGTTATTTTTTCCGAAAGGAGAGATCCCATGAGCCGATTTGCCGTTTTGCTGTATCCGAGCGCGTCTTTGCAGGAGATCACCTGCCTCACGGCGGCTCTTTCCGTCTGGTATGGCGAGAGCATCGATTATATTGCCGGAGAGGACAAAGAGTACCGAAGTGAGGAAGGGCTGCGTCTGCTGCCGACGAAAACGGCGGCGGAGGCCGATCCCGCAGGCTATGACTGCGTGATCCTGCCCGGCACGATCGATCCGCTCCCGGCGCTGCATGACGAGGCGCTGGTCGCCTTTCTGCGCCGGGGCATCGGAACGAACACCGTGTTTGCCGCGATCTCTTCGGCGCCGCTGCTGCTTTGCAGGGCGGGGCTGCTGAAAGGGAAAAAGTTTACGGCGGGTTTCTTCATGCAGATAGTCGATGTGTTTCCGTTTGTGGAAAAAGAAAACTTTGTCCATCAAGGCGTGGTCACGGACGGGAACGTCATCACCGGCATCGGTATGTTTTACCGGGCGTTTGCCGAGACTGTCTTGCGGCGTTTCGGGTTTGACCCAGGAAAAAACTTTATGCGCGCCGAACCGGAGAATTTTACGGAGGACGACCTCACGTTTTACTGGACGGAGGACGAGTACCGCGAGTTTCTGGAAGAGTGGAAAGAGTA
>ULTE01026602.1_pt1 | contig 15954 bp, 12 predicted proteins | sample 1957401 | NCBI WGS metagenome assembly ULTE01 (sample SAMEA4835728, study PRJEB28245) | human gut metagenome | biome: gut microbiome; material: fecal sample | place: Denmark | collected 2008 | reverse complement strand
AGGAACGCGATCCGCGCGATTCGTAACACTACAGACAAGAAAGCTGCCGAGGAAGGCGCTCCTAAGGTCTATGCAATGATCGACAAACTTGCAAAGATCGGAGTAATTCACCAGAATAAGGCTGCGAACTTGAAGAGCGGTATAGCTGTTTACATCAACAAGCTCGCGTAAAGGAATAGAAAGGCAGTCTCCCGAGGCTGCCTTTTAAGTCAACTCGGGATGTAGCGCAGTTGGTAGCGCACTACGTTCGGGACGTAGGGGTCGTCCGTTCGAGTCGGATCATCCCGACAAGAGGTTGGAGTTTCGCTCCAACCTCTTTCTTTTTCCGGCAATCCCTATCGTTACTCGACGATGGGACGATACGACACTTTCATCACTGTCAGTCTCGGCAACTGCTCCTCAAGTCTTGAGAGAAAATCTTCCCAGGCCTGATCACGGCCAACAGTCCAAGCCTTCTCTGCAAGCGCGACCGCCCGCGGGAAGGCCATGTAATGTATTCTCGCCTCAGACGGTATGAACTCACCCCAGATGTTCCCCTGCATGCCTTTCACAAGTTTAGCCTGAGCCTCCGACAGATCATCCGGCACGACGGCACCCTCGTAGAGAGCCTTCATGGTCTCATTGTTCTGCGGATAATCAAAGTAGCAGAATGTTGTCGGGCAGCAGATGACCTCGTTGCCACCGGCTGTGGAACGCTGAACTACATCGGCGTGATAGCCCTGCCACCAGTTGACGATCGCCGTCGGCGAGACTCCCCCCTCAAGAATCTCATCCCAGCCGATAAGCCTCCTGCCATTGGCGTTGAAGAACTTCTCCATCTCCTTGGTGAACCATGACTGGAGTTCCTCAAGTCCTCCGAGGTTCTCCCTGCGTATCCTTTCCTGACAGAGAGGGCAGCCTTCCCATTTCTTGCGGCTGACCTCGTCACCTCCGATCTCGGCGTAGGAGTAAGGGAAAAGATCGAAGACCTCCTTGAACACATCCTTGGCGAACTGTATTACCTTGTCACTGCCAAGACACAGAGGATCGGTGCCGTCATGTCCGCAGCTAAGCCACGGGTAGCACTGCGTGGCCATCCAGTTGTGTCCCGGCATGTCGATTTCCGGAACCACATCTATACCACGTACCGCCGCATATTCAACAATCTCCCTTATGTCCTCCTGGGTGTAGTAGCCTCCGTACAAGGTCTTGCCGTCCACCTGGCGCAGATGCTCCTTTGGCAGACGCATCGCCGGGTCATGCTCATTGTCGGCCCTTTCCTCACAAGCCTTGTCAATATATTCATTCGCAGGATCCCTCCAGGCACCCTTGTCGGTGAGAAGAGGGTATTTCCTGATCTCGATTCTCCATGCCTGGGAGTCGATCAGGTGCCAATGGAATTTGGAGAATTTGTAGAGCGCCATAAGGTCAAGGAAATCCTTGGTCTCTTTCACCGAATAGAAGTGGCGGGACGGGTCAAGCATCAAACCTCTCCACTCGTAGGCCGGCCTATCCTCGATCCTCACGACCGGCACCTTCCAGTCCACACCTCGAAGCACCGACGCACTCTCGATCTGGTAAGGAAGAAGCTGGCGGAAGGTTGATATTCCGTGGACAATGCCCTTGTAGCCGGATGAGGTTATGGTGACGCCCTCCGCGTCAGAGACGAAAGAGTAGCTTTCATCCTCGGCGGACTCCGGAGCCGCAAGCACCAGCCTGACATCCCCTTTAATCCCTTTTTTCAACCTGATCTCAAACCCCGTCGCCGGAGCGAGTATCTCTTCCAGATAGGCGGCTGCCTTGGCGAGAGATTTGTCCGAATAGCTGATTGTCAGCGCTGAAGGAAGTGTGTAGCTTCCCTCGCCCTCGACAACGCGAGTTGGTTTGGGAATGACATTGACCGCGGCAAAGGCTTCCGAAACAAGGAAAAAGATCGCCGCAACGACAAGAGTAATACGTCTCATGCTTAAAATAATGATTGATTAGTACGAAAAAGCCCAGCGCCATGCACTGAGCTTCAATTTGTTTTCCGCGGAGAGAGAGGCTCCGGAATAATTTTACTATAACTTCCTATAATTCAAATTGTTACACACGTTAAAACATGCTCGCCATTAGATTTGCATCGGAAATCAAGTCTATGATTTGACGGTATAATGGCGATAATCTGACCACTGGAGCACCAAGATCTTCATTCCAAAACTCACTCCATTTTTATTTGGGTTACAAACATAGGGACTGCGTTCCAAAATGTCATCATAGTGTCTATCTTTTGACTACATCTTAGTAAGGAATGCAAAATATAAGCCGGTTAGTTGCGCATATAACTTGCTGTTGCAGAATGTGTTATTTATGTTTGCGCTTGTTTTAATAACCATTTTTACTATGCGCAAAAATTATCCCGATGTCGGCGAGGCAGACTTCGCCCTCGAACTCCAGAGTCTTGTGAGGAGTGTTGTAAGAATTGAAAAGAAAGTCAAGGATTTCATTGAGAAGGTTAATCAGACCGATGAGTATAATACCTTGCTAACCAGACGCGAGGCTGCTGAATACTTGAAAATATCCACGCGGCAGTTTGACCGAAGAGTCAAGGATTTTCATATCTGGCATGTTCAAAAGGACAATAGAGTCTATTTCAGAAAATGTGACCTTGTCGCTTCCAAACAAGAGGTGGACTCGGACTGGGCTCTGAACGTCCTGCGAGGAGTCATCGATATCAATGGAAAAATCAAAGAACCTAAGCCTAAGGCCGGTAGGCTTATTCGCAGATAAATTGCTCTACCACAGCGAATTATCTCGTATATTAACTTGCGTGTTCCAAAGTATGATGCCACATTTGCATACGCTTCTGGGGCGGCAAAGCCGGTGGCTACATTATGGCTACATTATGGCAATAATGCGTCAGCATCGTCTATTGGCCGACTTCCGGAAGCCCGATAAATTTGCAAATGTTTAATAACTACCATCATGCGATCGACATTTAACACCACGTTCTTTATTCAGAGAACCCGCTGCAATTCGGAGGGCAAGGCCCCAATTTATTGCAGGCTGACAGTCAACAGAGAATCAATCCATATCTCCACCAAACAGTGGGTGCTTCCGGATCATTGGGACAGCACCACCTACCGTACTACCGCCCAGACAAAGGAGGAAAAACTGATCAATAAGATGCTGGACGAAGTGCAAGGCTCAATCCAGAGGCATTTTTACGATCTGCAGGGAGCCGGCGAGGTCATCAGTGCCGGCAAGATCAAGATGAGACTCTGCTCCACTGACGAAAGGGCGAATATGAGCATCGGCAAGCTCTTTGAACTTTTCATTAACGATTATGAGCAGCTGGTGCTCACTCAGGACTACGGCCACGAGAGCTTCTTCCGCTACAAGGTGTGCAAGGACAGGGTGATGCACTTCATCTCGATGACCTACAAGACGAGCGACCTCCCGCTGACCAGCATCGACAAGCGCTTCCTCGACAAGCTGTACCTCTATCTCAGGACCGAGCGCGGTCTGAACAACAACACTGCAGTAAAGTTCCTGCACCGATTCTCCAGTGTCTATAAGATGGCAAGGGACAACGGCTGGGTGAACGGCGATCCGTTCAAGCTCCAGCACCTGCACCTCGACAAGGTGGATCGAAGCTACCTGACTCAGGCCGAGATCAACAAGGTCATGGAGAAGGAGTTTGAAACGAAGCGGTTGGAGCAGGTCCGGGACGTGTTTATCTTCTGCTGCTTCACCGGCCTGCCATATATCGATGCCAAGAAGCTCACCAATGAGCACCTGAAGGTCTGGTCGGACGGCAGCCTCTGGCTCACCCTTCACCGCCAGAAGACGAAGGTGCCGGTGAATGTCAAGCTCCTGCCGATCGCTCTGGAGATTCTCGACAAGTATAAGGGTAGTATCGCGTCTCGCGGCGGTAAGCTCCTGCCGGTGCTCTCCAACCAGAAGTGCAACGAATACCTCAAGGAGATGGCCGCCGTCTGCGGGATCAACAAGGATATCACCTTCCACTCGGCGCGACACACCTTCGCGACCACCGTCACTCTTGAGAACGGCGTACCGATCGAATCGGTATCGAAGATGCTCGGCCATACCAATGTCAAGACCACCCAGCTCTACGCCCGAATCACCGATACGAAGGTCAGCAACGATATGGATACCCTGCAGGAGAATCTTCAGGGCGTATTCGACAAGCCGCTGACTCAGAGCGTCAAGAGCCACAAGATGGTGGCACAGGCCAAAGAAATCGCCCAGCTTGCCCAGCAGTTAGGCGTGGCCCTATAATTGAAGTGCTTTTTGAAGAAATATTTGCGATTCAAAGAAAAGTTTGTACCTTTGTGCAGTCATTATTGACGTCATTAAGCGAAAATATAAGGCACTTCAGCCCCAACTGAGGTGCTTTTTTCGTACCTGAACGGAGGAATAGAACCGGAGAAGTAGATTTGAAATCTTGCCAACGATTCTTTTACAGCTTAATGATAAAATAATGTACAACAATAGAAAAGAATCCAGATCGCAAGGCATTTCTATTCTCATAGAGGTCAGGATGCCAATCCTTATCAAGGTCAAGGGTTATACCCGCGTCCGCAATGGTAAGGTCGAGAAGGTCAATTCGTATTACAGACGCGTTTGGGGACGCTGAGTAATATCTGAATAGGCTGGCACTTATTGGTGCACTGCTTCGCCTCCGGTTCGGGGAGTCGTCCTTGGGCGGCTCCTTTTTCTTTATTGTGGTCCCGGCATGAAAGCGAGGATAATATTGCGACCGGGGCGGCGAGGAATACGATATTCTCGTGCGGGACGAGAAGCGAGGAGGATATTGCAGCCCGCCTGAAAAGCGAGCGAATTAATCGCGCATATTCGAAATCAAGAAGAATATGCCAAGAGGCCGGACCCCACACAGGCGCGTCAGTTGGGTCCATATTTATTTATCCAAACGAAGTGCGGAGATATCATATTCCTTTCCGAGTGGGGCGAGAAGTAATATGCATATCTCGTCCCGGCCTGAAAGCGAGGATGATATGCTCTCCCCGCCCTCGATAGATATGAGGAATGCGTCCCTGACGAGAAGCGAAGTAATAAAACCGGGGCCTCGGAGCTGGTCGTGATTCGGCAGTTCCCCGATGGAGCGTCCTGTCCCCGCCCTCGAATAGTGGCGTGATGTTCACTGTCCACTGAACCGAAGTCCCGGTTATGAGTCTTAATACGGCATCATATTGATAAAGTATGAAGCCGAGGTGGTGTTGTTCTTGTACAGCTCGATGAATGCGATGTTAGAGCAGCGCTGCCAGCCGATCTTCCCGCAAGTGGTCTTCTTGTAAATGGCCACGCCCACCTTCATCTTCTTGTTGCGGGTGTTCTTCCACTCATAGGTGGTGGCGCCTCTTTCCCTTGCGGCCAAGGACAGGACGGAGGTGAGGTTGTGCCCTGTTGCCGAGAACCATGGAGTCAGGTTCGATGAGGCGATGGGCCACCACGTGTCAGCTTCGAGGATGGCGTTGTCGGATGGGGCCTTCGCCAGCCCAAGGTTATACATCTCGTAGTTGAACATCGGCATACCCCACTTGCGTCCCTTCTTGCCCTGCTTGCGGAACTTCAGCAGGACAAGTCGATACTTGCTGCCGTTGTTCGTGATCGAGCTGACAAGGTTTTCCACAATGGTGTAGATCTTCCCGTCAGTGCTCTTGGCGTTGTAGATGTTATACCAATCGCTGACGAGTCCATCCACGTATCTCTTAACCACCGAGGAAGAGGGCAGCTTGGCTGTCCCTCCGGAGAGGGATCCCGTCTCGATGGTCATCGTGGATGCCTTCACCGCCTTGCCTCCGCCTCCGAGCAGGACAGCCCCGGAGGTGAGCTCTGCAGCATCGGTGGTCACCACATTCTCAGGAGCGCTCACCTCGGCCAGCTTTTTATCCACGAACTGCTTGACGGCATATCCGGAAGGGATGTAGCTGCTTCCCTCATTAAAGGTTCCTGAGGAGATCTTGTACCCGGACGCCTTGATGGAGCTGCCTCCGTTACCCACGATGATGTCGCTATTGACGAGGGTGGCACTGGCCGTCACTCCGCTCTGCTCCCCGCCGCTGGAGCTGCCCTCCGGATAGTTGGTACAGATCCAATTGACGGTCTGGCCGTTGTAGCCGGGAACGCAGAGGAAGGACAGCGTGCCTGCGAGGAACTCGATCTCGGAGGTGTTATTGATATAATTCGAATGCGATATTTCATACTGAGCTCCCAAGAAGGGCTTGAAGAATATGCCCATAGTGCTCTCAGCCTTGACGATGATGGTGTTCTGGTACCTCAGAGTGGTCTTGGTGAGGACGAACACACCGTTGTGCAGGTTGACCGTCTTGCCGATGAAGGATGTATCATTGGGCAGGATGATGGTCACCTGATCGTAGCTTTGGGTGGACTCATCGAGCAGGAGGTTGAGCTTGTCGCCGACCTTGTACTGCCCACCTCCGAGGTCGATGCAGTTGGTGGAGTTGATATAGTGGAAGATGGTGCGCACGCCGCCGAAGAACTCTCCGTTATGGATCTGGCTGGTGCCGTTGGTACCATCGAGGACGATGTACGGGACGAAGTCGGGATTCTCGTAGTCGGTGGACTCCACACCGTTGAGTGTCCCTTTCTGGGAGATGAGCTTGCCTCCGGCGAAGATGAACCCGCCGAGGTTAGCGAACTCCGCCAGCAACAGGGAGGTGGCCACCGAGTCGTACTGTCCGCCGAAGGACTCCCAGTTGGATGCCTTCCACGTGCCTCTCACACCATTGGTGCCTTTGTAGATGTAGAACGAGTCATTGTACTTGACCACGTCCCGGCGCAGGGCGTTGTTGTAGTAGATGGCGGTGGAGGAGAACAGGCCACGATAGACGGCAGCAGCACCGGGCTGTCCCGCTGCCCCATCCTCCACCGTAGCGATGGTGACCTGTCCGCGTGCTATGGTGCTCATGATCCTACTTGCTAATCTCAACAATAAATGTCGCAGCCACTGAAATTTCATCGCGAGTCACTGTAAGGGACCGACCGGTCTTCGCTCCATTGGTACCCCACGAGGTGTCGAGCACGCCGAGCTTGTTGTACTTGCGCCATGTGACGGTAGCCCCGTTGAAGAAGGAGTCATCGAGCTGAGCGCCGTTCTGCCAGAGGTTGACGGTCAGGGTGGTGGATGTCATCCCGGAGGTGAGAGTCGTTCCCTGCGGGGCTTGGATCTCCACCAGATAAGGATCCGTCATATCAGCGAAGGTGATCATGTCGGATACCTCGGAGTTATAGGTGCCGGAGGCGGTGTCGGTATCCTTGATGACGCACTTGAACGAGTCGATGTTCAGGATGGCCGAGGCCGGGATGGTGATCTCATTGGTGGTGCAACCGGTGATGCCGTAGGTATTGGAGGCGATGAGCTTGGTCCACGATCCGTTCTCCAGCCGGTACCATGCGTAGGTGACCTTGGTGTTATCGATGACAGAGCCACGCCATAGGTCGCAGTGCGCGGTGAGGCTGTTGGTGATGCCGTTCTTGAAGACCGATCCGTTAGGGGCATAGCAGACGGCACGGATCTGCTGGCCGGTGTTCTCCACCTTAGTGACGGTGAACAGGGCCTTGGCAACGGTCTGGGCGGTGGTCTCCGGATCCACGTAGGTGACGGTGCACTCGATGGTGAGCTGGGTGACGGAGGTCAGGTTCTTCTTGATGGTGAGGGTGTAGGGAGAGGTGGTTTCCGCCGTAGCGCTGAAGGCCGAGAGGTCGGTGGAGCCGTTGATTTTCCACACGGGCGTACCGAGCAGGTGCGCTACCTGATTATCGGTGGAGCCGGAGACATAGACCTCCGGGGAGATGACCAGATAAGGGCTGGAGGCGTAGGATGGGTTATAGGAGCTGTTCTCCTTGTTGAAGATCTGAGTAGCTGGCTGATTGCTGCTCAGGAAGAGGTTGATGGACTTACCATCGTTAAGGTCTACAATGGTGATTTGACCTCGTGCAATTGCTGATGCTGCCATGAGTATATATCTGTTGTTTTAGTTAATCGTAACTATGCATTCGAAGACTGCCTTCCGGAAGACGTCCTCATCGCCGATGCTAATGGTGGGTCCGGCTCCCTCATGCAGGGCGTTCCAGACGCTGTCCCCATCGGGATTGGCGGAGTGGCGCATCCAGCTGAAGAGGGCCGGGGCTATGGTGGAAGTCACCTCGCGGGATCCCTTGTAAACACGTGCGGTGAGGGTGGTGGTGATCTCGCCATTGATGAAGCTGCTGCCGGAGTCGGAGCTCACCTCCACCCGGTAGGCGTCCTCTCCATCGTAGAGCTTGGTGATGGTGATGATATCGAAGTAGGTCCCTTCCACTATGTAGCGGATGGTAAGTGTGCGGCGGTCGCCCCAGAAGGCGGCGTTGTGGGAGACCGACAGGGTGAGGCCGGTCTCGCCCTCGATGGTCACCCAATCGGAGCCGGACTTGTACTGCCAGCAGCGCGTTCCTTCGGAGGAGGAGATACCCTGCTCGGTAGCGGAGAGGAGGATCGTTTCTTTATCCACCACAAGGTCGGAGTCATAGTGGAACACCTGATCGCCCTGAATGGCTACAGCTCCGATGATGAAGTCCTCGCCGGTGTCGGGATTATGCTGAACGAGACGACCGCTGATATAGGCGTTCTCTAACAGGGCTCCGAAGCCGCTGAGCTGCCCGAAGATAGGGTGATTGATTTTCGAGAGATCACCCAACTGTACCTTGATGTGCCGCAGGTCGATCTCCTCCGAGCTCACCCCGTCCAGCACCCGCAGGTACTTGTTCAGGCCATCGATATAGACAGAGCCTTGTCGCTCGGCGTTCGTCTTGTTCCCTTGTCGGACGAGAGTCATGAAGCGCTGTGGAGGGACGTCACCGAGGGCGATGCAGTCAAAGCGTGTCTCGTCCACCACGCCGGTCACCTCGAAGAAGGCGGTCTTGACGCTCGTTCCGTTGTTGAACACCCCTCGGAGGATATCCTTGTATTGGAAGTTCAGAGTGGTCTCGCCTTCCTTGGCTTTGAGGGTGACGAGCCAGATCCCGTCCGCATCCTGCCACGCATCATCGATGATGGCGGCGTCCGTTGCCCAGAGCTCATTGCCGGTGGCGGTGATGCGGTTGTAGCGCAGCTCCGGGGTTGAGAGGTACTCCTCAATGACGAGATTGCGAAGACGAGTCTCTCCTCGGACCACGAGGTCCCCGCTGATGGTGCCTCCTGCCTTGTCGAGCTTCTTTTCGAGCTCTCCGACAAGGCCGTCCACATCCTCAAGAGGGTGGGTGTGTTCCTTCAGGCCGACCGCTGCCTTGAGCTCGGCTCCCGTCAGACACAGGGTGGTGTCCGGCTGCGCGAGGTCGACCACGAACAGCATCCGGTCGAACTGCTCTTCCAGCAGAGGCGTTGCCGCCTGAAGGGATTTGATGCGAACTCCTGCCATATCAGACTATCCTCCTAACACATCAAGTTTGTAGTTCTCCTTTCCAAGGACATAGACGAGATCGCGTCCTTTGGCGGTGAGCTGCCCGCCGAGGCTGATGCGGATGTTCTGCTCGCCGGCTGACGGGAGCATCGACTTGAGCTTGGATAGCGGGGCGATCACCTCCGGATCCACCGCCGCATTGGGGTTGTCTCCCACCATCGCGTAGGTGGCACCATAGGCCAGACCGCCCTTGGCAAGGGCCGGGGCATTCTCCTTAGCGCTCTTGTTGATGAGCGCTGTCATGATGGCAGCGGCAGTGACCATCGCGGCACCGATGCCGATGGCCGCCCATGGATTGGCGAGCACGCTCTTGAGAGCACTCTTGAACGCAATTATCATCACACCGAACTCAATGAGCTGACTTCCGATATTCTTCAGGAAGGAGGCGAACTGCGAGAGGATGGCTTTCATCAGGCCACCGAAGCCCAGATCGCCGGTGATGATCTGCCCTATGGCCTCGGCTGCAGCCACGATGCTGTCCGCGAGGAACTTCGACACCTGCGCATCGAAGCTGCGCATGGCATCGCTGATCTTCGAGTACACCTCCTCAAGGGCCGACTCAAAGGAGTAGCCCTTAGCCACGAGGGTGTCGCAGTAGTTCTTCATCACCTCGATGGTCTTGCCGGCATTCTCCTGCATGTACTGTGAGCTCTCGTCTGCCCAATCATAGAGGCCCTCACGCACGATAGTGCTGATCTGGCTCATCTGCTGCGCGTACTGTGATATTACCGGCTTGATGTCCGGAGCCTTCACCTCCAGAGGCGGAGCCTCTATTGCCGGGAGCCGGGGCAGTGCTTCGAGGGCCTTGCGCCCCTGCAGCTGGTCCGGGGTGATGTTCTGCAGGCGGGTGAGCTCTTCTTTGAGGGTGGCAATCTCCGCATTGCACTCGGCGATATCCTCTACTGTGGATGTGGGCAGGAGCTTCTTCTTCTCAAGCTCAGCGATGCGGGCGTTGAGCTCGTTGATGAGTCCGCCCTCTTGCTGGAGCTGGGTGTTCGTTCCAGCGAGGGCTGCTGTCATCTGATCCTGAATGGCCTTGGCATCGGCTTCGGCCTTCGCCCGGTCAGCGATGGCCTTCTCGGTCTTCTCGATGGCGGCCACGAGTGCGGCCTCCTCCGCTTCTAAGTCCCTGCGGCGCTTACCCTTGTTCAGGGCGTAGTTCACCTTCGAAGCAACGGACTGTCCCTGCCAAGGGGACTCGTTCTCGTTGACCGCCTGCAGACGCCGGTTCTCCTTGAGCATGCGTTGGAGCGTATGGAGCGAGAGTCCTTCGAACTCCGAGGTCATCTCATCGATGAGGTTCTGCTTCTGCTGCTTGGCATAGAGGAAGGCCGCACCGAGGGCGAGGATGGCGCTCACCGCAAGGCCCACCGGGGAGAGCAGTGCCGCAAAGCCGGAAGCGAGCATCGGCAGCATCCGGATGATCCCGGAGATGGCAAGGGAGAGAGGACCGATTGCTGCGGCGATACCGCCGATGACCACGATGATCTTCATCGCCTCCGGGCTGATGCGCTGCATGGCCTGAACGACCACCTGCAGCATCCCCGCGATCTTCTGCACCACCGGCATCATCGCTGCGCCGACCTGTTCGAGGAAGTCACCCCATGCGTTCTGCAGCTGCTTCATCGAGCCGAGGCCCTTCTTGGCAGCGGTCTCCGCATAGCCCTTGTAGTTGTCAAGGATGTATTTGACAGCCTCGCCGTTCTGCAGTTGTTCCTTGGTGAGCTCCTTGAGCTGAGGGATGCTCTCACCCAGCCGCCCGGTCATCCCGCCGAAGGTCTTGGCGAGGTTCTTCACCGCAGTGTCAAGGCTCATGCCGGTAGCAGCGGCGAGCTGGACCGATGCCTCGGTCGTGTCGCGGATCTGCTGCTCGGTCAGGCCAAGGGATGCGAGGTATGCCTGCTGCTGGATGATCGTCTCGTCACCGATGACGGTGCGCGATTGGATCTCGGAAGCCTGACGCAGGAGCCTCTCCTGCACCTCGGCACGGCCATCGAGGGCAGTGAGAAGACGTGCCTCGGCCTGCACCTGAGTATCGGCGTTCTTGATGGCCACAGCGCCAAGGGCGGTGAGAGGGGCGGTGAGCTTCAGCGAGAGGGACTTGCCGAGCGAGGAGAGACGTTTCTCCATCGAGCCGAGGCTCTTCTCCACGCTCTTGGCCTTCTGCTGGAACTCATACGAGTCCGCTCCGATCTTGATTAACAGGTCTGCAATGCGTCTGCTCATGGCCGGGGAGGATTAAGGTCTGTGCTGCTGGTAGAGGTCCCACCCTTCGAGCACCTCATTGATGACTGCCGGAGTGCCGTTCTCCACCTTGGAGATGGCGCACACCACAAGGACCATCGTGTCCTTGTCGGTGATGTCAAGAGGGACGTCTGCCCCAAGAAGAGAGCTCTCGCACACCGAGCTGATATATTTTTCGGTGTCGTTCTCGAAGGAGGGAGCATAGCGGGAGATGATCTGCCGGATGGTCCTGATGCCACGCTTGTGGTAGGACTCCAGCAGGACGAAGATAGCGCGGTATCCCCAACCCCGGTTCTTGAACTGCTTGAAGGCGCGGTCTGATGAAGGCACGATCTCGCCCTTGTAGCGGGTTGGGCTGATGCGGATGTTACCGGGGTTGTTGTTACGCAGGCCGCGAGGGAGCTTGAGAGGGTTAGTTGCTGCCATCGCCCACCTCCTCTTCGTTTGTGGCTTCACAGTCGTCCGGATCGGCGCTGCCTCCGGCCTTCTCGCGCTCTGCCTTCTCCTGCTCCTCGAACTCGGCTCTCTTGCACAGGACCGGGCACTCCTCCGGTGGGATCTTGCAGGTGTAGGCCTGACGGATGATATTGCGGCTGCGATCGATCTCGCTGTCCTTGTGCTCGATGATGATTTCGAGCTTTCCGACCTTGTGTTCGAGCTTGTTCACCCTGCCGTCCAGACGGGAGATCTGCTCGCTCTGGATGGAGACGATCTGCTCGGTGTTCTTGAGCTCGGCGGAGTCCGCCTCGGCAGACTCCTTGCGTTTCTTGCTACGGAAGAAGAGCACCGTTCCCACGAGTCCGCTCGCGAGGATGAAGTTGATGATGATGCTGAGGATTTCCATAATGGTTGCTTTCATTGGTGTGTTACTTGGTGTTTGGGATGTGTTTATAGATGGCACCCTGCCGGACAATGAACAGGCTGCCGTTGATGTAGTACAGGCCCCGAAGAGGTGCGCCAGCGGCCTCGCCGTTGATGACGCTGGAGAGGGTGTTGGTGCGGTAGTCCCAGAGGCGCACAGCGTGGTTCGATCCAGCGTAGGCCACCTCCGAGAGGGTGTGGGCGCAATGCAGAGGATTGATCGCAATGGTCTTGACGAGTGTCTGCTCGGTGATGGAGTCCCTGCGGTAGATGAGCAGCTGGGCGTTCTTGACCTGACACATGAAGTAGTCCGACAGGCTCACGATCTGCACACCCTCGAAGAAGGTCGAGGTCGTTCCCGGATGGGACCTGCGGTCATAGAGGTAAGCGCCCTGAGCCTCGTTCACCACGATGCTGGCGTAGGACTTGACAAGGGAGAGGAAGGAAGGCGAGGTGCCGAAGGAGGTATGCTCGACAGTCTTTCCGGAGGTGCGCACGTAGGTGATCTGTCCTCCGGACGGGATAATCTTGTCAAGGAAGTAGGACCAGACGACAGCACCGTTCCTGCCGATATTGTATCGGTTGATGCCGTAGACGCTGCTGCCCATGAAGGTGGCCGGGGTGAGGTAGTCGCGATCGATGTGCTTGATGATGCTCCCTCGGTAGTCGATGACGTTGATCCCTGTCTCATCGCTGATGACAAAGGAGTCGTCTGCCGGGTAGAGCTGCGACTCGGTGCTGAACTGCCCGCAGCGGGTGAGGTGGCCGGTGATGGTGTCATAGACATAGAGATCCCCGGAGGTGGAGAGCAGGGCGATCTGATTGACGCAGCCGATGCTCCGAAGAACGGTGAAGGGCAGGCGCTGGACACAGATGCAGTCATCTCCTTCTGGCGGAGTCTCGCTGCGAAGCAGGCGCGGCATCTCCACCAGCTCGCTGTCATAGCTATCCTCGCAGGCATCCAGCTCGATGGAGTTGATGAAGAACCCCGCACTGAGGTACCGGTCGTCCTGAACGACAGTGTTCATGTCGATATGGCGTCCGGTGAACATCTCACCGCTGATGCGCTTGGCCGGGAGCTGCTTGTAGCGAAGGGCGCAGGCCATCAGGTGCCCCACGAGCGAGTTGTAGTCCTGCAGGCCCTTGGTGTGCCACATGCGGGTAGGCTCCCCGCTCCCATCCACGAAGTACAGCGAGTAGATGAGACGGTCATTGGGGATCTTGGGGATATCGGATATAGGCAGGGAGATCTCCATGTCGGTGTTGTTGGCGGCGTTGACCGCGAGGGCGTAGGAGAGCTCGTTGTCGTAGTCATCCGAGGTATCGAGCGTCAGGGACAGGTTGCTGAAGGTAGCGGAGGAGTAGTAGCTGGTGCGGGTATCGCTGTAGCTGGAGAGGTTCTCCACGATGAAGAACTGCAGAAGACCGGAGGCTGGGAAGCCCTCCATCTCGATCTTGCGATCGCTCCCCTCCGAGGTCTTGACCACTTCCTCGATGGTGAAGAGCTCATCGCTGAGCTTCCAGCTTCCGTCCTCATCGATGTAATAGACCGCATCCTCGGCCACGAGACGGAACCCATACTTGACTGGGATGTTGTGCTCGCGGCTAATGGGATGGGTGGAGGAGATGGCGGTGACGCTGTGGTAGTGGAAGCCGGTGGAGATATGCATCTGGAAGATCATTGTATAGGCCGACTGATCCACGTAGTAGGCGGGGCCGAAGAGGACCTCATCGAGGTGGTTCTTGTTACCCTTGAGGTAGATGGCCGTTGGAGTGACGAGGGAGAGAAGGTTAGAAGGATCATCCCAGCGGGACAGGTCATAGATGCTCATCTGATCCACGAGATTGGCCATCATCTTGTTCTTGACCTGCACGCTGACCTTGCGGATGGCGGGGACGATCTCAAGGGTGGACTCGCCGAGGACGTTGATCTCGCTCTCCCACATCGAGTCGATGCGGTCGCGGCTCATCGTGGTGATGATGGGATCGCCATCGGATGTGAGGATGTCCTTCCCATCGGCAGTGACGAGCCACCCCTGAGGGAAGTCCGCACCCACCTCATAGAAGGACAGAGGCCGGGAGTCGTTGTAGAGGGACACCGCCCGGCGGATGTGCAGGCTGCCTCCGCTCTGGAAGATCTGCCCGGCGAAGGGCCGCAGGCACAGCTCCAAGGCATCTCGGTAGGTGGGCTCCTCGTACACGTAGTACAGACGCGCCATGTCGACATAGACCTGACGCAGGGGCGAGAGGCTCTCGCTCATCCCCTCGGCATAGAGGTCCATCCAATCGGAGATGCTCAGGTCCAGCTCCAGCAGGGAGAAGCAGCGTGTGAGGAGGTCCCACAGGCTGAGCCTTCCGGAGAGCTGAGTGAAGTCCGAGTCGAGCAGAGAGACGTTACTGAGGAGATTGAAGCCGTCCACCGCCTTGATGCTCACCTCGTAGGGCGGCGCAGTGAACGACTCGCTGTAGAGGTCGGCCACCACGAAGCCACGCCAATAGAGGACGGTATTGCGGTAGATGGAGACACGCCACTTGCGCGGATCGCTGGTGAAGAGACCGATGAAGTGGAAGTTGTCGTGGCATATCACGTTGATGGTGGCCTCCGATGCCTTCACCGGTACGTAGAACTCATCACCCCGGTTCTCCCACGTGATCGAGAGGGGCGAGCCTCCGGCGAACTCCATCTCCTCGCTGGGGCCGCTGTAGTCGCGCTCGGCTATCTCCACGCGCCAGAAAACGCCCTTGTACTTGGAGCGCAGCTGTGCGAAATATCTGAGTCCGAAATGTGCCATGCCGCTGTCGTTTGATCCACGTTGTAAAGGTAGACGCGGACGGCGCTTTTTAACGGAAAGTTTCTTACAGGTAAAATCACGAATGATAAGTCATTGTGGTCTCAGGGGAAATTTATAAATTTGACAAAAATTTAGATGCCTTATGAAAAAAATTCTGATTGCCTTTGTAGCAGTTTTGTCCTTGCTCTGCTCTTGCAGCAAGGATGATGTCAATAAATTCGATTATCCAATGGATACCCTTTGTGGTACGTGGGAGGGAATTGCTGTAAAAACCGACTCCGGATGGATTGATATTACAGGATCCGCCTTTTCAAAGTTCCAATTTTCTATTACCTTCCATTCTGATGGGACATACTATGGAAAGGGCTATTTTGGGACAGGAGGAGGAACTTATAAAGCCTTTGGAAAAACAATTGAGACTTATGTTGATGGTGAACTCTACTATACATACCATGTCAATTCAATGACATCAAATCAAGCAGAATTGACTATGTCAGCAAAAGGCAGCAGTATGGAAATACGTGTTCAGAAGAAATGACATTGTACTTGATATCCAGAATGGGGAGTGTCAGCTGAACTGTGTCAAGGCTGTTAGT
>ULTE01041812.1_pt1 | contig 17484 bp, 9 predicted proteins | sample 1957401 | NCBI WGS metagenome assembly ULTE01 (sample SAMEA4835728, study PRJEB28245) | human gut metagenome | biome: gut microbiome; material: fecal sample | place: Denmark | collected 2008 | reverse complement strand
CTCGAAGAACCGTCAGAGTGTCTTGGAGAAGGCCATCAGAAAGTCTTTCCCTCCGGAGTTCATCAACAGGGTGGACGAAAGGATATTCTTCAACGCTTTGACCAAGGAGGACATCGAGAAGATCATCGACATCGAGTTGAAGGATCTCCGGTCCAGGGCAGAGGAGGCTGGCTACAAGTTGGTTGTCACCCCTTCCGCCAAGCGCTTCATCGCTGACGCCGGTTTCGATCCGGCTTTCGGGGCGAGGCCTTTGAAGAGGGCCGTGATGAAATATGTCGAGGATCCGGTGTCGGAGTTCATCATCTCCGACAGGATTCTTCAAGGCAGGAGGAAGAAGGGCTCTTCCGGGCTCAGGACTCTCCGGGTCGGCCTGACGGCGGACAAGGAGAACACCCTCGTCTCCTTGAAGGAAGAGGAGACTGCCTTGGCTGTCAAATGACTATGCGTTCTTGACGGCTCCCTCGAACTCCAGTCCCATATCACCCATTATCTCTATAAGGGCTGTGAACGATGATTCTGACGAGATCATTGAGGCGAGCTTTTCGAGATTATATTCAGTGTTTCTCATAACATTGTGTTTTTTGTTTCTGATGCAAAGGTAGTGCGCGCTTGTGCCAAAACGCTGTACAAGCGCGAAAATATTTTTCATCGGGAACGGAGGCTTCGGGCACTGTTGTCTCTCTCGGTTTTTTTTACTAATTTTGCATGTTTAACTATAATGTATTCAACATCGGAATATGGATATTGAGGAAAAGAAAGAGGAAGGCCAGACCGGCATCATCGAACCGGTTGAGATTGACCACGAGATGCGTACCGCGTACATCGACTATTCGATGTCCGTTATCGTCTCGCGTGCGCTGCCTGATGTCAGGGATGGTCTGAAGCCTGTGCAGAGAAGGGTTCTGTTCGGAATGGACGGCCTCGGCCTGTCATATTCAGGGCCTACACGTAAGTGCGCCAAGATCGTCGGCGAGGTGCTCGGTAAGTACCACCCGCACGGCGACTCCAGTGTGTATGACGCTCTCGCCAGGCTCGCGCAGCCTTGGAACCAGCGTTACCCTATGATTTTCGGTCAGGGTAACTTCGGATCTATGGACGGTGACCCTGTCGCCGCCATGAGGTACACCGAGGCCAAGCTTCAGAAGATGACAGACGACGTTCTTGCCGACATCGACAAGAACACTGTGGATATGACCCTTAACTTCGATGACACCGAGGAGGAGCCGACAGTACTGCCTACAAAGGCACCGCTGCTTCTTCTGAACGGTTCGTCTGGTATCGCCGTCGGAATGGCCACGAATATGGCTCCGCACAATCTGGGCGAGTGCTGTGACGCGATCTGCGCCTACATCGACAACCCGGACATCGACACGGACGGCCTGATGCAGCACATCAAGGGACCTGACTTCCCGACCGGAGGCATCATAATGGGTGTCAGCGGGATCAAGGAGGCCTACGAGACCGGCCGCGGTAAGGTTGTCGTGAGGGCCAAGACCGAGATCGAGGTCGCTGACAACGGCCGTGAGACCATCGTTGTGACCGAGATTCCGTATATGGTCAACAAGAAGGAGATGATCGAGAAGATCGGCCAGATGGTCGAGGACAAGAAGATCGAGGGCATCACCTACATCAACGACGAGACCTCCCGCGAGGGTGTCCGCGTCGTCATCAGGGTAAAGCAGGGCAGCAACTCCAGCGTTGTGCTCAACACCCTGTTCAAGTACACCCAGCTCCAGTCCAGCTTCGCGTTCAACAATGTCGCCCTGGTCAAGGGTCGTCCAAGAACGCTGTCCCTCAAGGATATGATCGCCAATTTCGTGGAATTCCGCCACGATGTCATCATCAGAAGGACCAGGTTCGAGTTGGAGAAGGCTCAGAAGAGGGCGCACATTCTGGAAGGTCTGCTGAAGGCCATCGATGTCATCGATGAGATCATCCACATCATCAGGCATTCAGCCAATGTGGACGAGGCCAAGGCCGAGTTGATCTCACGGTTCGAATTCACCGACGCCCAGGCGACAGCCATTGTCGAGATGAGGCTCCGTCAGCTGACCGGACTGGAGAGGGAGAAGCTTCAGGCTGAATATGACGAGCTTGAGAAGTTCATCGCCCGCTGCAACGAGATTCTCGGAAGCGTCGAGGAGCAGATGAAGGTCATCAAGGCTGAGACCATCGAACTGAAGAACAAATACGCCGACCCGAGAAGGACCGAGATCCGTCCTTCCGCCGAGGAATTCAATCCGGAGGACTTCTATGCCGATGAGGACATGGTCATCACGATCTCCCACCTTGGCTACATCAAGAGGACCCCTCTGACCGAATATCGTACCCAGGCCCGCGGCGGAGTCGGAATGAAGGGAAGCGCGACAAGGGACGAGGACTTCATCGACCACATCTACATCGCGAATATGCACTCGACGATGCTGCTCTTCACCCAGGCCGGACGCTGCTACTGGCTCAAGGTCTATGAGATTCCGGAAGGATCAAGGGCCTCGAAGGGTCGCGCCATCCAGAACGTGCTCAGTATCCCGGACGACAAGATCCTTGCGTACATCAACGTCAAGACCCTCAAGGATCCTGAATATGTGAACGGCAACAACATCGTGCTCATCACAAAGAGGGGTATCATCAAGAAGACATCCCTGGAGGCATATTCACATCCAAGGACAGCCGGCGTGAACGCGGTCAACCTGCGTGAGGGTGACGAACTTGTCGAGGCGTTGCTCACCAACGGCAACGAGGAGATATTCATCGCCGCCCGTGAGGGACGCTGCTGCCGCTTCGATGAGACGGACGCCCGTCCGATGGGAAGAAACTCCACCGGAGTCCGTGGCATCAATATTGAAGACGACGATGAGGTCATCGGAGCCATCAACTATGATCCTGAGGCAGAGGACGCTTCCGCGCACACCGTGCTTGTCGTGAGCGAGAACGGATTCGGCAAGAGGACCGACTTCGATGAGTACAGGATCACCAAGAGGGGAGGAAAGGGTGTGAAGACCATCAGCATCACCGAGAAGACCGGCAAGCTGATCGCCATCAAGAACGTGACCGAGAACAATGATTTGATGATCATAGAGAAGTCTGGTCTTACAATCAGGATGGCAGTCTCCGACATCAGAGTGGCCGGCAGGGCGACCCAGGGTGTGAAACTGATCAACATCAAGAACGGTGACTCGATCGCCGCCATCTCGACTGTCGAGAAAGGTGATGACGAACAGGAAAAGGTTGCTGGGGAGAACGTGGAGACTCCTCAAGAATAGTATATTTAGAAACAACTAAATACCAATAATCATGAAAAAGACATTGATTGTTTTGGCATTGCTCGCTTCCTTCCAGGTAGCGGATGCCCAGACTAACGTAAACTCTGCCGCCAAGGCGGTCGAGAGTGCTCTTGCCGCTTCCCAAAACGAGAAGAAGGCTACCAAGGTGGCTACTTGGATGAAGCTCGCGCAGACCTATCTTGACGCTTACGCTGCGCCTGCCGGAAATGTTTGGCTCGGCGCCGACATGAACGCCCTCCAGCTTTCCATGGGTGGTGAGAAACCGTCCTCTGTCGAGACCGTCACCCTTAATGGAGCGCAGTACACCAAGCAGGTTTACGAGAACAAGAATCTCTACTTCAACGCCAATGGCCAGCTCTCTGTGATCGAGGTCGTGAAGCCTGTTGTCGAGAATGCCCTTCCTAAGGCTCTTGAGGCCTACAAGAAAGCTTATGAGCTTGACGAGAAGCACAGCAAGGACAAGGACATCAGCGCCGGAATCAAGGCAATCTCCGAGAAACTGAATCAGGAGGCCTACAACGCCTACACCCTCGGTGACGTGAAGAAGGCTGAGGAGTACTTCGAGGCCGCCTACGAGGCCGCCGCCCAGAAGCCTTATGCTCAGATCGACACCAACTCTCTGTACAACGCCGCGTTCACATCGTGGAGCACGGAGAATTTCTCAAAGGCCAAGACTATGTTTGACAAGTGCCTTGGTTACGGTTATTATGGTGATGGCGGTGAGGTGTTCGCCAAGCTTTCAGACTGCGTCTCACACATTGACACCACCGCTGCCGGAAAGACTGCCGCCAAGGAATATCTTGAGCAGGGCTTCCAGAAGTTCCCTACAAGCGAGAGCATCGTCTTCGGCCTCATCAACTACTACATGACCAGCGGTGAGGGTACCGACAGGCTGTTCGAGCTTCTCCAGCAGGCAAAGGCTACATCTCCTGACAACGCTTCCCTTTACTATGTCGAGGGACAGGCCTACAAGCAGATCGGTGATCTTGACAAGGCCGCCAAGGCTTACGATGAGTCCGCCGCCAAGGATCCTAAGTATGTCTTCGCCTATATCGGAAAAGGACAGATGTACTATGACAAGGCTCTCGAACTTCAGGAGAAGGCTCAGAATGAGCTTGACGACGCCAAGTACATGGCTCTTGTCCAGGATTTTGAGGTGACCCTCAAGAAGTGCATCGAACCGTTCGAGCAGGCCTATGTTGTATGTGAGGACGCCGCCATCAAGTCAACGATCGCAGAGTACCTCAAGCAGATCTACTATCGTTTCCGTGACCAGGATCCTAAGTTCCAGGCCGGCTACGAGAAGTACAACGCTCTTCTGAACAACTAATCTATCGTGGCACTGCCATCGTGGCAAAGGCCCGTGGCACTTAAGTGTCTGATAGATAATAAATAAAGCAATCACCTCCTGCTAAATCCGGCAGGAGGTGATTGCTTTAATGGCTGATAGTCAGCGGTTTGTCCGCCACGAAGTCTTGGCGGATTTTCAGTCTTGATGACTCTGGACATCATTGCCCTCCAGAGTCCCGGCGGTTCCGGTAGCCCCGGCAGTCCCGGCCTCCTTGCGGTCGAAGGCCTTGACGATCTTGCCTACGAGGGGGTGGCGGACGATGTCCTCATTGGTGAAGATGATGGTGCTGACTCCCTTGATGTTCTTCAGGAGGCTTATGCCTTTCAGAAGGCCGGAATCCTCGCGGCGGGGGAGATCGACCTGGGTCGCGTCACCGGTCACGATGAACTTGGCGTTCATGCCCATTCTGGTGAGGAACATCTTGAGCTGGGACAGATTCGTGTTCTGTGCCTCGTCCAGGATGACACATGCCCGGTCCAGCGTCCGGCCTCGCATGTAGGCCAGCGGGGCGATCTGGATCGTTCCCTCCTCGATGAACTCCTGCAGTCTCTTGGGTGGAATCATGTCGCCGAGAGCGTCGTACAATGGCTGGAGGTACGGATCCAGCTTGTCTTTCAGGTCTCCGGGCAGGAATCCCAACCGTTCACCGGCCTCGACGGCAGGACGGGTCAGGATGATCCGCTTTATCTCACGGTTTTTCAACGCCCTGACAGCCAAAGCGATCGCTATGTAGGTCTTGCCGGTGCCGGCCGGGCCGACGGCAAAGACGAGGTCGTTCTCGAAATAGGCCTTGACCATCTCCTGTTGGGTCTTGTTGCGTGCCTTGATCGGTTTGCCTTCCGTGCTGTGGACGATGATGGCCTCACCGTTGAGCCTGAAGTTGTTGGGAGAGTTCTCCCCGTCGAAGATGTCCTCCACGTCGAAGGCCGTGAGATTCATCTTGTGCATTCTCCGTTCAACCAGCTCGGCGAATTTCTGGTTGAATTCCTGAATGTCGTTCTCCTTGCCTTCCAGGTGGATCTCGTTGCCTCTGGCGACAACCTTAAGTCCGTGAAAATAAGAGCAGAACTCTTCGAGTATCTTGTTCCCGACCCCGAAGATCTCGATGGGGTCGATGGCATCAAGCGTTATTGTCTTCTTCATTATCAATCAATAATTCCAGTTTCTCTCTTAACCCTCTCGTAGGATGTGACCATCTTGTCGTAGTCCCAAGGATTACGCCAATGGTCACGTTTCCCGATATATTCCTTGACTGGGATTGTGGTGTAGCCACGCGTCAGATGCCCAGGTCTGGAGCACCAGGTAAGGGTCAGGAGCGGTTCAAGCATATTCCTGTTCCCAAGCCAGTCCTTTGTGAAACGCAGTGTCACCATCATCCCGATCTGAGTGTTCGGGGCGCTCATGTTGGAGATGAAGTTGCCCAATGAATATACCACCGGAACCTGCCGCATGCTTTTCCCGTTTTGCACGATCATCGTTGTCGTGTCCTGAAGCACATGTGGGTGCGCCCCGATGACAGCGTCGCAACCTTTTCCGGCCAACCATCGCGCCAACCGTTCCTGCGAGGCGGAATGCCTGAGGACATATTCAGCGCCCCAATGAGGCAGGGCCACGATGAAGTCCGCGCCGGATTCCTTTGCTCTTTGAATCGCTCCGGCAATCTCAACTGTGTCAATCCGGTGGACTTTAGGAAACGCTTCCTTGATTCCGCAGTTCGTGCCGTAGGTGAAGTTGATGAACGCGAGACGGATGCCCTTCGACACGACTTTCAGCGGGAAGCGCAGCGAGTCATCCATTGCGGAAACCGCTGCTCCCGTGTGCCTTACGCGTCCCTCCTTCTCCATTCTTGAATATATTCCCAGCGTCCTTTCGATTCCTTCCCGCCCTTTGTCAAGAATATGATTGTTTGCGGTCAGGAATATGTCCACTCCGCTTCCGGCGATGCTTTCGGCGTAGCTGTCCGGCGCCGAGAAACATGGATAGCCGGTGTAAGGCTTTCCCGCAAGCGTGAATTCCATGTTCGCCACGGTGATGTCCGCCTCCTTGATAAGATGCTCCACCTTAGGAAAGCACTCCGAGAAGTCGAAAGTGTCCTCTCCGGTCCTTGCGTTGGAAATCTGATCCCGGTGCATCATCATGTCACCCATGATCACGACGTTCACAGTGTCGGGCGTATGGAAGGATGGATGTGGAATATTCAGTCCTTTTATAAGGTATGATCCGGCCTCGTTTTGCCGTACCCCGAAAACCTCACGGCGGATTTGGCCCGCCGCGGAACAGGTGATGATAAGGAACAGTCCTAATGTCAGAATTTTCCGCATGCACAAAGATAATAATACACACTGGATTTCCGTGCCGTTTCGTAACCTTTTGTGAAAATATTCTGATTAAACGCTTGCATTTATCAAATATATTCGTAACTTTGCAATCTCTAACACGGTGCGATTAGTTCAGTTGGTAGAGCACCAGATTGTGGTTCTGGGTGTCGTGGGTTCGAGCCCCACATCGCACCCCAACGAAAGGACGGAAGTTAATAGCTTTCGTCCTCTTTTGTTCGATTGGTGCAACTCAACCCTTTTTTTGATGATGGGGGAGACTGTCTTAAAAGTATAATTACCATCTCCGAGGATTGAAAATTCGTTGTCGCCCCTGTATAGGGGGTACAGACTTATCAGCTCTCGCCGAGACTTTTTCAGACAGTCTGGGGGGCTATGGAGGCTAATGGCTTAACTATTAATGAGATGATATGGTGTACTCCATGCCATTGGGAGTAGAGTGTTGTAATTACCTTGTATTAAGTGATTTATCCTCCACAGGTTGGCTGCGTCAGCGTTGACAGCGTTGACAGCGTTGGCAGCGTTGGCAGTGTTGGCAGCGTCAGTGAGTGAGCGTTCCGCCACAACCAAGACGAAGAGTTATTCCTGCGGTGTCAGGGTAAAGTGATCCTTTGTCTGCGTAAAGGCCGATGCTGAGAAGGGTTGCGTTTCCAATTACGCGTTTAGGCAACGTGAGCTCCAATGCTCCTGAAACCTGCCTTGGAACCGAATTATAGAACGGGTCTGATTGGCTGTACTTTCCGAAATTCTTACTGTATGTAACTTTCAATAAGTAGGGTACTTTTCTGAATAATTTTCCTCCCAGACCGACATTCCACGCGATGATTCTGTTGTTGGACACTCCCTTGGTGATTCCGTTCTCATCCTTAGGGGTAAGAGTGAAAAGAGGAAGCCCTATCGAACGCCCATTGTAAGTCCATGCGGACTGATATTCACCATTGTTGAAATAATTGTCGCAACCACCTACGATGTAAACCTTCTTGTCAGGATTCCTTTTCAGTTCCTCTTCCGTGGCCGGCCTGTCATGCCGCGTCCCCGACTGCCACTTCGTGTAGATGAATTCCAAAAGCAAGTCACTGACCCATTTGTCCTTGTTCTTGAATGAGAGATGAAGGGTGTTCACGGCGTCGGGAAAGTTCTGGAACCCGACCCCGGAACCATCCTCGAACGGCCTGTCGTGCTGGAATGCCAGATGCCATCTGTCCTGATCCAGGTCCAACCTTAGAAGTTCGCGTCCAAGGTGATTGCCGAGCGCGTTGATCTGGTCGCTTTTTGTCGCTCCTTCCCCTCCGCTTGCGGCGACCATGATCTTCAGATAGTCGGAAAATCTCTGGGGCTGTTTGCCGTAGACCGGCGATGTTCCGCCCCATTGTGTCCAAAGGTCCAATCCTCCTGTGAAAGAGATCCTCTTGCTGATGTTCACCTTGAAGTGTAGGGCCTGGTTGTGGAGCAGAGTGTGTTTTACGTACCTGTTGTCCCAAAGCCCATAATCCCCGAAGTCGAATCTTGCGGAAAGGATGCCCTTGGTGAAAGGTATCTTGATCCAATCGGAATGCAGACGGTATCCGGGAAAACTCTGGGCGTTGTCTGTAAGCACGAAATTTCCTCCGGTCACAGAAAGTCCTCCGAAATCTGTCGTGCGCCGACGAATTCCAAGATCAAGATTCAGTTTCTTCCAGCCGGTGCCGACATAGAGTTCCTGAACCATGCCTCTTGTGCTGCTTCCGTCGCTGTTATGCACCTCCGCATTCCCCTCGGCGGCGGCATAACCGGCAAGCCCGATTCCCCAGTCCAGCCGGAAAGTGTTTTTGCCGTAGCTTGTTCCGTTTACACCTCCTCTAAAAAGTCCTCCGCAGGTCTCGGGATAGACTCCTCCTTTGTTGGTGTGGCTCCAGAACGGCAGTGCCCTCTTCGTGGAACCCATTCCGGCCATCTCCACGTACCATCCACCGTGATCGATCTCTGCTCCGTGAACTAGTGCCTCGGTGGCTGGGATGGCAAAGAAGAGAGTTACGATTTTCTTGAATATCAAGTATTTTGTTCTCATGTTGACTTTTATCAAACCTATCATCGGGCGGATCCTGTAACCTGCCGAAGTTACTGACTCAGAGTGACACCGATCTCTTCCGGTAAGATCTTCGCTGGCTTGCCGTCCAACGCCGAGGTCTCGATGCGTATGAAGCGGCATTCAATCGTGGAATTGAAAGATATTCTCATTGGAACCGGATTGTGCATGATGTTGCTGAACTCTCCTTCTTTTATGATTGTGTGCCACTTGTCGCCGTCATCACTTGCCGAAAAACTAAAGCGGAATGCCATTTCTTCTCCTACCCTGCTTTCAAGAGGCGCATATGTGAATGCGGTCAACGCAGCTTTCCTGCCGAGATTCAAGACCAGCGGATGATCGTTATCGACAGTCCACTCTTCTCTCGGAATGTCGTTCCAATCAGCGCCGGTTGCCTTGTCCGCGATGGCCGGGGCATGGAAAACACCGACTCTGCTCAGATGAACTTCAGCTCTGGAACCTGTGATGCGTACCTTGATGGCTTTGAGATCTGATTCCTCAAAACGTACAAGACGCTTGTGTCCGATCGTCGTTCCTTCGCAAAGAACTTTCCAGCCAGTATTCTCCAATCCTTCCACAACGAATGACTCTACCCTTTGCCCACGCTTGATGTCCTCCTGAAGCATCACGACATTCACGCGCGAACCTTTTTTCAGTTTGTAAACACGTTCCTCCCCTTGGACAGCATTCCACAGGAGGCTCCCTTTCCGCACCCGGTCATCGCTGAACGTGCGTTTCAGGTAGTCAGACAGTTCTTGAAGTCTCACCGAGTCTGCTTCGTGAATATGTCCTCTTTTGTCCGGGGGAACATTGAGCAGCAGCACAGAGTTGCGGCCAACTGACTGGAAATATATGTCCACCAGTGTCTTGAGACTTTTTACCTTCTCATCTTGGTCGGCTGTGTGGAACCATCCTGGGCGGATGGAGACATCCACTTCGGATGGATACCAGAACATCTCGGTAGCCTTTTCGATCATATTCCTGCTGCCTAGATCCTTGGACAAGTTGGTGATTCCCAACCGCCCGTTGTTGTCATCAGCCTGGGCGTATGCTTTTGGGGTGAGCACCGTGGCGCTCCACTCGGTCTCGCGTCCCATGCCGCTTTCGTTGCCGACCCAACGCACGTCGTCACCCATGATGGCTGTCACGGCATGCGGCTGCAGGGAGTGGATGACATGAAGGATGGAGTCCCAGTCATAGACCTGGATTTTTCCGTTCGGCCCCTCACCGTTGGCTCCGTCAAACCACACCTCGTCAACCTCTCCATAGTCGGTGAGCAGTTCCGTGAGCTGGGCGATGAAGAATTTGTTATAGGCTGGTGAGTCTCCGTAGCAAGGGGCGTTGCGGTCCCAAGGAGAAAGATAGACTCCGAATTTCATCCCGTATTTAGCGCAGGCATTCCGTACTTCACGCACCACATCACCTTTACCATCTTTCCAGGGGGATGAAGCGACAGAATGAAGGGTGGTCTTGGTCGGCCAGAGGCAGAATCCGTCGTGGTGTTTTGCCGTCAGGATCGCCATTTTGAATCCGGCTTGGCTGAGGGTTCGGATCCATTGCTCGGCATCAAGGTCCGTAGGAGCGAACAGGGATGGACTTTCCTTGCCGTCACCCCACTCGCGTCCGGTGAAGGTGTTCATTCCGAAATGGAGGAAAGCGGTCATTTCCAGATTCTGCCAATCAAGCTGCTCTTGGGTGGGGACAAGCCTGGCGGCAAGGCTTATCTTGTCCTGATGCGGGCAACCTTCAGGGAACACAAGATGTTTCACGGAATATTCCTGACTGTTTTGGGCGCAGACCATCCCTGCGGACAAGAGCATGAGAATAGAGGTGATTAAATGTTTCATTGATGTAATTTTTTTCCTGAAATCATGCAAAGTTAACAAGTTTTTGTTATCTTTGCACCAAAATAGCCACATAATGATAGCCGCATGGAACACACGACCGTCATCATCTATAGAAAACCTATAGAACATTTGCTTGGACAGAATTGTTCAATCTTATTAAGGTGTAAATAATAACCTGCATCATTTCAAAATAATAATAAGTTAATATTCAAAGGATTCCTTATTATCAGTTTTATCGATTGATGCAACTTGTTTTTTCAATATTACTTAATAATTACTTACCTAATGTTTTCTAAAACAAATCAGAACAGAATCATTCATTGTGTCCTGACTTTGCTGCTTGCCCTTATGGCGTTCACTGCACAAGGACAGAGAAACACAACGGTGACAGGTGTAGTCACAGACACGCAGGGCCCGGTGCCCGGAGTCTCCATCATTGTCAAAGGAACATTGAACGGGACAACTTCCGACATCGACGGAAAGTTTTCGTTGAATGTCAAGGACAAAGACATTCTACAAGTTTCCTGCATCGGCTACCTGTCGCAGGAAATCAATTGGAACGGACAGGCATCGCTTGAGATAGCCTTGGAAGCGGACCTCCAGAAATTGGAGGATGTCGTAGTAGTGGGTTTCGCCACCCAGAGGAAGGTGGATTTGACAGGCGCCGTTTCCCAGGTGAAGATGGAGGATGTGCTGGGCGACAGACCTCTTGTCAGTGCCTCGGCCGCCTTGCAGGGAGCCATGCCTGGATTGATGGTTTCGGGCTCGTCATCTCCTGGACAGGCGAAAAGTTTCAACATCCGAGGCACTTTGTCCATCAACGGAGGCTCGCCTCTGGTCCTCATCGACAACGTTGAGGGTGACATCAACAGCCTGAATCCGGATGACATCGAGAGCGTCTCGGTTCTCAAGGACGCGGCTTCCTCGGCCATCTATGGAGCCAGAGCCGCGGGCGGTGTCATACTCGTCACGACCAAACGTCCGAAGAGCGACGCCACGTTCAAACTCAACTACAGTTTCAGTCAGGGTTGGGAGAACACGTTGACAAGGCCGGTGCAGGCATCGCTTTCGGATTACATCTCCGCTTACGAGGAGGCCGGATTCTCGTCCCAGTACTGGGCAGGAAACGGACAGATAAGCGAGTGGAAGAACCTGCTTTCCCAGTACGAGGCCGGTACGCTCAGCGGAGTGTATGACAATGGTATCTACAAGGCTGAGGACGGCAGTGTCTATTATCTTAAGGAAGGAGATGTGGCAGGCAACGCGCTTGGCACAGGCTTCCTTTCCAACCATGCGGTCTCTGTCACCGGCGGAACCGACAGACTTCGTTTCAGGGTGTCCGGTAACTACGGCTACGAGAACGGACCGATGATCACGGACAAGGACAAGTACCTGAGAAAAGCCATCTCGTCATTCGTCTCCGGTGATGTCACGAAATGGTTGACCCAGGAACTTACAATGTACTACACGGACATAAAGAGAACGGCTCTCTCCAATAACATCCGTGATCCGTATGCGACAAGGCTTATCAACTGGTATCCTGAGGGTTACATGCCAAAGGAGATCCTTGGGACAAGCGAGGATCTGATCATGGATTCTCCTAAGAATTCCTATCTTGTCTCTCCGACCTCCACAACCACCAACTCGATGCCTCGCATCCAGTCCAAGACGATCATCCGTCCTTTGAAGGATTGGGAGATCATAGCCGAGTACACTTATAACCAGAACTCCTACAAGTACCGCAATTACTCAGGCATCCTCCGTTACGCGGATGTGCAGCTGGCGGTCAAGACCACTCCTACCGATCCTACCAGGGATCTGTACACGATCAACTCGTACACAACCAAGTACAACGCCTTGAACCTCTACACCAACTACAAGTTGAGTCTTGGCAAGCATGCGATGACCGCGATGGTCGGTTTCAATCAGGAAAGCTACGACTATTCCGGTGTGAACGCATCGATCGAAGGCCAGTCCGTGCCGACGGTTCCGTCCTTCGGCGGTGGTACAGGAATCAAGAACATCAGCGACAATTACTCTGAATATTCCATCAGAGGTATGTTCGCCCGTCTGACATACAACTATGCTGACCGGTATCTTCTGACAGTGAATGCCCGCTATGACGGTTCGTCAAAATTCCCGAAGGAAAACCGTTTCGGCCTTTTCCCTTCCGTTTCTGTCGGCTGGCGCCTTGGCAAGGAGACATTCATGGACTGGGCTGACAACTGGCTTAATGAGTTTAAACTCAGGGCTTCCTATGGCTCCATCGGTAACCAGAACATCAATCCGTACGGCTTTGTCGCTTCCATGGGCATCAACGAAGGAACCTACTGGCTTGACAACAACGATAAGACAATCTACATCTCCACACCTGGCCTGATCCGCGCCAACTACACTTGGGAGACGGTCACGACCCTCGACTTCGGTTTTGATTTCTCGGCCTTCAATGACAGGCTCTCAGCCACGTTTGACTGGTACAGGCGCGACACCAAGGGAATGCTTGCGGCCGGAGCCGAGCTTCCTGCCCTTGTCGGAGCGAGCGCTCCTCTGCAGAACATCGCTGACATGCGGACTGACGGATGGGAACTGTCCGTCGGATGGCGCGACCAAATCGGAGATTTGGGGTACCGCCTGAATCTCAATGTCTATGACCATAAATCCAAAATCACAAAATTCAATAATCTTTCAGGCTCCATAGACAACTATTATGTAGGAAAAGCATTGAACTCCATTTATGGCTACAGGGCTGACGGCTATTATTCCATCGATGACTTTGACATGGAAAAGGCCAAGGTCGGCACTTGGGTGCTCAAGGAAGGTGTCGTGTCAGTCAGCGGTTATTCAGTGCAGCCTGGTGACGTGAAGTTCAAGGATCTGGACGGTAACGGTGTGATCGACGCCGGTGGCTCGACTCTTGAGAATCCTGGCGACAGGGAAATCATCGGCAACAGCACTTCCCGTTACCAGTTCGGCGGCAATCTTGGAGTCTCATGGAAGGGACTTGATCTGAATGTTCTTCTTCAGGGAGTCGGCAAACGTGACTATTGGCTGGGCGGAGCCGCCCTGTTCCCGTTCGGAGCGGCCGGCGCGGACGGAGTTTTCTGGCCGTTGTACTACAACCAGACAGACTATTGGTCAGCGGTCAGCTACGACCCTCAGAGCCCGGACTACATGGTAGCGAAGAATCCTGACGCCAAACTGTTCAGGGTCTATGGTCAGGATGGCAACGCCGGTTCGAACGCGAGGGTGAGCGACAAATATATTCAGAACGCCGCCTATCTGCGTGTGAAGAATGTCACTCTGTCATATTCATTCCCGTCATCATTGCTTCGCAAGGTGGCTTTGGACCAGCTTCGCCTGTATGTGAGTGTGGAGAATCTCGCCACTTTCACTTCCTTGCCAAAGGGCTATGACCCGGAAAGTCTTTCGTGGTCTTATCCGTTCTACCGCACATGGTCTGTCGGAGCAAGCATAACATTCTAATGATCAAGAATTATGAGAAATAAAGCATACGTTATTGCAGCAGCAATCATAGCCACCGTCTCCGGTGTATTCTCAAGTTGCAACGATGATTTTCTTGAGAAGCTTCCAGTCACAAGTCTCACGGAGAAGAACGCTTTCCAGACTTACGATAATTTCAAGGCCTACATGAATCCTTGCTACTCGTTGTTCACGGACGGCAACATCATGACAAACTTCTCCGGAGGTTCTTATTATTGGGGTGGCCAGTGGAGCAGTGACTACTATTCCGGGATAATGACAACGAGGGACAACTCGTTCAACCCTTACGGGTACCAGACGATCACAACGAGAAACACCCACGGTTCGTGGAGTTTCGATTGGATTCGAAGCATCAACATCATGCTCAGCCATCTTGGCGACGGAGTGCTGACCGAGACTGAGCAGCGCCATTGGCGTTCTGTAGGTTACTTCTTCCATGCATGGTGGTATATGGAACTCATTTCCAGGTACGGTGACATCCCTTGGGTGAACATGGTCCTGAACGATGAGTCGGAGGAGGCCTACATGCCTCGCACCCCTCGCGCGGAAGTGGCCGACAGCATTGTGGCGAGGCTTGAATATGCCGCCGCGAACATCGGTGACTCCTCCAAGGACGGAGACAACGCTCTGACCGCTGACGCCATAAAGGCCGCCTTGAGCCGCTTCCTGCTTCGTGAGGCCACATGGGCCAAATACCACGGGCTGAATGAGCCTTATCAGCAGTATCTGGAGAAGTGTCTTGCCGTCTCTCAGGAACTTATGGATAAGTATCCTTCGCTGTACTATGGCAGCGGGATCAACAAGTACCCTGCCGCCGGCTACGACGAGGTCATGACTTCCGAAGACCTTACCGGCAAGCCGGGCATCATCATGTTCAAACAGTATTACACTGGAATATTGATGCATCGCTTCAGTGATTTGGTTCACGTTGAAGCGCATCGTGCCGACGCTCCGCAGCAGACGGTTGACATGTTCCTCATGAAGAACGGCAAGCCGATAGGCAACCCGTCTTCAGGATTCAAGGGCGGCGAAGGAAAAGATCTTTGGGACTATTATTCAGACCGTGATCCTCGCCTGCACATCAACTTCCAGCCACCGGCACAGGCCAAAGTCACCGGAAATAACCCGGAACCAGACAATGTGACCACATTCAAGAAATGGACATTCTGGAAGGCCGGTGAGACACTGCAGGGGCTCGGCAACTTCACCATCACTGGGGAATATGAGAAAAAGTTCCGTGAGTACATCGACTATTTCGGTCCGAATGTGTTCTGTGAGAACGGGACAGGTGATGAATCAATAGGTTGCAAAAGACTCCCAGGGCATAACTGGGGTGGCTCGATGTCTCACAGCGCGCCTAACATCACAGGCTCCGGGATCCAGATGGACAACTACATGCGCTGCTGGACCGGTTATTTCTTTTGGAAGCACTACACGAGCTGGGAAGTCGGCAGCAACGGCAATTTCCAGACATCTGACAAACCGATCTTCACGATCGAGGAAGTCCTTCTGAACTATGCGGAGGCCGCTTTTGAGCTTGGCCGCTTTGACCAGGGTGTCGCCGACAGGACAATCAACCTGCTCCGTGACCGTGCGGAAGTCGCAAGGATGGTCGTGGCTGAGATCACGGCTGATTTCGATCCGGATCGTGACAAGGGTACGGCTTCATGGACCCGTGGCTACGACGACACCAAAACCAACTATGAGGTTCCGCCTGTCCTTTGGGAGATCAGGCGCGAGAGGATGGTCGAGTTGATGGGACAAGGTTTCAGTTTCTATGACATCAAGAGATGGCACAAGGCTCCGTACTACGTGAACAGGCAGCCTTGCGGCGCATGGATCACCTCCACAAACGTCCCTTATGGCACAGGAAAGTACACCGGACAGTTCGTCAATTACAATGAGATCCGTGAGAAGGGCTATTCGGAAGCCTATGGCAACGAGGCCGGAAGCGGCTGGATCTACACTAAGCACGGCCCGTTGTCAGTCGGCAAGGGATGGCTTGACACCTACTATCTGGATCAGGTCCCTACCCATGAGATCAACATGAACCCTGCCCTGACGCAGAACCCTGGCTACGAGGAACTATTCGGAAAATAGGATTACATGATCTCTGAATATAAAAGCGGGCGGCTGATACTCTTCAGTCGCCCGCTCTTAATGTCTGGAACCTACCTGGCTCTTGCTGTTTCTCCTTTAAGAATAGGGAAGTCCGGGTTCGGAATATGCGCTTCCGACATGATTGCCTGAAGCTCGGCGACTTTCTTCGGGTTGTCCGCACTCAGGTCTGTTGTCTCTCCCGGGTCGGTGGCGAGGTTGTACAGCTCGTATTTGTCGTTGTCGCTGCGGATGTCCAGATGAACAAGTTTCCATTCGCCTTTCCTGACGGCTTGGCGGCCTCCAAGCTCCTGAAACTCAAAGTAAAGCCATTCGTGTTCTTTCTGCATTCCCTTGTTCTCCAAGGTCGGAAGCAGACTGATGCCGTCCATGTTTTCAAGATCCTTTTCCTTGGCCCCGTTGAGCTCGCGTAGTGTCGGCATGACATCCCAGAACGAGCACATGAGATCCGAGTCAACGCCCTTTTGGGTGTGTCCTTCCCAACTTACAATCAAAGGAACTCTGACACCACCCTCGTAAAGATCCCTCTTGTAGCCTCTCCAAGGTCCGTTGGAGTCGAAGAAGTCAGGATCCGCACCTCCTTCTTTATGAGGCCCGTTGTCGGATGAGAAGATTATTATGGTGTTGTCATAGACTCCAAGTTCCTTGAGTTTTGAGACTATCTGCCCCACGTAGGTGTCAAGCCTTGTCACCATGGCCGCGAAAGTGGCATGAGGATATTCCTGCGAACAATAGCCACCCTTTCGGAACGCCGGCCCGCTGTCCACACCATGATAAGGTGTCTCGGGATATTTTCCTATGAATCTGTCGATTATGCTGTCCTGCGGAACAATCAGCTCGGCGTGCGGTATTGTGGTCGGATACCAGAGGAAGAAGGGTTCTCCGTCCTTGACCGAATTTTCGAGGAATCGGAGAGCTTTTTCATGGATAAGGTCTGGAATATACGTTCCCTGCCCGTAAGGGACAGAGTCCACATTGTCTT
>ULTE01011189.1_pt1 | contig 17520 bp, 16 predicted proteins | sample 1957401 | NCBI WGS metagenome assembly ULTE01 (sample SAMEA4835728, study PRJEB28245) | human gut metagenome | biome: gut microbiome; material: fecal sample | place: Denmark | collected 2008 | reverse complement strand
TATGTCTGCCGCCCTGATCGACTTGTTCAAGGTCTCTCCCTCTGTTGTGATTACAGTATAGTACTGTTTACCGTGTATGTAAATTTGCAGAGTATACAAGGTTTACTGTGTAAATTTGCGCATATTACACGGTTGACCGTGCCTACACTTTGTGATATTATTGTGCATAGTTGAACAGGTGCGCCTTTAAGAAGCGCCCACACACCAGAGAGGACGCGAAAAAATGGCAATTTCAGAGGCTAAGCGAAAAGCAAATCAGAAATGGGACAGCGCAAATATGGCGACGCTGGCTTGCAAGGTGAAGCGGGAACAAGCCGCGCAGTTCCGTACATACTGCGAAGGGCGAGGTGAAACGGTAAACGCCGCACTTCAAGGTTTCGTGTCTCTGTGTATTGGGGACAGCAAAACGCCGTGTGGCGCGCCAGAACGCCCTGTGAGCGATTTTGCGCCATTGGTAGAACAAGGGGATATAGAACAAATAAATGCGCATATAACGCAAACCGGGGAAGCTGCAAGCGAATTTGTAAAACGCGCCATAGCCGATACGATCAAGCGGGATGCGATGCTTTTAAAAATGGGTATGAATCCGGCGGGAAGATAATAAGATAATAAATTATTTCTGGTGTATATTGGGTCGAAGAAAAATCTAAAATTATGCAATGAAGCTCTCAAAATTTTGTTGACATTCTGCTATCAACCGCATATACTAGAACATAGCTAAAGGTTTTCCTTTAGGAGAGCTTGGCAGCCGCTCTTCCCCTAATGCGTCCGGGGCAATAATAGGATTGCAACATGGAGGCTCTGCCTCCCGCTGCCCACGATTTTTAGGCGGTGCCTTATAATGAGGCACCGCTTTTTTTGCAGAGGCGGTCGAAAAATGGCGAAGGATACTGAGATAGTAAAGCATCTAATTGAAGCCTATGAACGGGATTTATGCGGAAACATGTACACGTTTATGCTTTCCAATGGAGAAACCTTATCTATCTCAATCGAAAAGAAAGACGTACCGCATCTGATGGGAATTCGTAAGCTTCCGTTGCGCCAAGTACAAAACAAAAGTGCTGCCGCTGTATACGAAATGCTCAAGGATGGACGCATTAACATCAGACACATCGCGCCACACAAAGAGGAATATAAAAAGGTAATGAATTTCCATCATTTGGTTGGAATACTGCATTGTGGCGATGCTGTAAAGATAGTAAAACGTATAGGACGCTTAAAATCGAGTTATATCATGTACTTAGATCATCGGCCGGACAAAATCATTCATCTTGGCATTGTCCAAAGCCAAGATGATGGAACATGGCATCCGGAATCATTGCTTATTACTAAGTCCAGGAATGTTGGAGCTTACGTAGATAATCAACTGCCAGTTGATATTTTGCAAATGACAGTATCTACGTGTCCGCGATGAAGAGTATTGAGTTCAACAATAATTCAACTCCATTATAAAAAGTTGAATTATTTTATGTCACGATATGAAACGGAGAATTGAAAAAACGTTGTATTATCAAAGCATTTCTTCACATTACAAAAAGAAGAATCACAGCTCTTTTTGAACTCATAACCCGGAGGTCATTGGTTCAAGTCCATTCCCCGCAACCATTTCGAGCGGATGTAACTGATTTCAGTTACATCCGCTTCTTTTTTATCTGAAAGTATTGACAGGAGCATCATTTGTGAGTATGCTCTTATGATTTAGCGGGAAAAGCTGAATGGGCGGCATGGGATTATTTTTAGGAGGTAATGAAAATGTATCATTTTAAGTACGTTTCCAAAAAGGAAGCCGCGCCATACAAGACCCAGCTTATTGAACTCCTCAACAGAGTACAGGATTATGTCAGAGGGGAGTTCACTTTTCAGTTTACATTTATCGGTAGTTCAAGTCGTAATATGATTACATATGATCCTATGGCTAATGTTGGTTTTGATTTCGATGTCAACATTGCTGTGAATGACGATAATGAAGATTACTCACCGGAGGACATGAGAACAATTCTGCATAAAGCCTTCTCGCATTTTATGGGAGACTACGGTTATACCAAATGTGAGCAGTCCACACGGGTAATTTCAATGAAAACCGTTGATCCTTGGCATTCGCGAATTACTCACAGTTGTGATTTTGCGGTTGTCTACGAAGGACAAGACGGCCAGCAATACATTCGCTTCAACAAAGAACACAATTACTTTTTGTGGGAATTTCAAACGCAACCATATAAAGAACTTGAATCCAGAGCCGATTACTTAAAAACTAACGGACATTGGGATGAGGTGAGGGAAGTATATCTTGAAAAGAAAAATTCCAACGATAATCCTAACAAGCATTCCCGTTCTCTTTATGCTGAAACTATCAATGAATGTTTCAGCCGGCATTGTAATCACAGATGAATCTTATTTTCGGAGCAGGTTTACGCCTGCTCCGTTTCTTCTTCCTCAAAAGAATCCTCATCCACGCCGTATCCCTTCGGAAACAGCTCTTCCAAACCACCCGGCGGCTCGCAGGAAACATACTCCACGGCAACGCCCTCGCGGATGTCGGCAGTGCAGTTCGGATGGCACTGCGCGGGGTCAATGTCCAAATACCCGACGAACTTGTAGTAAATGACAGGGCGTTAGGTTTTTATTTTTGCCCGTTCCCTGCGTCTCGTACACATCGATGTGGTCGATCAGCTCGCTTAACACCGGCTCATCGGAATATTCCCGCGAAAGAACACAGCAGCGGTCCTCAGCCTGAGGATCATTTCCATAGAGAGCACGTATCGGCATGATTTCAAATACTGCTGCGGCCGTGCTGCTGTCTCCGGCGGGGGTCAGGGCGGTATACCAGTTATACCAATAGTATCTCGATATTTTTGCGCTTTTATGCTATAATTTCTCTCCTGCACAGGCCTCCGGATCGAACAGAGTCCGTTTTATTGGACACCTTGTGCGTTAGTATTACATCGGAGGCCGGGGAATAGCGGATCTTCATTTTTGCAATCCGGAAGGCGTGAATGGCTTTATGGACACGAAAATCGACAACCAAACCTGGGAAAAGCTGACTTATGCGGAGAAAAATCATCAGCTGTTTCTGCGGGAGAAGGAGCTCCTCGCGGGGTTTCTGGCACACGGTGCGATCTCCCGGGCACAGCACGACAAAAGCCTGCACGACCTTATAGAGAAAATGGGTGAAAAAGAATGAAGCGTGTACGCCGGATTCAGGAGACGCATCTGTTCAGGGCGGAGTATATCTGCTCCCGGCGCGGTGCGGCATACAGCAAGCCATATGAGGTTTGCCCCAAATGCCAGCCGGTGATGGGCAGAGCCAAGCATGATCCATCCTGAGTGGATGAGGCCGAGGAGCTGTCCGTTCTGCCGGACGATAATATGTAGAAGAGTTCAGAAGGACGGATGACTTTGATTATACGCTCTCGCTTGATGAAGAAAACACCGGCAGGCTCTTTGCCTTGATGGGAATAGCAGACAAAACAGATAAGGAAAAGCTGGAAGCTGTGTGTGTAAGATTCAGCCCCGACGAAGGGGTCTTCGGCCTGTATAAATACTGTAAAGCGAATAACATAGCTGCATCCTATTTTTCTTCATAAATACCCTAAACAATTTCATATTCGACCATAGAGAGTGCGCGAGGGACAAGCCCGTTGACCGCACGGCAACCTGCCGGAAGGTAAGGTGCCAAAGCTTGACAGCCGTATAAGCGGCGGACGATGGATATCCACAGCCTCTTTATGGTGTATTATAAGGAGGCTGTGATGAGCAATAACAAAAAGCGTTTTCCCCTATTCCATGTGCCCCATGACGGAACAACGTTCCCGGAAGAACTCATGGAATCCGTCTGCATCCCCAAAGAACAGTTTTTATCCTATCATGAACGGATGAGGGACACAGGAGTATTGGAGATGGTGCCCGCTGCATGGCAAAACAGCGGGAACACTCTGTATTTCCCTGTCAGCCGCCTGCTCTGCGATGTGGAGCGTTTTCTTGGCCCGGAGGAGCCGATGGAGCGGCTCGGGATGGGTTTCTGCTACGAGCGGGCCTATGACGGGACACGGATCAAGACGGTTTCTGCCGAACTGCGCCGGGAGACGTTGGTCTGGTATCATGGGCATCATGAGAAGTTGAACCGGGTGTGCGTTGAGCATCCGCGCCTTCTGCTGCTGGATATGCATAGCTTCTCGGATGATATCGTGCCCCGGGATCGGCTGCGCAGCGGAGAGAGGACGCCCGACGTCTGTCTGGGGATCGACGAGAAATACACGCCCCCGGGGATCGTTTCCATCGCGGAGTTCTGCCTTCGGGCAGAGGGGTTCGTTACGGCACGGAACTTTCCCTATACCGGCAGCCTGGTTCCCAATGCCGTCCTGGGCAAAGAAGTCGGCTGCGACTGCGCATCGATCATGCTTGAGTGGAACAAGCGTGTCTATTGTAATGAGCGCGGCATCCCGGACGCCGGGACAATGGAAGGGATCAGACAAACGGTAAGTCGGATCGCAGAGTTGTCATTGGATTCGGAATAGAAACAAAGAGGAGGTGAAGACATGGCCTACAGCGAACTTATCAAGAGCTTCGAAAAGATCCGCGATTATATGCGGGACTTCTACGTCTACGGCTTCAAAAGCCGCGATGACTATACGAAAAAGAGCGCGCGCAGCTATGACGATGAGCGCCGCCGTATCGAGAGCTGGCTTGGCGGCTACATGGCTTTCCGGCACACGGCCGAGGGCAAAAACGTCTTCATCTCTGTGGATAACCGCAGCGTAACTTTCAACCCGCTGCACAACGCCTGGAAGGCAAAGAGCTTTACTGACAAGGATATCGTACTGCATTTCTGCGTCCTGGATATTCTTGCTGACGGTGCTGCCCTCCGTGTCGGCGAGATCACCGATGGTGTTGCAGACTATCTGTCCCACACGGATACCCCGTTCGAAATCGATGAATCCACCGTGCGCAAAAAGCTGAAAGAATACACGGAGATGGGGATCCTCCGGGACGAGAAGCACGGCCGGTTTCTGTACTTCCGCCTTGCGGAGGACAATGTCGACATTTCTTCCTGGGAAGATGCCGCGGCTTTCTTTTCTGAAGAAGCACCGTTCGGCGTGGTCGGGTCTTATCTGCTCGACCGGCAGTCCGAAGCTCCGGAGCATTTCAGCTACAAACACCACTACCTGCTCCATACGCTGGATACGCAGATCCTGTTTGACGCGCTCTGCGCCATGAAGGAAAAACGATGCATCGATATCGTTAACTTCAGCGTCCGCAAAGATGCAGAGCACGAGCACAGGGTCTATCCGCTGCGCTTCTATATCAGCACGCAGAACGGGCGGGAGTATCTGCTGGCGTATCATTACAAGTTCCGCAAGCCGATGTTTTTCCGGCTCGACAACATCCGCTCCATTACGCCCGGACCGGTCGAATCGCGATATGAAAAATACGAGGGCTTTGCAGATAAGTTTGATGAAAACCTCTGGGGCGTTTCCACCGGCGGCGACTATAGCGTTGACCATGTCGAGCTCACCCTGCGTGTAGGGGATGAAGAGAGCTACATCATTGACCGGCTGGAGCGCGAAAAGCGTCACGGCCGCATTGAGGCAGTCGATGAGCACACCTACAGGTTTGTCGCAGACGTCTATGATGCCGGCGAACTTGTCACCTGGGCGCGCACATTCATCGGCCGCATTGTCCGCTTCGAAAGCGACAACCGGTATGTTGTCGACCGGTTTTATGATGACATCCGGCGCATGGCCGAGATGTACGGAGGGGGTGACCCGCAATGATCTTCTCGGAAGTCTATGGCTCTTACTTCAAGGCTGTCTCCGCCATCCTGGCCAAAGCTGTGGAGGGCACGCTGACCGAACGGGAACTGACCCGCACCGTTCTTCAGAACGCTTTCGGTGAAAGCCTGTTCACGATCCCTGCCAAGCTAACGGACGGCAGTTGGCCTCTGCTGACGCAGGACTTCGGCACTCCGCTGCATCGGGAGCCGCATTCCCCGCTTACGGCCCTGGAAAAGCAGTGGCTGAAGGCACTCCTGCTCGACCCGCGGATCCGGCTGTTCGCGCCGTCCGAAGAAGGCCTGGAAGATGTGGAGCCCCTTTTCACTCCGGATCAGTTCGTCTACTACGACCGCTATTCAAACGGGGACGATTATTCCGATCTGCGTTATATCGAGCATTTCCGTATGATCCTCCGGGCGATGCATGAGAAGCGAAAGCTGCGTGTGCGTTTTCACGGTCATCGCGGCACCAGACAAAGCTATATCTGTATCCCCTATAAGCTGGAGTACTCTTCCAAGGATGATAAGTTCCGGCTGATTACGGGATTCGGGGGCAAACCGCGGACGATCAATCTCTCCCGCATGGATTCGGTGCACATTCTCGAGCCTTGGGACGAAAACGAGTACCAGCGGCCGAATGAACGGGAGAAAACCCTGGTCATGGATCTGTATGACTCCCGCAATGCTCTTGAGCGCGCGATGCTCCACTTTACGGATCTGGAAAAGGAAACGGAGCGGATCGATGACAGGCACTACCGCATCACCCTGAATTACAAGCAGGGGGATGAAACGGAGATCCTGATCCGGGTCCTCTCCTTCGGCCCGGTGCTGAAGGTCACGGCGCCGGAGAGCATGGTTTCTCAAATCAGGGAGCGGCTTGACCGGCAAATGGCGATGCTGGCACAGGAATAAAACCAAAAAATTGCGGACTTTTCTTGAAAAAGGAGAGTTCGCAACTTTTTTTCCATGAAAAAGCCTTTCCGGGATGGTATTTTATGCTTGCGTCGATTGACAAAGGCACTAACAGCAATTACGAATAGCTGAATGGTTAGCAGTCGGCTCATAACCGGCGATCCCGGGTTCGAATCCCGTTTCGATGGTGCCTTGTTTTATATTGATAGGCCCCGGGCAAAGGAAACCCGGCAAAGCCCTTCCTGACTCGCGCCGGTCACAGCCTGCCAAGGGGCACACTAAGTTAATAAAGGCATAGACAGCAACACTTTTACTTTTCAACCTATCAAGACAAAGAGAAAGATGTATTGGTCAAAAAGAAGCTGTAAACAGCAAACTGTGCCTTGTTTTTCATTCCGATCGTAAAGGAGGTCTTTCCCGTGCTGGAAGTCCTGAAGAAAACTGCAAACAAAACGTATACCGAGAACGGCGCCGTCGCGCACCGCACCAGTGGGAAAGACTGCCTGGATCTTTTCGCCGCCATCGGCGCCCTGCGCCGTGCCGACGACCAGAATATCTGCAGCCGCTTTCTGAAGGCGTATGCGGAGAACCCTGACCTGACAATGAAGATCCTGTTCTATGCCCGTGACGTTCGCGGCGGCCTTGGCGAGCGCCGTGTGTTCCGGAGCATCCTTACCTGGCTTGCTTCCAATGAGAAGGGCTCCGTTGTGAGAAACCTGCCCTATATCGCGGAGTACGGCCGCTGGGATGATGTCCTTGTACTGCTGAAGACTCCCTGCCGCAAGGAAGCCCTGGCCCTGCTTGAAGAGCAGTTCCGGGAGGATCTTGCCGCGCTGGAAGCCGGCGGCGACATTTCCCTGCTTGGCAAGTGGCTCCCCTCGGTCAACGCATCCAATCAGGAAACGGTCGTCATGGCTAAGATGATCGCCAAGTCCTTTGGCCTGTCCGACCGTGACTACCGCAAGGCGCTGACCGGGCTTCGTGCGCGCATCCGGATCATCGAGAACAATCTCCGTGAGAAGGACTACACGTTCGATTACTCCAAGCAGCCATCCAAGGCCATGTTCAAATACCGCAAGGCCTTCCTGCGCAACGACGGCGAGCGGTACGCTGCTTTCATGGACAAGGTGGATCGCGGCGAGGCGAGGCTTCACACCGGTACACTGATGCCCTATGAACTCGTCGAGCGCGCTTATGACTGCTCTGAGGAAGAGCGCCGCTCTCTGGACGTCACCTGGCGTATGCTGGAGGACTTCACGACCGATGAGAACGCGCTTGTCGCAGCGGACGGCTCCGGCTCCATGTACTGGGGCAGCAAACCGATGCCGGCTGCGGTCGCGCAATCCCTCGCGATTTATTTCGCGGAACACAATAAAGGCAAATTCCACAATCATTTCCTGACCTTCTCCATGACCCCTCAGCTTGTAGAGATCAAGGGAAAAGATTTTGTGGAGAAGGTGCGCTACTGCAGAACCTTCGATGAATGCGCCAACACCAACCTGGAGGCGGTATTCGATCTGATTCTGCAGGCGGCGGCAGAGAACCATGTGCCCCGGGCGGAAATGCCCGCAAAGCTGTACATCATCTCCGACATGGAGTTTGATCATTGCGTGAAGAACTCGTCCATGACGAACTTCGAAAACGCAAAGGCAAGCTATGCGGCGGCCGGCTACATACTCCCGGACCTCGTGTTCTGGAACGTTGACAGCCGTCATGAGCAGCAGCCTGTAAAAGAGAATGACCGCGGTGTTGCGCTGGTTTCCGGCAACAGCCCCCGGATCTTCTCTATGGTCATGGATGGCGAGCTGAATCCGTATGACTTCATGCTGAGCGTGATCGATACGGAGAGGTATGCTCCTATCGCTGCGTAAGTCTGGCTGCTCTCCGGAGTAAAAGAACGGGCGCACGGTCTCCGATTGGGTTGCGGAATCGCCGTGCACCCGTTTTTTGAAAGGAATGATTTGAAATGATAGAAATACAAGGACTGTACAACTCGGCCCTTTGTTATACGCCCGCACTCGAGCCGACGGCTGAACTTCAGATCAAGACCGTCTGCGACCAGGAGGCGTTTGCCGGCTGCAAGATCCGTATCATGCCTGACGTCCACGCCGGAAAGGGCTGCACCATCGGCACGACCATGACGATCCGGGATAAAATCGTTCCCGGCATGGTTGGCGTAGACATCGGCTGCGGCATGGAGACTGTGAGGCTGGCCGAAAAGGAGATCGACTTTGCCGCTCTCGATGCGCTTATCCGTAAAGAGATTCCCTGCGGGCAGAATATCCGCAAGGACGAGCACCCGCTCAACGGTGAGATCGACCTTCACCGGCTGCGCTGCTCTCCCCGTGTTTCCGTTGAGCGCGCGAAGCGCAGCATCGGTACGCTGGGCGGCGGCAACCATTTTATAGAAGTCGACCGCGGCGAGAATGGTGAACTGTATCTCGTAGTCCACTCCGGCAGCCGGCATCTCGGCACTCAGGTCTGCAAGTACTATCAAGACCAGGGCCGCTTTGCTATGTGGGGCGGTGCCCGTCACCAGATTGATGCGCTGATTGCCGAATACCGTGCCGCAGGCCGCTGGAAGGAGATCCAAAGCACCATCAATGAACTGCGCAGGGAGCATCCCATCCGAATCCCCAAGGATCTCACTTATGTAGAAGGAAAGCTGTTTGAGGATTATATCCACGACATGCGCATCACACAGCGCTTTGCTGTGCTCAACCGCAAGGCCATGACCGATGTGATCCTGCGCGGTATGGGGCTGACTAAGGTCGAAGAGTTTACTACCATCCACAACTATATCGACACGGAGAAGATGATCCTCCGCAAGGGCGCTGTTTCCGCCGAAGCCGGGGAAAAGCTGCTGATTCCCATCAACATGCGCGACGGCAGCCTGATCTGCATGGGCAAGGGCAACGAGGAATGGAACCGCTCGGCTCCCCACGGCGCCGGCCGTCTCATGAGCCGTAAGCAGGCGTTCGCCCGGTTCTCGATGGACGAGTATGCCGCCGAGATGGAGGGAATCTGGTCCTCCTGTGTCGTGAGCGATACGCTGGACGAATCTCCTATGGCATACAAGCCCATGGATGAGATCGTTTCCGAGATCGGCCCCACCGCGGACATCCTCGAGCGTATCCGCCCGGTCTATAACTTTAAGGCCGCAGAATAATACCGCCGTGACCCTGTTATTGCAGAGCCGCCGCTGCGACATAGCTCGCAGGTGCGACTGCCGGCAGATACCGGTCTCCCGCCGATACTTCGCTTTCGGACGTACGCCCCGCGGCTCAACAGCAGCGGGAAATTCGGCGGGAGATTTTGAAACTCGCGCTCTTGGCTCAGTTGGCAGAGCAACGGATCGATAATCCGTAGGCCGCAGGTTCAAGTCCTGCAGAGCGCACCATTTATTGTCGATTCCATTTTGCTTGAGAAAAGCAGGTGATGAAAAATGAAAGCAATTCAGAGAGGAAGCAAGTTCACCATTTTTGATGATAGCATCAGAAGCTATGATCAACTGCCGGCCGCGACTTTTGATATCGGATATAACCAACAGGAAGGCTGCTTCCTCCTCCGCAGGGGCAATATCCGCGTAACGGAAAAAGCCTATGGCGTTCATACGGAAAAACTGGAAAAGGTCCTGTCGTCCTTCAAGCGTTTTTCCAGAAGCATGGGTGTGATCCTCAGCGGTGATAAAGGTATCGGCAAATCGTTATTCGCAAAAATGATTTGTGAAGCCTCCATTCGCGAGGGTTATCCGGTGATCCTGGTGGATGCCTGCTGCCCGGGCCTTGCGAGATTTCTGGAATCCATCCATCAGGAATGTGTGGTTCTTTTCGACGAATTCGATAAGACTTTCCGTTCCAACAACGATAATGACGATCAGGCAGCGCTGCTGAGCCTGTTCGACGGTACCACGGGCGGAAAAAAGCTGTTTATCGTGACTTGCAACGAACTGTACAGCCTTAACAGCTATATCGTAAACAGGCCTGGCCGCTTTCATTATCACTTCCGCTTTGATTACCCTTCCCCGGAAGACATCCGCGAATACCTGCATGACAAGCTGGAGGAAGAATGTTATGGGGAGATCGATAAGGTCGTTGATTTTTCCCGAAAAATCAGCCTCAACTACGACTGCCTAAGATCGATTGCCTTTGAACTGAATAACGGCAGCGATTTTGCTTCTGCCATAATCGATCTGAACATCATGACCACCGAAAATGAGGAATACGATGTTTATCTGTATTTCGAGGGCGGTTTGAGCCTTCACCAGCATCGGTACCGGACAAATCTTTATGATAATGACGGTCTGATGGAGCGGATCCATCTGTATGACGATGACGGTCATTATGTCCTCTGCGCCTACTTTGACCGGAATATGGCAAGGTATGATATGAGCAGCAACGCGATTCTGATCCCGTCTTCCGGCATTAAGATCAAGAAAGCCCCGGCCGATGACGATGATGGCGGCGAAAACAGCAACGGCAATGAATACCTCAAGCGGAAGCCGCTGTACATGACGTTCAAAAAGCGGGCGATGAAGAATCTGCATTATTTGATTTGAGGTGAGAGAATATGGCAAATCTTCTTGACAGCTACGGCCTGGATTTTCTGGGGAAAGACGAAGACACGCTGATGGGCGCTGTAAGATATACGGTCCAGGAAGGAAAAGCCATCAAAGGCTACTATGACACCCCATACTTCTATTTACCGATCGGCTCTGCTGAATTCTGGGCCAGCTCCGAAAAGAGCGAAGACGGTAAGCTTGCCATATCCGGATTCCATACGCATTGCGGTGGGAAGACGATTTGGGAAATGATCTGCACAGACGTTGACATTTCACCGAAAGACTGGCCTAAAACGGAACGCATCCTGATGATGAGCCGCAGCACGGATAGCGGCGGCATGCTTCCTGTTGATATCATCACAGCGGACGTGCTGCCCAGTTTTCTCAAAGACGACAGGCTCACGCTTCAGCTTGTCGCTCCCTGCCTTGAAGTAAACTACTACGCCACGGAAGAAGAGTATGACAAAACTGTCCCCGCCGATAAGCAGGGAAAGAAATGGGGCGTAGCCGACGGCGCGCTGATACCGCTGTCTTTTCTGGCAAACCACCTGGTCGGCAATTATGAGGATGGCAAAGAGTATGATAACGATGCCTACATAACCTTCAAGGCGAAGGTCACGCGCCTCTACGTTGGTACGTTTGAGATCGGCGATCAGAAAGAGAATACTTTTATCCGCTGTTTTGCGGATACTGTGTATGGCGAACTGGAGTTCGACCACTCGTTTGATCAGGTTCCCGAGGACCTCAGGGATAACATTAAAGTCGGTTCGATCATCAGCGGGGTCTGCATGATCTCCGCGGATGCAGCCATCGGCGAGTACGAAAACGGGATAGTAAAAGACTTTGATCACGATCTCCGGCTGGTGCGATTCACCCTTGCCAAGGGGGAGACGGAACGGCTGCGCAGTGTGCTGACCGCCGATTCGGTATATGAGACCGATACTTCCGGAAACAGCTGCTGCGGTGCAGATGAGATCATTGACCGTCTCACTTACGTCTGTGAAAACCACGAGGGTAAATATATTGCCCATCTGGCGGAGATCACAGAACTTGCAGGATCCGGTCTGGAGTACCCGGTTGGCACAAAATGCATCGTTCTGGCCGACAAGGAAGAAGATAACTACGAATCCATTGTTTTCGTAAGTGTTGACGAGGATGGGAATATCAGCCGCATTTACGTCAGTACAGACAGCCGCTATCGCTTCAGAATCAAAAAACCGGAACGTGTCAAAACACCTCTCGATGATATGGTGATTCCGGAGAGCGTAGTCCAGCCAATCATCTGGCGGGCGAAATACCACGGGTTTCTTGCGTACGCTCTGGAAGATAAGCTGGTTTTGGAGGATGAGGATTATACTCAGCACAAAAACAACGCCGAAAGAATGCTGGAGGCGCTGCAGGCTGAACCTCAGTCAGACGCCGAGGAAACGATCGGCAATATCTTAGGATACCTGTTTGCCAAATCGGTGGAAATGACTGTCAACGAGGCCAAAGAGAACCCTGCGTTTGAAACCAGACTGACGGCGTCGTATAGTCCGCATGATGCTTTCCGGGGCGTGCTGCGCTCTACGTTGCCCCCGGATCAGCACGCCGCTCTTGAAAATGCAATGGAACAGGCGCGGCAGTTTGGGAAAGACATCTTTGTCTTCATGGAAATGATGGAAAAGACTGACGATGACTTTCCCGAATTGTTTACTCAAGCAGCCGTCGTTGTTCAGAGGATAGGACAAATGTACGCGAGTAACGGTTTTGAAGAGTCGTGCAAAGTCCGAACATAAGACGAGGCGCATTATGCTCATTTCGGTTTCTCCCGGTTCAGCCCTATGTGCCGGAGAAAAAGCTATGACGATCCCGCCGTCCGGGATCGGGATAAGCGGGCAACGGGAAAGGCAAAAGACATGATCAGCGAATACTTAAGGGAGGAGGTAGCCTCATGAGGGAAATGATCTTGAAAAAGCTGAATGATATTGAAAAGAAGGAAAGCGTAAGGATTCTGTTGGCGGTCGAATCCGGCAGCCGTGCCTGGGGCTTTGCCTCCCCGGACAGCGACTACGATGTGCGTTTTATCTATGTCCGACCGAAGGCGGAGTATCTGCGTCTGGAAAAAGTCAGGGACGTGATCGAGCTGCCTATCGAGGGCGAGCTGGATATCAACGGCTGGGATTTGGATAAAACACTGCGCCTTCTGCGGGCATCGAACCCAACGCTGTTCGAGTGGTTCTCCTCACCGATTGTGTACCGTGAGACTGCATTTGCAGACGAGTTCCGTTCTGTGATGCTGAAGTATTTCTCCTCCAAGCGTGGGCTGAGCCACTACCTCAGCATGGCCGGCGGCAACTACCGCGAATATCTGAAGGGCGACATGGTTAAGGCCAAAAAGTATTTTTATGTGCTGCGCCCCATCCTGGCCTGCAGATGGATTCTGGATAAAGGGACTCCTCCGCCCATGCTCTTTTCGGAGCTGGTGGAAGCGGAACTTGATCCCGCCCTTCTTCCGGACGTTGACAGGCTCCTCGAATTGAAGATGAACGCACCTGAAATTAAGACCATTCCCAAAATCGAGAGCATCAACCGTTACCTCGACAGCAGCATCGAAGAATTACGATCCCGCATCGTTCCGTTGCCCGAAGACACAAACCACGGCTGGGAAGACCTGAACCGTCTCTTCTTCTCCCAACTCCGATAAGAGACGAAGCATTTTATACTACGGGTTTCTTTACTTCTTGAAACCCGGATGCTATAGTAATATCAGAAACAAGGGCTGTGCCCGGAAAGGAAAAAGAAATGATCCTCAGACAATTCTCCGATTTACTCAAAGCCGAATATCAGGATCGTTCGCTGTGCAGCTTTACCCACAAGATGCATGGTCCTTTGGCATGCCCATATAAGACAGAGAACAGAACGGGGAAACGACAGCCGGAATAGGCTGATCCGATACTTCACGGGCCGCTTGTCTTGTATGAGGCAAGCGGCCTTTTTGTATTTCAAACCATATGTGTCACAGGCCATACGGCCGGAATAGGAGAGTAAATGAAATGAATCGGATACCGGTCATCGACATGACCGCCACCGGAATCAACATTACCCGTATGCGGATCGCAGCGGGTTTGACCGTAAAGGACGTGCAGGATGTTTTCGGATTCTCCACGCCCCAAGCCATTTACAAGTGGCAGCGCGGAGCGGCTTTGCCGACCGTGGACAACCTCGTTGTCCTCGCCGCGATTTTCGGTGTGAAGATCGATGACATCCTGATATTTCAAGACTGCGGAGTGATCCAAATCTCCGCATAAAATACATCAGCTCTGGAAGCAGGGCTGACAGGGTCCCTTCGACTAACAGGACAGGTCGTCACCCTTTCAAGGCGGAAATGCCGGGTTCAAATCCCGCAGGGATCACCATACACGCTCTTAGCTCAGCAGGACAGAGCACCTGACTACGAATCTGGGGGTCGTGGGTTCAAATCCCGCAGAGCGTTCCAAATACCGGACTGGTGTAACGGCAGCACACCTGACTCTGACTCAGGAGGACGTGGTTCAAATCCACGGTTCGGTGCCACAATACAGCCCGTAGTGCAGATGGATAGCGCGCCTGAGTGTCTGTCAGGAGATCGCAAGGTCGAGTCTCACTTCGTGCACCATACTGCAGGGTGGCAGAACGGTAATGCAACAGCTTCATAAGCTGCCCCAAGCGGGTTCAACTCCCGCCCCTGCAACCATTCATAGTGTGAGTAGCTCAGTTGGTCAGAGCGCCGGTTTGTGGCACCGGATGTCGGCGGTTCGAGTCCGCTCTCACACCCCACACGGACTCTTAGCTCAGTTGGTAGAGCGGCAGACTGAAGATCTGCGCGTCCCAGGTTCGATTCCTGGAGAGTCCACCAAATAAGGGAGAATGCCAGAGTCTGGTCAAATGGGGCGGACTGTAAATCCGTTGCCGAAAGGCTGCGTTGGTTCAAATCCAACTTCTCCCACCAGCTTTTTGCTATTCCCCGCCACCGGAGGTTTTCCGGTCGCGGGGAATAGTTTTTTCACTTGACAGGAGGCATCTCAAGATAGAGTCCGTTTTATTGTACACTGCTGCTGATATAATTTGCTGGAAAAAGCCAAAAGTACTATAATAAACTTGCTTGGCTGAATAGAACCGGATATGGGGGCGCGCGTCACAAAAACGAAAAGCTTGTTGACTTGTTTTCTGCATGAGAAGGAGGGAAGAAAATGTACGGAGCACTTCTGGGCGACATGATCGGAGCGCCCTACGAATTTGACAGGGGGAACAAGAGCAAGGAGTTTCCGCTCTTTTGCGAGAATTCCCGTTTCACGGATGATTCCGTCATGACGATAGCGGTGGCGGAGGCCCTGCTGGACAGCCGGTTTTTGGACGATGACAGCATCCGGGCTGCGCTGATCAAGTCGATGCGGAAATGGGGCAAAAAGTATCCTGATGCCGGCTACGGCAGGAAGTTCCTCTGTTGGCTCAGGGAGAAAGATCCAAAGCCCTACGGCAGCTGCGGCAACGGCTCGGCCATGCGCGTTTCTGCGGCAGGCTGGCTGTTCGATACGCTCGAAGAGACGCGGGAAAAGGCCAGGCTGACGGCTGAGGTCACGCATGATCATCCCGAGGGGATCAAAGGCGCGGAGGCAACTTCCGGCGCGATCTTCCTCGCCAGAACCGGCCGCAGCAAGGGTGAGATCCGGGATTACATTGTGCAGGAGTTCGGTTATGACCTCTCCCGCACCTGTGACCAGATCCGGCCGAGCTATTATCACAATGAGAGCTGCCAGAAGACGGTGCCGGAAGCGATCACTGCCTTTCTGGAGGGGACGGATTTCGAAGATGTCATCCGTACTGCCGTTTCCCTCGGCGGCGATTGCGATACACTGACCTGCATCGCCGGGAGCATCGCGGAGGCCTTTTACGGCGTGCCCGCCATCCTGAAGGCAGAGTGCAGGCGCCGGCTCCCGAAGGACATGGCGTATATCCTCGGCCGCTTTGATATTTCCCGGAAACACGGTCATGACGATTTTCCCGGCGATACCCTCTCCGGCAGCGGTATCATCGATGAGGCGATCGACCGCGGTTGCCAGACCGGCAGCAAAGAGAATCGGATTGGCGTTTCCGATGGGATGCTCGGAGATGCCGGGAGGGATCATTATCGATCCCCGGGGACAGTCCTTCCTGTTGACAAAAGACCGGATCAATATGATTTTGAACGCTGACAAAGGAGGTCAAGCACAATGAGAACGATTCGTGTAACCGGCAAGGGGCAGATCAAAGTCAAGCCCGACATCACCCGTATCACCATGACCCTCACCGGTGTCTTCAAGGAGTACGGTGAGACCCTGCGCCACTCATCGGAGGATACGGAGGCGCTGAAGGACGTCCTTTCTGCCTTCGGATTTGAGCGGTCTGATTTGAAAACGCTCAGCTTCCATGTGGACACGGAGTATGAAAGCTACCGGGACAAGAACAACGACTACAAGCGGCGTTTCGTCGGATACCAGTTCAACCACGCCCTGAAGGTGGAGTTCGAGTCCGACAACGACCGTCTGGGAAAGATTCTGTATGCCCTTGCCAACGGCAAAGTCCGGCCGGAGTTTCGTATCAGCTATACTGTGAAAGACCCGGAAGCCGCAAAGAACCTGCTGCTCGGGAAGGCCGTCACCGATGCCAAGAAAAAGGCTGCGGTTCTGACCCAGGCCGGCGGCGTCAAGCTGAAAGATATCCAGAGCATCGACTACTCCTGGGGCGAGATCAATTTTGAGTACAAACCGATGGGCGACTTGATGATGGACTGCTGTGAACTGCCGATGACCGAAAAAGCCTATGATCTGGATATTGAACCTGACGATATCGATGTTTCTGATACCGTCACCGTAGTGTGGGAGATCGAATAAGACGAAAGACAAGCTGATTTTCAAGTATTCACTGTCCGATGCCTGAATGATCCCGATATCCTCATTTGAGATCCAGGACGGGGATTCACCCTCGGTTTGGTTCCGGCTTCGCTTACTCTGTCGAATTCTGTCGAACGAATTAACGGCATTTTTATGGCAGTTTTGTTGAAACAGGACAGAAAATGTGCTATTTTTATCGGGTAATTGATCAGCTGAAGAAAAAATCGATATGGAGGCGATATTATGAAACTTCAAGTGCTGATCGCCGACGCAGACCCGGATTTCCAACGAACAATGACGCAGGCGCTTTCTCGGGAGGGGGACATGGAAGCGGCCGGTGTTTCATCTGACGGGTTGGAGACCCTTTCCCTGATCCAGACGGCACG
>ULTE01029042.1_pt1 | contig 18224 bp, 18 predicted proteins | sample 1957401 | NCBI WGS metagenome assembly ULTE01 (sample SAMEA4835728, study PRJEB28245) | human gut metagenome | biome: gut microbiome; material: fecal sample | place: Denmark | collected 2008 | reverse complement strand
GGCGGCCGTGGAGCTTGCGGGCAGGGTCGGGGCGATAGCCCTCGCCATGCCGATGATAAAGGCTGCCGCCGAGATAGCGATAGGATTGATAAATGCATGAAAAAGGCCGTTTTCCGCGCCCTCTCGGCGCTGATATTTCTTGCGATTTTTACTTTGCCGTCGTTTGCGGCGAATACGGATGAATACTATAAAGATCAGCTCGAGGCGAGCGGGGCAAAGGAGCTGTCGGAGCTGCTCGATGATGAGACAAAGGACTATCTTGAGCGCGTCGGCTGCGGAGATATGGACTTTGCGACAATGCTTGATTCCTCGCCGAAAGCGATATTTTCGCTCATGGCGGAGATAACCGAGGGCTGCCTTAAAGCTCCGCTCGCGGGGGCTATGAAAGCGGTCGCGGCGGTGATGCTGATAAGCGTTTGCGGCGGATTTTTTCCTAATGACGAGCGCAGCAGGGCGGTCATGGGCTGCGTCTGCGGCTGCTTCCTGATGCTGAGCGTATTTTCGGGCGGAGTTTCCACCGTCAAGGCGGGTGTGTCGGCGATATCTGCCTGCGCCGTCTTTGAAAAGGCTCTTATTCCCGTGCTTGCGGGAGTTATGACTGCCTCGGGCAACCCCGCTGCCGCCGTATCCGTTCAAGGTGCGGCGTTTGCCGCCGCCGAGACCTTGACGGCGCTTGCGGAGAACTTTTTCCTGCCGTTGATAGGCGTGACCGCCGCCCTCGGAGCGGTCGGGGCGATGCTGCCCACGCTGCGGCTCTCCGCCGTCAGCGATCTTATCAGAAAGACCGTGTCGAGTGTGCTCGGCATTTGCGCCGCCATGTTTTCGGGGCTTTTGAGCATCAAATGCGTTATTGCCGGCTCGGCGGATTCGCTGACGGCAAGGGGCGTGAAGCTCGCGGCGAATACCTTTGTGCCCGTGGTCGGCGGCGCTCTGAGCGAGGCGTATTCAAGCGTTGCGGGCAGCCTTGCGCTGATGAAAAACGCGGTCGGAGCTTACGGAGCTATAGCTCTTTTCTTTATCGCCGCCCCGCCTGCCGTGCAGCTTGCCCTTTGGGCACTCGCCATGCGTGCCGCCTGTGCCGTTGCGGAGCTGCTCGGCTGTGCGCAGCAGGCAGAGATGCTTAAAAATATCGGTTATGTATTCGCCATGACGAATACTTTGCTTATTCTTTGCGCCGCCGTGCTGATGATATCGGCGGGGACGGTGCTCGTGATCAAAAACGGGGGATGAATATGGACGCTGTTCGTCAGTGGGCGATCTGCCTGATAGCCGCGGCCGCCGCGGGCACCTTTGCCGCCGCCGTGATACCCGGCGGCTCAATGGAAAAGACCGTCAAGGCCGTTGCGGGAATATTTGTCGTGGTCGCCGTGTGCTCGCCCCTCGCCGAGCTGCGTTCGCACGGGCTGCCGACATTCGCCGATCTTGCCGAGCAGGCTGAAACGCCCGCTTACGCGCAGGCTATAGACGACGGCACTCTGCGGTTTTGCGAACAGGCGGTGAGCGAAGCTCTGACCGCCGCCGCAGAGGAGACGGGGGTCGAGGTGACAGAAATAAACGCCGAGCTGAGCGCTGCAAGCGACGGAATAATTATACATAATGTCTTCGTTGCAGTCAGCGCGGCGTCGGCGGATAAAATCGAGGAATTCTCGCTCTCGGCGGAGCGGCGGCTCGGCTTCCCCGTGAGCATAACCGCGGAATAGGGACGGTATTTAACATTGAAGTCTGCATTGGATAAATTCAAAAAGCTGACGGATACGCTGGCTCAAAAGACCCGCATGGGCAAGCGCGCGCTGCTGTGCGCCGCCCTGCTCGCCCTCGGGCTTATCCTGCTCGCCGTGAGCAGCCTGCCGACGGCGAAGCCCGCCGCGAAGTCGGTGACCGCCGCCTCAACTCAGAGCAGTTCGGAGGACTACGCCGCAACGCTTGAAGAACGCCTTGCGTCAATAATCTCGGCAATCGACGGCGCGGGCAGAGTCAAGGTGATGGTGACCCTCGAGAGCGGCAGCGAGGATGTGTATTTGCGGGATAACGACTACGGCGAGAATATCGACCCGAGCGGCAAAAGCAGCCGCGAGAGCAAGGATAAATATGTTATTGTGGACGGTACGGGCGAGGAGAAGGGGATAGTCGTGCGCGTGCGTGAGCCGGAGATAAGAGGGGTCGCCGTGGTGTGCGAAGGGGCAGGCTCCCAGACGGTGCAGCAGCAGATAGTGCGTACCGTCACCGCCCTGCTCGGCATCAGCAGCGCACAGGTGAGCGTTGCAAAAATGAATTGAATAAATATACAAAAATTAATGTATATACGGAGGAAAACATATGATAATCAAAAAGAGACAGCTTCTGCTCGCCACGCTCATTATCGCTCTCGGTGCGGCCGTCTTTATCAACTGGTATTATACCAAGCCGACCGCTAAATCGGCGGGCACGAAGCCCGAGCAGACCACTCAGCAGGCGGAGCAGGGGGCGAATCTCGGCGACGCGCGATATGTGCTCTCGTCCGACGTGACCCTCGACGATGCCTCGGCTCAGGCGCAGGCCTCGGAGTATTTTGCGGGCGCAAAGCTCCGCAGGCAGACCGCCCACGACGAAGCCGCCAAGGCATACGGCGATATCATCAAGAATTCGTCCTCTTCGTCCGAATCGGTCAAGGCTGCCGAATCGGCGCTGAAGGAGCTGACCGACGCATTGACCAAGGAGAGCGACATTGAGAACCTGATAGCCGCTAAGGTCGGGTGCGAGAATCTCGTCATCATCAACGGCGGCACTGTCGAGATAATAGTCGAGAACGGCTCGCTCGACGACGTTTCGCTCATCAAGATAAAGGAGATAGCCGTTAAGCAGACGGGCTTTGACGTTGATAAGATAGCGATAACGGAAATGGAGTATTGATAAATATTTATAAATAATTCTTGTATATTTTAATAAGTTATGGTATAATGTCCTCACGAAATGCGAATGTGTTTCGCCAAATAAGCAAAAAACAACCTCCGACCGGGGCGAATGTCTCTGTCGGCGGTTGTTCGTTGACTTTTCGGAGGATGTTATAAAATGACAAGAAGCGAAGCAAGAGAGCAGGCATTCATTCTCATATTCGAGAAATCCTTTAACGGCGACGTATCGCTCGGCGAGCTTTATGAGATGGCGGTCGAGACCGAGATAGCGAAGCCGGACGCCTTCACCGAGGCGCTTGCCTACGGCGTGTGCGAGAAGCAGGCGGAGATAGACCCCGTTATCGAGAAATACTCGGTCGGCTGGAAGATAGCGAGGATGTCCAAGGTCGCCGTTGCGGTGCTGCGCCTTGCCGTTTATGAGATCCTCTATACCGAGACTCCCGTCGGCGTTGCGATAAACGAAGCTGTCGAGCTGAGCAAGAAATACGCCTCCAAGGAGGATTGCGCCTTTGTCAACGGAGTGCTCGGCTCGGTCGCAAAGGAAGAAAAGAAATAATGCTTATTCTCGGGATAGATACCAGCAATTACACCACCTCGTGCGCCCTGTTTGACAGCGAAAAGCGCACGGTGGCTCAGCGCAAGCGCCTGCTGCCCGTCAAGGCGGGCGAGAAGGGGCTGCGCCAAAGCGATGCCGTGTTTCACCACACGGTGCAGCTCCCGCAGCTCATGGAGGAGCTCTTTGACGGCGCGGGCGATATAGCCGCCGTCGGAGTCTCTGAGAAGCCGAGGGACGCCGAGGGCTCTTATATGCCCTGCTTCCTTGTCGGCGTGAATTCCGCAAGGTGCGTCGGCGCTGCGGCGGGCAAGCCTGTCCACGCTTTTTCGCATCAGGCGGGTCACATCATGGCGGCTCTCTGGTCGGCGGGCGCGCTCGAGCTTATCGACCGCGAATTCATTGCATTCCACGTCTCAGGCGGCACTACCGAGATGCTGCTCGTCTCGCCCGATGAGCAGAGGGGCTTTGCCGTCAGGCTGATAGGCGGCACGGGCGACCTCAATGCGGGTCAGGCCGTTGACAGAGCCGGGGTGATGATGGGTCTGCCGTTCCCCTGCGGCAAGGGGCTTGAGGCTCTCGCTCTCAGGAGTGAAAAGACCTTTAACCCCAAGGTCAGCGTGAGCGGCGGCACTTGCAGCCTCTCGGGGCTTGAGAATCAGTGCAGGGACAGGCTCTCAAAGGGCGAGCCTCACGAAGAGGTGGCTCGCTACTGCCTCGATTTCATCGGCAAGACCCTTGAGAAGCTGTCAGAATACGCCCTTGCGGAGCACGGCAGCCTGCCGATAGTCTTTGCGGGCGGCGTCGCTTCAAATTCGATAATCAGAGCAAGGCTGACAGCTAAATTCGGCGCCCGTTTTGCCGAGCCGGAATTCTCATGCGACAATGCGGCGGGGATCGCGCTGCTTGCCGCTCTCAGGGAGGGCTGCTTATGAGCGCGGGAGTGGTTTTGAGCGTCAGCCAGCTCAACAGATATGTTAAATCAATAATCGAGCAGGATTATAACCTGCAAACCGTCTTTGTGCAGGGTGAGATATCGAATTTCACCAATCATTACCGCACGGGTCATTACTATATGACGATAAAGGACGAGTATTCGAGTATCAGGGCGGTCATGTTCAAGTCGGCGAATTCCCGCCTGCGCTTCATGCCCGAGAATTCGATGAACGTCATCATCAAGGGCAGAGTTTCGGTCTTTGAGCGTGACGGGAAGTATCAGCTTTATATCGACGATATGCAGCCCGACGGGGCGGGGGCGCTGAGCCTCGCCTTTGAGCAGCTTAAAAATAAACTCGCCGCCGAGGGGCTTTTTGACGAGAGCCGCAAGAGACCCATACCCCGCTTCCCCGAGAGGGTCGGCGTGGTCACGTCGCCCACGGGCGCGGCGATAAGAGATATAATCAATGTCATTTCAAGGCGTTTCCCTGCCGCCGAGCTTATCCTCTGCCCCGTGCAGGTGCAGGGCGCGAGCGCGGCGGGTCAGATAAAGGCGGCGATAGAGCTTTTTAACGCAAAAAAAGCGGCGGATGTGCTGATAGTCGGCAGAGGCGGCGGCTCCGCCGAGGAGCTTTGGGCTTTTAACGAGGAGCCCGTGGCGCGTGCCGTTGCGGCGAGCGAGATACCTGTTATCTCCGCCGTCGGTCACGAGACGGATTTCACCATCTGCGATTTTGCGGCCGATCTAAGGGCGCCGACCCCCTCCGCGGCGGCGGAGATAGCCGTGCCGGATATAACCGCTCTCGGCGAATTGCTCGGCAGCTTCTCAAGGCGGATGAATTCTGCGGTCGGCGGCACTTTAACTCATGAGAAAGCGAGGCTCGAGGCAAGGGCGCAGCTCCTTAAACGCCTCAGCCCTCGGAATTATATAGACGACCTTGCCGCAAGGTGCGGCGGCGCGGGGGTCAGGATAGACAGCGCCGTGCGCCACTCCATGGAGGTGCGGCGGGGCGAGATAGCCGCTTTGTGCGCAAGGCTTGACGCCCTCAGCCCGCTTCGGGTCATTGCGAGGGGCTATGCGGTCGCAAGCAGCGGCGGCAAAGTGCTCACAAGCCCGTCTCAGGTCGAGGTCGGCGATACGATAGACCTCAGGCTTGCCGGCGGCGAGCTGAAATGCGAGGTCATTGATTGATGAAAGGCAGTTTTATATGGCAAAAATGAATTATGAGAAGTCCGTCGCAAGGCTTGAAGAGATAGCGGACAAGCTCGAGAACGGCAATCTCTCGCTCGAAGAGATGATGAAGCTCTATGAGGAGGGTACGGCGCTGGTCGCCGCCTGCTCCGATACACTTGCAAAGGCGCAGTTCAAGATAAGCGAGCTGTCCGCCGGAACGGAGGAAGCATGAGCGCATTTGAGCAGAGGATGCAGGAATATATAACCATGATAAACGAAGCGGCGGCTCAATATGTCTCCGCCGAGGCGTTCAAGGGCAGGGAGTCCGATGGGCTGTCTGTTATGCTGGACGCCATGTCGTATTCGCTTGAGAACGGCGGCAAGCGCATAAGGCCGCTGCTGACTCTTGAATTCTGCCGTGTGTGCGGCGGCGACCCCCGTGCCGCCCTGCCGCTTGCGCTCGGCATTGAGATGATACACACATATTCGCTCATTCACGATGATCTGCCCTGTATGGATAACGACGATATGCGTCGTGGCAAGCCGTCAAATCACAAGGTCTACGGCTATGCGAACGCCCTGCTTGCGGGCGACGGGCTGCTGACTCTTGCGTTTGAGACGGTACTCGGCGCAAAGGAATTATCCGCCGAGAAGCGTGCCGCTGCGGGCTGCCTGCTCGCCGAGGCTGCGGGCTGCTCGGGCATGATAGCGGGTCAGGTCATGGATCTTGCAAATGAGGAGAGATCCGCCACCGCCGACGATCTGGCGGCGACGGACAGGCTCAAGACGGGCGAGCTTATAAGAGCCGCCGCGGTCATGGGCTGCATAGCGGCGGGCGCGAGCGGCGAGCAGACAGCTGCCGCAGAGGGGTATTGCGCCGCAGTGGGTCTTGCTTTCCAGATAGTCGACGATATCCTCGATGTCACGAGCAGCGAAAGCGTGCTCGGCAAGCCTATCGGCAGCGACAGCGAGAACGGCAAGTCGACCTATGTTTCGCTCCTCGGGCTTGAGCGCTCGGGCGAGCTTGCGGCAGAGCTGACCGATAAGGCAAAGTCGGCGCTCGATATTTTCGGTGATGAAGGAGAATTCCTTGCCGAGCTTGCTGACAAGCTCTCAAGCAGGAAAAGCTGAACCATGAAATACGAATACCAGGGATCAATACTCAAACGGATCAATTCGCCCGCCGACCTCAAGGGATTGAGCGACGGCGAGCTTGAGCAGCTTTGCACCGAGATAAGGAGCAAGCTGATAGATACCGTTGCGTCTACGGGCGGGCATCTCGCCTCAAATCTCGGCACGGTGGAGCTTACCGTCGCTCTTCACAAGAGCTTCGATTCGCCCGCCGACAAGATAATTTGGGATGTCAGCCATCAGGCGTATACCCATAAGCTGCTCACGGGCAGGGCGGAGAGATTCTCCACTTTGCGCACCGAGGGCGGTCTTTCCGGCTTCGTCAGGCCCGACGAAAGCGAGCACGACAGCTTCTATGAGGGTCATGCGGGCACCTCCGTTTCTCAGGCGGCGGGCGTAGCCGCGGCGAACGCCATCAAAGGCTCCAAGAATTTTGCCGTGGCGGTCATAGGCGACGGCTCGTTTTGCAGCGGCATGGTCTATGAGGCGCTCAATCACGCGGGCTCGACCAAAAACAGGCTCATAGTCATACTCAACGATAACGAGATGTCGATATCAGAGAATGTCGGCGCGCTCGCACGCTACCTTGCCATTGTCAGAGCGAAGCCCGAATACTATCGCTTCAAGGCGGGCACCGAAAAGGCGCTCAACAGGATACCGATAGTCGGCAGATCGCTGTCAAATCATCTTTTTAAGCTGAAAACCGCGCTTAAAAATATCCTGTATTCCAGCTCCTTCTTTGAGGATCTTGGCTTCAAATATATCGGCCCCATCGACGGCCACAACATAAACCAGCTCTGCGAGGCTATGGACAGCGCCAAGATGATAGCCGCCCCCGTGCTGATACACATCAACACGTTAAAGGGCAGGGGCTATGACTACGCGGAGCATTCGCCCGAGAAATTCCACGGCATTTCACGCTTTGACCCCCACACGGGCGAGCCGCTGTCGGTCGGGGAGAATTATTCCTCCTTCTTCGGCAAGGCGATGTGCTCCTTTGCCGCCAAGGATAAGCGTATCTGCGCCATCACGGCGGCGATGACCCTCGGCACGGGGCTTGAGGAATTCTCGACAAGATACCCCGAGCGCTTCTTTGACGTCGGTATTGCCGAGGAGCATGCGGTCACCTTTGCGAGCGGGCTTTCGGCGGGCGGGATGCTGCCTGTCTTTGCCGTGTATTCAACATTTTTGCAGCGTTCGGCGGATCAGCTCATCCATGACGGGGCGCTTCAGCGCCGCAAGCTGATAATCGCCGTTGACCGCGCGGGCTTCGTCGGCGAGGACGGCGAAACGCATCAGGGGCTTTTTGACGTGCCGCTGCTGCAAAGCCTGCCGAATACCACGGTGTATTCGCCCGCGACCTATGAAGAGATAAATTCGGCGCTCTACAGCGCGTTCTATAAAGATTCCGGGCTGATAGTCATACGCTACCCGAGGGGCAGCGAGCCGGAAGAGGCAAAGGGGCTGCCCGTGCCCGACGAGGTCGATCTCTTCGGCGATTCGGCGGCGGACACGGCGATAGTCACCTACGGCAGGCTGTTTTTCAACGCCCTCAGGGCGCAGGAGATCCTTGCCGAGAGGGGCGTTAATGTTAAGATAGTGAAGCTCGCAAGGATAAAGCCGCTGCCCGAGAGGACTTTTGAATTCCTCGACGGCTGCAAAAATGTCTTTTTCTTTGAAGAGGGCATGAAAGGCGGCGGAGTCGGCGAGAAGCTCGGCAGCGAGCTGCTCGAAAAGGGATTTAAGGGCAGCTACACGGTGACGGCCGTGGATAACGAATTTGTCGCTCATGCGAGCGTCGTCAGGCAGCTTGAGAAGTATTCTCTCTCCGCCGAGGGCATGACGGCAGTCATTGAGAAGCAGGTGAAGCGATGAGTGATAAAATGCGGCTTGACGTGGCAGTGTTTGAGCGCGGGCTTGCCGAGACGAGGGAGAAGGCAAAGGCCCTCATCATGGCGGGCAGCGTCTATCTCAACGGTCAAAAGGCACTCAAGGGAGGCGCCGCGGTCAAGGATACGGATATAATCGAAGTCAGGGGAGCGGTCAATCCCTATGTCAGCCGAGGCGGGCTGAAGCTGCACAAGGCCGTGCAGAATTTCGGCCTCTCGCTCGAGGGTTGCGTCTGCATGGATATAGGCGCCTCCACGGGCGGATTTACGGATTGTATGCTCTCAAACGGAGCTGCCAAGGTCTACGCCATCGACGTCGGCTACGGCCAGCTCGCATGGAAGCTCAGGTGCGACGAGCGCGTGGTCAATATGGAGCGTACCAACTTCCGCTATGTGACCCACGAGCAGATCCCCGAGCAGGTGGATTTCGCCTCGGTGGATGTTTCGTTCATCTCGCTTCGCAAGATATTGCCCGTTATGAGAGAGCTTCTCAGGGACGGCGGCAGGGCTGTGTGCCTTATCAAGCCGCAGTTTGAGGCGGGCAGAGAGAATGTCGGCAAAAAGGGCGTCGTGCGCGACCGCGCGGTGCATGAGAGCGTGGTAGCCTCGATAACGGAATTCGCCGTCGAGAGCGGCTTCAACGTCTGCAATGTCGATTTTTCACCCATCAAAGGACCCGAGGGGAATATAGAATATCTTATGCTCGTTGAGAAGAGCGACAGCGCCGCAATGCTCTGGCAGGGCAGCGCCGCCGAGCTTGTGGCGGCCTCTCACGAGCAGCTTGATAAATAAGACCGAGGGAGAGAGATAAATGAGAATAACTCTGATACCGAATCTCACCAGAGAAGCGGCTCTGAGAGTAACTCACCGCGTCTGCGCGAGCCTTGACTCGCTCGGGGCAGATTACAGCTTTTTTGAAGAGAATAAAGCGCCGTTTGACTCGACCAAGGCGAGTTTCCTGCCGCCCGATGAGGCGCTGGCGGGGTGCGACGCGGTCATTGCCGTCGGCGGCGACGGCTCGATAATCCACGCCGCAAAATACGCCGTGATGCACGGCAAGCCGATACTCGGCATAAATGCGGGCAGGCTCGCCTATATGGCGGGGCTTGAGGATGACGAGCTTGACCTGCTGCCGAGGCTCATCGACGGGGATTATACGCTTGACAGGCGCATAATGCTCAAGGCCAGCGTCATGGACGGCGATAATTGCCTGAGCAGCGATTTCTGCGTCAACGACTGCTTCATCACGAACGAAGAGAAGCAGCGCATGTCGCTCATTGACGTTGCGTCCAACGGCAGGGTGTTCAACAGCTATCTTTGCGACGGTATAGTCGTCGCCACCCCGACCGGCTCGACGGCATATTCGCTCTCGGCGGGCGGCCCGATAGTCGACCCGGAGCTTGAGAGTATGCTGCTCACCCCTGTCTGCCCGCATTCCCTTGTTGACCGCTCGCTGATATTCGGGGCGGATACGGTCATAACCGTCTCCTCTGCGGAGAATGAGCGGCTTTGCTTCTCCGCCGACGGCGTGAAGCCTCAGATCATTGACAGGGGCTGCTCCGCGAGGATAGAGCGAGCCGATCTGACGGCGAATTTCATCAGGATAAAAGCCGACAGCTTTATTGATATAGTGTATAAAAAATTGGCGCAGAGGCGCTGAGAGAGGATGAAATCAGTGAAAAAACAGAGACATGAGGCGATAATCCGCATAATCGAGCAGAATTGCCTCTCCACCCAGACCGAGCTTCTCGATAAACTGCATGAGGAGGGTTTCAACACCACTCAGGCCACGATATCGAGGGATATCAAGGATCTGCGCCTTGTAAAGAAGGTCGACGAGCTTGGCCGCAGCCGCTACACCGTTGACAGCGGCGAATCGGGCGAGCTGCTCGGCAAATACAGGAGCATTTTCGGCCACTCAGTCATCTCCGCCGACTATGCGGGCAACACCCTTGTCGTCAAGTGCTACACCGGCATGGCTAACGCAGCCTGCGCCGCCCTTGACGCCATGCATTGGGAGGGGCTTGTCGGCACTCTTGCGGGTGACGACACCATCTTCGCTCTTTGCAGGACTCCCGAATTCGCTGCGAAGATGAAGAACGCCATCGACGAAATCATTGCTTGAGAATAGAGGTATTCAGCTATGCTCACCGGTCTGAAGATCGAGAATATTGCCGTTATAGAGAGCGCCGAGCTGGAGTTTGACAGCGGGCTGAACGTCCTGACGGGCGAGACGGGCGCAGGTAAATCAATCATAATAGACTCGATAAACGCCGTGCTCGGCGAGCGCACCTCGAGGGAGCTTATCCGCACGGGGGCTGAGAGCGCACGGGTATTTGCGAGCTTTGCCGATGCAGGCAAGGCGGTCGAGGCTGTGCTCGAGCGCAATGATATCGAGCCGCAGCCGGACGGGACTCTCGTGCTCAGCCGTTCGCTGAGCGCGTCGGGGCGCAATTCCTGCCGCGTCAACGGCTGCCCCGTCACCGTTTCGGTGCTGCGTGAGATAGGCTCGGGGCTTATCAATATCCACGGTCAGCATGACGGCCAGGCGCTGCTCATGCCCGAGCGGCACTGCGGGTTTATTGACTCCCTTGCCGAGAATTCGGCGCTCAGGGCGGAGTATAAGGCAGTTTTTACTCAGCTTGTCGCCGTCAAACGCAAGCTCGACTCTCTCTATGACAGCCGTGATGAGAAGGAGGCAAACCGCAGCTTCCTCGATTTTCAGATAAACGAGCTTACCGCCGCCGACGTGCATATAGGCGAGCGGGAGGCTCTTAATAAAGAAAAAGAGCTGCTGCTCAACGGCAGCAAGGTGATGAAGGCTCTCGGCGGGGCGTATGCAGCCCTCGGCGGTGAGTCCGGGGTCGCCGTAGGTGCGGAGGAATGCGCCGCCTTGCTTGAGAGCGCAGCCAAATTCTACCCGGAGGCGGAGGAAGCCGCCAAGACTATGCGCGGGCTTGCCTATGAGCTTGCCGACTGCGCCGCGGGGGTGCGCGACCTTGCCGAGGGTTTTGAATACAACCCCGAGAGGCTCTCGCAGATAGACGAGCGCCTTGACGCCCTCTACCGTATCTCGATGAAATACGGCGCGCGGGAGGAAGATATCCTTGCGAAGCTCGAGAGCCTTAAAAAGGAGCGAGCGGAGATAGAGATATCCGGCGAGCTGATAGCCGAGCTTGAGCAGGAGCTGTATGCGCTGTCGGATAAAATCAAAATTCTCTCCGCCCGATTGACCGAGAGCCGCATGAAAGCGGCGGCGGAGTTTGAAAAAAGAGTTGCCGAGGAGCTGGAATTCCTCGATATGCCCAAGGTGCGATTCGTCGTTGACCGCAAGCCGACGGCGCTGACCTCAAAGGGTGCGGATTCCGTTGAATTCCTCATCAGCGCGAACCCGGGGCAGGAGCCTCGGCCGATAGCCAAGACCGCTTCGGGCGGCGAGCTGTCGAGGATAATGCTTGCGATAAAAAATGTGCTCTCGGATAAAGACGACGTCGGCACGCTGATATTCGACGAGATTGACACGGGCGTGAGCGGTTCGGCGGCGGAGAAGATCGCCCTGAAGCTCTCGCAGGTCTCGAGGGGGCGGCAGGTCATCTGCGTCACCCACCTTGCCCGCATAGCGGCGCAGGCGGACAGGCACATGAAGATCGAGAAGACCGTCCGCGACGGCGGCACATTCACCCGAGTCAGCCCGCTCTCGTTTGACGAGAGGGCGGCGGAGATAGCGCGGATAACGGCGGGCGGCAGCGTGACCGCCCTACAGATAGAGACGGCAAAGGAAATGCTCGTCAATGCTCAAAAAGCGGCGGAGGAAATGCGATGAAATTCGGAGTTTGCATCGGAACAAATGTTGAAAATATGCGGTATGCCAAGTCGCTCGGCTACGATTATGTCGAGGTACACTGTCAGGAGATAGCTAATAAGCCCATTGAGCATATAGAGGCGATGAAGGCGGTCTGCATGCCGATCCTGGCGGCGAACTGCTTCATCGGCATGCGTGTCATCGGTCGTGAGCGTGACGATGCCGCCATTACAGAGTATTTCGGCAGGCTCTTTGACAGGGCAGCGTATCTCGGTATAAAATATCTCGTTTTCGGCTCGTCACAGGCAAGAAGAATAGTTGACGATGAGCCGATGAGTGTTCCCGAGGCAAGGGCGCAGATCGCCGATTTCCTCAAAAGCCTCGTTGTGCCCTTTGCGGAGAAATACGGCATAGTTATAGCTATAGAGCCGCTGCGTCCGCAGGAGTGCAATGTCATAAACACCGTTGCCGACGGCGTTGAGATAGCCCGCGCGGTGGATTCGCCCTATGTGAGGGTGCTGGCGGATGTGGCGCATATGTATACCCAGGGCGAGAGCCTTGAGTCGCTCGCCTCGCTCGGCGAATGGCTCGTCCACGCCCACACCTCAAACCCTGCGCCCGACCCCGCGCTCGGCAAGAAGAGGATATACCCCACCGCTGCCGATGAATTCGACCAGCGCAGCTTTATCGAGCCGCTTAAAAGGGCGGGCGTTGAGCAATGCTCCATAGAAGCGGATGTTATAGACTTTAAGACAGACGCCAAAAACGCATATGAAGTGCTTAAAGAGCTGAGGTAAACCGCTCAAACCACTTGACAAATGCGATAATAATAATGTATAATCAAAATAATGGCACTGACGGGAAGAAGTAACCGTGCAGCACGCTTCAGAGAGCCTCCGGTCGGTGAGAGGGGGCAGCGGGCGGCGAGTGAAATACATCCCCGAGCCGCTGCGCCGAACCGGGAGTAAGCGCAGCCGGGAGCGCCCGTTAAAGCGCGAGGGTGATCTTCACCCGCTGAGGGGGCTTGCCGTGAGGCGGCTTCAAATAGAGGTGGTACCGCGATAATTCGCCCTCTGTCAAATTGTTGACAGAGGTTTTTTATTTTGTGATCGCTCTGTCAAACGGCGGCTGCGTTATCACGCAGACATGAAAATTACCGAAAGGGAGAAAAGAAAATGCAGATTTATGAAGAGCTTGTTGCAAGAGGACTCATTGCACAGGTCACAAACGAAACGGAGATCAGAGAGCTTATCAACAGCGGCAAGGCGAAATTCTATATCGGCTTTGACTGCACGGCGGACAGCCTTACAGCGGGTCATTTCATGGCTCTTACCCTTATGAAGCGCCTCCAGATGGCGGGCAACACCCCCATCGCCCTTATCGGCGGCGGCACTACGATGATCGGCGACCCCAGCGGCCGCACCGATATGAGAAAGATGCTCACAAGGGAGGATATCCAGCATAACGCCGATTGCTTCAGGAAGCAGATGGAGCGTTTCATCGAGTTCGGCGAGGGCAAGGCTCAAATGGTCAACAACGCCGATTGGCTGCTCGACCTCAACTATGTCGAGCTGCTGCGCGAGGTCGGCACCTGCTTCTCGGTCAATAATATGCTCAGAGCCGAGTGCTATAAGCAGAGGATGGAGAAGGGTCTCTCCTTCTTTGAGTTCAACTACATGATAATGCAGAGCTACGACTTCTACTATCTGTTTAAGAATTACGATTGCAATATGCAGTTCGGCGGCGACGATCAGTGGTCAAATATGCTCGGCGGCACGGAGCTTATCAGAAAGAAGCTCGGCAAGGACGCCCACGCAATGACCATCACTCTGCTCACCGATTCTCAGGGCAAGAAGATGGGCAAGACCGCCGGCAACGCCGTATGGCTCGACCCCAACAAGACCTCGCCCTACGAGTTCTATCAGTATTGGCGCAATGTCGCCGACAGCGACGTGCTCAAGTGCATCCGTATGCTTACCTTTATCCCGGTTGAGGAGATAGATAAGATGGATTCATGGGAGGGCAGCCAGCTCAACACCGCCAAGGAGATCCTTGCATATGAGCTTACAAAGCTCGTCCACGGCGAGGAGGAGGCCGAGAAGGCTCAGGCGGCCGCAAGGGCGCTCTTCAGCGGCGCGGGCGACCTCGATAATATGCCCTCCACCAAGCTCACCGACGACGACTTCACCGACGGCGCGATAGATATCCTTGCCGTGCTCATCAAGGCGGGCATCACCAAGTCGAGAGGCGAGGGCAGGCGCCTTGTGGAGCAGGGCGGCGTCTCCGCGGACGACGTTAAGGTGACGGATATCGCAACGAGCTTCACCAAGGTCGCTCTTGCGGAGAAGCCCGTCGTTATCAAGAAGGGCAAGAAGATATTCCACAAGATCGAAGCGTAAAGTATTATTTGTAATATAATATAAAGAGAATAAAATTGAAAAGGAGATATGGTGATGAAAAAAGCAGTCAAAAAAGCAGTCGGCGTCGCCGCGGGCGCAGGCCTCGGATACCTTGTGATGGGCGAGCTTATCTACGAAGCTGTTCTCAATATCAAGGTCAATGACGCCATCAACAAGACCGGGCTTTTTGACAAGCCGGAGGAAAAGGAATTCTATGATAACTGCAAGGTCTACCAGGATTCCCTAAAGTGGTTTGACAGCCTCGGCATTGCCGATACCGTTATACCCTCGAGGATAGGCAAGGACACCAAGGCAAAGGTCATCCTTGCCGATGAGGAAACCGGCAAATGGGCGATAGTCATCCACGGCTACACCTCAAGCCCCAGAGGCATGGCTCACTATGCTTGGAAATATCACACAATGGGCTTCAATGTCGTTATGCCTCATATGGTCGGTCACGGCCCCGATAAGAGAAGCCATTGCTCCATGGGCTATTATGACCGCTTCATCATCCTTGACTGGATAGATTATATTGTCGGCCTTGACCCCAAGGCAAAGATACTTATGCACGGCGTTTCAATGGGCAGCGCCACCACCATGCTCGTCACGGGCGAGGATTTGCCGTCGAATGTCGTCGCCGCCGTTGCCGACTGCGGCTACACCAACTGCTGGGATGAATACGCCTCTCAGATGAAGGCGATGTTCCACCTGCCGCTCTTCCCGTTCCTGAATTCGGCTAATACCGTATCAAAGCTCCGCAAGAACTTTGATTTCAGGGATTGCTCGCCGATAGACGCCGTGGCTCACTCCAAGACCCCGACCTTCTTCGTTCACGGCGACAGCGACACCTTTGTGCCCTACAGCATGATGAAGCCGCTTTATGAGGCCTGCTCCGCCCCCGATAAAGAGATGCTCACCGTCCCCAAGGCGTTCCATGCAAACAGCGCATTTGAGGATACCGAGCTTTATTGGAACAAGGTAACGGCGTTCCTCGATAAATACTTCAAAGAGGATAAAGTCGCCGCCACTGCATAACTTATAAAAGGCTGCGTCAACAGGCGCAGCCTTTTTCACACAGGAGGAATAAATATGAAAGTCAGCGAAATACCCTATGAGCGCTACACCGTCGAGCAGGCGAAACAGGCGGCGCAGGGGATAATCGAGAGGATAAAGAACGCCCGCACCGCCGAGGAGATAAAGGCGGCGAGGGATGATTTCAACGCCCTGAGCGAGCAGATAGAGACGGCGTCCTCGCTCGCGAACTGCCGCTTCACGCTCAACACGAGGGATGAATTCTATAACGCCGAGATGGATTATTACGACTCCGCGGCGCCGCTCTTCGCCAAAATCCAGAATGAATACGAGCGGGCGATGCTTTCGTCGCCTCTGCGCGCCGAGGCGGAGAAGCTGATAAATCCCAGAGTTTTCAAGGCGTTTGAGATATCGCAAAAGACCTTCTCCGACGACGTTATCGAGGATTTGCAGGCTGAGAACGCCCTTGTCACCGAGTATTCCAAATTCATGGGTGAGCTTGCATTTGAATTCGACGGCGAAAAGATGCCCCTCTCCGTGCTCAGAGGCAAGCTCGAGGATGACGACAGAGAGGTGAGGAGGCGCGCCGCCGAGGCTATCGGCAAAACTCTCGGCGAGAATTCCGACACGCTCGATTCCATATTCGACAGGCTCGTCAAGATAAGAACGACCGTCGCCCGCAAGCTCGGCTTTGATAATTTCGTGGAGCTTGGCTACTGCCGCATGGGCAGGGTGGATTACGACAGCGCCATGGTCGCCGAGTTCCGCCGCAGCGTGGAGCAGGATATCGTGCCCGCCGTCGCCGCGATGAAAGAGGATATCAGGCGGCGCACGGGCTTTGACCGCATTATGTATTATGACGATGCGGTGAGCGTTAGCGGCGAGATGCCGAGGCCTGTTATCGACGAAAAGGAGATATTCCGCAGGGCGCAGAAGATGTATGACGAGATGGAGCCGTCCATAGGCGAATTCATGCGCCGTATGCAGGCGGCCGAGGCGTTTGACGTTGAGGCGCACGACGGCAAGTGGGGCGGAGGCTACTGCACCACCTTCCCCGCCTATAAACAGCCGTTCATCCTTGCAAATTTCAACGGCACGAGCGGCGATATCGACGTCATAACCCACGAATTCGGTCATGCTCTGGCGGCGGATATCATGTTCAAATGCAGCGAGCCGGATTACCCCGTCGGCATGGAGACCCACGAATGCCACTCGATGAGCATGGAGTTCCTCTGCCACAAATGGATGGATAAATTCTTCGGCGACAAGGCGGATAAATACAGATACAAGCATATTGTGGACGCCTTTTCGTTCATTCCCTACGGCACGATAGTCGACGAATTCCAGCATATCGTCTATGAGAATCCCGACCTCACCCCCGCCGAGAGGGATGCCGAATACCTGAAGCTCGAGAAAAAATACAGACCCTATCTCTCCTTTGAGGGCATACCCTATCTTGAGAATGGCACCCGCTGGCAGTATCAGATGCATATCTACGAGAGCCCGTTCTATTATATTGACTACTGCCTTGCCCAGTGCGTTGCGCTCGGCTTTCTCGGCCTCTCAAGGGCTGATTTCGCCGACGCGCTCGATAAATACCTCGCCTTCCTCAGAGCGACGGGCAGCGTTTCGTTCGGCGAGCTGGTCGAGGGTGCGGGGCTGAATCCGCCGTTTGAGGCGGGCGCTCTCAAGGAGATAGCCGCAAGCAGCGCCGAGGTCATCCGCGAAGTCGAGAAAAAGATCTGAAATGAGGACTTTTTATGTTTAAGCTGATCTCCAAAATAATCTCCGCCGTTATGGCGTTCATAATCTCGCTCATGCCTATAGGCTCGGGTAAGCCGCAGCAGAAATGCAGCCCCGAATTCAGCGGCACGTTTTTGCAGTCGTGGATGAGCAGCTCGTGGGACGATGCCCGCTGGCAGACCGAGATAGACAATATGCGGCAGGCTGGCGTCAAATATCTGATTTTGCAGGACGTTGCGAATAAGGCGTATAAATCCTCGGGCGGCGGCTGGACGGTATATTACGACACCGACCTTGCCGTGTTTGAGGACGCTGCAAAAGCCCCCGACGTTATCGAGGCTGCGCTGCGTAACTGCAAGGGCACGGATATCAAAGTATTCGTCGGGCTTGCGATGTTTGACGATTTTTGGACCGAGGGCGCAATGACGGGGCAGTATGCCGAGATGTGCGCCGTCGCTGCGGATATGGCAGAGGAGATATACGGCAAGTATTACTCACGCTATTCTGAGAATTTCTACGGCTGGTATTTCACGCCTGAATTTAATAATATCCTGACCTGCCAGGTCAATATCGGCGGCATGTGCCGCGGTCTGAATGAAATAATCGCCCGCATTGACGCGCTCAATCCCTCGCTGCCGCTGCTGCTCAGCCCGTTTTACGCCCGTTACCTTTGT
>ULTE01003655.1_pt1 | contig 18472 bp, 24 predicted proteins | sample 1957401 | NCBI WGS metagenome assembly ULTE01 (sample SAMEA4835728, study PRJEB28245) | human gut metagenome | biome: gut microbiome; material: fecal sample | place: Denmark | collected 2008 | reverse complement strand
TAAGAAAGTTAAATAATAAATATAAGTATGGAGTATTAAATTATGTTTTAAATAGCAAATCCGATTATGATTTGGATTTTATATGTTTATTAGATGGAATAGCAAACGATTATATAATAAATAATTTTGAAAAAAAAGGTATTGAAGTAATAATATATGGCACAATTAAAATAAAAAAAGATGTAAAATATATAGTGGATGACTACAAATTGTGAAAATATATTATAAAAATTAATGAATTTAGTGTATAATTGTAATAGGTGGTTGATAATGAAGATTGTTGTATCAGCAGGTGGAACTGGAGGACATATTTATCCAGCTTTAGCTATAATAAAAAAATTTCAAGAATGTGAAAAAGATTTAGAAGTATTATATATAGGTACACATAATAGAATGGAAAAAGATATTGTACCTAAGATAGGAATAAAATATATAGGCTTAGAAATATATGGTTTTAGTAAAACAAATATAGTTCGAGATATAAAAAATATATTTTTAATAAAAAAAGCTATGTATAAATGTCTAGAAATTTTTAATAAGTTTAAGCCAGATATCGTAATTGGTTGTGGAGGATATGTAACTTTTCCAGTTATTAAGGCTGCCAAAAAGTTAGGAATAAAAACATTTATTCATGAACAAAATAGTATTCCTGGAAAATCTAATATACATTTATCGAAATATGCTGATTTAGTAGGTATATCATTTAAGAATAGCCAATCATATTTTGGTAATGCTAAAAAAGTTGTTTATACAGGTAATCCTTGCGGAGAAAATGCTTTAACAATAAAAAAAACATCTAAGGTAAGTTTAGGATTTAAACCAAGTGATAAACTAATAATCATTGTGGCGGGATCTCTAGGAAGTGAAACGTTAAACAATAAATTTAAAGCATACTTAAGCACTATAGATGATGAAAAATATAAAGTTTTATATATAACAGGTAAAAATTATTATGATGATTTTATTAAAGATGCAGATTTTTCTAAAAATGTTAAAGTAATACCATATTATGACAATTTAGCTAGTATTATGAAAGATGCATATCTTATAATTTCTAGAGCGGGAGCATCTACCATATCAGAAATTTTGGCTTTAAAAATACCAAGCATATTAATACCAAGTCCATATGTTGCTAATAACCATCAATATTATAATGCCTTAGATTTAGCAAATATGAAAGTATCTGAGTTAATTGAAGAAAAAGATTTAAATTCTAATATTATAAAAGTAATGGTAAATGAACTAGTATATAATGATGAATTATATAATGAATTTAAAAATAATTTAGAAAAATTAAATATAAAAGAATCATCAAGTATAATATATGATGAAATAAAGGAAATATTAAAATGAAGTATGAAGAAAATGTTGATTTAAAAAAATTAAATACTTATCGTATTGGTGGTATTGCCAAGTATTTAATTAAGCCAAGTGATATGGAAGAATTAAAAAATACAATTGAAGAATTAATCAAAAAAGATATAAAGTATTATATCCTTGGAGGAGGATCTAATGTAATATTACCTGATGAAGATTTTGATGGTGCAATAATTAAGTTAGATAAATTAAATACTTTTTTAATTAAAGATTCATGTGTTTTTGCAGGATCTGGTCTTTCATTAAATGAATTTGTAAAAAAATGTTTAGATGAAGGATACACAAACTTTACAAACCTTTATGGCATTCCCGGTTCTCTTGGAGGAGCAATTATAGGTAATGCTGGTGCAAATGGAAGTGAAATATTTGATGATTTATGTGCCGTATTAGTTTATGATGAGGGTTTAATCAAGCTTATTAATAAAGAAAATATTAAATATGAGTACCGCAATACTGAATTTAAAAAATCTAATGTAATAATAATCGGAGCAATATTTAAATTAATACCTGGTAATACTGATGTATCATGGCAAATGATAAAAGAAAATTTAGATAAAAGAAAAAATACTCAACCATTAGAATATCCATCTGCAGGCTCAGTATTTAAAAATCCCAAAGGTTTATCTGCGGGTAAATTAATTGAAGAATGTAATTTAAAAGAAAAAACTATTGGTGGTGCGAAAGTAAGTAAGAAACATGCAAATTTTATAATAAATGAAAATAATGCAACAAGTTATGATATAATTACATTAATAAAGAAAATAAAAGAAGAAGTAAAAAAACAAAAAAATGTAGATTTAGAATTAGAACAAGTAATAGTAAAGTGGTGAAATAATGCAAAAAAAGGTTCATAGAAAGCTTAATAAAAAAGCCTTATTAGTTATAGTTCTAACATTATATTTATTTATAATGGCTTTTTATTATTGTTTTAATTTACCTATTAAAAGCATTGTTATAAAAGGAAATACTAATACATTGGATGAAGAAATAATTAAATTGGGAAATATAAATAGTTATAATAAAATTTTAGGTTTAAATACTAAAAAAGTTAAAAATGATATTATGGAAAATAAAGCAATTACAAGTGTTAAAATAAAAAAACAACTAAATGGTACTCTTTTAATAGATGTAAAAGAGCAAAATATATTATTTTATAATTTATTAAATAAAGTTTATGTTTATGAAAATGGCAAAACTTCAGAAAATGTAAGTAACAAATTAGGAATACCAACCCTTATAAATTATACACCTAGTGATATATACGATAATTTAATTAAAAAGTTAAATAATATAAATATTGATATATTAAAAAAAGTAAGTGAAATAGAGTATTCTCCAGATATAAAAAATGAAAAAGTAATAGATAAAAATAGATTTTTACTTAGAATGAATGATGGAAATTATATATATATTAATCTAGCAAATATGGATAATCTAAATAAATATGAAGAAATATACGCAACACTAGATGAAAAACAAAAAGGAATATTAAACTTAGATAGTACAAGTAAAGGAGTTGTATTTCAACCATTCGATTTAATTAAAGAAAAGGAAGAAAAAAAAGATGAATTATCAAAATGAATTAGATAAATTAATTAAAAAATTAGATTATAAACCAACATTATTACTACATAGTTGTTGTGGACCATGTTCAACTCAAGTACTTACTTATTTATGTCCATTTTTTAATATTACTGTTTTATATTATAATCCCAATATTGAACCAATCGAAGAATATATAAAAAGAAAAAATGAACAAATAAGATTTATAAAAGAATTTAATCATGATAATATAAAATTTTTAGATTGTGATTATGATAATGAAACCTTTAGAAATAAAACTAAAGGGTTAGAAAACGAAAAAGAAGGAAAAGCAAGATGTCCAGTTTGTTTTAGATTAAGGTTGGAATATACTGCAAAAAAAGCTAAAAAATTAAACTATGATTATTTTGGAACAACCCTAACAGTAAGTCCATATAAAAATAGTAGACAAATTAATATTCTTGGGGGAATCATCGGGGAAAAATATAATATAAAATATTTATTTAGTGATTTTAAAAAAGGCGAAGGATATAAAAAATCAATTGAATATTCCAAAGAATATAACTTATATCGTCAAGATTACTGCGGATGTCTTTATGCCAAAAGTTTAGAAATGAAAAAAAATAATTGAATAAATAAGCAAATTATTATATAATAATAAGTAAGGTAAGAAGGTGATACAAACATGCAATATAAAAAACAAATTATATTAAGTATTTTAACAATATTTGTATTATCTGCACTTATTATCGGAGCAACATTCGCATATTTTCAAGCTCAAGGAGATACTTCTTCACAAACTTCAGCAACAGTTAAAACGTATACGACGGATGTTTTTTCATTTGAAACCGGAGATGCAATAAGTTTTTCATTAAATCAAGAAAACTTTACATCTGGAAAAGGTAATCAAACAGGAAGTACTTTTGCTAAAACAATACTTACTGCCAATAACAAAACAAATACCGCAACAGAACATTATTATCTGTATCTAAATATTTCTAATAATACATTTACATACACTCAAAATGAAAATACTCCAGAAATATTACTTACCATAACTGATGGAACAAATCCTGTAACTAATTTAACAAGTCTAACTTATAAGACAGTAACTGATGGAAAAGGAAATAGAATATCAGGTTATGATATAACAAATAAAAAGGGTTTAATAACATTATTTAGTAATAGGGAAATCACAACAACAAGTACCAAAACAGAAAATTGGAACATAACTGTAACATTTATAAACTACAATTTAGACCAATCAAAGAATGCTGGTAAAACATTTAGTGGTAAGTTAATGATACAAAAGGAAAAGATAAAAGAAACTGTAGCTACGGTGTGTTCAAGTGGTCAAACATTAAGTTCATGTATTATAGCGATGAATGGCAAAGATGACACACTGTATTATCACGATTCTTCATTAACAAATGGAGCGGGAGATAATTCATATCGGTATGCGGGTGGAGATTATCAATTAACAAATAAAGCAACAGAAACGACAGCTAATTTAGTGAAGTTTTACTGTGATGAAAAAGAAAGTACAGTAGGAAGTGGTTGTAATGGTGAATATTATTATGCACTACAATATGAAACATCAAATAATAAATATTCAACATATAATGAAGCTTTAGAAAAGGCTGTTGAGGATGGTTATCTAACAAAAGATAATGTTAAAAACTTTGTATGTTTTGGTTCAACAGCAACACCATGCCCAACAGAGAACTTATACCGTATTATTGGCGTATTTAATGCAAATTACCATAATATCGATGATAAATTTTTGGTAAAGTTAGTAAAGTATAATTCGGCTTCATCTGATTTATTGGGAACAAATGGTGATTATTATGGAAATATCGAGCCAACAAGGGAAGGATATAAAGAACAAGCGAATGGAGCTTTGAGCGGTTACTACTGGAATTATAAAGCAACGGATAGTGCCACAAATATATGGAGTACAAGTTTATTAAATAAAACAAACTTAAACACAAATTATTTAAATAATATAGGAACTTTTTGGGCAAATAAAATAGCTATGACAACATGGAAAGTTGGAGGAAACGCATTTCAAAATATAAGTGGACAAATTGCGTCTGTTGCGTATCAAAATGAAATAGTATCTCCATCTGAAAATACAACATATGCTGCAAAAGTTGGTCTAATGTATGTAACAGATTATGCCTTTGCATACGCTCCTACGTATTGGACTATAAATATAGGTGATTATAAAGAAGACGATAATTGGCTAGATAGAGGTACATTAATTTGGTACATAACAAGAAATTCAAGCTCCGTTGATAAAGTATATTGGTCATCAGATTCGTTAGTATTTAGTTCTGAAACAAGTAAAAGTTTTCCAATTTACCCAACATTTTTACTAACATCAACAACAACATATGACTCTGGAACGGGTACAATGAGCAATCCAATTCGCATCAAATAGAATAATAAGAAAGGTGATTTAAAATGAGCAAGAAAGTTACAAATATTATATTAATTATTTATGTTGTAGCACTATCTGTGCTGGTAATCGGAGCAACATATGCTCATTTTACCTATATAAATGTATCAAGAGTATCTCCGAAAGTTGAGGTTGGAGCTGCTACATTAAATTTCATAACGTTTGAAATTGGAGACCCAATATTCATAAATCCCACAATAGAAAACTTTAAAGAAGGGATGAAAAATTTATCTTCTGATACATTTGCAAGTGCATATTTAAGAGTAGAAAATAGTGAAGAAGAAACATCCATTAATTACAATATTTTTCTTCAAATAGATGAAAATGCTTTAACTTATTCAACTGGAAGTAAAACCCCAGAACTATTAATGAAAATCTTTGATCCATATGGGAATGAGTTAGATACAATCGAAGGATTAAACTATGTTACCATAACAGATGGAAAAGGAAATAAATTAAGTGGATTTGATATAACTACAGCCAAAGGAAAGTATTATATTGCTAAAAATAGAAATCTTAAAACCAAAACAGAAATAAGTGAAATGTGGAAAGCAGAAGTAACATATGTTAATTTAAGTGAAAGTCAGGATGGAAATTTAGATAAAAAATTAGATGGATTTATTAGAATTGAAGCATCAGGGGAGTAAAATTATGAATTTAGAAGCTAAAAAGAAAGAATATCAAAAAGTATTAGTAGAAGAATATCGCAAAAGTCATATGGAAGAAACTGAAGGTTTATCCAATGAAGAAATAGCATTAATGTGTCCAATAAGTGAAAATGATATAACATTTTTAATGAGCAAAGAATTAATGGAAATTGGTTTAAGTATAGAAGAACAAGAACAAGAAATTATACTTTGTACAAAGAAAATAAATGATCCTAATACATATCATGAAGAATTACCGGAACTAAGAGCGGATATTAGGGAAGCAAATGGAAAAATAGAAATATTAAAAGGAAAGTATGAAACATTAAAAAAAGCCATTTCAGAAAGGAATATAGATGAAAGAGGTACAAGTAGATAAATTTTTATTCTTTCTAAAAGTCGAATTAAATTACTCAGAATTAACAATAAAAAGTTATCAGTTAGATTTAACTGATTTTTTTGAATATATTGAAAGTAAAAAGATTAATTATTTAACAATAACAAACCATGATGTAAGGGGATATCTTAAATATTTAGATTCATGTAATTTGAAAAATAGTACAATATCACGAAGAATAAGTACGTTAAGAACGTTTTATAATTATTTAGTAGATGAAAATATTGTGGAAAATAATGTTTTTCATAATGTTAAAAACCCTAAGTTAGAAAAAAAGTTACCAAATTATCTAAACTATAATGAAATGGAAGAATTATTAGAGTCTATTGATATAAGCACCTCTGAAGGATTAAAAAGAAGATTATTAATAGAAATGTTTTATTCAACTGGATGTCGTGTAAGTGAAATGATTAATGTTAAAATAAGTGATATTGATTTTACAAATAAAACCATTAGAATAATGGGAAAAGGAAGTAAAGAAAGAATCGTATATTTTGGAGATTATGCCAGTAAGTATCTTGAAAATTACTTAAGTAAAGTAAAATGTGATAAATATTTATTTACAAATAAAAAAGGAGAAAAACTAACCATTAATGAAGTAGAGCAAATAGTTAAAGATATTATGAAACACATATCGATAAAGACTCATGTAACACCACATACTTTAAGACACACATTTGCTACTCACTTACTTAATAATGGAGCAGATATTAAAACAGTCCAAGAACTTCTAGGACATGCTAATTTATCCACTACTGGTATATATACTCATGTTTCAAGCGATAGATTAAAAGATATTTATTTCAAAACATTTAAAAGGTAAATGTAAAATATGCGTAAAGTGTGTAGGCATATTTTTTTCTTTGCGATATAATTAAACAGAAAGGAAATATATACTATGAAGAAATTATTGGAATGTCAAAACTTATGCAAAAGTTTTGGAAAAAAGCAAATATTAAAAGATGTTTCATTTGAGATTGATGAAGGAGATATATTAGCCTTTATAGGTCCAAATGGAAGTGGTAAAACAACAACCATAAAACTTATTTTAGGATTACAAAATATTGATAAAGGAAAAGTAACTATCAATGGCTTTGATATTGAAAAAGACTTTGTAAAATCAATTGAAAAAGTTGGAGCAATCGTAGAAAATCCTGATACATATATGTATTTAACTGGATGGCAAAATTTAAAATTAACTGCAAATTTATACAAAGATATTACTGATGAAAAAATAAAAGAAATAGTAAAACTTGTAGAGTTAGAAGAAAGAATTAATGATAAAGTTAGCAAGTATTCATTGGGTATGCGTCAAAGATTAGGAATAGCTAGAGCCTTAATCAATGAACCAAATGTTTTGATTTTAGATGAACCCACAAATGGGTTAGATCCAGAAGGAATAAAGGATTTAAGAAACCTTCTAAAAAAGTTAGCTAAAGAAGGACTGGGAATACTAATATCTAGTCATAATTTAGCAGAGTTAGAAAGTTTTTGTAATAAAGTATTAATTATAGATAATGGAACAATTATAGAAACTAGTGAAGTAAAAGAATTTAAAAATAATGGTAATAAATATACATTTAATGTAAGCAATACTAAAGATTTAGATATTGAAGGAATCTATGAAGTAACAAAAAATAAATTTAGTTACAATGGAGAAAAAGAAGATATTGCAAGTATTATTAAAACGTTAGTTAAAAAGAATATTGATGTATATGAAGTAAAAATGGAAGAATTAACTCTTGAAGAAGCGTTTTTAAAAAAGACTGGAGGCAAGAAAAATGATAAAGTTAATAAAAAATGAAATATATAAAATTCTACATAAAAAGAGTACCTACATAACTATGATAATAACAGCCCTTTTTATGGTCCTAGTATCATATGTTTATTCAAAAGATAATAATTTTTATAATAACCCTTATTATCCATCCGAAGGTGATGTAATAGATAAAAAAATTGCCCAAGATATGAATTCCTATTATGAAAAATATGATAGAAGTACATGGCAATACTATAAACTGGATGAATATTACTCTATTGCATATAATTATTATAATGCAGTAGAAAATGGTGAAGATAGTAGTATACTAAAAAAAGAATACGATGATTATAAAAATGCGTTAGAGCAAGACAATTGGAAGTTTTTTGTAACAAGAGATTTAAATGAAGCAACTGAGGAGTTAAAAAATTTTGAAGCAAATAAGAATATAGTAAAAGATAGAGAAAAAGATGAAATAGAAAATCAAATATTTGCTACAAAAGTGAAAATTGAACTATTAGAATATCGATTAAAAGAAAATATTGCTTATGGAGAAGATTATTTAAATGAAGCAATAAATGTTGTTGAAAACACAGCATATTCAGTATCAGCCTATGAAAAGGCAAAAATTGATAAGAAAAGCGAATATGAAGAAGCAGTAAAGAATTATTATGAAAACAGGTATATTTTAGAGACTAAGGAAGATACTAATAATGCTAATGATTTAAGATGTATTATAATGAATTTCTTTCAAGAATATATGTTTATGATCATAGTATTTGGTGTAATGGTTGCTGGAGCTATTGTTAGTGATGAATACAACAAAGGAACAATAAAATCATTGCTCATAACCCCATACAAAAGAAGTACAATACTTTTATCTAAATTTATCACATCAATATTGCTTACGATAATATTTATTGTATTTGCTTATTTAATGCAAATTGTAATTGGTGGTCTATTCTTAGGATTTGATTCTTTAAAAAATCATGTCGTAGTTTATAACTTAGCAACCAAATCTTTAGAAATAATGAGCTTATTAAAATATATTGTAATAATAACTATATGTTATTTACCTCAAATATTACTATTAGTAACTTTAGCTTTTGCAGTTTCGACAATTATAGGAAATACTGCTTTTGCCATAGCAATAACATTTGCAGGATCAATCGGAGCTAGTTTAATAAATATGTTTGCAATAGTTTATAAAGTAAAAATACTTAAATATTTTGTGACGACAAACTGGGATTTTACTCTATATTTATTTGGTAAAACTAGTCAATATGGTACAAGTTTAACACATGCAATTATTGTTTGTATTATATATTTCTTAATAATGTTAGTTACATCATTTATAGTATTTAAAAGAAAAAATATTAAAAACATATAAAGGATGAAAATAATGAAGATTAAAAAAAAGGTAAAATTAAAAAAAAGAATTTTTTTATTAATAGCTTTAGGTATAATGGTACCTTTGGCTTTTTCTTCATTTAAAAATATCTCATTTGCTATGCCTGTTTTAGGTGTAGATAAAAATAGTAAAAGTACTTTAATAAATGAATATATAAATAATCTAAGTAATTTAGTAGAAAAAAAAGAGATAGACTCAAGATTTGTTAATGTAATAAGTCTTGAAGATGATAGATATATATCTAAATTATTTAACTTTAAAACTGGTGAAGAAGTAAATATAGAATCAATTATAAAACCTGAGATGGTCGAAGAATTTTGGTCTAAAGTAAATAAATTGTTGTATTTAAAATATCCAACCTTTATCGCAGATGTCTTAAGTAAAAATGATAAAACAAATACTTATTTTGTAAAAGATAATGAACTTGTAATATATTATTATGATTATGAAATTGATCCTTTACCTAATGAAGAATTATCATTACACATTAACTATAATGAAATAAAAGATTGTATGGATATAACAATAAAATTAGATAAAACCTATGAAAATGAAGATGGTAGTAAAATAGATTTAAATAAAAAAATAGTAGCTTTAACATTTGATGATGGACCAGGGGCTTATACGAGTAGACTCATAGATATATTAAATAATAATAAAGCTCATGCAACATTTTTTATGTTAGGAAAAAATTTATCTATATATAAAGATGCAGTTAAGAAAGCTTATGATAATAAAATGGAAATTGGGTATCATTCATACAATCATAAAAACTTTAAAAGACAAAAATTAGAAACGATAGTGGAAGAATTTAATGAAAGCAATGAAACGCTAAAAAGCATAACTGGAGATACATTTCATCTAATAAGACCTCCGTATGGGAGTATAAATGAAAAAATAAAAGACACTTTAAATGCATCATTCATTCTTTGGAATGTTGATACAGAAGACTGGAGACATAAAAATACCGATTACTTAAAAGAATATGTTTTACAAAAAGCTCAAGATGGTAATATCATATTATTTCATGATATACATAAATCAAGTGTTGATGCTATAGAAAAACTACTTCCATATCTTTATGTCGAAGGATATCAAGTTGTTACAGTATCAAAACTTGCTAAAATTACAAAAACAAATTTAGAATTACACAAATCATATCGGTATTTCACTAGATAAAAAAGTATAACATAACATTAAATAATTAAATTAATCCAACATCTAGGGCATCGTCTTTTCTAGTAATTTCATTAATCAAATAAATTGCACCCCCGATTAAAAATAAAATAGCAGCAATAAGTTGTATAAATGTCGATCTGTAATTCGGATCATCAAAGTTTTTTTCCATGCTTCCCAAGTCTTCAGTTAATAAAAGCAAGAAGTACAAATAGATAAAGAATGCTATAAAGAAAATTGTTATATTAATACTTTTTTCTCTTTTATAAGCATCTTTATCTTTTTTTAATAAATAATCCCGATCTAATTTATTTGAATATAAAGCAAAAACCACAATAAAAAAATATACAATCCAAATTATATCTTCATTTTTTAATCGCTTTAGTTTTTTTTCGACATCATTCATGTTAAATAATATGCTAAAATTATTTACAATAACAATATTTTTAGGTATAATTTTATATGGAAGTTAGAATTAAAAAACGGAGGAAATAATGAAAACAAGAATAATAAGTGCTATCGTTGCATTAATAATAGTAGTCCCTTTGATAGCTCTAGGGGGAATATATTATACTTTAGGTATTTGCTTAATAGCAGCTTTAGGTTATAAAGAAATAATAGATTTACCAAAATCACATGGAAAAATACCTAACACAATGATTTTTATAGGATTAATATCCATGCTAACATTAATTTTATGTAATGAAGGAACATCAATTTATAAAGGATTTACATATCAAATAGTAGCTATGACTAGTTTATTTTTGATAGTACCAACAGTATTTTATAAAGAAGAAGATTATAGTAGTAAAGATGCTTTCTTCTTACTCGGAGCTGTTTTATTTTTAGGCTTAGTATTTAATGCTTTTTTAACTATTAGATTAAGAAATATAAATACACTCTTATTCTTACTTATAATACCAATGGTTAATGATATTTTTGCTTATCTAATAGGGTCAAAGTTTGGTAAAAACAAGATGTGTGTTAACATTAGCCCCAATAAAACTTGGGAAGGTTCAATTGGTGGTTTAGTTTTAGGATCTGCATCAGGAATCATTTTTTATAGACTTTTAATTGGAAATATTACTTTAAAAATTGTCATTATAACGCTTATTCTTTCTATCATTGGTCAAATCGGAGATTTAATAATGAGTAGAATTAAAAGAGAAAATGGTATTAAAGATTTTTCAAATATTATGCCTGGACATGGTGGTATTTTAGATAGACTTGATAGTAGTATATTTGTTTTTATTACATACATATTTTTACTTATGTTTTAAGGAGGCTTAAATTATGTGGATTATATCAATACTTATATTAATATTTATTTTAGGAATTATTATTTTAGTTCATGAATTCGGGCATTTCATTTGGGCTAAAAAGTTTAAAGTTCATATTTATGAATTTTCAATTGGAATGGGACCAATTATTCATACTCACAAAGGAAAAGACAAAATTGATTACAACATTAGAGCTTTTCCAATCGGTGGTTTTGTTTCTATGGCTGGTGAGGTTTATGAAGATGCCGATGAAAAAATAAAAAAAGAAGATTATATGTGCAATAAGCCTTGGTGGCAAAGACTAATAATTTTAGTTGCGGGCGTTGTAAATAACTTTATATTAGCAATAGTGCTTTTATTTATAAGTAGCTTAATATGGGGGGGGACCACCTTAAAACCAGTAGTAAAAAATGCGGTAGAAAATTATCCAATGGCTGAGGCTGGTATTAAATCAGGAGATACAATTATCTCTATCAACGATCATAAAGTATCAACTTGGGATGTTGCTCAAATAATACTAGTTATGAAAAATAAAAATGATTATTATACATTTGAAGTAAAACATGAAGATGGAAGCAAAGATACTTACAAAGTAGTACCAAAGCTTGAAAAAGATGCTGATGGTAATGAAAAACATATCTTTGGTGTTGAGGTAGAAAGTTACAAAGCAACTGGATTCTTCGCATCAATTGAATATGCTTTTCAAAAGTTTGGTAGTATAGTTGAATCAATGTGGTTAACTGTTAGTGGTCTTTTAACAGGCAAAATTTCGACGAGTGCTTTATCTGGTCCAGTTGGAATGTATAAAGTCGTAGATGATGGGGTAGCATTAGGTTTAAATTATATGATCTATTTAACTGCTTTTTTATCAATTAATGTGGGATTCATAAATATCTTACCATTCCCAGCATTTGATGGAGGTAGAGTTTTCTTCCTTATTGTTGAAGCTATAAGAAGAAAACCAGTTAATGCTAAATTTGAAAATACATGTCATACAATTGGTTTCTTGTTATTACTACTTTTAATGTTTTATATAACAATTCAAGATATAATTCGTTTATTTTAACTTGCATAGTTTAATAATTTATGATAATATATTGTTGACCCAAAAAAGGTATATAATCCGCTATAAATATTTTATATGATTATAGGTAATAAAATAAGGAGGTATATGATGGCAAATTTAGTTGACAAAATTGCTGAAAAACATATTCGTAAAGATGTTCCAGAATTTAGAGTTGGGGACACAGTTAGAGTTGATGTTTGGGTAAAAGAAGGAAAAAAGGAAAGAATCCAATCTTTTGAAGGATTAGTAATCGCTAAAAGAGGTGGAGGAGTTTCTGAAACATTTACAGTTCGTAAAAAAAGTGGAACAGTTGGTGTAGAAAGAATATTCCCAATAAATACCCCAACAATTGACAAAATTGTTGTAATCAAAAAAGGTAAAGTTCGTCGTGCAAAACTTAACTTTATCAAAGGAATGCGTAAAGAATATAAAGTTAAGGAAAGAAGTTAATTCTTTCCTTTCTTTCGTTTAAAGGAGAATATTTAATGAAGGTAATAAAAGAGGTAATACCATATATAGTAATTGTGGTGGTCGTGGTATTAATTAGGACATTTATAATAACTCCGGTTAGAGTAGATGGTGATAGTATGAAAAATACATTAAAAAATGGAGATATATTATTACTATATAAATTAAGCAGTATAAATAGATTCGATATAATTGTTCTTGATGAAGAAAAAGATAATGAAAAAATAATTAAAAGAGTAATTGGAATGCCTGGGGAAACTGTAGCTATTAAAAAAGATAAAATATATATAAATGATAAAGTAATAGATGATGAGTATGCTTATGGAGAAACAAGTGATTATAATAAAGTTACTTTAAGAGATAATGAATATTTTATACTCGGAGATAATAGATTAATAAGTAAAGATTCTAGATATTTCGGACCAATTAAAGAAAATGAAATAAAAGGCAAAATAGTATTTAGATTATTTCCATTTACTAAAATTGGCACGGTGCAATAATGGATTTAGTTACTTTAATGTATAAATATATAAATATATAAATAGATTTATAAATAGTGATGAACTTTTAAAATCTCTAGAAGAATTAGATTTAAATAAATTTACTGATGAAGAAAAAATAACCATTAATAAACTTATAAATGATATAAAAATAATAAAAGATAAGACTGCAAATGAAATAGATGAAATTGAAAAAAATAGATTAGAAACTATTGAAAAATATGTTAATGGCATAGATAGAATTTTACAAAATAATAATTTAGAAAATAAACTAAAAGAAAAATTTCTAAAAATAAAACAAGATTTAATGGAGGATAAAAAGAAAGTTAAAGATGGCGGTAAATTATATAAAAGCATCTATATTTTACTTACAGATAATGACTTAATTAATCATTATTGGGATTTAATGAATGATTATGAACTTTTAGAATTTATTGCTCAGTATATTAGTGTTCCTATGCCACCTCAAATTGATCAAGAGAAATTTAATGACCTTGTAGAAGTTGGAATTGAAAATGATGAAAGAGAATGGTTATGGCGCCTTGCTTTTAATTACAATAGAAAAAATAAAGATTTTTCTATTATTGAAGATTATTTTATTGAAAAAAAAGATAGTTATTATTTAACTGAATTAATAAGTGCAATTCCAGAAGATTTAGATATGAAAAAGTTAAAGGAAAAAGTACTAGCAACGAAGGATAAAAAATTTATTACTAGCGTAAAAAAAACTTTGAAAGATTATGAAATTGAATTTTAATTGAAAAAATATTTAAAATATGATAATATACATAAGACTTACATGGGGGATATTATGGAGTATAAGAAAGAAAATATTAAAATGCAAAATATAGAAAATGAAGTAAACAATATTTTTTCTATATTAACAAAGGAAAACGACCTAACTTTAGAAGAGTTAGATAAATTGTTTTCTAAAAACGTTGAGTTAAAAAATAAATATCTAATTCAAATGAAATCTAGAGCAGAAGATTTATATTTTAATTTTTCTGAATCAGAAAATAAAGTTAGAAATAATAGTATTTTGGCTTTTCTTTTGGTGCTGGCTAATTTAGGAATAGTTATTTTTAATCCAGGATCCTTCTTATTATCTGCTATAACGTTATATTTACTTTTAAAAAAAATATCACGCAGTAATAAAAAAATAAATTCTAAAAAAGATGAAATAAATGAAACTTGTGAAATATTAGAAAAGAAATTAGATAGTTTCCTAATAACAATCGAAAATAATGAAACTTTTATTTTTAAACTACAAAAACAGTTAAATACTAAAAAAATGAAAGAACTAGCAGCAGATAAAACTTGGCAAGAAAAGATTAATAAAGCTAATGCTTTAATCGAAAAATTTATGGAAGATGGGATTTATCCTGCAGAAGTAGATTCGGAAATAGAACAATTAGCTATAAAAATGTTACAATTAGATTTAAGTGTAAATTATAAAAATTTGGAAGTATTACTTTTTTATGCCAAATTAAAAAGAATGGGACAATTAGATCTAGATGCTCCAGCACTAGTCTTAACTTTAACAAAAGAAAAATAAATTGTTTATTTTTCTAGTAATAATCTATTATAATAAAAATAATAGAAAATAAAGTAGCAATGAAAAAAGGTTTAATTATTATATGTGCTATTATAATACTTTCTGGATGTGATTCTAAAAAAGAAAGTATAACTAAGCCAGAAGAAATAAGTTATACAAATAAATTTGAGTGTTATAGAAATGAAAAGATAAGTAAGATATATGATTTTAACAAAGAAGGAAACAAATTGTTAGTTTTTTATGAAATCCATACTTATGAATAAGTAATTGATGGCTACAATATAGATAAAGAAAAATCTTTTTATAGTTGTGAAGAATATGGAAATTAAGGTTTTAAAAGTTGTGAAATGACAACTACCAAAAATTCTATTATAATGACTAAAGTCGCAGAATAAATAGTGATTATAATAAAGATATGGTTAGTAAGATGACTTTAGAAAGTATTAAATCTGATTATGCCCAAGGAGATATGTATACTTGTAATTAAGGGTAACACTCTTTTTTCTTTTTTTCTAACATGATATAATAAGACTATATAAAAGAGGTAAAAATATGTATATCGTAGAAAATGAATGTTTATCAAAAGTAAGTGCTGAAACCAAAAATAAACATCTAAACATCAACTGGAATATAATCAAAGATAATTTGAAATGCTATCTAAATTAAAAGAAAATTTAAAAAGTGTTGGTTTAGACAAGTTAACTATTAAAACTTAATAATAAAATCTCCGATTATAATTTTGTTTGGTGATAAATTAGATGATGTATTCTTTCTTTACAAAGCAGATAAGTTTTATGGTTATACCATTTTAATTAATAATGAATATATGACATATATGTTTAATGCAAATGTTCAAAGTAATGTAATTACTAATAATACCATGATTGATATGATGTTAAGTAGTATTGCAGATACAAAAAAACAGGAACAATTAAAAAAATTTTTATTCAATTAGAAAGAAATTATAGTTTAAAAAATTTTTATTTTAAAACATTAAAGATATTAAAAAAGATAGATAAAACACATTATAAAAGGGCTAGAAATAGTTCTTTTTTTAACCTTCTATTTTTTTATTATTATATGTCTTGATTTGTAGTCGAACGTATGTTATGATAGATGCGTTAAAAATTATAGCATAGCAAGAAATATAATTAAATAAAAATTTTTACTAATTATAAGGAGGGTAAAAATAGACAATGAATTAGATTATAAATATGCTTATGAAAAACTAAAAGATAATAAATAAAAATAATAATGTAAAGTTAAAATAAAATTAAACAGAAAAACTATGAGACATTATAAATAAATGGTATAATAAATTCTTGTAAAAAAAGAAAAATTAAATTATAAAAAAATACAAATAAAAGAAATGGAGGTAATAATTGTTATACTAGAAACTAACTATACAAATAATATTTTTAAAAATATAAAACATGTTGATGAATGTGGTAATGAGTATTGGCTTGCTAAAGAACTATCAAAAGTTCTAGAATACAAAGACTGGAGAAATTTTCAAAAAGTAATAGATAAAGCTATAACATCTGCTCAAAATAGTGTTTAATTCGAAGAAATTGGGTTGCTGAGATCGCCAAGCCAATAAAAACCGGTAAAAGTAAAGAGAAATTTATTAAAGTTTATAAATTATCAAGATACATTGTTATTTAATAGTTCAAAATGCTGATCCCAGTAAAGAATTTGTTGCCATGGGACAAACATATTTTGCTATACAAGCAAGAAAACAAAAACAAATTGAAAAGATAAAATAAATTTGTATTAAAATGTGTTATAATTAAAAAAGGAAGCAATTAAAATGAACATGTATCAAAAAAGAAAAGAAAGAAAAGAAAAAAGAGAAAATAATAGTGAAGCAAAAGTTGTATTATCTACTGGGATTAACAAGTGGGGAGTCATGAAAAAACACACTTGAATACTTGAAAATAAAAGGAATTTTTACTAAATGTTTTTTACATTTTGGGACATTTTTTAATAAATTTTAATTTAAATTGATAAGTGTATGACTTATGAAAAGCTAAAGGAAAGGAGATTATTAATGGAAGATAATAAATTAATTATATATAAAAATAGTGAAGGGATTATAGTAGATGCTATTTATAAAGATGAAACTTTATGGCTATCACAAAAAGGTATGCCAAAAGTTTTCGAGTGTTCTACAGATAATATAAGTTTACACTTGAAACATATATTTGAAGAAAATGAGTTAGATAAAAAATCAGTTACCGAGAAATGCTCGTTAACTGCTGATGATGGAAAAAACTATAACACAACTATTTATAATTTAGATGCCATAATTGCAGTAGGATACAGAATTAATTCTAAAAAAGCAACAGAATTTAGAATATGGGCAACAAAAATACTAAAAGAATATATGACCAAAGGATTTGCTTTAAATGATGAACGTTTCATAAATGAAAATAAATATGACACGAGGAGAATAACATATGGACAATAAAAACTTACAAATAACTAATCATGACTTTTTAATATATAGAGATTCAAACAATGATGTTAAGGTTAGTGTAATGTTAATAAATAACGATATATGGCTTACTCAAAATTTAATTGCAGAATTGTTTGGCGTAGGAAGAAGCACAATAACAGAACATATTAATAATATATTAAATAGTGGTGAACTTGATGAAAATAACACCGTCGGAAAAACCGACATTGATAATTCTAAAAAACCTGTAAAGATATATAATCTTGATATGATTATTGCAGTTGGATATAGAGTAAATTCCAAAAAAGCAACCAACTTTAGAATTTGGTCTACTAAAATATTAAAAGAATATATGATAAAAGGTGTAGTTATGGA
>ULTE01021880.1_pt1 | contig 18538 bp, 13 predicted proteins | sample 1957401 | NCBI WGS metagenome assembly ULTE01 (sample SAMEA4835728, study PRJEB28245) | human gut metagenome | biome: gut microbiome; material: fecal sample | place: Denmark | collected 2008 | reverse complement strand
GAGCCCGCCATTGCACAGTGGGCACAATTGCAGCCACAGGAGGATTTGCCTTTTTTCTTATTCCTCACCAGACCAATGATTATGGCGGCGACGATAACTGCAAGCACAAGGCATATAATGATGGTTGCTAAATTTTCTGCTATCCACGCAAACATTCTGACCGACTCCTTTCAGAAATTAATCTTTTTTGTGATTACTTGGTTTTAACATTTGCGGTGAGCTTCGTTGCCTCCTTGTAGGGGCGAACGAGCATGTAGATGATGAATGCGAGGGCTGCGAGCGCAAAGATGAGGCCGACTACGCTGACATTGCCCGTGAAGAGCTTGCCGAACTGGTTGATCATCAGAGCGATTACATAAGCGAAGCCGCACTGATAGGCGATTGCGAACCAAGTCCATTTTGCGCTGTTCATCTCACGCTTGATCGCGCCGATAGCCGCGAAGCAGGGAGCGCAAAGAAGGTTGAAGACGAGGAAGGAGTAGCCGGTGATACCGGTGAACGCATGAGCGATATTCTGGTAAACCGTTGCGTCGCCGCCGCCGTAGAGGATGCCGAGAGTACCGACGATATTCTCCTTGGCGACAAGGCCGGTGATGGATGCGACGGTTGCCTGCCAGTTGCCCCAGCCGAGCGGGATGAAGATCCATGCGATGGCGTTGCCGACCTTTGCGAGGATCGAAGAGCTGAGCTCATCCTCGGAGAGCATACGGAAGCCGTCATCCGTGAAGCCGAAGTAGGTGGTGAACCAAACAACGATGGTGGAGAGAAGGATTATCGTGCCCGCCTTCTTGATGAACGACCAGCCGCGCTCCCACATGGAGCGAAGAACATTGCTCGGGGTGGGCATATGATATGCGGGCAGCTCCATAACGAAGGGAGCGGGCTCGCCTGCAAACATCTTGGTCTTCTTGAGCATAATGCCGGAGCAGATGATCGCCGCCATACCGATGAAGTAAGCGGAGGTGGAGACGAGAGCCGAGCCGCCGAAGATAGCGCCGGCTATCATTGCGATGAAGGGCACCTTGGCGCCGCAGGGGATAAACGTCGTGGTCATAATGGTCATCCTGCGGTCACGCTCATTCTCGATGGTACGGGAGGCCATGATGCCGGGTATGCCGCAGCCGGTACCGATAAGCATCGGGATGAAGGATTTACCGGAGAGACCGAAGCGACGGAAGATCCTGTCGAGCACGAATGCTATACGGGCCATGTATCCGCAAGCCTCAAGGAATGCAAGAAGCAGGAAGAGGACGAGCATCTGAGGAACGAAGCCGAGGACTGCACCGACGCCGGCAACGATACCGTCGTTGATAAGTCCGCTGAGCCATTCCGCTGCGCCCGCTTTCTCAAGCAGATTGCCTACAAGGACGGGAACACCGGGAACCCATACGCCGTAATCTGCGGGATCGGGCTCGTCAAAGCCTTTTTCTTCAAAGAGCTTAACTGCGTCGAGATAAGTCATTGCAACAGTGCTGTCAGCGTTCTTCTTGCGGAGAGCCTCTGCGGGAATTGATGAATAGTAAGCGGTCTTTTTTTTCATTGCGAGGGTCTCTTCATCCTCCACCTCGATGGTGGCGGTCTCCTCGCTTGAGGTGAAGCTCTTTATCTCGGAGAGAGCTGCGTCAGCGTCGAAATCCTCTGCGCCGAGGTCGATGCCGGTAAATGCGCCGACAGCCTCGGAGGCTGCGGTGTAGTCGTCTGCGTCTGCGGTGTAGGCCTTAGTGCCTATGCCGAACAGGTGCCAGCCGTCGCCGAACACTCCGTCGTTCATCCAATCGGTAGCCGACGAGCCGACGGTAACCATTGAAATGTAATAGACGAGGAACATGATAACTGCGAATATCGGCAGACCGAGCCAACGGTTAGTGACTATACGGTCGATCTTATCTGAGGTTGAAAGCCCGCCGACCCTTTTCTTCTTGTAGCAAGCCTTGATAACGGAAGCTATGTAGATATATCTTTCGTTTGTTATGATGGATTCTGCGTCGTCGTCCATCTCGGTCTCGGCAGCCTTGATATCCTTCTCGATATGCTCAAGGGTGAGCTTGTCGATATTTAGGCTTGCGAGCACCTTGTCATCACGCTCAAAGATCTTGATGGCGTACCATCTCTGCTGCTCTTCGGGCAGGTTATGTACGGCAGCCTCTTCGATATGAGCGATCGCGTGCTCAACGCAGCCGGAGAAGCTGTGCTGCGGGATCGTCTTACCGCTCTTTGCGGCCTCTATAGCAGCCTCGGCGGCTTCCTTGATGCCGGTCTCTTTAAGAGCAGATATCTCGACTATCTTGCAGCCGAGCTGGCGTGAAAGCTCCGCGGTGTCGATCTTGTCGCCGTTCTTTCTGACGACATCCATCATGTTGATGGCAACGACGACGGGAATGCCGAGCTCGGTGAGCTGAGTGGTGAGGTAAAGGTTACGCTCAAGGTTCGTGCCATCGATTATATTAAGTATCGCGTCTGGGCGCTCATTGATGAGGTAATTTCTTGCGACTACTTCTTCAAGGGTGTAGGGCGAAAGTGAATAAATGCCGGGAAGGTCGGTGATGATAACGCCGTCGTGCTTCTTGAGCTTGCCTTCCTTCTTCTCGACCGTAACGCCCGGCCAGTTACCGACGAACTGATTCGAGCCGGTCAGCGCATTGAACAGTGTTGTTTTACCGCTGTTCGGGTTGCCTGCAAGGGCAATTCTGAGATCCATGTCTGTTTCCTCTCTTTCTTATACGATAAGTATAATTAACCATTAACCGATCATTCAACCTCGATCATGTCGGCGTCAGCTTTTCTGAGCGAAAGCTCATAGCCTCTGACCGTGACCTCGATGGGATCGCCGAGGGGCGCTACCTTGCGAACATAAACCTCAACGCCCTTTGTCAAGCCCATATCCATGATGCGGCGCTTGACCGCGCCCTCACCGTGGAGCTTGACGACCTTGACCGTCTCGCCTATGTTGACCTGTCTGAGAGTTTTCATTGCCTGTATCCTCCTTTTGATTTACACGGTGAATTCACACCATGATCTTTCTTGCCATTTCTTCACTGACAGCAACCCGCGATTCCTTGACGTTGACTATCACGTTGCCGCCGAGTGAATTGATTATCGTGACCGTGCCGCCGACGACGAAGCCCAGATTCTCGAGATGCTGCCTAACCTCGGGGCTGCCCCCGATCTTCTTTATGATATTCTCTTTACCGATATCCGCCAAAACCAAAGGCATCATAACTTATATCCTCTCTTTTCCGTGATATATCGCTTGCGGCGACCGTTTCTTGATTAGCCCCCGCTAACCCGAAGCCCTTAAATAATCGGCTTGCCTCAGCGATATTTCGCCGAACGCTTGCCGAGTTTTTTCGGCACTCGGGAGTATTGAAGCACTTTCGGATTAGCATCCGCTAACCCCGGCTTCAAAATTTTCGGCTTACGCCGACGGCACATCGCCGCCGAACGCTTGCCGTACCCGAGCCCCGACGTTTGTCAGGGCTTTCCGAGAACGATTAGCACTCGCTAACCCGATCCCTTAATAAAATGATTAGCCGCAGCTAATCATAGCCTTAAAATATTGATTAGCACCCGCTAACCAAGAAGTATAATACAACTCTTTTCGCCCTGTGTCAATAGTTTTTGCCGAAAAAAAGCAGCCTTTTTCCAATTTCGTCAGCCTGCTCAAAATGTTAGCCGTTGCTAACCGGCCCTTTGAGCATTTTGACTATGCAGCGCTATCCCCCCTCGCATGAGCATTAAAAGGTAAGATGAATAACTGCAAATCATCTTATACATTGATTCCGCAATGCGTGTCACCGTCAATCCTCCGTCGCGACTGCGTCGTGCCACCTCCTTCTCCAAGGAGGCCGCTATAGCAGACAGCTCGGTGCTGTTTTTATCGAGCGACCATGCGAGTATGCTTCGCTACGGTTGTTAATAATTATGGGCTCCTTTTGAAAGGAGCTGTCGCAGAGCGACTGAGGATTGTCGGGTAGTTGATAAAGTCAAAAAAATTGTTGATTTTATAATCACAAATCTGTAATTCAATCGTAGGGGACGCCGTCTCCTACACGGCAATGAAGCGTTTGCCGTCGGAAAACGTGAAGCAGAGACCTGACGGTTTCTGTGAAGCACTCTCTGCGCTCGCATGAAGCGAAGCGCCCGCATCAGTCCACCGGACTGTTGCTCTGTGCCGCTCGTCCTTCGAATCCCTTCGTTTTAAAAAGAAATCCCCCGCCTCGGTGAGGCGAGAAATTTCTTGGCCCGCTCGAAGGGATTGCGATTCGCGCGCCTGCGGGCGCTTGGTCGCTCGCGGTCGCAACAGTCCACCGGACTGTTGCTCTGTGCCGCTCGTCCTTCGAATCCCTTCTTAAAAAAGAAATTCCCCGTCTCGATGAGACGAGAAATTTCTTGGCCCGCTCGAAGGGATTCGAACCCCCGATCTTCAGAATCGGAATCTGCTGCGTTATCCAGCTGCGCCACGAGCGGAATTATCAGGCACTTTACTATACATCAAAATGCTCCGAATGTCAAGTGCGGCGCCCGTTTTTCAGTCGTGTTAAATCGACTGTATTATCTCGCCCTCGCAGTGTTCGCCGTCGGGCGACACGCCTGTTATCTTCACTTGCACGAGCTCGGCGCATTTCTCACACTCGGCGGGGATCCTGACGGGCACATAATTTGCCGTGTAGCCCTGCACGAAGCCACTGCGGTATTCCTCGGGCAGTATCTCGACCGCCGTGCCGACAAGCGACTCAAAAAAGCGGCGACGTATCTCGTTAGTCTCCCTTATCATCTCCGCCGCGCGCTGCTCCTTTTCCTTTTGCTCGACTTGGTCGGGCATTTTATCCGCAGGGGTGCCGGGGCGGCGCGAATACGGGAACACATGCACCTTTTCAAAGCCGACCTTCTTGACGAATTCGAGCGACTGCTCAAAATCTTCACGGGTCTCGCCGGGGAAGCCGACCATCACGTCGGTGGTTATCGTCGCGTCCTTGAAGGCCGCTCTCAGCTTGCTGCAAAGGTCATAGTATTCGGCGCTGTCGTAGTGCCTGTTCATGCGCTTCAGCGTCTTGTCGCAGCCGCTTTGAAGCGAAATATGAAACTGCGGGCAGAATTCTTTGACCTCGGCAAGCCCCGCAATGACTTCATCCGTGATATGGTCAGGCTCAAGCGAACCGAGCCGCACTCTGCGAATGCCCTCGGGTGCGGCGGCCGCACGCACCGCGTCGATGATATTGCCGCCGCTCTCGGTGCCGTAGGCGGAGAGATTGATGCCGACAAGCACTATCTCGCAAAAGCCGCTCTCAGCAAGCGAAGCGACCTCGCTCCTCAGCTCATCGAGCGGCTTTGAGCGCACCCTGCCCCTCGCATATGGGATTATGCAGTATGAGCAAAAGCGGTTGCAGCCGTCCTCGATCTTGACTATCGCCCTCGTGCGTTCGCGGAACTCGGTGACGGTGTCGCCGCCGAAGCTCTCTTTAGTCTCGTGCGGCGCTATAGCGACTATTCGCCCGCTGCCGTTGATATACTGCATTATATATTCATACAGCAGCTTATTGCTCCTGTTGCCGATGACGATATCCGCCTCGCCGAGCTTCTCGCCCGCCTCGGGTGAAGCCTGGGGCATACAGCCCGTGAGGATAACGACGCTGTCGGGGTGCAGCTTCTTGAATCGGCGCACCGACTGCCTTGTTTTCCTGTCGCTCTCGGCGGTAACGGTGCAGGAATTGATGATATATACATCTGCCTGCGCCGCGCTGTCAACGATAGTGACTCCGTGCCGCTCAAGGCTCTGAGCCATCGCCTGCGATTCATATTGATTGACCTTGCAGCCCAAGGTATAAAATGCCGCTTTCATATAAGTCTCCGTTCCGCAATTGAAATACGATATGCACATTATATCAGAAAAATGTGTGATAATCAATGCCGACGGGCACATATATTTTCGTGAAAGGGGCTGTGAATTATGAAAAAAACGATAAAAACGGCGCTTTCGCTGCTCTCGGCGCTCGCCTTGGCATTCACCTGCTGCGGATTCGGATACGCCGCAGAGCCGCCGATAGAGATAAAGGCGAAATCCGCCGTGCTGATGGATGTCTCTACGGGCAGAGTGCTTATTGGTTACAATGAAAACGAGCGGCTTTACCCCGCCTCCGTCACCAAGATAATGCCGCTGCTGCTGATAGTCGAGGCTATCGACGACGGCAGGATCGCCCTGACCGACACCGTCACGGCGAGCGCAACCGCCGCCTCGAAGGGCGGCTCGCAGATATGGCTCAAGGAGGGCGAGCAGATGACCGTTGACGAGCTGCTGAAGGCTACGGCGGTCTATAGCGCCAACGATGCCTGCACTGCGCTCGGCGAATACCTCGCGGGCAGCGACGAAGCCTTTGTCAAGATGATGAATGACCGAGCGGAGCAGCTCGGGATGACGAACACCCATTTTGAGAACTGCACGGGGCTTGACGACACGACCACGGAGCATCTGACCACGGCGGCGGATGTGGCGATAATGTCGCGCGAGCTGCTGCGCCACGAGCTGATAACGAATTACACGACGATATGGATGGACTCGCTCAGGGACGGCAAGACCGAGCTTGTCAACACCAACAAGCTGGTGCGATTTTATCAGGGCACGACGGGGCTGAAAACGGGCACGACCGCCAAGGCGGGCTGCTGCGTGTCGGCGAGCGCAATGCGTGAGGGCACTCACCTTGTCGCCGTCGTAATGGGCAGCGGCAACAGCTCCGACCGATTTGAGACGGCAAAGGCGATGCTGAATTGGGGCTTTGCGAATTATTCGACCGTCACGCCGGAAATAGACCCCTCACTGATACCCGACGTCGGCGTGATAAACGGCGTGACCGAGCGGATAACACCGAGAATTCCCGACGCCGATCCTATTCTGATCGAGAAGGGGCGTGAGAGCGAAATAGCGCAGAAGGTCGACCTCGCCCTCGACGTCGCCGCCCCGGTGGAGCAGGGGCAGGTGCTCGGCACCGTCACATTCAGCCTCGGCGGTGAGGAGCTGGGCAAATACTCGCTCACAGCCCCCGATTCCGTGCCCGCGCTGACCTTCGGCATCATATTCCGCCGCATTTTGGCTTCGCTTTGCGGTCGTGTTCAATAGTTTTAGGGCAGCAGAGTAATCTCGGCTTTGCAGCGTTAGGGGCGAACTTTGTTCGCCCTCGGGACGATGCCGAATACTATAATATCAAACTGTTGCTAACCTCTTAGGCACCCTCTTGAGGGAGCTGTCCGTAGGACTGAGGGAGTTTTTGTTAAAAAAACAAACATTCCGCCTGCGGCACACCTCATCCGTCTCGCAGGCTCGACACCTTCTCCTCGAGGAGAAGGTGAATTTTTACTGTCAGCACTGCGATTTTGAGCGGGCGAACGCAGTTCGCCCCTACGATGTTGATTTTGCATTTGCGATTATTTTGCGGATGCCGAGGATGTCATCCCCTACGATTGAATTGCGGATTTGAGGTTATATAATCGGCAACATTTTTGACTTTATCAACTACCGGACAATTCCTCCGTCGCAACTTCGTTGCGCCACCTCCCTTTACACAAGGGAGGCGAGGGCAACTGCAAATTCGGCGCAAAAAGGTTAAAGGCTGCCGCAAGCGACAGCCTTTGGTTATTTCTATTTAACTGATTTTATCGTTTCTGTTTGATCGCCCTTTTTGCAGACGAAATTACCGTCGGCGTTTTTATCTATCGAATCATATTTGCCACCAACAGCTTTACCGTCTGTATTTATTACATTGTAATATGTTTCAGTCGGGCTTATCGCAAAGCCAATGCCGTAAGAACTGCCGTAGGTGAAGTCTATATCCTGATACTTACCGCCGCCGCAAATAACATTGCCGCTTTTGTCATATATGGCCGCAAAATCATCGTACTCGGGGCCTATCAGGCATGTGTCCTTAAGTACAAAGCGTTCCTCGTTTATCGGGTAACCCTCTTTGCGGGAGCACGGTACAAGCTCCCGACCGCTTGACGAGTCATACAGACCGTAAAGTATGGATGAGTTGCCTGCCTCGGGCACTTTATACATACAGGCGATAACCGTGCTGCCTTTGCACTCGCCGAACGGGTCGAGCACCACCTTGTTTGCAGGGAATTCAGCTAAAATTTTACCGCTGTATGAAATATAGTAAGCGCGCTCGGCGGTGTAAGCCGACAAAACATGCCTGCGTGTTTCTATGGGCAGGTAAACTTTGTCAAAATCAATGTCGATCACTTTTTTGCCGCTTGCATCAACGATGTAGCTTTTGCCTTTCTCCGGCCTAATGATCACAAGCGGTACTTCTTTATCATCGCTCACGGTCACAATCTCTCCTATGAATTCGGGAATTATAACTTTATCATTGCGCCCGATCAGCGAACTATACACCTTGCCGTCCCTCATGGTGTCCGTAATAAACGTATCCCGGCTCAGAGGTGAGACAATATCATATTTAGGCTTTACGATCACTTTATCTTGAGAATCCATAATGCCGTACAGGTTATCTGGGTTATCCGGGTTTTCGTCGTTCTGCGGGTTGGCGTAGCAGGCGATATAGCCGTAGTCAAACGTCTTTTCTTTGTTCTTAAACAGTTGAGTCGCCTCGACCGTAGCGGCTGTGTCCGAGGGGGTTTCGCCGTCGATGCCGCAGCCGGCAAAGCAAAGAATACAAACTATCAGAGCCGTTATGACGGCAACGGGCAGAATTTTTCTCATTTTAACTCCTCCGTATTAAATTATCTTTCGCTCTTATTAAATGATATGCCGAAACGTGCATATAAGAGCCATCGGAATCACCTCTTTCTCCGTGAATTTGCAGCGACCGTCAAAAATAATTGAAAGAACTTGTTTTGCGTTTTTAATATATTTTGTGTCAATTTTTCTGCACCTTTAGCTTAACATTTTACACCTGCAAAAGTCAAGCGTATTTTGAAGAATCGGAAAAATATAAACGATTTGTTCATATATTGTTAATGTTACAGCCAATATAAAAGCTGCCGCACATCAATCTCTTGATCTGCGACAGCCTTTGGTTATTTCTATTTAACTGATTTTATCGTTTCTGTTTGATCGCCCTTTTTGCAGACGAAATTGCCGTCGGCGTCTTTCTCTATTGAATCATATTTGCCGCTCTCGGCTTTACCGTTGAGGTCGATCAGCCAGAATTCGGGCTCATAAGCGCCTATGGTGGCTGACTGACAGCCGATACCTATTTTGTCACCGTCATCAAAGAAAATGCGGGCAAATTCGCCGTCCTTGGTGAGCTGTTTGCCGTCACCGTCAAACATATTTGCAACATTTGATGTTTCAATCAGGCTTTCCAATTCGCCGTCAAAAGCAACGATCCTATCGGCACCTACGACCTTGATCTCCTCATATTTGCAAGGAATGATAACTTTGCCCGAAGAATTTTTCAGCCCGAATTTCAGCCAGTTGTTATTATTGCCGATAAGCAAGGTATAGCCGTGCTCCAATTCCCTCAGCTCGGCATAATCGCCGTTGTTAAGCACGCAGAGCTCCTTGCCGTTATAATCGTAAACGTAAAGCGTTTCCCCCGCCTCGGTATTTTTACTGCCGAAGAAGAAGCCGTCATACTGATGGATGGACGCACCGTCAAACTCAAGCGGAATGATCTGCTCGCCGTCGGTGTTTACGAATCGAATCTTTCCGTACAAGGGTTCAATAACCAGTATCGGCGGTGTGCCCTCAGGTGCAAGAACCCCGGTTTGACGAATTACACCGCGGAAGAACGGAACAAGGAAGTTTTTATTTTCGTCTACAAGAGCCGCATGTTTGGAATTATCGACAGTCTTTTCGACCACAAATCTGTCCTTGCAAATCGGAAAAGCTGACACATAACTTGGCTCTATGACTATATTTCCAGCACTATCAACGATGCCAACATTACCGGTAAGATTCTTTGACATATAGCAAAGCTTATAGCCAAAGCCCGGATCATTGTCTGTATCAACATACACATTATCAACCATAGATGCACTTTCCAAAGCTGTGGTCTCATCTTGTGACTGGTGGCTATCGTTTGAACATGCCGACACCGTTAAAGCCAAAATTAGAATTAAGAATATAGAAATTAATATCTTTTTCATAGTTATCATCTCCTATTATGCTATTCCACAAAAATGTACGGTGATTTGAATATATGTGCAAACTTTCTTCTGATATCACTGATTGGGACTTCACGTCTCCATTTTATAACACAATTCCCGCCTTCGCCATAATTGCATTCAACGACAACGACTTTATCCAAATCCGATGAAACATTAAGCACAATTATACTATGACCATTATATCTAATGTAATCACCTGGCTTGACAAAATACATAGAATTCACATCGGTAGATTTCGACCAATTTGTAACGTCTGTTCCAAATAGCCTTTTCCCAATATATTTTGCAAACCCATTGCATTGTATCGAGCTTTGATAGCTGTTACAGCCGCAAGAGCCATTTAAATTGCAGTTATCATGGCTGCTACAAGCAAAATTTGTTGTAGTGGTATATCCCCAGGAGGTTCCCGGAGTGTGATTCCAATATTTATAATTTGGAAAAATAGATTTTAATGTTGCGGTGGAAGATTTCGGTGCCGGTATTTTTTCAAAATACCACTTTTGGCTATTTGAGCCGTTAGCGGTCGCTTTTATAACATTTGCCGGTGATGCGCTTGAGGCGTTCTGCGTTTGAAGCACTTTATTGTCCCACCCGGATTTAACGGTAAAGGTACTGTCTGAGTTTGCGGTTATCATCCACCGCTGCGTTGTGAGCGTTGAGCTGTAATAAAACAAATCGACTTCATCGTTGACCTCGGAAACACTCAAGCACTTTCTGCCCTGGTTTTGATAGTAAGGGCTTCTGTTTTCTAACCTGTAAGTGTTGCCGGAAATCCGTACGGCTTTCCATGTTTGATTGAGAGCGCCATGATAGGCATATTGAATAATGTTGAAATTGAGAGAATTTTCTGCATCTAAATAGTGCCCGCTGTTTTTGTTCCTAATGTAATAGTAAGCGCCGTCCGTAATGGTTGTCGCCGGAGAGAGATTTGAAGCGGCAAAACAATATAGAGGCAGTAAAAGAGCGAAAGATAAGGCTAATAATAAGCTTAACATTCTTTTAGTTAGGTGCTTTTTTTCTCCTTCTTTCTATAATATGCTAGTTAATGTATATCAGGACCATCGGAATCACCCTCTCAAATATAAATTGCAGAAGTTTAACAAAAATAATCGCAGGCAATCATCGGAATTGCCAAATATATTTATTGTTGATATCTGCTGCACTTATATTTTAACTGATTTTTTGAGTAAAAAGCAAGTGGATTTTTAAAAATCAGCAAAATATACAGCCGCTTTTCAGCCTACTTGTAGAAATTTAACAAAAAAGCTGCCGCTCATCAATTGCTTGACTTGCGGCAGCCTTTGCTTTATACAAGGTCGATAGTGAATTCGTACGGTGTGTACCACTTCGAGGTGATGAAGTTCCTCGCTCTGAAGACCACCCTGTCGGAGTAGACCTCCATTTGGAAGCCGAGACCGTTGCCCGGCAGGCCGTAGCGGTTGACTATCAGATAGGTCGGCAAAGTGATGCAGTTCACGCCGTCCACCGTCTCAACGCAGCAGAAGCCGAGCACCCTCCGGGTGAGCTCGCCGTTTATTCCCTCGTGCATATGGCCGCTGATATAGAATACGTTATCGTATTTTTGCAGCGTAGTCTTGACCTTGCGGCCGCTCTCCTCATCCATGGTGCCGCCCTCCCAAACAATGGGCTGGCCGTTGATGCCCTCATACGGCTCGTGGCAGATGACGAATACGGGCAGACCGCCCTTGGTGCCGTCGGCAAGCTCCCTGTCGAGCCACGCTATCTGCTCGTCATAGATCTCATAGGTATCCCACCTGTCCTCGCTCTCGTCGCAGATAACGATGAATTTATAGCCGTTTATCACATAGCTGTAATAGGGCTTGTCAAGCTCGGTGCCGAGATACTCATTGTGCATCCTGATGAAGCGATCCCTCGCCTGCTGATTGGTCATGCCGAGATCCTCGGTGTGGCCGATATCGTGATTGCCCATGGTGATTATCGCATTCTTCGCCTTGCTGCTCTCGGTGAGGATCCTGAAAAAGTCTTCGACCGAGGCGTCGTCGCCGTAATTGGTAAGATCGCCCGTCACAATGACTGCGTCCGTCGGCACGGAGCAGCCGTTCATATCGAGGAACGCGCGCTCGAGCAGGTATTTGCCGCACGGCAGGCGGGTGTCGATATGAGTGTCGGAGATGATCGCGGCGTTGAGCCTTATATCGTCGCTCTCGGGCGAATAATCAAGGCACGGGAACACGGTCATAATGACCGAGATAAGGAATGCGGTGAGTCGGGAGAAAAACTGCATATGAAGCCCTCCTTTTAATTCTTAGCGAGACTATTCTACCATTTTTATCGACGGATTGCAATACAAAACCTTGACTTTATCGCCGAACCTGTTTAAAATGACAAAGGAGGCGATATTGTGATAATTTTCATCATAGCTCTGGCGATAATGTGCGTCGTCGGCATTAAATTCAGCTTTAAGGACGGCTTTGCCGACTACTGCTCGCCCGAAAAAACCGGAGCGATAAAGGGCATCTTTGTCTTTATAGTCGTGCTCTCTCACGCACGTTCGTATTTTCCCATCCTTGAGGCTCCCCAAGGCGCATTTTATCGGGAATTCCTCAACTTTTTCGGTCAGCTGATGGTAGTCGTATTCCTTATGTATTCAGGCTACGGGGTGTGGCTGGCAATAAAGAATAAAGACGGATATATCAAGACCATTCCGACCAAAAGAGCGTTTAAGGTCTGGCTGCATTTTGCGATAGCCGTCACTGTCTTTTATATAGTCGGTCTGTGTCTCGGCAAGGGCTACAGCCTCAAGACGTTGCTACTCTCGTACATCGGTCTCTCGGGGGTCGGCAACAGCGCATGGTTCATAATTGATATAATCATTCTATATTTGCTCACCTTCGCTGCCTTTGCTATATGCGGCAGGAAGCATATGCTGCTCGGTACGATAGTCACCACCGTGCTCAGCTTCGGCGCCCTGCTTGCTTTGCGGAAGTGGCAGTTCGGCAACAACTGGTGGTATGACACGGTCATGTGCTACCCGCTCGGCATGTGGTACGCTATGGCGAAGCCCTATATCGACAAGCATATTTTGCCGAGCTTTTGGAAGTGGCTGCTATGCACCCTCGCCCTCGGCGCGGCTTTCGGAGGGTTCCGCTATCTGATTTATTCTCAAGCGAACCGGCTCATCTTCTTCATCCCCGCCTCATTTGCATTTGGGCTGCTGATAATCTTTCTTTCGATGCGCATCAGCCTCAACAACGCCGTTCTGCGCTGGTTCGGCAAGCGGGTATTCGGCGTATACATCCTCCAGCGCATACCGATGATTGTGCTCTCACACTTCGGGGCTGAGAGCAAGCCCGTGCTCTTCACCGCCGCCTGCATTGCGATAACGATAGTGCTTGCGGAGATATTTGAGCGGCTCATGGGCAAGCTGGATATCGCGCTGCACCTGTCAAAGAAGCCGAAGAAAGCAGTCAAAGAAGCCGCAAACATATAAGTTCACATAAGCGAAGCCGCCGGGCGAACCGGCGGCTTTCTTTATGCTATGCTGTATTTATCAATACCAAATGAAACCGAGCAGGAAGATGCGGATAAGCACCTGCCACCAGGCGTATTTGACGGTGATCTTACAATGCTCCTCGATATCCGTGCCGACAATGTGCATGGTGATGACTGCCGTGCCCTTGCCGACTGCCTTATAGTTGCCGTCCTTATCGACCGTGACGACCGACTCATCGGAGGAGGTGTATTCGACAAGCGAGGGATCCTCGGTAATGGTGTTGAGCCTGCCGACAGACTTGTAGTAAATCACAAGCTCACGGTCGGGCATACGGGCGGCAAGCTGCCACTGAGCCGTGACCGTCACATTCTCGGCGGGCATGGTCGCGGGAATCGCTTTGTCCCAGCCGATAAAGGTGTAGCCCTCTCTTGTCGGGTCGGCAGGTGCGGTGATTTGCGTGCCGTAGTCCTGCGTGATCGGAGCGATCTCGCTGCCGCCGTTGGTATCAAAGGTAATTGTATATTTATTCGTGTTCCACACGGGATAGAGCGTCAGCGCCTCGTTTTGCGTATAAACAGCATCAAGACCGTACACCTTTTCGCCGCCGTCAACGGTCGCCCAGCCTACTTGCGTGTGCCCCGTGCGAGTGAACAAAGCGCCTCGCAGCGTGAGAATATCGTTATAGAATTTGATATCCGTTACCGCGTCGCCCGTGCCATATGTGCCGGGCTGATAGGTCACATCCCATGCGTTTGCGATACGCACATAGGCCTTGCCCGGAAGCTGCTGGGAGATAGCGTTAAACTGCTCTCTGAGTGCGTTGTTCAGCGCGGCAAACTCTTCATTTGTCAGCGTGTTGTCACCCGCCAGATAGCGCTGATACAGTTCCTGCATTTCAGCGGAAAGCTGCGGAATAACAGCCTCTGCGGCGTCCTGCGCCGAAGAGCCCGTGAACAGCCGCACGCCGTCGCCCATATACAGCTTGCCGATAGCTTGATTCGCCAGCGTAATGGCCTGCGGATCGCCCGTTACGGTAAGCGAGCCGCTGTCTACGGTAAGATAGTACGCCGTGAGCCCGTCCGTCATGGTGACGCTGCCGCCGCCATACTGGGTGTATTCGCTGAGCGTCAGTGCGCTGTTCAGCGTCAGCGAGCCGTTGCCTAGAACGGAAAGGGTGTTATTGCTCTCGATAATTCCGTTCAGGCTTCCGACGGTATTCTTTCCGTCCGACGTGATAAAGAGCGGGCTTTCATTTCCGATATACTTTTCGCTCAAGCGCACAGAGGTCAGGTCGGCATTTTTGAGCTTCAGATTCGGGAAAACACTGCCGTACCTTTCAAGCTTGCCGGTCGAATCAATTTCCAAAATATCCTTGGATGTCAGATTTCCTGATGCCCTAAGAGAAGTAAGGCTTCTGCCCTTAGGCAGAACAAAGGAGGCAGTCCCGTCGCCGAAAATATCGGTATAATTGTCCGGCGTGACCTCGACCTCGCCGTTGCCGCGATCCAAAAGCAAGCCGAATCCGCCCCATAAGGGATAAATCATAGAAACATCCGCAGGTACGGTGCTGCCGGGCTTGTAGAAGTTTGAATTTTCGTCTACCCACCATAGCTGTGCATCTGCCGAAATGCCGTCCGGGCGGGGCAGTCCCTCGGCAGAGGGAGCTTTGAAGCTCTCGCCCTTTTTCACGATAATATTGATCCAGTTCTGCTGCTCGCCGGGCATAAATTCACCCGTTAGCAGCTCTACTATTTTCAGGCTGTCGGCGGCGAGATCAGTCGGCAGCTCAAGGACGGGGCGGTAACAGAGACCATTAGAACCGCTTTCTTTCTCGAACATCAAGTTATTCACTCGATTGCGTGCGATTTTACGACTGTCGGAATCGCCATAACTGGCGGTATCCTGGCCCCAGTCTCTGAAAAGATCATAGTTGTTATCCAGCGCTTTTATGAAATCCGAGTTCTTGGTGATGAGCTGATCCCACTCGTTGTTATCCGGATTTCCGCGCTGAGAACTCTTAAAGTAACTGCCCATGGTTGGTGCGCGGAGGGTGTAGTTTATGCCGTCCGCAGTATAGGCTTTGCCGAAAATGAAACCGGCATTGTTTAGATCAATCCAACTGATGTTGGTAGTAACCTTGTAGTCGGCAATGAACAGACTATGCTCGTAAGCATATCCGTACTGTGCGTCTTTATCCTTAGCCACAGAAGCCTGCTCGGAGGAACCATCTACATGGTTGGATGCAGGTTTCAGCACATAGGCGTCCACCGTGCCTGCATATGTAAAAGGCACATAATGCAGGGTGCTGTCAGGCAAATTGCTGTTTACCGTGCCGGGAATATCCATCGCCGAAAGGTCAAAATAGTATCTGCCGCCGGGGGCGAGGGTGAACTGCTCGTCGATCTCGTCCGTCAGCTTCACTTCCCGAAGTGCGCCGGCATAGTCGGTCTTATGATCGCCGTTAAACTGCTCGTTGAACACGCAGAGCGTCTTGCCGGTCATGTCTATGCCGGTCAGGTCAATCGCTGCCCTGCCGCGTGTACCGTTTGTCGTGCCGTCCAGCTGCACAACGCGTGTATAGCGGGAAATGCTCCCGTCCGCATCCTTAATAACGGCAGATATATATTCATTATCGCCCACTTTTGCGTTCTTGTATTCGACCTCCAGCACACTACCGTTGACCAGCACCGTCTTTGCCGTAAAATCGTCGCGGTCGCTGTCATGCAAGGTCAGCTTCCATTCATCTCCGGCGTATTCGGCGATCGGGGTCGTTAAATCTGCAACTTTTCCGTGCTCGGCAGCAGATATAAAGAGAACGGAGGACAGATCCATCTCCATGGCAGGCCGCACGGCAGCATCGTAGTCCACGTTGAGGGCGCTGCCGCTTCTGCCATCGGGATGAATCGTCCACGATCCGTAGCCGTAAACCTCATTGGAAGAACGCGTCCACCACTTTGCAGCGTACTTGCACGAATTTCTGTACAAATAAATACTATCCTCTTGCGAGAAGGCCCAGAGCTTCTGCGCTTTGACCTCCTGCCCGGTGATTCCCTCGGTGATGTCCTTGGGGCGGATGACCGCCTGCTCCTTTTCGGGGATCGCCTCGGCCAGGGAAACCATTTTCTGCTGCAAGGTGCTTCCCGCATACTCATTGGGCTTTCTCCATTGCGACATATCGGACGGGTTGTTGGCATAATAACCGTTGTCCTCGCTGTAGCGTCTTGCATTTTCAAACGGCACGGCGCTCCCCGTGCGGAACGGGACATCTCCGAAATCATTGTTTACCGCAAGCAGGGTAATGATGGGCGCATTATTGCTTTTGTCGGTCTTTTTGCCGATCACCCACCATTCATGCCCCGCAAAGGACAGCCTGCTTTGGTCGATCTTTAATATGCTTTGGGCGCTCGTACCGGGCAGAATGGCTTTTGCACCGCCTGCGGCAAAAATCGTTATCGGCACAAGGCATAGCACCATACAAAGGGTGAGCAGGATGCAGAGTATTCGTTTTTTCATTTTATGACCATTCCTTTCCGCTATGCCGCAAGACGCAAAAGCACGCACCGCTGCACAGCAATAAAAATCAGCATCTATTTTTGCTTGAGGAAACAGACGCACCGCCAAGGTGCTTACCGTCCTCTTTTTTCTTTCTCCGCAGCGTACAAACCGAGAAAAGACGAAGCCTTAACAACAAAGAAGATGCTTGTCGATCTCGGTCGGGCTTCAACATCAAGCCGCCGCCTTTTTATCCATGAAAAAAACGGCGCAGAAATACTGCGCCGCCTGATATTAATCGAGCTTCTCTTTAAGATAATTGTCATAGAAATCGGTAACGGCTGCATAGAAATCTTCAACGCCGCCATCATTCTTGAGGATATAATCAGCCATCTTTTCGCTCTCGCTGGTGTGGAATATCTCCTCCTCATGGAGGTCGTTCTCACGGAGCTTCTCAACGCTCTTGCCGTCTCTCTCGGAGCCTCTGGCAAGCATTCTCTGGTAGCGCACCTCATCGTCGCTCACTACAACGTCAACAAGCACGAACTTGTCGCCGAAAGCCTTCTTGAATATCTCGATATCCGAAGGCGGACGGATGCCCGAAACAAGGAAATTGGGGCTGTCGGACTCCTTGATCTTCTTGACGATAAGCTCGGGGAAGAAGGTCTGGCCGTTTGCGGTCATATACTTCTTAGAAGTGGCGTGGAGATTGTCTCTCGTCAGCTCAAGGCCGTCCGCCGCCGCAAGCTCCCTGACCACGTCGCCGATGGAGATCATCGGGAAGCCGTAGGTCTTTGCCACATACTCAAGGAAGAAATCCTTGCCGGTGCCGTTCTTACCGACTGCTGCTAATACCATATTTCATTTACCTCCGTAATTTTATATTTCGGGAATGACTATCTCGATCTCCCTGCCAAGGTCAGCGGAGCGGGAGATGCCGTCGATTATTGCCTGGTTATAGAGTATCTGACCGCAGGGAACGGGTGCTTCGCCGCCCTCCTTGACCGCGTCGACAAAGGAGCGGATCTTAATGTCGAAGCAATCCGCATGATTCTCCTTAACGGGGATAACGGTCTCTATCTGCTCGCCTGCTATCTCGTGATAAATGACGAGCGGGCCGCCGATGCTGCCGTTCCAGCACTCGGTGGAGGGAACTCTGACCGAGCCCTTGGTGCCCATGATGATGGTGTCACCCGGGGTGTCAAGGTTCATCGCCCATGCGATCCTGAAGTCGAGGATTATGCCGCCCTCAAGGCGGATGAACGCCGCCGCAAAGTCATCAACGCCGAATACGTCGTGATGCTCATAGCTGGGGCTCTTGCCGAAGAAATCGGATTTGTAGCCCGAAACGGTGAGCGGCTTAGGGTAGCCTATCGAATTGAGGACCATATCGAGCGAGTAGCAGCCGATATCGCCGAGGGCGCCGATGCCTGCGGTATCCTTCTGAAT
>ULTE01056432.1_pt1 | contig 18690 bp, 14 predicted proteins | sample 1957401 | NCBI WGS metagenome assembly ULTE01 (sample SAMEA4835728, study PRJEB28245) | human gut metagenome | biome: gut microbiome; material: fecal sample | place: Denmark | collected 2008 | reverse complement strand
TTAAAAATATTATTATTTATTCTACTTTGTTAGTTTTAACAATTATAAATTTAGCATTTACAATTAATAATGGATTAAAGAATAAATGCATTATTAGTTTTTCTAGTGACTTTTCAAATCAACTTGTGTTAAAACAAAACAAAGAAACAGGAGAGACTGTATTTTATAGAAATGCAATTTTATTATTTGCAAAACCAAATATAACATTTTCTTATCCTAGCGTAGGAAAAATAAAAAAACAATGGCTTACAACAGATATTTGTTCAGTAACATATAAAGACTTGGAAGGAAACTTACATGAATTTGTTGCAACATATGGAGATAGAGGTAACGGAATATCATATAGCTATGTCAAAAATGCTATTTTAGGAGAATGGGGTAAAAACGATATATATATGATAGTAGATAATAAAGGAATAACAATCAATTGCAATGGAGAAAAAGATAGATTCGAAAATAGTGATATACAACAGTTCGGAACAATTGCAATAGTTTTATATAAAAAAGAAGAGCCTAGATATGTAATTGCTTTAAATAAAAATTGCGAATTGGATGAAGCAACATATATTATAAAAAAAGATGGCACAATAACTTTGGCAAAAATATCAATGGATAAAACAGTAGCATACGAATTAAATTGCATGACATATAAAGGAAACTTACAGAACTACAAAATAGTAGATATGGACCCATATAGTTACAGAATAAAAAATGGGACATTATATGTAAAATATAATGAAGACAGAGTTGTAGAAGCTCCAGAAGATTTCTCTAATAATGGCTATACTTTTAATAAATACAACTACCAAATATCAAATGAAAAAACAGTGTTCCCATATAGACAGAATGGAAAAACATACTTAATATATTCAGACAATAAGGGAATTACATGGAATAAAGTAGAAATAGATGGAAATTCGACAATAGAGAATATTCATTTTATAAATTCACAAATTGGCTTTATGTTACAATTTGAGGATATGGCTATGACAGTAGCCTTTGGACATATAAGCAAAACAGTGGACGGAGGTAAAACATGGCAAATAATAAATAAAGGAATAGGAGAAGAGAAAATTTTTAGGAAAGAAAGTCAAATAAGATTTTTTAGTGAAAATTTAGGATTTGTAACCATGACATATAGTGGAGAAAAATGTGATTTATATATTACGACAGACGGAGGCCCAAATTTTAAAAAGATTGAATTAACTCCAAGCAACTGGAACGAAGAAATGCAATGGAAAGAGATTTATGATTATTATAATTTACCAGAATTAGAAAGTGGAAGATTAACCATAGAAGTAGGACAAGGAACAGATGGAGATTATAATGGAGGAAATACAGTAAAATTTTATTCAGATGATAATGGAATAAGTTGGAAGGAAGAAGTAGTATGAAGAAAAAAGTAGTAATAATATCAGTAATTGCAGTAGCAGTAATAGCATTAATAACAGTAGCAATATTAGTATTAAACAAAGAGAAACAAAATCCAGAAGAGATACTAAAAACATATTTTGCATATATAGAAAAGCAAAATTATGAAGAAATGTATAATATGGTACACTCAAATACAGATAAAGAAGAATTCCTAAAAAGAAACAAAAATATATATGAAGGAATACATGCAAAGAAAATAAAAATAGAAATAACCTCAATTCAAAATGAAAAGAAGAAAGTTATAATTACATATCTAACAAAAATGAATACAAGTGCTGGAGATGTGGAGTTCGAAAACACAGCAAAATTAAGTAAAGATGATAGCAAAAAGTACAAAATAGAATGGTCATCAAACTTAATATTTCCAGAGTTAAACAATGACTATAAAGTTAGGGTTAGCAATACAGAAGGAAAAAGAGGAAGTATATTGGATAGAAATGGAAATATACTTGCAGAAACTAAAACAAATAGAGAATATCCATACAAAGACATAACAGCACATATAACAGGATATGTTCAAGGAATAACAGCAGAAGAATTAGAAAGCAAGGCTGAAAAGGGGTATAATCCTCATTCTATTATTGGAAAAACTGGATTAGAGCAAGTATATGAAGAAAGACTAAAAGGAAAAGACGGATTAAAGATATATATAGAAGACAATAATGGAAATATAGTAAAAACAATAGCAGAAACAAAAGGGAATGATGGAGAAGATATAAAGCTTACAATAGATATTAATCTTCAAACAAAACTATATGAAAAAATAAAAAATGATAAAGGATTTTTTGTTGTGATGAATCCACAAACAGGGGAAATTCTAGCATTAGTTAGCACGCCGTCATATGACCCTAATAAATTTGTTACAGGTATGACAAATGATGAGTGGAATAGTATAAGCACTAATGAAGCAAAACCACTATTTACAAGATTTATATCAACTTGGTGTCCAGGCTCAACATTCAAACCAATTACAGGAGCAATAGGACTAACAACTGGGAATTTAAGCGAAGATGATGAGTTTAATTATTCAGGGCTTGCATGGCAAAAAGATAGTTCTTGGGGAGATCACAAAATAACAACACTTACAGCATATAGTGGAAAGAAAAATCTAAAAAATGCTTTAATACATTCAGATAATATTTATTTTGCACAAGCAGCATTAAAAATTGGAGAAAAAACATTTACAGAAGGACTAGACAAAATAAAATTCAATGAAGATATAGATTTTGAATTAGATACTAATAAGTCAACATATTCTAATTCTGAAAGAATAGAAAGAGAAGCAACACTTGCAGATAGCGGGTATGGCCAAGGACAATTATTAGTAAATCCAATACATATGGCATCTATATATTCAGCATTTGTAAATGAAGGCAATATGGTAAAACCATATATAGAATACAAAGAAAATAGAGAAAAAGAATACTTGGTAAAAAATGCTTTTTCAAAAGAAGCGGCAAATATAATAAGAGAAGACTTAATACAAGTAGTAGAAAGTCCAACAGGAACAGCGCATGATTTAAAAGTAAATGGAGTAAAATTAGCAGGAAAAACAGGAACAGCAGAGCTTAAAGCATCAAAAGAAGAAAAAGGAAAAACATTAGGGTGGTTCAATTGTTTTACAGTAGATGAAGAATTAGACAAATCAATGCTAATAGTAAGCATGGTAGAAGATGGCGGTTCAAATGGAGGAAGTAGATACTTAAAGAAAATAATAAGAACATTATTTGAGTAACATTAAATTATTTATTTGACAATACTATTTTAAAATGTTAAAATAGTTGCAAGTTAATTTAGTTATGTTTTAAAAAGAAAACCAGTAGAATTTTATAGTAACTAACAGAGAGGTAATGGTTGGTGGAAATTACTAGAATATAAAATTTGAATTACAATTCTTATAGTAACTAACGTGTAGCTACGAATAAGCGTTAATTGAGGCAATATAAAATATTGTGAAAAAAGGTGGTACCACGGAATTCAAACCAATTCGTCCTTTAACTAGGATGAATTGGTTTTTGATTTGTAGGGGCGGATTCCCTAGGCAATCCGCTAAATAAGAAAGGGTGATGTTATGAATTTATACGAAGATTTAAAATGGAGAGGATTAATTCAAGATATTAGTGATGAAGAGCTAATTAACAAACTAAACAATGAGAAGTTAACATTTTACATTGGAACAGACCCAACAGCAGATAGCATGCATATTGGTCATTATTCATCATTTTTAATTTCAAAAAGACTTGCAAAATATGGTCATAAACCTATTTTATTAGTAGGTGGAGCAACAGGATTAATTGGAGATCCTAAACCTACAGCAGAAAGACCTATGATTACAAAAGAAGCAGTTGAACATAATATTAAAGGACTAACAAAACAAGCAAAAGAAATATTTGGATTTGAAGTTGTAAATAACTATGACTGGACAAAAGACATAAATGTTATAGATTTCTTAAGAGATTACGGAAAATACTTTAATGTTGGATATATGCTAGCAAAAGATAAAGTAAGATCAAGAATGGAAACAGGTATTACATATGCGGAATTTTCATACATGATATTACAAGCACTAGATTTCTTACATCTATACGAAACAAAGAATTGTGTTCTTCAAGTTGCTGGCTCAGACCAATGGGGAAACATAACAGCAGGAATAGAATTAATTAGAAAGAAAACAGATAAAACAGCTTATGGAATGGTAATGCCATTAGTTACAGATTCAAATGGAGTTAAATTTGGAAAAACAGAAGGAAATGCACTATGGCTAGATAAAAATAAAACATCAAGTTATGAATTATATCAATATCTAGTAAATCTTGAGGATTCAATGATTATTAGTTACTTAAAGAAATTAACATTCTTAAGTAGAGAGGAAATAGAAGAGATAGAAGCAAAACATAATGAACATCCAGAACTAAGAGAAGCACACAAAATACTTGCAAGAGAAATAATAACAGATTTACATGGAAAAGAAGAATACGAAAAAGCTGTAAGAATTAGTGAAGCTTTATTTAAAGGCAATTTTAATGATTTATCAAACGAAGAATTAGGAGAAGCTTTTAAAGGAAATGAAGTAAAAGAAATAGAACTTAACAAAAACATATTAGATGTATTAGTAGAAATGAATGTTGCAACTAGTAAAAGACAAGCAAGAGAATTTATTTCTGGAAACAGTATAGAGATAAAAGGAGAAAAGGTAAAAGACTTAGACAAGACAATAACAGAGCAAGACCTTATAAACAATACATTTTTAATTATAAAAAGAGGAAAGAAAAACTATTATATAGCAAAAAAAATCTAATGATTATCCTAAAATGGTGAAAAAGGGGTCAGACCCCTTTTTCACCATTTTTTAAAAGAAAACATGTTGCAAGTCCTAGTAAAATAGTAGTATAATAAATTCAATGGAGGAGATTAAATGAAAATATCAACAAAGGGAAGGTATGCCCTAAGAGTAATGATAGACCTAGCAGTTAATGACAAGGGAGATTATGTTTCTTTAAAAGACATTTCAAATAGGCAAGAAGTTTCATTAAAATATCTTGAACAGATAATGGCAATGCTAAATAAGGCCGGCTATGTAAAATCTACTAGAGGAAATAATGGAGGATATAGACTGGCAAAATCACCAGAAGAATATAAAGTTGGAGATATATTAAGAAAAACAGAAGGAGATCTTGCACCAATAGCATGTGTTAATGGAGAAGAATGTGGCAAAAGAGAAAATTGCAAAACATTCAAATTTTGGCAAGGACTAGACAATGTAATTAATGAGTATGTAGATAGCAAAACCTTGACAGACTTAATAAAATAGAATAAATCATATTGACTTAGTAGGAATTAAATGATATAATTCCTACTATATTAGTATGAAAACAAAAAGGAGAAATTATAATGGACAATCTATTACAAATAAAAGATTTATATGCAAATGCAGGAAATAAGCAAATATTAAAAGGACTAAACTTAACAATAAATAAAGGAGAAATACATGTAATAATGGGGCCAAATGGAGCGGGAAAATCAACTCTTGCAAACTGCATATTTAATAATCCAGAATATATAAAAACAAGTGGCGAAATAGATTTTGAAGGAGAAAATATAAATAATTTATCTACAGACAAAATTGCTAAAAAAGGAATTTTTATGTCTTTTCAATCACCTGTTGAAATACCTGGAATTTCTTGTGCAAACTTTTTAAAAACAGCAAAAAATAAAGTTCAGGATAAACCAGTAAAGATATTTGAATTTAAAAATACTCTACAAAAATATGTAGAAGAATTAAATATGAATCCAAAATTAGTAGATAGAAACTTAAATGTAGGCTTTTCTGGAGGAGAAAAAAAGAAAAATGAAATATTGCAAATGCTTGTATTAAATCCAAAGCTTAGCATATTAGATGAAACAGATTCAGGGCTAGATGTAGATGCCGTAAGAACAGTGTCAAAAGGAATAGAAATGTATAAAACAAATGAAAATGCAGTTCTAATTATTACACACAATATGCGTATTTTAGAGAACCTAAAAGTAGATTTTGTACATGTTTTGGTAGATGGAAAAATAGTAAAAACAGGTAATGCAGACCTTGCAAAAGAAATTGAAGAAAATGGATATGAAAAGTATAAAAATTTAGAGGTGTAGTATGGCAAAAACTAATATAGAAGATATTGATAGAAATATTTATGACATAAAAAATAAAGATAATTACGAATTTAAAATGCAAAAAGGCTTAAACAAAGAAATTGTAGAAGAGATTTCAAAAAAGAAAAATGAGCCAGAATGGATGAGAGATATAAGGCTAAAAGCATTAGAAACATACAACCAATTAGAACTACCAACATGGGGACCAGACTTGTCAGAACTAAAAATGGATGAGATAGCAACATATGTTAAGCCCAAAACAAACTTAAATTCAAATTGGGATGATGTTCCAGAAGACATTAGAAACACATTTGATAAACTAGGGATTCCAGAAGCAGAAAAGAAATCATTAGCAGGCGTTGGGGCTCAATATGATTCAGAAGTTGTATATCATAGTATAAAGGAAGACTTAAAAAAGCAAGGAGTTATTTATACAGATATGGAAACAGCTGTAAGAGAATACCCTGATTTAGTAAAAGAACATTTTATGAAATGTGTTTCAATAAATGACCACAAATTTGTAGCTTTACATGCTGCAGTTTGGTCAGGAGGCTCATTTGTATATGTCCCTAAAAATGTAAAACTTGATATACCATTGCAATCATATTTTAGATTAAATTCACCGGAATCAGGACAATTTGAACACACTCTAATTATTGTAGATGAGGGGGCTAGTCTTCATTTTATAGAAGGGTGTTCAGCACCAAAATATAACAAAGTAAATCTTCATGCAGGATGTGTTGAGCTATATGTAAAAGACAATGCATATTTAAGATATTCTACAATAGAAAACTGGTCAAAAAATATGATGAACTTAAATACTAAAAAAGCAATTGTTGGTAAGAATGCAGAAATTGACTGGGTAACAGGTTCGTTCGGGTCTAAAATATCTATGTTATACCCAATGAGCATTTTAAATGGAGAGGGTGCTAAAACAGAGTATACAGGTATAACATTTGCAGGTAAGGGACAGAACTTGGATACAGGTTTTAAGGTAGTGCATAATGCAAAAAACACATCATCTGTTGTAAACTCAAAATCTATATCTAAAGATGGAGGAAGTTGTACTTATAGAGCTCTTGTAAAAATAGGAAAAGAAGCTGGGAAGTCTAAATGCACAGTATCGTGTGAATCTTTAATGCTAGACAATATTTCTAGATCAGATACAATTCCAGTAAATGATATAAGAACAGATGATATTGAATTTTCTCACGAAGCTAAAATAGGAAAAATAAGTGATAAAGAAATATTTTATCTAATGAGTAGAGGATTATCAGAAGAAGATGCAAAAGCAATGATAGTAAGAGGATTTGCTTATCCAATTTCAAAAGAATTACCAGTAGAATATGCAGTAGAAATGAATAATTTAATTAATCTAGAGCTAGAAGGAGCAATTGGATAAAAAGAAAGGATTAAAAATATGGAAACATTAAAACTAAACAATACACCAGTAAGAACTTCCAGAAATTTTGGAATTAATAATATTGAATTAAAAGATATAGAACTTCCAGAAGACTTAAAAGAGTTTAAAAATGTAGAAATTATAAATGAAGGTTGTAGTCTAGAAAAAAGTATATCAAATAAAAAGCTAGTGTATGGAAATGGCGAAATATTAGAAGAGAATATATTAAAAAATGCAAATAACAGTTTGAAAATTATTTCAAATAGCAAAAATTCAAATATAAAAATAAAATATAACTTTGATGATGAAAACCTAGAATTAATAGATAACATAGAAATAATTGTAAGTAGTAATGTAAATGTAGTTATAGAATACAGTTCAAAGACAAAAGAAAAATGCTTTCATAATGGTATAATACGAGTTATTGCAAATGAAAATGCAAAAGCAAATATAACACTTATAAACATATTAAATGGAGAGTCAAATAATTTTTATTCAATAGAAAATGAAATAAATAATAAAGCAGAAGTAAATTATACAATAATTGATATAGGTGCAAAAAATAGTATTTCTAATTACTATTCGAATATGCTAGGAAGCTCAAGCAAAAACAATTTAAAAACAATTTATTTAGGAACAAAAAATGAAGTAAAAGACATAAACTACATTGCAGAAATTAGAGGAGAAAATTCTAATGTAGATATAGATGTTCAAGGAACATTAAAAGATGAAAGCAAGAAACATTTTAAAGGAACAATAGACTTTAAAAAAGGTTGCAAAAAATCAAAGGGAAATGAAAATGAATTTTGCATATTGCTATCAGATAAAGCAAAATCTCTAGCATTACCAATGCTTTTATGCACAGAAGATGATGTAGAAGGAAACCATAGTACAGCATCTGGAAAAGTTGATAATAAAGATTTATTTTATATTATGAGTAGAGGTTTAAGCTATAAAGAAGCAATACGATTAATAGTAAAAGCTAAATTTAATCAGATTATACAAACAATAAAAGATGAAGAATTAAAAGAAGAAATTTTAAATGAAATTGATAGGAGAATTGACTAATGAATTTTAAAGATGAATTTCCAATATTGCAAGAAAGAAAAATAAGTTATTTAGATAGTGGAGCAACAACGCAAAAACCACAATGTGTTATTGATGCAATAGAAAGCTATTATAAAGAATGTAATGCAAATCCACATAGAGGTGCATATAGTTTAAGCATAGAAGCAACAGAAAAGTATGAGAGTACAAGAGAGAAAATTGCTAAATTTATAAATGCAAGAAATAGAGAAGAAATTATATTTTCTAAAAACGCAACAGAAAGCTTAAATTTAATAGCATACTCGTATGGATTGGACAACCTAAAAAAAGATGATGAAGTCGTTTTATCAATAATGGAGCATCATTCTAATTTAGTGCCATGGCAATATGTAACAAAAAAGACAAATAGCAAACTTAAATTTATGTATATAAATAAAGATTATGAATTATCAAAAGAAGAAATAGAATCAAAGATTACAGATAAAACTAAAGTAGTTGGAATAACCCATGTTTCTAATGTGCTAGGAACAATAAACAACGTAAAGAAAATTATTAAATATGCCCATAAAAAAGGTGCTGTTGTAATAGTAGACGCATCTCAAAGTATTCCACACATGAAGATAGATGTACAAGATTTAGACGCGGATTTCTTAGTATTTTCTGGACATAAAATGTTTGCACCATTGGGAATAGGAGTATTATATGGAAAAAAAGAATTATTAAATAAAATGACCCCTTTCTTAATGGGCGGAGATATGATAGAATATGTATATGAACAAAACACAACATTTGCACCACTTCCAAACAAATTTGAAGCAGGAACACAAAATGTAGAAGGCGTAATTGGCTTAGGTTCAGCAATAGACTATATAGAAAAAATTGGATATAAAGAAATTCAAAATGTAGAAGAGGCTATTACTAAATATGCAGTAAACGAACTTTCAAAGCTAGATTTTCTAGAGCTATATATTACTCCACATTTGGAAAATCATTCAACTGTTATTTCTTTTAATATAAAAGGAGTACACCCACATGATGTCGCAAGTATTTTAGATTCTAATGGAGTGTGTGTAAGATCAGGAAATCATTGTGCACAACCATTGTTAAGATATTTAGGAATGGATTCTACTTGTAGAGCAAGCTTTTCTATATATAATACAAAAGAAGATGTAGATAATCTTGTAGAAGCATTAAAAAAAGCATATAAAATGTTTGAAAAGTATATAAATAAGGAGTAAAATAGTGGAGAGTTTAGACGAAATATATAATGACCTTATAATGGAACATAGTATGAATTCAAGCAATAAAAAAGAGCTTGATAAATGTGATTATTGCGAAATGGGACATAATCCAAACTGTGGAGATGAAATAAAAATACAAGTTAAACTAAATGGAGATATAATAGAAGATATGGCATTTACAGGACATGGATGTGCAATATCACAAAGCTCTACATCTATTATGATAGATACATTAAGAGGAAAAACAATTACACAAGCAAAAGAAATTATAAAGACATTTATAAATATGATAAAAAGAGAGACAAAAAGCGAAGAAGAACTAAATAAATTAGAAGATGCAATAGCTTTTAGAAATGTATCAAATATGCCAGCAAGAGTAAAATGTGTTCTTTTGGCATGGCATACAATGGAGGATTTGTTAGAGAAAAATGGAAAATAAAAAAGTTTTACTAGGAATGAGTGGAGGGGTTGACAGTAGTGTGTCAGCTCTACTATTAAAAGAGCAAGGCTATGAAGTAATAGGAACAACTTTGGAATTGTTTGCAGGAAGCAGTTGCTGTAATATAAATACATATATAGATGCAAAAAATGTTTGTAATTCTATAGGAATACCACATTTTACATATGACTACAAAGATGAATTTAAAAAACATGTAATTGATGATTTTATAGATTGCTATAAAAATTGCAGAACTCCAAATCCATGCATAGAGTGCAATAAATATATGAAGTTTGGATTTATGTACGAAAAAGCAAAAGAATTAGGATGCAATTATCTTGCAACAGGTCATTATGCAAAAACAGAATATAGTGAAAAATATAAAAGATGGGTCTTAAAAAAATCTAATGCAGGGAAAAAGGACCAGAGTTATGTTTTATGGAATATTCCAAAAGACCTAATAGAACATGTACTATTTCCACTTGCAGACTTTAAAAACAAAGAAGAAATAAGAGAAATTGCAAGAAAGAACAACTTAAAAGTTGCAAACAAACCAGATAGTGAAGATATATGTTTTGTGCCAGATGGAAATTATAAAAAATTCCTAGAAAACAATTCAGATATAAAACCAAAACCAGGGAACATTGTAAGTACAAAAGGAGAAATACTAGGGAAACACAATGGACTGTATAATTACACAATAGGTCAAAGAAAAGGACTAGGAATATCATACAAAGTTCCATTATATGTAGTTGGATTTAATAAAGAAAAAAATGAAGTAATTGTAGGAGAAGAAAACGAAATATATAGCAAAGAGATGTTAGTAAACAATATAAACTTACTATTGATAGATGAAATAAAAGGAAAAATGCAGGTTCTAGTAAAAACAAGATATTCTGTAAAAGAGGAAAAAGCTACAATAGAAATGATAGATAAAGATTTAATAAAAGTAACATTTGAAAAGCCAACACCAAGAATAACACCAGGACAATCAGCAGTATTTTATATAGATGATATAGTATTAGGTGGAGGAAAAATTGTAAAAGCTTTTTGTAAAGTTCTTGACAACAATTAATGAAATATGGAATAATAATACTATAAAATATTAAGGAGGATGGCTATGAAAAAAATAGTAAAACTAAGTTTAATTGCTATACTTTTGGCAGTAGTAGCAATTGCAATTACAGGATGTGGAGCTAAAAAGGACAAAACTTATAATACACTTGGAAAAACTCTTTTAGGAGACACATACATTATAGAATTAGAAGGAGACAATTTAAGCGGAACAGACGAAAAAGGAACTCTAACAATTGCAAAAAAAAATGGTAACGTTTTACAAGAAGTAAAATCAGGCGAAGAAAAAATGAGCATTATGTTTAAAGATAATACAACATATTTAGTTGCACATGATCAAAAAATATATATGAAAACTGAAGGAAGAGATGAATCTATATTACCAGAAGAAGATGAAACATTTTTATCAAAAGATGAGTTAGAGGCTTTAAAAACACAAGAATACAAAACAGGAAAAGAAAGCATTGATGGTAAAGAATATGATTATGAAGAATATTATGATTCAGAAAATGAAATAACAGAAAGATATTATTTCGATGGAAATGAGCTTAAATACGTAAAATCAATAGACTCAGACGGAGAAGAACAAATAATGAAAGTACTAAAATTATCTTCAGAAGTTGATGATTCTGTATTTGATATACCATCAGATTACAAATTAATAGAAGAATAAAAATTAAAAGGTGGAAATTTACAAATTTCCATCTTTTTTTGTTGAATAAACAAAATCAATATGATAGTATAGTGATGAAAAAAATAAAAGGAGGAAATTCTTATGATAGCAATTGGAAGTGACCATGGAGGATTTGAATTAAAAGAAGAAATAAAGAAATATTTTGATGAAAAGGGAATTGAGTACAAAGACTTTGGAGCATACTCTAAAGACAGAGTAGATTATCCAATTATAGCAAAACAAGTAGCAAAAGCAGTACAAAATAAAGATGCAGATAGAGGAATATTAATTTGTAGATCAGGTTATGGAATGGCAATGGTAGCAAACAAATTTAAAGGAATAAGAAGTGCACCATGTTTCTGCGAAGAAGCAGCAAAGTTTTCAAGATTGCATAATGATACAAACGTATTAGCACTTGGAGCAGATTACATTACAACAGGAGAAGCAATTGCGATTGTAAGAATGTGGATAGGAACAGAATTCGAAGGCGGAAGACATAAAGAAAGATTAGATATGGTTGCAGAAATAGAAAACGAAAATATGAAATAGAACATTTGCAAAGGGCGGACGACTCTGTCCGCCCTTTATGTTTATTATAAGAAAATAGAAAGAGGTTAAGCCATGAAAATAATCTTAGCATCAAATTCTCCAAGAAGAAAAGAACTATTGCGGAGAATTAGTAAAAGAATTTGAAACAATAGCAAGTAATCTTGATGAAAACACAATAAAAGAAGAACAACCAGAGAAGCTAGTAAAAAAGCTAGCAATAAGTAAAGCAAGAGAAGTATTTGAAAGAGTTCAGCGAAATTATAGAGAATTAATAGTAATAGGCGGAGACACAGTAGTATATTTTAATGGCAAAATATTAGGAAAACCAAAAAGTGAAGAAGATGCATGCAATATGCTAAAAGAATTGCAAAACAATGTAAACTATGTGTATTCTGGTTTAGCAGTTATAACAAAAAAAGATGGAAGAGTTATTGAAAAGAATGACTATACAAAAACAGCGGTATATATTAAAAAAATGACAGAAAAAGAAATAAAAGAATATGTTAAAACAGGAGAACCATTAGACAAAGCAGGAAGTTATGCAATACAAGGAATAGGTGGCAAATTTATAGATAAAATAGAAGGCTCATACAATAATGTGGTAGGAATGGATACAGAAAAATTAGCTAAATACCTCGGAGAAGATTAATTTTAACAAAATAAATATATAAAAAGTTGACATGAGAATAAATAACATATAAAATAATACATGTAGGGGCGTATTGCATACGCCCGAAAACAATTTTGTGTCAAACGTGTAGGGGTCGCTGTCCTCGGCGACCCGAAAGAAAAAGAAAGAAGGAGAAATACAAATGACAAAACACGTAATCGTTGGGGATGTAACACACACACAAGATAATTTAATAAATAAAAAAGAATAAATATATACGCTATATTTATGTATTTTACGTATGGAAAAAACTACGTATAAAATATATAAATATGGCGTATTTTTTGTGTCAGATGTGCGAGGTGAGAAGTGAGAGGTAAAAAACCGACATCCAACATCCCACTTCATAAAAACCAGAGGAGGAAAAAAATGAACAAACAAAGCAAAAGCGGAATCACATTAATAGCACTAATAATAACAATAATAGTAATGCTAATATTGGTAGGAGTGACCGTAACAGTAGCAATAAATGGAGGGTTATTTAAATCAGCAAAAGAAGGAGCAGAAGGAACAACAATGGCAAGAGTAAAAGAGCAAATGATGGGAGACATAACAACAAAAATAGCAGAAAAACTAGGAGACAATATAACAGAAAGTGAATTAGAAACTATTGCTCAAAAGTATGGAACTATAATAGAAAAAGACGGAATAAAATATTTGAAATTAACAGATGGAGGGTATGAAGTTCCATTAAGTGAAATATGGCAAGTAGAAACAGTTGTAACACTTGCATCACTATACTGTGATGAAGAAGGATGTACTAATGCAGAGCATCTACACAAAGGAGACTATGTAGAATACCGTCCAAAAACAGAACAAACAACATATGCTCCAGATAAAGGAGAAGGCATAGGAAAGTACACAGGATATACAGGAGGGACAGCAGAACAAAGTATTTCACAAGACACAACGTTAAATTGGAGAGTATTAGGAAAAGACAACAGCGGAAACATATTATTAATATCAGGAGCACCAACAAAAACAGGATTAGGGTTTAAAGGGCATGTAGGTTACAATAACTACGAAACAGTATTAAAAGATACATGTAAAGCCTTATATAGTAATACAGATTTGGGAGCAAAAGCAAGCAGTTTAACAATGGATGACATAGATACATATTTAGGTGGGACTAATTATGATAAAACAACATTTTGGGGAGGAAGTAGTAGCAAAGGCGGTTATGGATATCAGAATGCAAATGAAATAACTTCAAAATTTACGTATAACAAAGATACTAATACTTTAACAAAAGCAGATACTACAATACCAGCAAAAAGTTTAACAAGTGGTGCATATAAGTACAGTATAGAAGACACTATAACAGATAGCAAAAATAAAGAAATACTTCAAGGAACAAATTCTGCAAAACCTTATTACTATTGGGTTGCTTCTCGCTCGGTGTATGTGTACAGTGCCGGTGCTAACTGGTGCGTGGGCAATGCGGACGGCGGCCGTGTCGGTGCCAACGGCGACTTGTGCGCGTCTGGCGGTGTCGAGTACGACGGATCACTTTGCTTGCGCCCCGTAGTTTCTCTACCATCTAGCGTCACAATAGAGCAAGTAAAAAAGATAGAGGGAGAAGTAACAGAAACATGGAATGATCCACTTAATAAGTATTAATAGTAGGAATAAAAAATAGGAAGACTTCAGGTCTTCCTATAATAAGAAGCTTTTAATGGGATATGCAATAACATAGTTCGTTAGTTTATTTTAACAAAACCAATAAAAACTATTGTTTTAAACAAAAAAATATGATATTATATTAAGCAGAGTTGAAAAAATAAAGCCGTTTGAAAAAGCAAAGTAAGATAACAAAAATGTATTTAAGAGAGAATAGGTCAAAGGCTGAAAGCCTATTTATTACAAGCTTATCCGAAATTTCACTTTTTAGGTCTTATATTGAAACAACAGTAGATATAAGCGTGAGCTAGCGTTAATAGCATAATGAGGTTAATTATTTAATTAATAAATTTAGGTGGTAACACGGTAAAAATCGTCCTATGTAATAGGACGATTTTTTTGTAATAGAACAAAAAAAGAAAGGATGATTGATTACATGAAAGAACAAATTGCAAAAATTAAAGAAAATGCACTAGCAGAAATTTCAAACAGTAAAACATTGCAAGAACTAGAAAATGTAAGAGTAAAATACTTAGGAAAAAAAGGAGAACTTACAGCAGTTCTAAAAGGAATGAAAGATTTATCTCCAGAAGAAAGACCAGTAATTGGAAGTATTGTAAACGAAGTAAGAGACAACTTAGAAAGTAAAATTAAAGAAGTAGAAGAAACACTAAAAGAAAAAGCTATGAATTTAAAACTTGAGAAAGAAAGAATAGATATTACTCTTCCAGCTACAAAAACAAAAAGAGGAAGCAAACATCCAATAAATAGAATAATAGAAGAAGTTGAAGATATATTTGTTTCAATGGGATATGATGTAGTTTCAGGCCCAGAGCTAGAAACTGATGAATATTGTTTTGAAAGATTAAACCTTCCAAAAGGTCATCCAGCAAGAGATATGCAAGATAGTTTCTATGTTGATCCAGAGCATCTTTTAAGAACACAAACATCAGCAGTTCAAGCAAGAGCTATGATGGCAAATGAAGAAAAAGAACCAATTAGAATTATATGCCCAGGTAAAACATATAGAAGAGACGATGACGCAACACATTCACATCAATTTGGTCAAGTAGAAGGATTATTAATAGATAAAAATATTAGCTTAGCAGACTTAAAAGGAACATTAGAAGTATTTGTTAAAAAAATGCTTGGAGAAAATTCTAAATTAAGATTTAGACCAAGTTATTTCCCATTTACAGAACCAAGCTATGAAGTTGATGTTAGTTGCTTTAAATGCGGAGGAAAAGGATGTAACCTTTGTAAACAAAGCGGATGGATAGAAATTCTAGGTTCAGGAATGGTACATCCAAATGTGTTAAAAATGAATGGATATGATCCAGAGAAATATACAGGATTTGCATTTGGAACAGGACTAGATAGACTTGCAATGTTTAAATATGGAATTACAGATATAAGGTATTTCTATACAAATGATGTAAGATTCCTAAATCAATTTGATAGAAAGGATGTGGACTAATTGAAGTTAAGTAAAAATTTTGTTAAAGATTATGTAGATATAGATGTTGATATTGAAACTCTAGCAGATGATATGACAAGAGTGGGAAATGAATATGATAGTGCAGAGAAATTAGTAAATGCCACAAAGTTAATTATAGGTGAAGTAAAAGAATGCGAAATGCACCCAGATTCAGACCATTTACATGTATGTAAAGTAGATATTGGAAAAGAAGTTTTAGATATAGTATGTGGAGCACCAAATGTTAGAAAGGGATTAAAAGTAATAGTAGCACAAGTAGGAGCAGAACTTCCAGGCGATGTAACAATAAAAAAAGGAAATATTAGAGGTCAAGTATCAAATGGAATGATGTGTTCATTATTAGAACTTGGAATTGAATCAAAGTTTTTAAGCGAAGCTGATAAAACGGGAATACATGAACTTCCAGCAGATGCACCAGTAGGAGAAGACCCAATTAAATTCATGGGATTAGATGACGAAGTAGCTGACTTTGAACTTACAGCAAACAGGGGAGATTTATTAAGCATTTTAGGTATGGCATATGAATTAGGAGCAATATATGATAAACCTGTAAAAGAAATAGACTTAAAACATAATGAAGAAAACGAAGATGTAAATGATAGCTTTAATGTAGAAATAGAAACTGAAAATTGTAATTTATTTTTAGCAAAAAAAGCTTTAAATGTTACTATAAAAGAAAGCCCAGATTTTATAAAAAATAGACTTATAGCAAGTGGAATAAGACCAATAAACAATGTGGTAGATATAAGTAACTATGTAATGCTAGAAGTAGGTCAGCCATTGCATTTTTATGATGCAGATAGATTAGGTAATAAAATTTTAGTCAGAATGGCTAAAAATGGCGAAAAATTAACAACATTAGATAATATAGAAAGAGAATTAGATCAAGAAGACATAGTTATTACAAATGGAACAGAAGCAATTGGATTAGCAGGAGTTATGGGAGGCCTTTCAACAGAAGTTGAAGAAGATACAAAAAACATTATAATAGAATCTGCTGTATTTGATGGAGTAAAAATAAGATGTACATCTAAAAGAATATTAAGAAGCGAAGCAAGTAATCGTTTTGAAAAAGGATTAGACCCAAATAGAACATATATGGCTATAGAAAGAGCATGTAGCTTGCTTGAAAAATATGCAGGTGCAAAAATTGCAAAAGGAACAGTAGTTTATGATAAAGCCAACAAAGAAGCTAAAAAAATAGATATAAGTTTTGAGGACATAAATAATTTATTGGGAATAATAGTTCCAGACGAAGCTACATTAGATGTATTTAGAAAACTAGGATTTGAATATAAAGTAAATGGAAGAAATGTTACAGTAACTGTACCAACAAGAAGAATGGATATATCAATAAAAGAAGATTTAATAGAAGAAGTAGGAAGAATTTATGGAGTTGATAATATAGAAGGAAAACTTCCAGTACTTCCAACAAGAACAGGGAAATATGACAAAACAACAAGAGAAATAAGAAATAAAATGATAGGTTTAGGATTAAACGAAACAATGTCATATATCTTAATTAATGATAAAGAAGTTTCAAAATTTACAACAGACAATTTTGAACCAATAAAATTATTAGATCCATTAACAGAAGAAAGAAATACACTAAGATATAGCATGATACCATCACTTTTAAGAATATACAATTACAATTTAGGAAGAAACAACAAAGATGTATCAATATTTGAAATAGGAAAAGGCTTTGGAAAAGTAAATGAAGACTATATAGAAGAAGAAAAACTATGTGTACTTATGTCTGGAAAATATTATGAAGGAATTGGAAATACAAAAAATGTAGACTTCTATATTTTAAAAGGTGTAGCAGAAGAACTTTTGGATTACCTTGGATATAATGGAAGATATAGCTTTATAAATAACAAAGAACTTCCAAAAGAAATGCATCCAGGTCAAAGTGCATTAATCTCTGTAAATAATGACACTGTAGGAATTATGGGAAAAGTACATCCAAAAGAAACTAAAGAAGATATATATGTAATGGAAATAAACTTAAGCAAATTACTTGCTAAAAAAGTAGGAAAAATGAAATACAAAGAATTTTCAAAATTCCCAAGTATTAAAAAAGACGTTGCATTTATAGTAGATAGAAACTTAGAATCAGCAATAATAGAAAAACAAATTAAAAAATCAGCAGGAAGTTTACTTACAAATATTGAAGTGTTTGATGTGTACACAGGAGAACACGTAGACGAAAACAAAAAATCAATAGCATATTCTTTAACATTTAGTGACAGCAAAAAAACACTAACAGATGATGAGGTAACAGGAATATTCAATAAAGTAATAGCAGATGCAGAAAGAGTATTTGGCGCAGAAATAAGAAAATAACTATATTAAAAAAACAATTGAAAAATGATTTCCTTTGTGCTAATATATCTCTATGG
>ULTE01052462.1_pt1 | contig 18783 bp, 20 predicted proteins | sample 1957401 | NCBI WGS metagenome assembly ULTE01 (sample SAMEA4835728, study PRJEB28245) | human gut metagenome | biome: gut microbiome; material: fecal sample | place: Denmark | collected 2008 | reverse complement strand
GAAAACCCCTTTACGCCAACGCGTAAAGGGGTTTTTTGTCGCCGGTAGTGCGCGCATGGGGTGGAATTTCTGCTTCAGTTACGGTAAAATTAAGGGGAGTTCCCTGCTGTTTGGATAAAACGATAGTAAAGGTGCGTGATGTCTCTTGCCTACGGAAAAACGACGGTCCTGGATTTGTCTTCTTTTGTTTTTCCTTCTGCTTCTGCAGATTCTGACTGCGGTTTATTACGGATATCAGAAGGAAGGCCTGTTTGGCGACGAACTTTGGACCTACATTTTAGCCAATAATTATAAGGAACCCTTTCTGGGGGGCATGGACAAGTACCTGGATGTCTGGATTACGGAACCCGGGTTTTGGGGAAACAAGATGACCGCAGTCCCTGGGCATCTTTTTGCTTACGATTCCGTGCTGTACAACCTGTCTTGCGATGTCCATCCTCCCTTTTATTTTCTGCTGTTCCATACGGTGTGTTCCTTCTTCCCTGGCCAATTCAGCAAGTGGTTTGGACTGGTGCCTAACCTCTTGTTCTTTGTAATTGCGCAGCTGGCCTTATTCCGCCTGAGCGTGAAACTGTTGCGGAAGCCCTGTCTTGGGTTGGCCGTATGTCTGTTTTACGGATTCGCTTGGGGAACAATCAACAATGTAGTCTATATTCGAGCCTATGTTCTGCTGACGGTTTTTGCCATTTTGGCCTTTGCCAGTCACCTGGAACTGAAAGAACGGTTTACGCCGGGCCGATTAGGGCTGGCCCTGCTGATCAGCCTGGCAGGATTTTTAACGCAATACTACTTTTTTGTGTATCAGTTCTTTGTATCGGCAGGGTTTTGCGTGTGGTTGTTGTTCGAACGGCGTTATCGGCAGACCCTTGTCTATAGTGTCGCCTACCTGTTGGATTTGGCGGCGGTGTGGCTGCTGTTTCCGGCGGTTGTGGGACAGCTTAGTGGTAAAATCGGTTACCAGGCTGCGAACGCGTACCGAAATCTGGTTGCCACTTCGCTGGGAGAGCGCATGATAATTTTTGGCAAAATCTTGTGTAAGGATGTGTTCGGACTTAATAAAGATGCCTTGCTCATCCTCTTGGTGGTGGTTTGTGTCGCGCTCTTCATCCGGAAGTTCTGCCAGATCCGAATCCATCTCTCCCCCGCGCCGGGAGGAGGGTATACCATCACCTCCCTGGACTGGCAGTGGAAACCCCGACCATCGATATCCTGGGCCCCTGGTGAAACCGGTCTGAGCCTGGGATATATGGCATTTGTTGCCGCGGCTTATTTTGTGGTTATCCTAAAAGTTGCCCCGTACTACGCGACGCGTTATATTGTGATCATAGAGCCGTGGGTCTGTGTCCTGTTCATTTTTATACTGGATAGGCTTCGCCAGTCTTTCCGTATGTCGTGGAAAGGGTTCTTTTTCGCGCTGTGTCTGCTGATTGCCTTGTCTGCCCATAAAATGTATTCTGTCAACAATCTATTTGTATATGATTGCTGGTATCCGCAAACGATGACCGCCATTGCCCAGGAGAAAGGCAACATTGGCTTTGTACTATTCAAAAGCGAGAAGGATACCGGTTGGTGGAAAGTCGTTTGGAACATGCTGTATTTGCGCAGCGTCCGGTATTCTTACGTCACGCAGGAGAACAACCTGGATAAGGCCGCGGAGATTTTACAGGACTACGGGAAAATCCATGACAAGGTGCTGGTATACCGTTCCCACGATTGTCGGGCGCCACGGAACGAGTTTGCCAACCAGGTGTCTGCGCTCACGGAATTCAAACATTGGAAGATCCTCAATCCAGGGGGAACGGGAGGAGAGATTTTCTGTTTTGAAAAATAATCGCCAAAAGACATCCCCTGCGCGAAAACACAGATAAAGACAGGGGTGTGTGATATAATGACATAACTTAATGGATTTACTGCCATAGCATAGTCCCAATAGAAGGAGATTAATTATGTTTGATTACCTGATTGTCGGCAGCGGCTTGTTCGGCGCGGTCGTGGCCCATGAACTGAAAAAGGCGGGCAAGTCCGTCCTCGTGTTGGAACGCCGCTCCCATGTAGGAGGCAACGTCTATTGTGAGGAAAAGGAAGGCATCCGCATCCACCAGTACGGCGCCCATATTTTCCATACGTCCGATCAAAAAGTCTGGGACTACGTGAATCGGTTCGTGGAGTTCAACCACTACATCAATTCGCCGGTGGCGAACTACAAAGGCGAGCTGTACAACCTGCCCTTCAACATGAATACCTTCACGAAGATGTGGGGTGTCGTGACGCCGCAAGATGCAGCCGCCAAGATTGCACAGCAGCGGAAAGAAGCGGGTATCACGAATCCGAAGAACCTGGAAGAGCAGGCTATCTCCCTGATCGGCACGGACATTTATACGAAGCTGATCAAGGGCTACACGGAAAAACAATGGGGCCGCCGCTGCACGGAACTGCCGGCCTTTATCATTCAACGCCTGCCCGTGCGGTATACCTTCGACAACAACTACTTCGATGACCGGTACCAGGGCATTCCCATGGGCGGCTATAACAAGCTCATCGACGGCCTGTTGGAAGGAATCGAAGTGCGGACCGGCGTGGACTATTTGCAGCATCGCGAAGAATACCACGGTATGGCCAAGACCATCGTGTATACGGGCCCCATCGACGAATATTTCGGGTATTGCCTGGGCACTCTGGAATATCGCGGCCTCCGGTTTGAAACGGAACGGCTGGAGGAAGAGAATCACCAGGGCGTGGCCGTCATGAACTACACGGATCGGGAAACGCCGTGGACCCGGATCATCGAGCACAAGCATTTCGAGTTCGGGACGCAGCCGGTCACGTACGTGACGAAGGAATACCCGGCGGACTGGAAACCCGGCGAGGAAGCCTATTATCCCGTCAATAATGAAAGGAATCAGGCGCTCTACGCAAAATACGTGGAGTTGGCAAAAAAAGAGAAGGACGTCCTCTTTGGCGGCCGCCTGGCCGAATACAAGTATTATGACATGGATGATGTCATTGCCAGCGCGTTGGCAATGGCAGGGAATTTGGCGCGTTAAACGGAAGTGGATTGCTGGCAAGGATATGGTAGGACATGACGGACAAGAACATAAAGATTCTGATCGCCGCGCATAAACCGTACTGGATGCCGAAGGATCCCGTTTATCTGCCGCTTCATGTGGGCGCGGAAGGCAAACCGGATTTGGGCTATACCAAGGACAACACGGGCGACAACATTTCCGCAAAAAACCCCAATTTCTGTGAGCTGACAGGCCTGTACTGGGCCTGGAAAAATGTGGACGCAGACTATCTGGGCCTGGTCCATTACCGTCGCTATTTTACGCGAAAAGAAGCGCATGACAGGGAAGGAAAACGGAAGCAGATCCTGACCGGTTCCGACTGGGAGGAGCTGCTGTCCCGCTGCCCCGTTGTCGTCGCGGATAAACGAAAATACTACATCGAAAGCAACCTTTCGCACTACAACCATGCCCACCATCCGGAAGGCATGGCTATTGCCCGGGAAATCCTGGCGGAACGGAGTCCGGAGTACCTGCCGGCCTTTGACAAGGTCATGCGTCGTACCTGGGCCCATATGTTCAATATGTTTGTCATGCGCCGGGACTTGTTTGACGCCTACATGGCATGGATGTTCGGTGTCCTGTTTGAGATTGAAAAACGGATAGACATTACCGGATGGGACGCGTATGAATCCCGGATTTATGGGTTTGTCAGCGAGCTGCTGCTGGATGTCTGGCTGGAAAAGAATGGCGTGGCCTATCATGAACAGAATGTTTCCTTTATGGAAAAGCAGAACTGGCTGAAAAAAGGCGGAGCGTTTTTGAAGAGGAAAGTGTTGGGGAAGTAAAATTGATGAGAAACTATTAAAGCGGTCAACCAAATATAATTTAAACTCAAAGAAGATATTAAGTGTCGGACGAATAGATTTTCAAAAGGGATATGAATATCCCAATTATGCCATTTATGCCATGACATCAAGGTGGGAAGGCTTACCGATGGTATCATTGGAAGTACAGGCAAACGGTCTACCGATTGTGAGTTATGATTTGTACTCGGGTCCGTCAGATATAGTAACGGATACTGTTAATGGATATTTAATAGCTCCAGGTGATATGGAGGATTTTAGCGCTAAAATATGTACTTTAATTGAAAATCCTGCATTGCGGGAGAATCTGTCTAAGCATACAAGGGATGATCTTAAGAAATTTAGTAAAGATCAAGTCATAAGGCAGTGGAGGCACTTAATTGATTCAATTTTGCAAAGGCAATCGCGGGGAATGTCCTTATAATGGCGTAAAAAGAGAAATCGACAAAATGAGCTATATGCTCATCCTTTAAGGTATAATGTAAATCAATCAAAACCCACAGTACACCAAGGAGAAAAAACAAATGACTCACCTTAGTATTACACTGGATCAGGAAGAAATACTAGCCCTTCTTTCGGTGGATCATGACGGAGCGTTCCGGAAATTGCTCCAAGAATGCCTGAACAAGGTTTTCCTGGCAGAATCCACGGAACATCCCATTTAAAACCATGTCCTTTGAAAATCACGCCCGCTCAACGGCCCGTATCCTTTCCTGAGATGCTACCTACTTCAAGGTGTGCGAGACCCACCGCATCATCTCCAAAGCTTTCATGATAGCCTACGGTAGCAACAGCTATGGCAACCGTGAGATTTTGGGGCTCAACATATATCCGGAAGAGTCCACCAATAGCTGGAGGGACTTCCTGGATAGTCTCAAGAAGAGAGGCCTGTATGGCACGCTGCTTGTGACCTCTGACGCACACGGTGGCATTAAGGCTGCCTTGCAGAAGGAAATCCTTGAATCTGCATGGCAGCGGTGCCAGTTCCACTTCACCAAGAATATTGGTGAAATGATGCCCAAGAAGTACCAGGCAGGTCTCCGTGCAGAGATCAATGAATTGTTTCAGGCAAAGACTATGAAAGAAGCCATTGAGAAACGGGATGAAATCCTTGCCTCGTACAGCGAGGTGGCTCCCAGAGCAATGGCCTGTCAGGAAGAAGGATTCGAAGATGCCATGACAGTCATGGTGCTGCCGAAGGGAATGAGACGGTTTTTCCGTACCTCCAACCACATCGAGCGTGTCAACAGAGAATTCAAACGCCGCTCAGATGTCATTGGGGTATTCCCGAATGAGACTGCGCTAATGCGATTGATGGGTTCAACACTGATGGAACTGAACGAAAAACGACAGGCAGGCAAGGCTGTTTTTTCTCACCAAAGCTACGAAGAGATGATGAAAAGTGATACCCCTGCCGAGTTGAAAAGAGCGACAATTCGCCAGATTAATATGGCGGCAGCATAAATGATTTCATGGCCTAAAGGAATTTACACACAAATTTGGACTTGACTACCAAATGCAGTGAATTGTATAGAGGATATTCCATTAAAGGTGCTTTTCCCAGGGGAAAGGATAGCCGTAAAAAAGGAAATTTTATCACTTATGCGGTAAAAGCCGATGGAAAATTCAATGTGAGACTGGATATCCAGAACCGAACCGGGATAGTTTCGGAAAGACATATGGGGAAGATTCGCAGGGGGATAGATGAAGCTTTTAATGGAGTGTATTTATAATTAAACTATCAGCTAGAGTCAGTATTAGTAGAGGGTGGTGGGATTTTTTTATAAAGACATAAGCGGTTGTATATATTCTTGCAAAATTATCATAATGCAGTATACTACATAAAATAGGGCATTTTATAATTAACCGATTTTAAATGAGATTTTACAATATATTGTTTTTTTCATTGATATTGAAAAAAATTCTACTAATAAGTAGTATGGCAGTTAAATGATAGATATGATAGGGTATTCATTGTTTGATATTTGTATAAATTGCATTTAATTTATTAGAATGACTGATTTAAAAGGTGTTTTATTATGGAAAAGATAAACTTGTCAAAAACTGGAAAATATGATAGAACTCGAATTCCTTCTGTCTATGGATATAACGATAATAAAGCTATTTTATTTCAAAGTATAAATGGTATATATATAGATCATTTCAGATCTTTAAAGGGAAGAGAGTTAAAATTAGGGAAAAATATCACTCTGATTACAGGAAAAAATGGAACGATGAAATCATCAATTCTTGGGCTTATTGCTCATCCATTTACCAGCCCGAACGATGCTAAGGATATGTACGGAAAAGTTTTAAAAACCAATTATTCTGATGTATTCCGTCTTAGTTTGGATAAGGATGCAGATGAATATATTTATTATCTTCAAGCGACCACTGTCAAGGGTGAAAGTATTTGGGAACCTGTTCGGATTTATAGAAGAGAAGCAGAAGAACGTCACCGTGTTACTGTGGGATCAGGAAATGAAAAAGGTCAAGGAAATTTTTCTCTTAACACATCTTATTTAAATTTAAAAAGACTCTACCCAATTATTGAAACCAAGGCCAAAAAAGCTGATATTCTAATTTCTGATGAAGATAAAGAATGGATAGCACATTCTTATGAAAGAATTATGCAAAGATCGGCTTATAGTGATTCGGAAGCAATTACTGATGGTCAAGGCAAAAACACATTGGCACCAGCAGAAAGTTACTATGACTTTAATTCTATTTCATCGGGAGAAGATAATCTTGGGTATATTCTTTCTAAAATGTTAGCTTTTAGAAAGAATAAAAGGCAGGAAAACTGTTTGCAAGGATTATTCTGTATTGATGAAATTGAAGCATCACTTCATCCTTCAGCACAGAAACAATTCTTGGATTTTTTATTGAAATGGAGTAAACAAAATAATATTCAAGTGGTTGCGACTACCCATTCTCTTTATTTGCTGGATTATTTCATGCAAGTACAGAGTCATGAAAAGGATTATGAAAGTTTGGTTGTTAATAATATAAGTACCATGCAGGTCGGGAATGATAGAAATTTTAATATTAAGATCAATCCTGAGTTTAAAGTAATCCGTAAAGAATTGACTTATAAGGATAGTGGTGATGAACTCTATAAAGTTAATATTATTTGTGAAGATCAAGTGGCTGTAGAGGTATTGAAAAAAATTTTTAAAAGAGGATCTGTTAGTAGAGAAGTAGAATATATAAGCGATTTAAATAATGAAGAAAAAGGATTACCTTATAGATTTTTAATCTCATTAGCTCGAAAAGGGAAAAAGCTACTTGAAGATTCTCTTATTATTTTAGACCCTGATGTGCCAGAAGATGCAATAAAAAATGGAGATAACAAATTCTTACTAAAGATTCCAGAACCGGATCAATATTTACTGCCTTTAGAAAGACGAATTGTATACTATATATCTCAATTGGATGGTGCCTCTCCTTTATTTAAGGATATGGAGAAAAGTGCTATAGAAAGTACATATAATGAATGTGAAATATATAAAGACAAAATTTTGGATACAAAGCAATTTGATACAAATGCCTTTAAAAAATGGAAAGAGAAAAATAAAACAATTTATAAAAAAGCACTCATACAATATATAAAAGATAATCAAGATATGTTTGATAAATTTAAAGAACAAGTAATTTCTTTGATCAATGAAAAACGAAAAATGCGCGCTCTCCCGCCTATAGAAAAATAGTAAGGAGGTGGCAAAACGATGCCGTATAGTTATTCTCCCCTGCGATATCCAGGGGGAAAGACTCAATTATATAACTTTATACTTCATGCTATAAAACTAAGTCAGCTGGAACATATTCATTATTGTGAACCTTTTTGTGGTGGTGCTGGACTGGCAATGAAACTTTTAATAAATGGAAAAGTGGAAGCGGTCGTATTAAATGATGCGGATACGTCTATTTATTCAATTTGGAAGGCTATTTTAGACGATACAGCATCATTTTTGCATAAAGTTCAAACGGTACCTATAACTGTACAAGAATGGGAAAAACAGCATAAAATTTATGAGAACCTAAAAAATAGTAGAAACTACGATTTTAATCTTGGATTCGCTGCTTTTTTTCTCAATCGAACTAATCGTTCTGGAATTATTGAAGGTGGACCGATTGGCGGGAAAAAGCAATTATCAAAATATAAAATAGACTGTCGCTTTAATCGAAATACATTATTAAAAAAGATAACTAGTATTCGTGCGTGCAAAGAAAAAATAACGGTATATAATTTAGACGCATTGGATTTTATTATCCAAAAGCTTCAAAAAGACAAGACGATTAATTTTATTTTTTTTGATCCTCCATATTATGAACAAGGGCAAAATTTGTACAAGAACAGTTTAAGTAAGCAATACCATTCGGATTTGGCCTATGCAATCAAGGCTATAGATGCCCGCCCATGGATTTTAACTTATGATAATGCTTTAGATATAAAAAAACTATATGCCGATGTTAAGGGATGGAAATATGAACTGTTATATAGTGCACAACTTAAACGTAAAGAATCGGAAGTTATGTATACTAATTCGTCATTTCAAGTGGAATCATATGATAATGTGACACTTATACCTATAGAAAAGGAATAATTGACACCTATTTCTATAAAATTCCATATGGGTAAAGATATCATATTTTATTGAAAAAGCTGTTATAGAGTAAAAAGGAAGAATATTAAATGAGTACATATAAAATTCTAACACATATACATACAAAGTGTTCCCATGATAGCATACTACCTTTCTTTTTACTCTATAATAAGTGTATAAAGCATGGTATCCAATATATTGCCATAACAGAACATAACAATATTCAAGGGGCAAAAGAGTTTCAATCCTATTGTAAAAAGCGAGGGAATAAAATAAAAGTTATTCTTGGGGAAGAAATAATGACTACTGGTGGTGAAATTATTGGTTTGTATATCCGTGATAATATTCCTGCCATGTGTTCTCCTGCAGAAACTGTTAAAATGATTAAAAATCAGGGAGGGGTTGTTTATGTTCCTCATCCATATGATGAAAAAAGATATAAAACAGTCTTAAAGGAAAAATATATTTGTGAATTGAAAGATCAGATTGACTGTATTGAATGTCATAATGGACGTAATATTTCAGAAAGATATGATGAAGAACAACGACACATCGCAGAAAAATATGGGATTCCCAAAGTGATTGGGGCTGATGCTCATACGTACTTTGAGGTAGGTCGTAATTATATGGAAATGGAATTTCCTCCTGATAATAGGGAAAACTTTTTGAAGGCGCTGCAATCTGTTTCTTTGTTCCCCGCTCCCTGTATGTTGCTTTGTCACCATCTTACAAGGGGGGACCGAATTATCCAATTTCTCTTGAAAGGAGATTTTCATGGATTATTTAGAACTATCACTAGAAAGTTTGCACATTGAAAGTATACATCTTGCGCAAAACATTGAAATTTCCTTTCATCCAGATATTGTTGTTTATGTCGCAAAAGGTGGCTATCTTATCGGCAAAGATATTGCAGAATATTTCAAAGTGCCATATGTTGGGATTTTCGCTCAAAGAGAGGGAAATGACGCTAAAGCAAAGCTGGCTGTAATTTAAAAAAGGCTGCCGCGCTCCATTACAAAATTTTTGAGACAGGTTGAATTAAGATCGGGGCTGCATAAAACTGTAAAGGAACGTAGGGTATTTTGGGATCCGTCGGATGACTGCTTGGAGAAAATGAAAAAGGCTCACAATGTACTTTTGGTAGACGATTCAATAGATACAGGGTATTCAATGCAAACATTACTTCCCTTTGTAAGAGAAGCTGCTTCCGTACCAATTGATATTCGAATTGCAGCGATTAATGTGTGGAGTAAGAGTAAAAGTATAATTAGAACTGATTTTTATAATTATCGGGATACGATTATTGCTACTCCCATGTCTAATGATTCACAGGAACATGATTAATTTCTTCAATTATACGCAAACCGACATGGTAAACATAAAAAAATTTAAAGAAAGATGGGCTTCTCAATGATAAAAAATGCCGGCCTTTGATAGAGCTGATGTTTCTGTAATTATACCAGTTTATAATTCAGGCAAGGAAGCGTATAGGGCCGTTAGATCAATTGCACATCAGACACTTCTGCCACTAGAAGTGAAGTAATGGGTAATATCCTTATAATGGTGTAAAAAGGAAAATCAAAAAATGAGCCATGTGCTCATCCTTAAGGACAGGATCTGACTTTATTGAATCAGCTGTTTTTTATTTTTAGTAAAGAACAGCTAGATAAAAAGTGAAAAAAATTGGAAGGAATTACAACTTAAATTATGGGAAAGAAAATGCAAAAAATAGACGATGTGTTGCTTAAAAAGTTGGAACTTAATATTTTAAAAAATGTTGCCGAATTTTGTGATAACAACAATTTGCGTTATTATTTATGCGGTGGAACCCTATTGGGAGCAGTACGTCATAAGGGGTTTATTCCCTGGGATGATGATATGGATATAGCCATGCCTAGGGAAGATTATGAAAAATTTCAGAAATTATATAATGGTTATTCGGATCGTTATGCTGTGAATGGTATCGAAAATAATAAACAATGGCACATGCCTTTTGCTCGTGTGGAGGATTTGAATACAGTTCTTTATGAACATACCTTAAAACCTAAATATGAAAAATGTCATGTATTCGTAGATGTTTTTCCTATAGATGGAATTCCTAATAATCATATAGCTGAAAAAATTTTTATGCTTAGACAAAAACTTTTAGGGATATTGGTAAATGCATCTTCATTCTGTTTTAATCCAAGTAAGCATTATTCCGATTCAAAAAGCAAAAATATCACCTTTAGAAATAACCTTAGAACATTTTTTAAATACCTGGCAATAGTGCTTTTCTCTTGGGTTAATACACAAGATGTTATCAAAGCAATGAATAAGAACGCTCAGAATTATAAAATGATTAATTCTAAAGATGTTGGTCTTACCGTATTTGTATGGAATTGGAAATTTGAAAAATCAAGTTCTGAGTCATTTTCAAAACGTAGTAAGTTTGAATTTGAAAATAATGAGTTTTGGGGGCCGGCTGGTTTCGATGAGTATCTAACCCGAACATATGGGGATTATATGACGCCTCCGCCACCTCAAAATCAAGTCTCACATCACAGCTATGATGCATACTTAATTAAATGAAAAAAATATAGGGGGTAGCACTATGCCACATGTAAACAGTGATATAAAAAACACCTTTAGAGTATTTCCTGAACAAGGTAGATATGGAATGCATCGTTTTGATATGAACGAGAATCCCGAAGGCCTTCCTATGGACTTTGTTAATAGTGTTTTGCAAGAAATTACGCCTGAATTTTTGTCAATCTATCCTGAACCTAATAAATTTATAAAAAAGTATGCAGACTTTTTAGGAGTGGAATCTGAAAATATAACAGTAACAAATGGATCTGATATGGCTATTCGTTACTTATTGGAAGTGTTCGGAGAAAAGGGTAAAGAAGTAGTAACAGTGGCTCCTTCTTTTGAAATGTATTGGGTAAATTGTTGCATTTTAGGATATAAGCATATTCCCGTTGCTTATGAAGAAGACTTTACAATTAAAGTTGAAAAAATATTGGAAGCTATTAATGATAATACTCGTATCATTGTTTTATTGAACCCCAATAATCCGATGGGTAATGTTTATACTGAACAGGAAGTTCAGCAAATTATTGAGAAGGCAAAATCTGTAAATGCTTTGGTGATAATTGATGAGGCATACCATTATTTTTATCCCAAAACATTTCTTTCTCTGGCATTAGAAAATGATAATGTAGCCTTGTTACGAACTTTCTCTAAATTATTTTCCATTGCAGCACTTCGCTTAGGTGCAATTATTGCAAATCCTAATATCATTCATTATGTACAAAATGCAAAGTTAACTTTTGATGTAAATTCTATTGCTTTGTTATTTGGGGAAAGGATTATTGAACATCCCGACATGATTCAGCAGTTAATAGAAATTGAAAATGTGGGGAAAAATTACACTATTTCCGAACTAAAAAGAAATGGATATGAATGTAGAGACTGTAAAGGAAACTTCATTTTTGTTAAGCCCAAGCATAATGCAATAGAAGTTGCAAAGAGGTTGGAAAAAGAATCCAAAGTTTTGGTTCATCCTTATAGTAATGCTTTACTCAAAGACTATTTAAGAGTTTCTGTTGGCTCAAAAAAGGCAATGAGTTTTTTCTTGAATGAATTTTTCAAAATTGATGGCGAATCTTTTTAGGAGTTTGACATGAAAAAAGTCATTACCTATGGAACCTATGATTTGTTCCACCAAGGCCACTACAATCTGTTGAAACGCGCAAAAGCGTTAGGGGATTATCTCATTGTAGGAGTTACTTCTGATTACTTTGATAAATCCAGAGGAAAATTCAACGTCCATGATGATTTGATGACACGGATCGAAAATGTCAAAAAGACTGGATTTGCAGATCAGATTGTTGTGGAAGAATACTTTGGCCAAAAAATCGATGATATAAAAAAATATGGAGTCGATATTTTTACGGTCGGATCTGACTGGAAAGGCTATTTCGACTACCTAAATGAGTATTGTAAGGTCGTTTATCTTGAACGAACTAAAGGAATTTCCAGTACCCAGATCCGCAATGAACACAGTGTCCGACTGGGTATTGTTGGGAATGAAATGATTCTGGATCGTTTCATCAATGAGATGAAATATGTCAGTGGGATTGAAATTGGCGGAGCTTATGCGCCCAAAGATGATGTGGATCTTAAATATAAATCGGTTCAGTTTCAGCAATTTCCCCAATATACCACCTATGAATCCCTGCTTGATAATGTTGATGCTGTCTATATTAATGCACCTTTAATGCAGCGTGACGACTTAATAGCAGAGGCTCTTGAAAAGGGGAAACATGTCCTGACGGAATTCCCATTTAGTCTTAATTATCAAAAAGCCAGGGAATTCGTAAAAACTGCCTCTGAAAAGGGGCTAGTCCTGATGGAAGGATTAAAGACCGCTTACTGTCCGGCTTTTGGAAAGATGGTATCGTTGGTAAAAAGTGGACGGATTGGCAAAATACTCAGCATTGAAGCCAATTTCACCCAGATTCTCGGCGAAAATCTCCAAAATCAGGTACGTATAGCAGGGGGCAGTGTAGCCTCTTTGGGAGCATACCCGCTTCTGGTTATTTTTAAACTGTTGGGATATGATTATAAAAAGGTAGAATTCATTACCCATCAGGAAAATGGTATTGATACCATGACTAGGATGAACTTTATTTACGATGGGGCCATTGCTACATCTTTGGTGGCGATTAATGCGAAAGCAGAAGGGTCACTGACTATATCTGGGACAAAAGGATACGTTTATGTTCCTGCGCCTTGGTGGAAGACAGAATATTACGAGTTGCGGTATGAAGACATCAATAAGAACAGCAAGTTCTTCTATAAGTTTGAGGGTGAAGGTCTTCGGTATGAGATTGTGGAGTTTGTAAGATGCATTAAGGAAAATGCAGAGATAAATTTATTGTTTAATCATGATAATATATTAGCAGAGACTAAGATATTATCATTGTTTCATGATAAAAATAAATTAATCATATTTTGAATAATAATAGAGGTGGAATACAATGAAGTTGCTAACTGCCAATGAGATAAAGCAGGAAGAGTTAAAAATGTTATTACTAGTTTCCCAATATTGCAAGAAAAACAACTTGACTGTTTATCTTTGCGGAGGCACTTTGTTGGGAGCGATTCGCCATAAAGGATTTATTCCTTGGGATGATGATATTGATGTAAGTATGCCTCGTCCTGATTTTGAAAAATTCGTAAAGAATGCGGAATCTTTCTTTAAAAAATATAATATGACTGTTGAATATGGAGATGGAAATGGTGGACCTTGCAAATTTCCTTATTGTCAGATTTGGAACCATAATCTCTTGGTAAATAGGAAATATACCAACATCAATCCTTATTTATGGTTAGATATATCGGTAGAAGACGGCTTACCGGCAGATGATAGTGAATTAAAGCATATTTATACAATTCGAGATCGTTATACTAAGATTATTCAAATATCTAATTCAAAACTAGGGGAAGGAAAGACTTTGATTCGTAAATTGGGAAAATTTTTCATGAAACCTTTAGCGAATCTATATGGAGATGATAGAGCTTTAAGAAAAATCATTGAACTTGCCAAAAGATATCCGTATGAATCAAGCGAATATATTGGTGCCATTACAGCTGGACTTTATGGTGTAGGCGAAAGAATGAAAAAATCTGAATATGAAATTTCCATTGAAGTTGAATTCGAAGGATATAAATTTCAAGCTCCATCTTCGTGGGATAGTTACTTAACAGGATTATATGGAGATTACATGAAATTACCTCCAATGGAAAAAAGAATAGCACATACGATGGAAGTTTATAAAATATGAAGAGTACCATTATAACAATGGGCTTTTATATTCTATAAAAGGAGCATTGTGGACTATGAACATAGCCGTTATTTTCGCCGGTGGTACTGGCAAGCGCATGAATACAAAATCGAAGCCAAAGCAGTTTTTAGAAATGCATGGGAAACCGGTACTGATTTATACCTTGGAGAACTTTGAAAATCATCCCATGATTGATCAAATCATTCTTGTTTGTTTGGAAGGGTGGATTGATTATGCTGCTTTCCTTCTGAAAAAATTTGGAATTACTAAAGTTGCCAAGATCGTTCCAGGTGGGTCTACCGGGCAAGAATCCATTTATCATGGAATCAAAGCTGCAAAAGAACTGTATGGAGGAAAACATGTTGTTTTGATCCATGACGGAGTGCGGCCTTTAATTAATGAAGATACGATAACACGATGCATTTCCAGTGTGAAGGAAAATGGGAATGGGATTACCGTATCTCCTGCAATTGAAACCATTTTTTTGAAGGATGATCAGAATAATCAAGTAGGACAAATCGTTGACCGTTCCCACTGTGAAATGGCCAAGGCACCACAATGTTTTAAACTGCAGGAAATCTATGAAGCCCATGAAAATGCGCGGGCAGAGGGAATCAATGATTTTATTGATTCGGCCAGCTTAATGCAGTATTATGGACATGAACTATTTACGGTAGAGGGCCCAGCAGAAAATATTAAGATTACTACGCCATCTGATTTTTATATTTTTCGGGCTATTATGGATGCCCGGGAAAATTTACAGATTTTAGGATTATGAGGATAAACTATGAGTACAAAGCAAGATGTATTACAAGAAGACTTGGTTGCTATCAGCCAGGTCGATTATATTCCTTGGGATAAGTTAAAAGAGCAAAATATCCTGATTACTGGTGGGACCGGACTGGTTGGGTCTACCATTATCAAAGCTCTTTGTTACGCCAGTACCGTTAAAAATTTGCAGGTAAAGATTTTCGCTCTGGTTCGAAACTTAGAGAAAGCTGAACAGATATTAGGGCATGAAAATGAAAGCCTGCATTTTATAAAAGGATCTGTTGAAAATCTTCCTGCCATCAATGTGCCGGTAGATTATATTATCCATGGTGCCAGCCCTACAGCAAGCTTGTTTTTTGTACAGCATCCTGTGGAAACCATTCAAATCGCAGTCAAGGGAACAAGCAATCTTCTGGAATTGGCAAGAGAAAAAGTGGTAAAAGGCTTTGTTTATTTGTCCAGTATGGAAGTTTATGGGGCTCCCCAAGCTGATACATTAATCCCGGAATCTCATGGATGTACACTGGATTCTATGACGGTTCGCAGCTGTTATCCCATAGCCAAACGGCTTTGTGAGAATTTATGTGCCAGTTATGCGCAGGAATACCATGTACCGGCTAAAGTAATCCGTTTGGCTCAGACCATTGGCCCCGGCGTTTCGAAAGAGGACAAGCGGGTTTTTGCCGAATTTGCCAGAGATGCCATGGAAGGGAAAAATATAGTTCTTCAAACCAATGGAGCTAGTAAAAGAGAATATCTTTATACAGCAGATGCGGTTACAGCTATTCTTACTGTTTTATTGTGTGGTCAAAACGGAGAAGCATATAATGCGGGGAATCCCAAAACATATTGCAGTATTGTGGAAATGGCAAAAATCGTGGCGCAAGAGATTGGCAAAAATAAAATTCAAGTTATTATTCAAAGTAATAATTTTAATAATTCCAAATTCCCGCCTTCCCATCATCTGTATTTAGATACAAATAAGATGGCAGGGATAGGGTGGATACCATCTAAAAATTTATTAGAAATGTACTCAAGAATGATTGAAAGTATGAAAGGATAGAGTGAATAGTGAACAAACTGGCAAGTGATATAGGTTGTATAATTGTTACATTCAATAGGATAGAAAAGTTAAAAAAAACATTAGATAGTTACGCAAAACAAAATCTGCTCCCCAAATATATACTAGTCGTTAATAATGCTTCTACTGACGGGACAGCAATGTTTTTAGAGAAATGGGGGAAAAAAGATGAAGGCTTTGAGAAGATAGTACTGAACTCAGCCACTAATATTGGAGGTAGTGGTGGATTTTATTTGGGAGAAAAAGAGGCTATTAGGCTTAATGCAGATTGGATTATGATTGCTGATGATGATGCTTATCCGCAAATAGATTATATTGAGGGTATGCAGCACTACATTGAATCTCATGACATGAGCTTTGTTTCTATTCTTTGTGGCAAAGTTCTGCAACATGGATCTCCCTTAAATTTTCATAGGGGGAAGTGGAAATCTCAATGGGCTGTTGATTTTTATAGTGCTGCTAATAAAACAGACTATGAAAAAGAGGAATTTTATCTAGATTTCGCCTCATATGTTGGAATTTTAATTAATAAAGATAAATTGTTGAAAGCTGGATTTGTCAATAAAGATAACTTTATATGGTATGATGATACGGAACATACGTTTCGACTAAGCCAAGTAGGAAAGATAGTATGCATCCCTCGGTTTGCCATAATTCATGACGTGGACGAAACACATAGTGGCTTAAGTTGGAAAACATATTATGGATACAGAAATAGTTTAAACTTTTTTAAAACCCATTTTCCAACACATTATCCTGTGGTTATCAGTAAGCTGTTCTGTAAGACTTTATTAATACCTTTGAAGGGTCGTTCCTTAGAAGAAATTAAACTCAGAATGGCAGCCATTAAAGACAGTATATTAAATCACACTGGAAAACATAGTCTTTATAAACCTGGATGGAGGCCTAAATGAACTTGTTCCGTATGGGATCAAAGTTGTCGATTTATCAAAATCGTTATACAAAACTTTCGAACAGACTGTGTGGTTGCGAAATTGGCGAAGAAAGCAAGCATCAAGGTTAACTTCATACTGAATTTCTTAAACCAGATCCTGACAGTGATTGCTCCTTGTATTACGGTTCCGTATCTCGCGCGGACGTTAGGGGCTGCTGGGTTGGGGGAGTATTCGTTTGCCTTGTCCTTGGCGACTTATTTTTCTGCTTTTACGAATCTCGGCATCAATCTTTACGGACAAAGGCAAATTGCCTATTTGAAGAATAAATCAAAACAGGAATATAGCAAGGCATTTTGGGAGTTGATTTTTCTTCGTTGCTTTACAGGCCTGATTTCGATTGCTTTATATTATCTATTCGTAGTCAGGCTGAATCATTCCCATTTGCTGAGCATCATCCTAAGTTTTGAAATCTTATATGTCGTTTTTGATGTAACGTGGCTTTATCAAGGGTTCGAAAATTTTAAAATCATTGTCGTTAGAAACTTTATCGTCAGGTTTCTTTCTATTATCGCTATTTTTGCTTTTGTAAGAGAACCATCCCATTTATATCGTTATGCCATTATTCTGAGCGGTGCTAATTTTTTGGGAGCGCTCAGCATGTGGTGTTCCCTAAAAAACTATATTACCCTGATTCCACTCCGGGAATTGCATGTATTCTCGCATTTAAGAGGGGCTTTTGCTTTATATTTGCCGCAGATTGCCATCCAGGTCTATACGGTTCTTGACAAAACGATGCTTGGACTGATTGTCAAATCGAATTATGAAAACGGGTATTACGATCAGGCACATAAAGTCGTGAATATCCTGATCATGGTTGTTACGGCTTTGGGCCCAGTCATGATGCCCCGCATTTCCAATCTCTTTGCAAATCGTGATAGGAAGGCAATCGAAAATTATATTGGCAAGAGCTTTCATCTTGTGTGGATGATTAGTCTTCCTATCGTTTTTGGCGTTCTTTCCGTGTCCGACGTGTTTGTCCCATTTTTCTTTGGCAAAGGTTTTGATAAAGTCGTTATCTTACTTTCCTTGTTTTCCTTTATCATTATTCCCATTGGGGTAAGCAACATCATCGGAATTCAATACTTACTGCCAACGGGGAGAGAGCGGTCTTTCACTATTTCCGTGACGATTGGGGCTATGGTGAACTTCGCCCTCAACTATTTCTTTATCCAATGGTGGCAGTCTATCGGAGCAACAATTTCATCCATTGTTGCCGAAATCTCCGTCACTGCCTTTCAACTTTGGACAATCCGAGAAGAATTGCCCATTAAACAGTGTATTTTTATGGTAAAAAATTATTTTATTGCCGCATCAGTGATGTTTTTGGCCTTAAAATTTATATCAATCCCTCATGCTTTGTTATTCATGCGCTTAATGATAAAAGTCTTTTTTGGCTTCGCTATCTACGTTTTTGTATTAATGAGCATGAAAGATTCATTTTTTAGGGAAGCCCTTTTCATCATTTGGAACAAAGTAGCTCGCAAAGTATCAGTTAAGTGAGGAAGAGTTAAGATGACTATTACTGTAATGCGTCAATTAGAAAAAATGGCATTGTTGGGTGCTATTTTTTTCTTACCAATCAGTAATTTACCCAAACGTTTTGCCCCTTCTTTTATTTCTCACAATTTAGCGGAAGTATTTGCAGTGGTTGGGTTAGTTTTGCTTG
>ULTE01043025.1_pt1 | contig 19563 bp, 16 predicted proteins | sample 1957401 | NCBI WGS metagenome assembly ULTE01 (sample SAMEA4835728, study PRJEB28245) | human gut metagenome | biome: gut microbiome; material: fecal sample | place: Denmark | collected 2008 | reverse complement strand
GTAAATCTTATCCCCGGCTCACACATTGCGGCTATGATAAGAAATGTGCTTGTCAGCCCGTGCATTAACGATATTTCGACCTCACTCGCAGGAGCAGACCACGGAATGTTTGCCGCAGAGGCAGAAAAAGCGTTTGCAACCAACCTCAACCTTTTCGGAAACGAAGTGGATTTCACATTTATGATGATGTACTCAATCGGTGCAATCTTAATTTTCCTTGTCCTCAACCTTATATCATACAAATTCAGTTCAAAACGCAAGGACTGATTTATGACAGATAAAAAGCCGACACTCCGAAAAGTGTCGGCTTTTTTATATATAGTTACTTCCAAACTTCTTCTGCAATTTCTTTTACAAGAGCAAGCTTTGCCCACTGCTCTTCCTCGGTAAGCTTATTACCGATTTCGCATGATGCAAAACCGCACTGCGGACTGAGATACAATCTGTCAAGCGGAATATACTTTGCCGCCTCATGAATACGATTGATTACAGTCTGCTTATCCTCAAGAACAGGTGACTTTGTTGTGATAAGACCGAGAACAACCTTTTTGTCACCGCTCACATATTTTAACGGTTCAAAACCGCCTGAACGCTCATCGTCAAATTCAAGATAATAAGCGTTGACATTTTCTTCACCGAAAAGTTTCTCTGCAACAGGATCATATGCACCGCTGCTGAAGTATGCAGAATGATAGTTACCTCTGCAAACATGAGTATTGATTACGAGGTCATCGGGCTTACCCTCAATTGCAAGGTTGTTTACCTTGAGAAGTTTCTCACTGATACTCTTTAAATCTGCATCCTCGCCATAGCGGATTACGCTACCCTCCGCAACAAGAACGCCCCATGTGCAGTCGTCAAACTGGATGTTTCTGCAACCTGCATCGTAAAGATCTTTGATTACCTTTTTGTATCCGTTTGCAATATCGTTGATAAGTTCTTCATCTGTCGAATAGAACTTCCTTGTCGTTTCAATATTTGCAGGAATGATGAACTGCTGGAAAAACTGTGCAGGAGCAGGAATTGTCTGCTTTGCTACTGTGTTTTCATCCTCAAGAGCCTTTACAAATTTGTAATGTTCAACAAACGGATGACTGTCAACCGAGATTTCGCCGGAAAGCCATGTATCGTCAATCAAAGCCTGTTCGCCGTGGAATGCAACACCGTTTTCGGTTTTTTTGTGTTCAACTCCGTTAAATCCCCACATGAAGTCAAGATGCCATGTTGCTCTGCGGAATTCACCGTCGGTAATCGCTTTTATACCGGCTTTTTTCTGTTTTGCAACAAGGTCAAGAATAGCCTTGTCCTCAACTGCAGTAAGCTCTTCTTTTGTGATTTTACCGTTTTCAAAATCAAGTCTTGCTTTTTTAAGATAATCGGGTCTTAAAAAGCTGCCTACTGTTTCAAATCTAAATGGTGTGTGCTGTTTACTCATCTTAAATACCTCCGTGGAAATTTGATGAGTTAATTATATTATGAATTCACAGACTTGTAAAATACTTGTTATCAGCCGTTTGCTATTAGTTTTTCTTATATCAAATATGTTTCTTTAAAGCCTCAATATATGCCTCGGCAAGGTTACTGTGCAGAATCTTTTTATTTTCGATATAACCGATTTTCATATTGCCCTCTTCATCAAGGGGGATTGCGGTTATATTATCACCGTTAAGCTCATTGTCGATTACACCGCTGCAAACTGTGTAGCCGTTGAGTCCGATTAAAAGGTTGAACAGGGTTGCTCTGTCTGTCACTCTGATATTTTTTGTACGCCCGACCGTGCTGAAAATTTCTTCCGAATAATAGAAAGAATTATGCTCCCCCTGTTCAAACGAGAGATACGGATAATCGGCAAGCTCCTCCATTGTAACGGATTTTTTGTCTGCAAGCGGATGGTCGGTTGATACAAACACATGAGGCTTTGCCGTAAAAAGCTCGGTGAATGTCAGCGACTTTGATTTTATAATTTTCATCAGCGCATCTTTGTTAAAGCTGTTGAGATAAAGAATTCCGATTTCGCTTTTCATCTTTGCAACATCGTCAATAATTTCATAGGTTTCGGTTTCACGAAGTGAAAAATCGTACTCCTCGCCTGCAAACCGTCGGATAAGATCAACAAATGCATTGACTGCAAACGAGTAGTGCTGGGTTGAAACGCAAAACTGTTGCTTTATCTTTGTTCCCGACTTATACACTCCCTCAAGCAGGCTTGCCTGTTCAAGAACCTGTCGTGCATAGCCGAGAAATCTTTCACCCTCGTTTGAAGTTACAACGCCCTTGTTTGTGCGTGTAAAAATCTTTATGCCCATTTCCGTTTCCAACTCACGGATTGATGTTGTAAGTCCCGGCTGAGAAATAAAAAGTTCTTTTGACGCTTCACTCATTGAGCCTGTGCGGGCAACGGTGACAACATATTTCAACTGTTGCAAAGTCAACCTTGTTCAATCCTTTCAAAAACAAATTCCCTCATTCAACATAGAAAACACGGTTTTCTCTTCTCGGTGAAGTTTTGGGATATTCACCGTTCACATAACCGATAACGCAGTGACCTATACCCTCATAGTCACCCTCAATGCCGAGTGATTCGAGAATTTCTTTGCCCTCTTTGCTTTCAAATTCTTCCTTTGCACGGTGAATCCAACAGCTTCCGAGTCCCTCATCATGGGCGGCAAGCATAAGATTTTCCATTACAAGAGTACCGTCATACAGATACGTGGGAGCAGCTTTGTCGGCAAGGACAATCAGCACAACGGGAGCGTTATAGAACGGATCAACATCTTTTCCCATAGTTTCGGCATTCATTCTTGAAAGTCTGTCACGCATTTCTTTGTTTGTGACGGCAACGATAATAACCGGCTGTCTGTTCATTCCTGACGGTGCATACAGACCTGCGGAAATGATTTCGTCAATAACTTTCTTTGGCGGCATTTCAGACTTAAAGCTGCGGACGCTTCTTCTTGATTTGAGTTTTTCGATAAATTCACTCATTATGTAAACCTCTCAGTCCTCATAAAATTTTGCAAAATCCTCAACAGATTTTCTCTTTGGTCTTACGATTTCGGAATCCGTGTAACCAATTGCGATAACGCTGACAACAGCCTCTGTTTCGGGAATGTCAAATTCTTCTCTGAGCTTTTCGCCGTCACGGATACCCATAACAAGGGTTGAAATGCCGAGTTCGGTTGCCTTTAGCAAAAGTGCCATATTGTTAAGACCGAGATCGTAATATGCCCAGCCGTTGCCGATTTCAGTCACGGCAGTACCGTCTTTGTCAAAACCCGAACGATTGAGAACAACTGTTGTCACGATATATGCGGACGCATTTTCTGAATTTTTTCTGTTAAATTCAGGGAGTGCCTCTCTTACGGCATTCTTACTTTTCTCGCCTGTCGCAACATAAAAGCGCGGCATCTGCGAGTTCTTCCACGAAGGAGCAAGATTTGCCGCCGACAGCATTTCATCAAGCAGGCTTTTGTCAACTTTTTTATCTATATAATGTCTTGTGCTTTTTCTGTTATTTAAAGCCTCAGATAATTCCATAATCAAACCTCCAACATTTTTATACCTATATTGTACCAACGGAGTGGGAATTATTCAAGAGTTAAATCAGAATATAGAACAAAATCGGTATAGTGAAAACTGCCGTCAGTTGTGACACAAGCGCCATACTTGCCCCCTCATCGGGACTTTTTCCGTAGGCTGACGGAATGATTACCGTGTTAAGTCCAAGCGGCATTGCGTTTGCACAAAGCGTTGCAACAACTGCCTCCTGAGGTGCGTTAAAAAGCTTTAATACAAGCACCGAAACCGTTGGCAGAAACACAAGGCGGATTCCTGCAACAACATAGGTCTGCCATTTGCCGAAAAGATTTGCAAGACTGTAGCCGCCTATTACAAAACCTGTCAGAATCATTGCAATGGGCGACATACAGGCGGCGGTTGAATTGATTATTGTTGTAACAAGTCTGAATTTCGGAATCGGCAATAAACCGAGAATTGCTCCGATAAAAATTGAAACAAAAATCGGATTGACAAAATTTTTCATTGAAAATTTGCCATGTCCGTTCGGCACAAGCCACGCAATTCCTATTGAATAAGTAAACAAATTGAGCGGTAAAGTAAACATAAGATAGTCGAAAAGCTCCATACTTTCGGCGCCGTATATTCCCGACACCATTGCAGTTCCGACAAATCCGAAATTTGAAACGGAAATTGAATAGCGGTACACCTTTTTCAGATATTCCGTTTTGCCGAGATACCTTGAAACGGCAAATCCCACTGCAATGCAAAACAGCAGAACTCCCGTGCTGTAGGCAATGAACACCCATTTTTCGCTTATGTTTTTTACCGTACAATTGGTGCGGAAGGTGTTGATTACAACGGCAGGCATAAGGATTCTGTTCTCAAGCTTTGAAAAAATTTCGGCTGAATTTTCCGGCAGAAATCCGCCCTGTCGGATTATAAAACCGATAAATATAAACGAAAACAAAACCGCAATTTGAAAAATCACCGATGAAAAAATCTCCACAAATCCGCCCCCTTTTAAAGCCAAAACACCCCCAGTCCGAGCGGCTGAGGGTGTAAGCTTCAAATCAAATTACTTGCAGCTGCACTTTGCTTCAAAGCTCTGGCAGTCCGTACACTGACAAACAGTCGGATTTGCCTCATGAGTGCCGACCTTGATTGCCTCAAGCGAACAGTAGTCCTTTGTGCTGTTGTGATGCTTACAGTTTGTTACCGAGCACATAATGCTTTGGTTACAATATGCATTGTTTTCCATAGTATTCATTCTCCTCATTCATTTTTGCGGATTAGCCGCTTTTTATATTGTTTCTGCATTTTGCGGATTTATACCGCACACTTTGAAACATCTGCAATAAAATGTACTGAGGTGAATTACATGAATGTTGTATCGGCTGTTTTTCTTGTTGTTTTTGCCGTAATCGGAATTTGTGCATTTGTCCGTGAATTTACAATTTTTCTCTTTCGCAGCAGAAAAAATAATACCGTTATGTTTGTTGCTCCCATCAGCGGAAAATGTGAAAATGCCGAATATATTTTGCGAAGTGCTGCCGCAAGGGTAAAATGGATAAGCAGAGGAAGAAACGACTGTGTAATTTGCCTTGACTGCGGTATGGATGGTGAAACAAAAAGGATTTGCCAAAAAATATGCAGTGACTACGGCTTTGCAAAGCTTTTGACAAAACAGGAATTTTTTGAAATGATAAAGTGAAAATTCAAACGAAATTCAAACAAAAAAGCTGCCGCGGAAAACTCTGTGGCAGCTTTGATTTGTTATAATATTTCAGAAAATTTCGTTGTCTGCAGGCTCTCCTCGGTAATTTCAGCGGGCTTACAGTCGCCGTTATAATTTTCAAAAAGTTCAACGGTGGTTTTGCATAAATTTGCACTGCATCTTAGTTAGGTTTTAAAACATCCGAGTCATCTCTCACCCATTTTATCCATTTTACAAGGTAAAAAACAAATCTAAATAAATATGCACCAAACAACAAACTGCTGAAAATTATATCAAATTTGTAATCATGCCTTGCATACACAAAACTGACAGATTCAGGATCTATTATATACTGTACATCCAAGCACATCTCCGAAACAGCAAAATAGATATTTATAGCATACTTTGTCAGCAACAAAAGCAACTGAACAAGGCAATATCTTATCTTCTGTTTTCTGCTTACAAAATCATAACTTTCAACCGCAACACTTTTCACATGAGCATTTTTAGTAATATGAATATCTTTCACAACTTCTTTAGCATCAAAGAAGTTGTATCTGATATAATTTCCTACAGAAAAACTTATTTTACTATTTGACCTTATATCAATTTCAATTTTCTTAATAAAAAAGTTTGTTTTATTATTCCAACTGAGTATATGATTTAGAATGTCTCTGTTTTTATACCCTTGAAACAATGTAGGTCTAAAACTGAATGACATTGATTTTAAAGTGCTTTCAAGATTATAATCTTTCATTTTAGTTCCAATTACAACCATTGTATGCTTACCCTGCGGCAGTTCAATATTAAAGCTCGGATTATCTTTACTAAGGCAATACGACTTATTATTTATATAAATATGTAAATACCAACGAAGATTTTCTCCGACTGTTTCTAAATTCACCATTTGGTCATCCATAAAAATTCACCTGCGATTATAAATCAATCGTCTTCACTAATCTGATACAAAAACACAAATTCTGTCTTGTTGCCGTTTTGGTCGGTATATGACAATTCTTTGCTGAGACAATCAGGTTTATTTTCAAGCTTGTCATAGTTATCCTTCATAACCACTTCATAATTAACCTTAGCGTCAGAAAATTCGATATAATTATCAAGTTCAATCTTGCTTTGCGGATTTTTTCTGCTCTGACAGTTGAGTAATGCAGTATCTCCAAGGTCGTAGTATTTGTTATCTTCAACTGACATTCCCTCAACAACAATTGTATCTTCATTGCTATCATCAGTATATACAAGCCAAATTGCAGATTTTTCTGTTATGTCAACCGTAGCAATTTCTTCTTTTACATCAAAGCTTGCATCTGCGTGATTATACGCTTCGAGGGGCGTATCATAATAATTTCCGTTGATAACAGTGTTTCCAATCTGCTGTGTGCCAAACGGTGCAAACAAAAACACACCAATTGCAGCAGCTGCTGTTACCGCTATTAAAATAATCTTTTTATTTTTCGGCTGCATATAAATCTACCTTTACATTTAAAATAAAAATACAAACAGACCTGACAAAAGGTATGCAATTAACGATATTCCTTCACATTTTACATATTTTGAAATTTTTTCGACTTTTTCTGTTCTTTCATCAAAGAAATCGTATTTTGACAAAAGTTTTCTGTAATCCGAAAAGGAAGTGACAAAATATGAAACTGCAATTATCAAGCCGATTGCGTAGAGAATTACTACCCACATCAAGCCCACTATATCGTAATACTTTGTGAACAGGCTGATATAAAAGAAACCTGCCTGAAAAACTAAGGCTATTTTTACATTTTTCAAAACACGGTTGCACTCGTACCCGTGATTTTTAAAGTCTTTATCAGATTGATAGTAGCTGTCGGGAATCAACTTTGTGTTCACATAAACCCTTCTGCCAAAAACTTTTGCAGTTCCCGACCAAATAACCAACAACAGCATAAGAAAGATTATAATAAAATTAAAAAAGAAAAATTTCGGCATCAACATTATCATATCGGTTTCAATAAACAAATCTGACAAATAAACGACTCCGTTTAAAACAAAAATCCATTCTGTCATTGTACTTTCATCTTTTAAAAGCGCATATGCCGTAATCGTTGTTAATGCAATCAAAAAAATCAGCAAAATCAAAAACACGACAAGGTCATATTGATTTCCTGTTTTAAAATAGTTTGCAAATGAGCCGAATACCGAATTGTATATTGTGGTAAAAAACATTTTCATCTGCAAAGTACACAGGCAATAACCTATATTAACAAGCATAAGCACAATAAAAATGCTCTGCAAGGCTACGGTTATAATCCCCGCTGTGTTTTTTGACTTCATTTTGTTCACTCCTACACAAAATTGTCTGTCCTTAATTGTCTGCCCTTATTGTATTAAACAATTATACGGCTGTCAAGATTTTACCGTTACCGAGATCATAAAAATAATTTTAAGAATATATATTCAAAGAAATAAAATTGTGGTATAATGATGAAGAGTATATACAAGGTATGTACAGGCAACACAGGTTGTCTTTGATTAAGGAAGTGGCAAAATGAAAAAACTATTTACTATTATTGTGTGCAAGGTTCTGAAATTTGTCGGAGGATTGCTCGGCAAGGGCAGCAGTCTGCCGGGACAGATTGCGCTTAAACTCTGCCCCGATATTCTCGGACGAATTGAGCTGCCGAAATATATTGTTGCCGTAACAGGCAGTAACGGCAAGACATCTACCGTTGAGATGATTGCACATATTCTTTGTGAAAGCGGCAAAAAAGTTGCCTGGAACAAAGAGGGTTCTAACCAGATTGAGGGCGTTACAACTCTTATTCTCGGCAGTTGTACTCTTTCGGGCAAGGTTAAATCGGATATTCTTCTCATTGAAAGTGACGAACGCTTTGCAAAATATACCTTCAAATACATCACACCAACTCACTATGTTATCACAAACCTTTACCGTGACCAGCTCACACGAAACGGTCACCCCGAATGGGTTTACAATGCCGTAAAGGAGAGTATTCATCCCGAAACTCAGCTTATTCTTAATGCCGATGATCCGCTTGTTTCGTGCTTTGGCTACGGCAGGGATAATGTTGTGTGGTTCGGCGCAGGCAATCTTCCTACCGATACAAAGGACTTTGTCGGCGTTTATAATGACGGTGCATACTGCCCTCACTGCAAATCTCCGATGACATATTCAAGCTATCACTACGACCACATCGGCAACTATGAGTGCCCTAACTGCGGTCTTAAAAGACAGGATACAAGCTACACAGTTACATCTGCCGATCTTGAAAAAGGCGAAATTACAATCAACAATAAGTACAAGATTGAACTTACGCTCAAATCGCTTTATAATGTTTACAATTTGCTTGCGGCATTTACCGTTGCGTCAATCACAGGTGTTGACGGCAACACAATTGCAAAGAGCCTGAGCAATTATGTTCTCAAAAACTTCCGTGTTGTAACATTCACGCTCGGAAACAGAAAGGGTACGCTTGTTACATCAAAACATGAAAACAGCATTTCGTACAATCAGTCACTCAAGCTTGCCGCATCCGACAAGGATAAGTGCGATGTTTTGATTATTGTTGACGCAGTCAGCAGAAAGTATTTTACAAGCGATGTTTCATGGCTTTGGGACATCAACTTTGACCTTCTCAAAAGCGACAATGTAAAGAACATTGTGCTTGCAGGAACATATTGCAACGACCTTGCAACAAGATTTTCTTTCTCAAAAGTTGACAGAAACAAAATCAAGGTTATCAAAGACATTGAAGAAGCCGTTGATTATCTTGACAATGACCGCAAAGAAAAGATTTATGTAATTACCTGTTTCTCGGACAAGGGTAAATTTCTTGAAAAGGTAAAGGTGGACTGATTATGAAAATTCTTCATTTGTATCACGATATAATGAACCTGTACGGAGAATATGCCAATGTTTCTGCACTTGAAAGAATGCTTGAAAAGAGCGGTGTAAAATTTACAACCGACAGGCTTACCCTGTTTGACAATGCCGACCTCGGCGATTACGATTTTATCTACATCGGTTCGGGTACAGAAAAAAATCAGAAGCTTGTTTTGCAGGATTTTAAAAAGTACAAGGATTTTCTTGTTGAATACATCAACAGCGACAAGGTAATTCTTATGACGGGCAACTCGTTTGAAATGCTCGGAAAAACAATTACAGACTCTGACGGCAAGGTTTATGACGGACTCGGAATTTATGATTTTACAGTTACCGAGCAGAACAAACGCAGAATTACAGGCGATATTGTTTATACATCTGACATTCTCACAAAACCGATTGTCGGCTTTGTAAACAAGTGCAGTGAAATTAAAGGTATTGAAAATCATCTTTTCACTGTTAAACACGGTCTTGGCGATTATGAAAACGCAAAAACAGAGGGCTTGAAGGACAAGAACCTTTTTGCAACTCATGTTACAGGGCCTATTATGATTAAAAATCCGCATTTTCTTGAGTACATTGCATTGCAGATTTCAAAAAATACGGATGGCTTCAAGCCGTGTACGGATTACCTTGACTACGAAAGAGCGGGCTACGAAATTACTCTCGGCGAACTCACAAAAAGATTTGAGGAGTAAATTTTAATGAACAACGACAATCTTCTTCAGCTTGAGGGAGCAATTGAAAGCGTGGTTTTCCGAAACGATGAAAACGGCTATACGGTAATTGAGCTTGCTGACGGTGACGATTATCTGACCGCTGTCGGAATTATGCCGCAGGTGTCATCGGGCGATGTTGTAAAGCTCACCGGCAAATATACAAATCATCCCAGCTACGGCAGACAGTTTGCCGTGCAGGTTTGCGAAATCAGCAGACCTACCGAGGCGGCTGACATTCTGCGTTATCTGTCATCGGGAGCAATCAAGGGAATCGGCACTCAAACCGCACAAAGGCTCGTAAAGGAATTTGGCGAGGCAACACTTGATGTGCTTGAAAATCAGCCCGAAAGAGTTGCATTGCTGAAAGGAATTTCTTCGCAAAAAGCCGAGGATTTTTCAAAGCAGTTAAAGCAGAACACGGGTGTAAGAACACTCATGCTTTTTCTCGGCGAGTACGGAATTTCAAACACCGCATCGGTCAAAATTTTCAACGCTTACGGTCCGAGCTGTGTTGATTTAATCAAGAAAAATCCCTATATTCTCTGTCAGGGTGACTTTGGAGTTTCGTTTGAGAGTGCGGATTTTATTGCAAAAAAAGAAAATTTAGAACCCGATTCAAATATCCGTTTGCGTGCGGGAATTGCGTATATTTTACATCACAACGAGCGAAACGGACACACCTGTCTGCCAAAGGAAAAGGTGCTGAAGATTTCAGCAGATTTTCTCGAAGTTGACGGCGGAAAAGTTTTGAAGTGTATGGAAGAAATGCTGTTTGACTGTTCACTTATCGAAGATGAAATTGACGGCAAAAAGTTCGTGTTTTCCCCAAATGTTCACCTGTGTGAAATGTACATAGCGTCAAGAATAAAAATGCTGCTTAAATTTCCTTCAGAGAAAATTAAAGACATTGACAAGGCGATTGAAAAGTGTGAAAAAGAGGACGGAATCGAATATGCCGATTTGCAAAAGCAGGCAATCACAATGGCACTCACCGAGGGTATGCTCGTACTGACCGGCGGCCCCGGTACAGGAAAAACGACAACCCTCAATGCTATAATAAAGATAATGAAGGCAAAGGGCAAAACCGTTTTGCTTTCTGCCCCCACAGGAAGAGCGGCTCAGCGTATGAGCGAACTCACGGGCGATGAGGCGAAAACCCTGCACAGACTGCTTGAGGTCAGCTGGGATAAACACGACAACCCCATTTTTAACAAAAACGAACGCAATCAGCTGAAATGTGACGCGTTGATTGTTGACGAGGTTTCAATGGTTGACACATTTATTATGGAAAGCGTTATGAGAGCGCTTGCAATCGGATGCAGACTTATTCTTGTCGGTGACTCCGACCAGCTTCCCTCTGTGGGGCCGGGCAATGTACTCAGCGACCTTATCGAAAGCGGACTTATCCCCGTTGTACGGTTGAATGAAATTTTCCGTCAGGCACAGCAGAGCCTTATCGTCACAAACGCACATAAGATTGTGAACGGCGAAATGCCTGTGCTTAACTCCGCCGATAAGGATTTTTTCTTTCTCCAAAGGAATAATAAATCAGAGGTTTCAACGGTAATAACCGACCTCTGTGCCAACCGGCTGCCAAAGGCATACGGCTACTCTCCTTTTGAGAATATTCAGGTGCTTGCACCGTCCAAAAAAGGCGAACTCGGAACTGCCGAGCTTAACCACAAATTGCAGGCGGCGCTCAATCCGAAGGATGATGAAAAACCTGAAATCACAATCGGCTCAAAAACCTTTCGCACAGGCGACAAGGTTATGCAGATAAAGAACAACTACGATATTCGCTGGTTTAGAGAAAACGGCGAAACCGGCGAGGGAATTTTCAACGGCGACATAGGAATCATCACAAAAATTGACAAAAAGATAAAATCGCTTACCGTTAAATTTTTTGATAAGACTGCACGGTACACCTTTGAATCTGCAAGCGATCTCGACTTTGCCTATGCAATTACGGTACACAAAAGTCAGGGCAACGAGTTTGAAGCAGTTATAATTCCGATGTTTTCGGGGCCGCCTCAGCTTTACTACAGGAATCTGCTCTACACCGCTGTTACAAGGGCAAAGAAAACGCTTGTGCTTGTCGGAAATCCGTCAACCGTTGAATATATGGTAAACAATAACCGCCGTACAAAACGGTACAGCGGTCTTAAAGAATTTTTGCTGAGAGATGACACACTTTATTGATAAAATTTACTGCCGAATAAAGGACTTTCTCTTTACGGTTCGTTGTCCGTACTGCGGAAAGGTTATTGAACCGAACAAAAAATGTTGCGACAAATGCAAAAAAGAATTTCCGAAATTTCCGCTTGTACGGTATGCAACGGGAGGTTACATCTGTACCTCTCCCTTTCCCTATGACGGAATTTTTCGCAAGGCGGTTCTCAACTTTAAATTTCACAACTGCGGTGCATATGCCGAATTACTTTCATACGAAATGGTTCGGGCAATAAAAGATGTTTACAGTAACAAAGAATTTGACATTGTAACCTGCGTACCGATGCACAAGGATACCCTAAAAGAGCGTGGCTTCAATCAGGCGGAGCTGCTTGCACGGGAATGTGCGGCACTTCTCGGTATGGAATACGGCAACTTGCTCGTAAAAACAAAGAAGAACAAAACTCAGCACAGCATAAAAGCGGCTGAAAGAGCAAAAAATGTTATAGGTGTCTACTCACCGATTGACAGAAATTTAATCAAGGGCAAGCGAATACTGATTATTGACGACATCATCACAACAGGCAGTACGCTTGGCGAATGTGCAAGAATACTTAACAAGTGCAAATGCGGTGAGATTTGCTGCTGTACGCTTTGCACATCATTGCTTTTATAAATTTAAACATTGCTAAACGGCATTGGAGTGATTAAAATGAATATAGCTATAGACCTCGGTTCTGACAGAACAAGAGTTTTTATTGAAAACAAAGGAATAGTGCTTGACGAAGCAAGCGTTGTTGCGTTTGATGTTGACACCTACGACATTATCGGCGTCGGCAACGAGGCTTATAAAATGATTGGCAAAACACCGGCAGGCATAAGAGCAATGCATCCGATTGACGACGGCGTTATTTCACGCTCCGAGCTTGTTGAAGATATGGTTTCAATTCTCATCAAGGAGGTTGTTCCGTCAAAGGTAACTATGCCGAAGGTTGTTGCGTCAATACCGAGTGAGGTTACAGAGGTTGAAAAAAGAGCGGTTGTAAACGCAGTAAGCTCAATCGGCGTCCGCAAGGTGTATCTTATTGAAGCACCAAAGGCGGCGGCAATTGGCTGTTCACTCGACATAACAAGTCCGCATGGTGTGTTGATTGCAGATATAGGCAGCGGTACGGCTGACATTGCGGTGCTTTCACTCGGCGGAATTTCGGTTTCAAAGTGCATTAAGTCGGCAGGCTGTGCAATGGATGAAGAAATTGTTAAATACATCAGAAAAGAACATAACCTGATTATCGGTACAAATATGGCTGAGGAGTGCAAAATTTCAGTCGGCTGTGTAAAAATTCCGAAAGAACCTAAGCTTTTCAGAGTTAAAGGCAGAGATGCCGTAAGCGGTCTGCCCAGATTTATTGATGTGGGATATGCCGAAATCAAGCCGGTAATTGAGGACATTGCGCTAAACATTATAAGAGCAATCAAGGATGTGCTTGAACAGACTCCGCCTGAGCTTGTCGGCGACATTTACTCCGACGGCATAATCCTTACGGGCGGTCTTGCCAAGCTGACGGGATTTGCAAGGCTTCTCAGCGAATCCACAAGGCTGAAGGTAAGAGTTCACAAAGCCGCCGCAGACTGCGTTATCAACGGTTGCGGCAAGGCAATCGAGTACATTGACCATCCCGAAAAAATACAGCCGGGTGCAGTCAATCCGCTTATAGAGGCATTTTAAAAAAATTTAATTTTAAACATTTTATCCGCAGATTTTACCGTCTGCGGATTTTTTGCAACATAATATTGACAAATTCTAAAATATGATTTAACAATTGTCTTTATCCCATTTTAGTGCCGTATTTTTTCATTCTTCTTTTTTACATAAAAATCTCCCCTCAGAGCATTCCTTGATAACTGTTTTTCAAGAATCTGCTTTAAGGGGATTATATCAGTAAAGCGTTGTTTTCAGCTTTTGTTTTATCGTTTATTATTCTTTCAAGGAAAATTTGTACCTTTTCTTCTGCCATTTTGCCGCTGTTTTTCAACTCATCATTGCCAAGATAAAACTTTTTTTCAGAAGATTTTTTCATTATGTTAAGGATCCTCTCCTGTTCATTAGGCTTTGAATAAAAAACAGGGACAGCGCAATCACACGCTATTGAAAACTCCGGAAGATTGTGCGATAAAAGCGCGTCGTAAAATTTTTCCTTAACAAGTTCAAACTTATTATCGGAATCAACAGGCAAAAGCTTTACAAGTATTTTCCATGTGTTCCATGCAAGATAGCTGTTCTTACTGTCAAGACCTTTTGCAATGTATTCAAAAAACGGGTACAAAAGTTTTGGATTTTCCCCGCTTATACATTCAAGAAGCTGTTCCGCCCACAAAGAATTGGCATAATCATCGTCAAGAAAAACTTCGATGAGAAGGGGAACAGTCATAACCTCTTTTTTTGCAAGTTCCATATAATATTCATTTTCTAAGGCTCGTTCAAATTCACGAAAAATTTGTTCCATCTTCATAAGCGTCAATCCAAAGTTTTTTTTGATTTTTCTGTGTTTTTTCGACAATATATCTCTAAAAAGTATGATACTGTATTTCCGACACTTTTTCAAGAAAAAACTGTTCTAAAATAACATTCCCCCCGACTTTTCATCGAGGGGAATGTTTCAGTTCAATAAGCTTTATCCGAACAGATTATTCTGAATAACTTACCCAGACACCGCCGGACTTTGAACCCGGATTTGCACGGAAACAGTTCTTACCGTCAGCAACTGTCAAGTCGTTTGTCTGTGTTACCCAGGTTGATTCTGTGTCCTTAAAGAGGAAACAGTTTGCACCGGGGCTGAGCGGTGTGTCAAAATCGTAGTACCAGATATCTGTACCTGCAATCTTATTCATATGAACGGCTGTTTCGTTAAGGCCGCTTTCTGCCCAACCGTAGATATAAACATCGCTGAAGTTTGCCTTTGAGTTATCAAAGTAAACTCTTGAAAGTGTGAATGCAGGCTTCTGCTCGGGAGCATACGGAGCTGTTGAAACAGCTTCGTCATTGCTGAGTGTGATGCAGTTGTTTGTTTTTGAAACTGTTGCATCCCAGCAATTGTAAACATTACCGTCGTCGCCGCCTACAGGCTTTTCGTCAACCTCTGAGAGATTACGATAAACGCTGACATTTGTTACTGTTGCGGGAACTTCGGCTGTGTAAACATTCGGGTAAGCGTCTGTATCCTGCTCAAGCTGATAGCTTACGCCTGTGTTAAGGTCATAAGCAAAGAGCGAAACACCGTCCGATGTCATCCAGCCAAGCTTAGTCTTGAAGTAAAGAGTGTATGTGTCAGCAGGCTTTGTTGTAGGTTCTGCCGTTGCAGGAGCTTCGGTCGGCTTTGCAGTTGTTGGCTCTGCGGTTGTTGGTTCAACCGTTGTATAAGCCTCACCTGTACGGCCGCTGCCTTCAGAATGCACAATATACTTCTGAATTGCAGTAGCATCAACAACCGAAACAACATTGTCGCCGTTTACATCAGCAATAATCTGCTGTTCTGTTGTGAGCGACTCATTATGAACAATAAACTTCTGTACAAGTGTAGAGTCAACTACAGAGATAATTCCGTCATTGTTTACATCACCGTAAACAGCACCGCCTGACGGCTGTGAGGGCTTTGTGTCCGGCTGTGTCGGATCGGTTGCAGGAACAGGAGCGGTTGTCTGAGCCTCTGTTGTCGGCTCTGTTGCCGTACCCTTTGTAACATCTGTAGCCTCAATCTCAACCTTTGTCGGGGTAAGTGTTGTATCCTCCCAAGTACCTGCCTTTGAAAGTGAGTATGCCTTTGAAGAACCGTTAAGGCTGATAGCAGCATCTGTTCTGCCGGGATACTGCTCGCCGCCTTTTTCGGAAATAATTACTCTTGTGTTGGCTGAAGACGAAAGGTCAAAGTTTGATGCAGCCTGATTCTGATCATCTTCATCAGCTGAAATACATGATGACTTCGGAACTTCGTAGTAATAGTAGCCTGTAGCAGGATCAAGAGTCATTGCTTCGCCCGGCCAGTTTGCATTCTTGTAAACCATACCCTTGTCTGTGTTTTCATCATAGATGTAAACCTGATAAGGAGCTGACCAGTTCTTCTTTGTAGCAGGGTTGAAGAATACATAAACGCCCGATTCCTCAGCAGTACTCTTTGTGTACTTATAAACCGTTGAAGTAGTTTTTACACCGTCGGTTGCCGTAACTGTGAGGTTGATTGTTTCACCCGGCTTGTAGTCTGAACCGATGCGGATTGATGTTGTGTCAGTAAACTTAACAGGAGTTGAATCATCAAGGCAGTATGTGCCTGATGCTGCGTTTTCAAGACCGAGTGTAAGTGTCATTGTGTCGCCCTTGAATGTACCGCTTTCAACAGAGTTTGTTACCTTTGGAGTTGTTGTACCGTTGTAAACAACAGCAACGCCTGTCTTACCGATTGAGCCTGTGAGGACGCCGTTTACAACCTTAAACTCTGCACCTGAAACTGTATCTGTGTACTTGCCGTCTGCAAGACCTGTGCCTGAAATGCTTACGCTTGCGTTTGTGCCTTTACAATTTGAAAGAACAATACCGCTTGTGCCTCTTGCAACATAAGCAATGTCGCCTGAAGAACCGAGCTTTTCCGACTGACCTACAAAAAGGTTGTGGAACTTGTTGATTTCAGAAACAGCTGTACTCTTGTAGGTTGAATCTGTTGAAACATTGCCCATAAGAGCTGTTCCCGGACGGGCAAAGAAAAGTGCTGTTGAATCTTTTCTTGAAGCTACGATTGCCCATGCCTTTACAACATTTTCATCCGAAACACTTGAAGTATTTGAGTAGCCCCATGAACCTGAGTTGCCCTCATATGTGTCATGGCTTTCTGCCCAAATAACCGCATTTGATGCTGCCACGCCCGACTGGTATGTTGCATTTGCGGCTGAACTTGCCTTACCCTTTGCAACATTGTAAAGCACAGCATCACCTGTTCTGTTGTCGGTAACATTGATATACTTTGTGTATGAGTTGTAGCTTCTGCCTGCACCGCAGTTATTGAGGATTTCACCGTAGATATAGAGGTCGTTGCCTGTTTTCTGTGTGTAGTAAGAAGAAGCCGAGGTTGTTACATTCTTCCAGTAGTCTGACGCATATTCACCGTCATCCTCTGTTTCAATGTGTTTTGCTGCATCAAAACGGAAGCCGTCAACACCGCAGTCGATACATTCCTTGAGAAGGTTGATAATATAGTTCTGGATAACAGTATCATTTGTTACAAGGTCAGGACACCTTGAAACATGACCTTGAACAACAGCCTGAACCGAACTGTCGCTTGCATCGCCTTTGTATGAATAACGGGTAAGAGTTTTTCTTTTCTTATAGAAATCAGGCTCATACTGTTTAACCTGACTGCTGACAGCGTTTGGCTTGTCGTCATCAGCGTTTGCAACATGGTTTGAAACGATATCGCAGATGATTTTGATGCCGTACTTGTCAGCCTCATCACAAAGCGATTTAAGATCGTCCTTTGTGCCGAGCCAAGACTTCTCTGCAATGTGGAAGCTGATTGGCTGATAGAGCTTCCACCACTGACCGACTACATCACCCGAGGTTGAATAGTCCTTCGGCTGCTGAACGGGAGAGGTCTGAACTGTTGTGTATCCTGCCGCTGCAATTGCGGGAAGATTTTCCTTGATTGTATTGTAAGACCAGTTGAATGCATGAAGCATAACACCATCGCCGACCTTATCACGAAGGGTATTGTCGGCAGACGCAACCTGTGCGGAATCAATCTCGGCAGCATTTACGGAGGTAATTGCCGCAAAAGAAGATGTCAAGAGTGCAGACGCAACAACAAGACTTGCAATTTTTTTTGCTTTCTTCATTGTGAAAACATCCTTTCATAAAATTTTCATTTCAATTATAACAAATTTGTCCAAAAAAGTACATACCCTATGTTACAAATTAAAGCAGACTTTTTTGTGCAGATTTTACTGCTGATACTGCAAAGGAACAATCGGTGACAATAAATTTGCATTAAATAACATTATATTCAATTCTCATAGCTTTGATTCTCGGTATGTTTCTCTAAAAGAATTTTATTTTTCAAAAAAATACATTTTGTTTTTACGCAATATTGATTGACATTTTTATGCATTTAGAATATAATTCAAATTGTATTGCGACTATTGCTTTTTAAGCAATAATAAGGATTTATGTGAAAGAAAGGACGGAGCAACACAGCCGTCTTATTTTTCTGCACAAAACACCGAGCATCATGGTTATGTCTTTGCAGAAACGGCAAGGCGGACTGTGTTCGCCTGCACTTTATGCAAGTTGACACATTCCGCCTTTACTTCATTTACTTACAGGCTTCTACTATATCATCGGAACAGGGGTGCATAAATGGAACAGACATCAAAGAAAACAATAGTTTCACTCAAGGATATTTTCATCAAATTTGACGGTGAGGTAATTCTTAACCACATCAACCTTGATATAAATGAAAAGGAATTTGTTACGATTCTCGGTCCGTCAGGCTGCGGTAAAACCACAACCCTGCGCATCATCGGCGGTTTTGTTGAACCCGACAGCGGTGATGTCATTTTTGGCGGCAAAAGAATTAACGGTACTCCGCCTAACAAAAGAAATGTAAACACGGTGTTCCAGAAATATTCTTTGTTTCCTCACCTCAATGTTTTTGATAATGTGGCTTTCGGACTTAAGCTCAAAAAAATGCCGAAAAATGAAATAAAAAAGCGTGTAACCGATATGCTTGCAACCGTTGACCTTAAGGGCTATGAAAAGCGTTCAATTACAAAGCTTTCGGGCGGTCAGCAGCAGCGTGTCGCAATTGCAAGAGCGCTTGTGTGCGATCCCGAAATCATTCTGCTTGACGAGCCTCTCGGTGCGCTTGACCTCAAGCTTCGCAAGAGTATGCAGCTTGAGCTTAAGGAAATTCAGCAGAAAACTCAGAAAACATTTATATATGTAACTCACGATCAGGAAGAGGCTCTGACAATGAGCGACCGTGTTGTTGTTATGAACAACGGTGTTATTGAACAAATCGGCTCTCCCGAGGATATATACAACGAGCCTGTGAACGCATTTGTTGCCGACTTTATCGGTGAGGCAAATATTCTCAACGGAATTATGCTTGACGACTGCAGAATCCAGATTCTCGGCAAAGAGCTTGAATGTGTTGACAAGGGATTCGGCAAAAACACGCCTGTCGATGTTGTCATCCGTCCCGAGGATATTGAAGTTACCGCTCCCGAGGACGGTCAGCTTGTCGGAATTGTTGAGAACACAACCTTCAAGGGTGTTCACTATGAGATGAGCGTAAGATGCGGAAAGTGTGAAATTCTTATCCACTCCACCAAATCGGCTGAAATCGGAAACAAAATCGGTATGAGGGTTATCCCGTTCAACATTCAGATTATGAACAAGCTTCTTCCGTTTTATGATAATGTTATTGAGGCAACCGTTACATACGCAAATCAGAACGACAATTCCTTTGAATTTGAGCTTGAGGGCGAAACCGTTACCGTTCCCGATAAAT
>ULTE01018545.1_pt1 | contig 20072 bp, 16 predicted proteins | sample 1957401 | NCBI WGS metagenome assembly ULTE01 (sample SAMEA4835728, study PRJEB28245) | human gut metagenome | biome: gut microbiome; material: fecal sample | place: Denmark | collected 2008 | reverse complement strand
CCGCGTGGCTTTTTTCGCTGCCCGCCGCCGCAGGCAGATCGTAGCCAGGGGCGGCAGCGTCAGGGACAGGGACTGGGCGCGGCCGTGCAGGGCGACGGGTTCCGCCGCCAGGACCGTCCCCGGCGCGATGGCGTGGACGCCGCTGCCGCCGTAGCGCGTGTCGTCGCTGTTCCAGATTTCCTCGTATTCCCCGTCTTCATCGACGCCGATGCGGTAATGGCGGCGGACGACGGGCGTAAAGTTGCAGAGGACGAGGAGGCTTTCCGGCGGGGAAGCGGGGGCGCCGTCCTGCCGCTCCTGCCGTCCCGGCGCCGCGCCTGTGCGGTAAAAGGCGATGACGCTGTTGTCCCGGTCGTCGCAGCTGACCCAGTGAAAGCCCTGCCAGTCGAAATCGATCTGCCACAGGGCGGGATGGGCCAGATAGAACGCGTTCAGGTCCCGGACGTAGTCCCTCATGGCCCGGTGCTGGGGGTAGTCCAGCAGTAGCCAGTCCAGGCCGGCATCGTATTTCCATTCGATGAATTGGGCGAATTCGCCGCCCATGAAGAGCAGTTTTTTGCCCGGGTGGGTCATCCAGTAGCCGTAAAAGGCGCGGAGGCCGGCGAACTTTTGCCAATAGTCCCCGGGCATGCGGCCCAGGAGGGATTTCTTGCCGTGGACGACCTCGTCGTGGGACAGGGGCAGGATGAAGTTTTCCGCGAAGGCGTAGTACAGGGAGAACGTAATCAGGTCCTGGCTGCCCTTGCGGAAGAGGGGATCCAGGGACATATAGCGGAGCATGTCGTTCATCCAGCCCATGTTCCACTTGTAGTTGAAGCCCAGGCCGCCTTCGTCGACGGGATGGGACACCAGGGGCCATGTCGTCGATTCTTCGGCCACCATGAGGGCCTGCGGTTTCGCCGCGAAGACGGCCGTGTTCAGCTGGCGCAGGAAGGCTTCGGCCTCGAGGTTTTCCCGGCCGCCGTAGCGGTTCGTCTGCCATTCGCCGTCCCTGCGCCCGTAGTCCAGGTAGAGCATGTTCGCCACGGCGTCGATGCGGAGGCCGTCCAGGTGGTATTCCTCAAGCCAGAAAAGGGCGCTGGAAATCAGGAAGCTCCGCACTTCGGGCCGGCCGTAGTCGAAATTCAGCGTGTCCCAGTCCTTGTTTTCCGCCAGCAGGGGATTGCCCGACTCATAGAGCGTGTCCCCGTCGAAGCGGCGCAGGCCGTGGGCGTCCTTGCAGAAATGGCCCGGCACCCAGTCCAGCAGCACGCCGATGCCTGCCTGATGGCACTGGTCCACCAGGTATTTGAAGTCCGCCGGCGCGCCGTAGCGGCTGGTGGCCGCGAAATAGCCCGTGGCCTGGTACCCCCAGGAGCCGTCGAAGGGATGCTCGCACAAGGGCAGGAATTCCACGTGGGTGTAGTGCATGTCCCGCAGGTATGGCACCAGTTCATCCGCCAGTTCGCGGTACGAATAGAAGGAGCCGTCCTCGTGCTGCTTCCACGAGCCGGCATGGATCTCGTAGATCGTCATGGGGCTGTCGTAGGAACGGTAGCGGCCGCGGCTGCGCTGCCACTTGCCGTCGCCCCACCGGTAGGCCAGCCCCGTCACGACGGACGCCGTGCGGGGCCGCACTTCGGCTTGGAAGGCGTAGGGGTCGGCTTTCCACTGCCGCGACCCGTCGGGTCCCGTCACGGCGTACTTGTACAGGGCCCCTTCGGCCAGGCCCGGCACCCAGGCGACCCAGGTTTCCGGGTCCTCCGGCGTCCGGGTCATGGGCGTCGCCGCCGCGTCCCAGCCGTTGAAGTCGCCGACGACGCTGACGGCCCGGGCGTGGGGCGCCCATACGGCGAAGCGCACACAGGCCCTGCGGCCCCGCACGGTCTTGTGCGCGCCGAACAGGTGGTGGCTCTGATAGTTCGTTCCCTGGTGGAACAAATAGGTGCTGAAGCTGTCGATGGCATTCAAACGCATGGCGTTCCCCTTTCTCGGCGCGCCCCCGCCGTCACACGCGGAGCGGTTTCACGTGCCAGATATCCCCGGCGTATTCCGTCACGGTGCGGTCGCTGGAAAAATAGCCCGATTCGGCCACGTTCACCAGGGACGAGCGGAGCCACTGGGCCCGGTCGGCATAGCGCCGTTCGATTTCGCGGTGGGCCAGACAGTAACTGTGGAAATCCTTCAGGACGAAGAATTCGTCGTTCCGCGCCAGCAAGGCTTCATACAGCTGGCTGAACATGGGATTTTCATCGAAAACCTGCAGGATTTTGCGGATTTCCGCGTCTTCGCGGTACAGGTTCCACGACGAATACCCGCCTTCGGCGTAATAGCGCTGCACTTCCTCGGCGCGGAGCCCGAAAATGACGCAGTGCTCGTCGCCCACGCGCTGGTGGATTTCCACGTTGGCCCCGTCCAGGGTGCCCAGCGTGATGGCGCCGTTCATCATGAACTTCATGTTCCCCGTCCCCGACGCTTCCTTGCTGGCCGTGGAAATCTGTTCGCTCACGTCGGCCGCCGGGAAGAGGCGCTGCCCCAGGGACACGTTGTAATTTTCCAGGAACAGGACCCGCAGTTTCTGCCGTACCCGCGGATCCTGCTCGATCAGGCGCGCCACCGTGTGGATCAGCTTGATCGTGATCTTCGCTTCCCCGTAAGAGGCCGCGGCTTTCCCGCCGAAAATGTACGTTTGGGGCGTGGCGAGGAAATCGGGATTCTCCTGCAGGTTCCGGTACAGGTCGTAGACCTGGAGGATGTTCAGGAGCTGGCGCTTGTACATGTGGAAGCGCTTGATCTGGATGTCGAAGATCGAAGCGGGATCGATGTCGATACCCTTGGCCGTGTGCAGCCATCGCGCCAGGGCTTCCTTGCGGTCGGCCTTGACCCGGGACAGCTGCTCCCGGAAGGCCGGGTCGTCGCGGTAATCCAGCAGGCGCCGCAGGTGTTCCGGATGGCGGATCCACGACGGCCCGATCGTGTCGGTAACGAGCCGCGCCAGGGGCGGGTTGGCCTCCAGGAGCCAGCGTCGGTGCGTGACGCCGTTCGTCTTGTTTTGGAACTTGTGGGGGAACACCTCGTAGAACTGGGCCAGGGTATGGGCCTTCAGGATCTTCGTGTGCAGGGCCGCCACGCCGTTGATGCTGTGGGAGCCCACGGAGGCCAGGTTTGCCATGTGGACCTGGTTGTCCCACAGGATGGCCACGGAACGGGCCTTGTCCTCGCGGCCCGGGAAGCGGCGCCGGTAGTCCGCGAGCCAGCGCCGGTTGATCTCGTCGAGGATCAGGAACACGCGCGGCAGCAGTTCCCGGAACATGGGAATAGACCACCGTTCCAGGGCTTCGGGCAGGATCGTGTGGTTCGTGTAGGCCACGCTCCGCGTCGTAATCTGCCATGCCTCGTCCCAGCCCAGGCCCTCGTCGTCCAGCAAAATGCGCATCAGTTCCGGAATAATCAGGGCCGGGTGCGTATCGTTGATGTGGAGCGCCACATAGTCCGCGAAGCGGCGGATGTCCCCGTAATGGGCCTTGTAGTGGCGCACGATGCTCTGCAGTCCCGCGGAAACGAAAAAGTACTCCTGCATCAGACGCAGCTTGCGCCCTTCGTAGGTCGTGTCGTCGGGGTAGAGGAACCGCGAGATCTGCTGCGTCAGGTCCTTGTAGTGCAGGGCCCGGCGGTAGTCGCCGTAACGCAGCTGGTCGTACATGCCCTCGCGGGTGTACTCGGCCTTCCACAGGCGCAGGGTGTTCACCGTGTGGTTCCGGTGCCCCGGGACCGGGACATCATAGGGGACGGCGCGGACCGTCTCAAAGGCTTCCTGGACGCATTCCAGGCGCCCGTCCTTGCCGGGCCGCATATACGCGTTGCCGCCGAAGCGTACGTAGACCGCCTTGTCGGCGCGCTTCACCTCCCAGGGGAAGCCGTCGCGGAGCCACGCGTCGGGCAGTTCCACCTGCTGGCCGTCCACAATGCGCTGGTCGAACAGGCCGTACTGGTAGCGGATGCTGCACCCGTGCCCCGGCAGCTGCAGGGCCGCCATGGAATCGATAAAGCACGCCGCCAGCCGCCCCAGGCCGCCGTTGCCCAGGCCCGGATCCGCCTCCATGGGCACGATCTCGTCGAAAGCGTAGCCCAGGTCCGCCAGGGCCGAACGGGCCAGCTCCTCGCCGTGGCAATTCAGCAGGTTCGCGTCCAGCAGCCTCCCCAGGAGGAACTCGATGCTGAAATAATACACCTGCTTGGGCCGCTCCGCGTCGTACCGGTTCTCCGTCCGGATCCAGTCCTCGGAAATCAGGTCCTTCACCAGATTGGCCAGGACCTGATACACCTCTTTCGGGGACAGGCCCTTCGCGGGCTTGTCGAACAGGATGCCCGCCTTTTGCGCGAACAGCGCCTTAAACTCTTTCTTGCTCTTCCAGGTCTTCGTTTTGGTACCTTCCTATCCATTCATGGGAAGCCGGTCTTCTTCGCGGCCTCCCGCCGGGATCCCGCGCGCCGCGGGTCCTTGGGTTCGCCGAAGCCGCGGTTACACGACTTCGTGTTTGACAATGGTCAGCGGCTCCTCTGCCGTGCCCGCCAGCCGCGCCTCCGGCTGGATGGACCGGTTCTTGTCGCAAAGGACGTAATCGAGCTGCGCCTCGTCGCCGATGACCGTATTCTGCATGAGGATCGAATTCCGGACCACGGCATTGCGCCCCACGCGGACCTTGCGGAACAAGATGGAGTTTTCCACCGTGCCTTCGATGATGCAGCCGTTGGCCACCAGGGAATTGGTCACCTTCGCGTCCGCCATGTACTTGGCCGGCGCCTCGTCCTTGATCTTCGTGTAGATTTTCCGGTCCCGGCGGAACACTTCGCGCCACTTGTTGATGTCCAGCATGTCCATGCTGGCCCGGAAATAATCTTCCAGCGACAAAATCCGCTTTGCGTAGCCCTTGTATTCGTAGCCGTAAATGCGCAGGTGCTTCACGTTCCTCGCCAGGACATCCTTCAGATACTGGTTCGGGTCCTGGGCGTAGGCCTGCCGCACCATGGTGACGAACAAATCGCCGTTCAGGAGCACGGCCCCCAGGAACAGTTTCTCGCCGGCCTTCGCGCCGACCTGCCGTTTCAGGGAATGGACACGCCCGCTGCCGCCGGTCTCGACGACCCACGCTTCGCCGGCCGTATCTTCCGTCAGTTCCTTGTAGACCAGCGTAATGTCCGCGTTGTGGGCGCGATGGAAATGGAACACGGCGTCGTAATCCGTATTGTGCACCACGTCGCAGCCCGACAGCAGCAGGTAGCGGTTTTGTTCCACCTCGACAAACCGCAGGTTCTTATAGTACATATGGATGTCTCCCGGCTGGGGCGCGGAAACTTCGCTTTCCGTGTCGACAGGCAGGTAGAACAGGCCCCGCTGCTTGCGCGCCAGGTTCCACTCTTTGCCCGAACGCACATGGTCCAGCACGGAACGGCTGTGGAAGGGGAGCAGCAGGCCTACCGTATCCACGCCGGCGTTCACCATGGACGACAGCGCGAAATCCATGAGCCGGAATTTGCCGGCAAACGGCTCCGACGCCATGGGCCGGGTGGGACTCAGCTCTTCCATATAATTCGGGCCCTGCAGATTCAACAGTCCAATGACAGGATATTCCATAGGTCACACCCCCTTGTCCGCCGCGGCGCCGTCGGCGGCGTCCGCCGGCAATACGACCGCGTCATTGCCGTATACCTTGATCGCGCAGCCCGTGCCGCGCACGACGGCCCCGGCCCGGACGCGGCACCGTTCGCCCAAAATCGCGTGTTCCACCGTCGCGCCGGCCTCGATGACGGTGCCGGGCATGACCACAGAATCCGTCACGGTCGCGCCAGCCTCCACCGTCACGTCATAGAAAATCACCGAGTGCTCCACCCGGCCCTGGATGACAGCGCCCTCGCCGGCGAGGGAACTGACCAGGCTGCCTTCGGGTCCCACGTAATGGGGCGGCAGGGACTGGTTCCCCGAATAAATCCGCCAGTCCGGATCGTTCAGGCTCAGCGGCGGCGTGTCGGCCAACAGGGCCGTGTTCGCCTGCCACAGGCTTTCGAAGGTGCCCACGTCTTTCCAGTACCCTTCGAAGGGGTAGGCGTAGACCGGCACGTTGTCCGCGATCATCCGCGGCAGGATGTTTTTCCCGAAATCATGCTCCGAATCGGTTCGCGCCGCGTCCTCCACCAGATACCGCCGCAGCACCGCCGTGTCGAAGATGTAGATGCCCATGGACGCCAAATCGCTCTTGGGATGGGACGGTTTCTCCTCGAACTCCGTGATCCGGTACTCCGCGTCGGCGTTCATGATCCCGAAGCGCGACGCTTCCGCCAGGGGTACCCGCAGCGTACTCACCGTCGCCTGCGCCCGGTGCTTCTTGTGGAACGCCAGCATGGCGCCGTAATCCATGCGATAAATATGGTCCCCTGACAAAACCAGCACGTACGGCGGATTGATCAAGTCCAGGAAATTCAGGTTCTGGTAAATCGCGTCGGCCGTTCCCTGGTACCAGTTGGACGAATCCATGTCATTCATATACGGCGGCAGCACAAAGGTCCCGCCGTGCTCCGAATCCAGATCCCAGCTGCTCCCGTTGCCGATGTACCAGTTCAATTCCAGCGGTTGATACTGCGTCAGGATCCCCACCGTGTCGATGCCCGAATTCCGGCAATTGCTGAGCGTGAAATCGATGATGCGGTATTTGCCGCCGAATAACACGGCGGGCTTCGCCACATTCTTCGTCAGCACGCCCAACCGGCTTCCTTTGCCCCCGGCCAGGATCATGGCCAAACATTCACTCTGCCTCACAATACTCGCCCCCCTGCTCCTTTACCCGGAGTCCCGGACCTTCTGTCCGGTCCCTGCGGCGTGGGAAAAAGTCCCTGCTATGGTGCTTTTATTATACCATAAACACGGCTCCCACGGCGAACGGGACGCCCCTGGCACGGTAAATTTTGGGCAAAATCCTGTGGCGGGCACCGCCCCTGGGTTCGCCGGGGATGCCACAAAATGTCCTTATGAAAAGGATAAAATTCCTTCACATAAATACTCAATTTCTTTTACTGAAAGTTATGTTACACTTTGTTTCCAAGACTTGTGCCAAAATCATAAACTCGTGAAAAATCGTTGACATTTATGTCCACGGCTTTCTATAATGGGGGCATACACAACGAGTCTCCCATGCCGGTTTGCGCTGTTTGACGCTGTTTTCCCCGGCAGGGCAGGGGACGCGGCGAGAAACAAAAGGTGTACAGAAAAGGAGAAGAGAGACATGACTAGTTATTGGAAGAAATTATCGGGCGTGACCATGGCGGCCTTGCTGATGGCCGGCCTGGCGGCAGGCTGTGGCGGCGGGGAGAAGAAATCCGCCGGGAGCGACAAGGAATACGTCGTCGGCGTCAATGCCGAGTTGACGGGCAATGTAGCGAACTACGGCAAGTCCATGAAGTCGGGCTTTGAACTGGCGGTGGACGAAGTGAACAAGGCCGGCGGCATCAACGGCAAAAAGGTCCGGATCGTCGAAGCGGACAACAAGTCCGAGCCTTCCGAATCGGGCAACGCCGCGACGAAGCTCGTGACGCAGGATAAGGTCATTGCCGTCGTAGGACCGGCTACCTCCGGCGCGGTCGCCGCTTCGGAACCGATCCTGACGGGCGCCAAGGTGCCCTTGATTGCCCCGTGCGCGACGGCTCCGGAAATCACCGTCGGCAAGGACGGCAAGACGAAACAGTTCGTGTTCCGCGCCGCCTTCATTGACCCCTACCAGGGCGAAATCATGGCGAAATTCGCCAGCGAAGACAAGAAATTCAAGAAGGTCGCTATCCTGCATGACTCTTCCAGTGACTATTCCAAGGGCCTGAGCAAGGTCTTCACGGAAAAATTCACGGCCGCCGGCGGCACGATTACGGCGGACGAAGCGTTCCTGGCCAAGGATATCGACTTTAAGGCGGCCCTGACGAAGATCAAGGCGACCAATCCGGACGCGGTCTACATTCCGGGGTACTACGAAGAAGTCGCCAAGATTATCAAACAGGCCCGTGAAATCGGCCTGAACGTACCGCTGCTGGGTTCCGACGGCTGGGATTCCCCGAAACTGACGGAAATCGCCGGCAAGGCCGCGACCAACAACTGCTTCTTCACCAACGCCTACACGGCGGAAGACAAGGATCCCGGCGTCCAGAAGTTCATCCAGGCGTACAAAGCGAAATTCAACAAGGTTCCCGATGTCTTCGCCATGGAAGGGTACAACGCCGGCCTGGTCCTCTTCAATGCCTTGAAGACGGCCAATACGACGGACGGCACGAAACTGGCGGAAGCGATTGCCAAGACGAAGGACCTGCAGGTCGCCAACGGCAAGTTCTCCTATAACGAAAAGCATGACCCGGTCACGACGGCCCTGGTCATCGAATACAAGGAAGGCGTCCAGACGCTGGCCAAGAAGATCGGCTGAGTCCAGGACGGCAGTTTCCGGAAGGTGACCCGCGCGGATCCCCGGCGGAGAACGGGGAACGGGGCGGACCGGCCATAAGATTTGAAGCGTTACGCTTTAAAACAACGGGGTTTTAAGCGGTGGCTCAGGACAGGCGATGCCTGTCCCGGGCGCCGCTTTTAACAATATTTTATTACTTTATTTTTTTACAACTTCAAATGAGGGGAGGAATTTCTATGGAAGGGAAATTCAAGAGGTTGTCTGTCCTGGCGGCCGGCGCGGCGCTGGTCCTGGCCTTGGGCGGCTGCGACGGTTCTTCGGCTAAGGGGGACACGATCAAGATCGGCGGCAACCTGGAAATGACGGGCGGCAGCGCGAGCTACGGGATTTCTTCGAAGAACGCCATCGAGCTGGCCATCAAACAGCTCAACGAAAAAGGCGGCGTCAACGGGAAGAAGCTGAGCCTTGTCGTGGCCGACAACAAGTCGGAGGCGACGGAAGCGACGAACGCCATGCAGAAGCTGGTCACGCAGGACAAGGTCGTCGGGGTCATCGGCCCGAACTTGTCCAGCGCGGTGATCGCGGCCTCGTCGATCAGCGGCGGCGCCAAGGTCCCCGACATTACGCCTATGGGGACGAACCCGAGGGTCACCGTGGATGACGCGGGCAAGCTGAAACCGTACAACTTCCGCACCTGTTTCATCGATCCGTTCCAGGGCACGGTCATGGCGCGGTTCGTCCTGGATACGCTGCACCTGAAACGGGCGGCGGTCATGATCGACAACTCGTCCGACTATTCGAAGGGCCTGGCCCAGTACTTCGTGGAACAGTTCCAGAAGGGCGGCGGCACTGTCGTCGGCCAGGAAGGGTATATGCAAAAGGATACGGACTTCAAGGCCACGCTGACCAAACTGAAAGCGGCCGGCCCGGATTTCCTCTACATCCCCGGGTACTACCAGGAAGTGGGCATGATCGTCAAGCAGGCGAAGGAACTTGGCATGAACGTCGCCATGGGCGGCGGGGACGGCTGGGATTCGCAGAAGCTGGCGGAAATCGCCCTGGCAGGAAACTTGAACAACTGCTATTTTTCGAGCCTCTATTCGCCGGATGACGATTCGGCCCTGAACAAGGACTTCGTCACGGCCTATGAAAAGGAATACAAGACCAAACCGGACGTGTTCGCCGCCTTGTCCTACGATTCCCTGCTGCTCTACGCCAAGGCAATCGAAGCGGCCAAGTCGGAGGATCCGGCGAAGATCGCCGCGGCCCTGGAAAAACTGGAAGGCTTCGTCGGCGTATCCGGCCCGGTCAAGTTCGATGGACAGCACAATCCAATCAAAGCGGCGGTCATTATCGAGTTGAAAGACGGGAAACAGACCTTCCGCACCAAAGTCAATCCGTAAGGGCGCGCGGCGTCCTTCCCAATCCGACAGGCGCCGCGCGCGCCTGCCGGCCGGTTCATCCGGTTATCAGTGTATAAAGGAGTAATTTTATGGACTCAGGAATCCTGCATCAGGTTGTCCAGCAGCTCATTAACGGGGTCTCGCTGGGCAGTATCTATGCATTGATCGCCTTGGGGTATACCATGATCTATGGTATCTTGAAGTTGATCAACTTCGCCCACGGGGATGTCTACATGTTGGGGGCGTACATCGGTTTTGTCTGTACGTCCGTGCTGCACCTGTCGTTTCTGCCGGCCATCCTTGTGGCCATGGTCGGTACGGCGCTGGCCGGGATGATCATCGAGCGCGTGGCCTACCGCCCCATGCGGAACGCGCCGCGCATCGCCATCCTGATCACGGCTATCGGCGTCTCCTTCTTCCTGGAGAACGCCATGATTTTGTTCGCCTCGCCGCAGCCGCGGACGTTCCCGGCTATTTTCCAGGCGACGGTGTACCACTTCGGCGCCCTGGTCATCAACAGCCAGCAGATCCTCATTCTCGTGAGCTCCCTGGTCCTGATGGTGGCGCTGACCTACGTGGTGAATTATACGAAGATCGGCAAGGCCATGCGGGCTGTTTCCTTTGACGCCGACGCAGCGCGGCTCATGGGCATCAACATCGACTTCGTCATTTCCATGACCTTCGCCCTCGGGTCGGCCCTGGCCGGCGCCGGTGGCGTTCTGGTCGGCATCTACTACAATTCCATCGACCCGCTCATGGGCATGGTCCCGGGCATCAAGGCCTTTGTCGCCGCCGTCCTGGGCGGCATCGGCATCATTCCCGGCGCCATGATGGGCGGCCTCATCCTGGGCATTGTGGAGGCTCTCGTTTCGGGGTTCCTTTCTTCGACCTTCCGCGACGCGGCGGCCTTCGCCATCCTCATTATCATCCTGCTCTACAAACCGCAGGGCCTGTTGGGCAAGAACGTCCGTGAAAAAGTATAAGGAGAGACAGCTATGAACAGTTCACGCAAAGCAGATTTGAAAGCATTGGTTGCTGCCGCTGTCGTCTTCGCCGTTCTTTTCGGACTGCTGCAGGCAGAAATTATCGGACCGTTCTGGGAATTGAACCTGGTCCTCATCGGCATCAACATTATCCTGGCGACGAGCCTGAACATGATCAACGGCTATACGGGCCAGTTTTCCATCGGCCACGCGGGCTTCCTCGCCGTCGGTGCCTACGTGGGCGCCATTATGACGGTCAAGCTGGGCTTCGGCATCGTGCCCGCCCTGGTGGTCGGCACGGTGGCCGCGGGCTTTCTGGGCTTCCTCATCGGCCTGCCCACGCTGCGGCTGAACGGGGATTATCTGGCCATCGCCACGCTGGGCCTGGGCGAAATCATCCGCATCTGTATCCTCAACATCGACTACGTCGGCGGCGCGGCGGGCCTCATGGGCATTCCCCGCCTGACCACGTTCCCCATGGTGTTCTGGATTATGATCGCCATCCTCTTCTTCATCAAGAACTTTAAGAACTCCGCCCACGGCCGGGCCTGCCTGGCCATCCGCGAAAACGAGATCGCCGCGGATACCATGGGCATCGACACGACGAAATACAAGGTCATGGCCTTTACCCTGGGGGCGGCCTTCGCCGGCACGGCAGGCGTCCTCTTTTCCCACTACTTTTTCATCGCCCATCCGGCGTCCTTCACCTTCATGCGGTCCTTCGACATCCTGACCATGGTCGTCCTCGGCGGCCTGGGGTCCATGACGGGGTCCGTCACGGGCGCCATCGTCCTGACCTTTATTTCCGCCGCCTTGTCCGATTTCCCACAGTGGCGCATGATCATTTATTCCGTGGCCATGATCGTCCTCATGCTGTACCGGCCCCAGGGCCTCTTTGGCAGCAAGGAATTCTCCATCCGCATGTTCCGGAGTCTTAAGATGGGAGGGAAGAAAGCATGACCGATACCAAGCAGCACCTCCTCGACATGAAAGACGTTTCCATCGTCTTCGGCGGCCTCCGGGCCGTGTCGAATGTGAATCTCCATATCGATACGGGCGAACTGGTCGGCCTCATCGGGCCGAACGGCGCCGGCAAGACCACGGCCTTCAATATGATTACGGGCGTCTACACGCCCACGGAGGGCACGATCCACTTCGACGGGAACCTGGTCAACGGCAAAAAATCCTTCCAGGTGACCCAGATGGGCATGGCCCGCACGTTCCAGAACATCCGCCTCTTCGCGGACCTGTCCGTCCTGGATAACGTCAAGATCGCCATGAACATGCACATCAAGTATAATCTGCCCGAGGCCATCCTGCGGGTGAAAAAATATTTCCAGCAGGAAGACGAAGTGACGCGCCGCGCCATGGACCTGCTGAAACTCTTTCATCTGGACGGACACGCCGACGACCTGGCGAAGAACCTGCCCTACGGCGCCCAGCGCCGCCTGGAAATCGCCCGCGCCCTCGCCACGGAGCCGAAACTGCTGCTTCTGGACGAACCGGCTGCCGGCATGAATCCCCAGGAAACAAAGGAACTCATGGAGATGATCCGCTGGATCCGCGACAATTTCCATATCGCCATCCTCCTCATCGAACACGACATGGGCCTCGTCATGGGCGTCTGCGAACGCATCTACGTATTGGAATACGGCTTCTGCATCGCCTCGGGCACGCCGGACGAAATCAGGAAGAACAAACGGGTAATCAAGGCCTATTTGGGCGGGGAGGCATCGTAAAATGGCAATGCTGACAGTAGACAACATCGACGTGTTTTACGGGGCCATCCACGCCATCAAGGGCATCAGCCTCACGGTCCGGCAAGGGGACATCACGACCCTGATCGGCTCCAACGGCGCCGGCAAATCGACGACGCTGCATACTATCTCGGGCCTTTTGAAACCGAAAAACGGGAACATCACCTTTGAGGACGAAGACATTACGGGCATGGCGCCCCACAAGATCGTGGGCAAGGGCCTCGTGCAGGTCCCCGAAGGGCGGCATGTCTTCGCCAACATGACCGTGGCGGAAAACCTTGAAATGGGCGCCTACCTGCGCAAGGACAAAGAGGGCATCAATCAGGACCTGGCTTCCGTCTTCACCCGCTTTCCGCGCCTCCTGGAACGGAAAGACCAGGTAGCGGGCACCCTGTCCGGCGGCGAACAGCAGATGCTCGCCATGGGCCGCGCCCTCATGAGCCGGCCGCGCCTCCTCCTGCTGGACGAACCTTCCATGGGCCTCGCGCCCTTGCTGGTCCAGGAAATATTTAATATAATTAAAGAGATCAAGGAAACCGGCACGACGATCCTGCTGGTCGAACAAAACGCCAAAATGGCCCTGTCCATTGCCGACAAGGCCTACGTGCTCGAGACCGGCCGCATTTCCCTCGAAGGGACGGGCAAGGAGCTCCTGCACAGCGAAGCCGTACAAAAAGCCTACCTGGGCGGTTGAACCGCCGCCGGTTCAGAAGGAGGAAACAACATGGCAACCCTGGTGAAAGACATCATGACGAGAAACGTCGTCACGGTCAATCAAAACAGCACCCTCTTGGAATTGAAGAACCTCATGTACGACCACGATTTGCGCCGCCTGCCTGTCGTCAACGACGCGGGCCAGGTCGTGGGCATCGTCACCAATACGGACGTCAGCATGGCTTCGCCCACGGACGCGTCCACCCTGTCCCGCTACGAGGCGAGCTACCTGCTCAGCCGCATTAAGGTCAAAGATGTCATGACCCACAGTGTCAAAACCGTCTACGACTCGGCCGGGCTGGAAGACGTGGCCGACATCATGTACCACGACCGCATTAATTCCGTTCCCGTCATGGACGACAACGGCAATCTGTGCGGCATCGTCACCGATACGGATGTCTTCCGCGCCATGGCGGAAATCTTCGGCGTCGCCCAGAACTCGACGCGCATTACCCTCGACGTGGAAGACAAGGCCGGCGTCCTGGCGGAACTGGCCAAACTGTTCTACGAACACAGCCTGAACATCATTTCCCTGGTGACCAGCGGCTCCAGCCAGCCGGGGCATAAGGAAATCACCATCACGGTCGACCTGAGCCAGGCCGGCATGGATATCATCGAGGACTTGCGCAAGGCCGAATACAATGTCATTAACATTTCGACGAGCAAAGTGCGGGGGAAAGAACATGAATGACGCCTATACGGTCGGTATGGTGGTCCGCATGAAAAAGGCCCACCCCTGCGGTTCCGACACGTGGAAGATCACCCGCGTCGGCGCCGACTTCGGCCTCCAGTGCTGCGGCTGCGGCCACCACGTCATGTTGCCGCGGACCAAGTTCGAGAAGGCCGTCCGCGCCGTCGTGACGGAAGGCGAAGCGGCGGAAACGAAGTAACCCCGCCAGGGATCCGCGCGGGGCCGCCGCGGCTCCCGGAACCAACGGGAACTTCCGCCAAAACAGGATATGGATACGAGCCTGCGCTGCCGGCCCGGGAAAATCCCGGTGCCGGCAGCGTTTTTCGCGCGCCCCCGCGGCACCTGTTCCCATTGCCATGCCGTTGTGTTATAATACATTAGTTAAGGAAAAATTGACGGGCCGCGGGGACAGGACCTCTGCCCCGGCGGGCCGGAAGTCGAAAAATAAAGGAGAGATTGTTGTGAGTACCAATCTGGATGTGGGCATTGTCGGCCTGCCGAACGTCGGCAAAAGCACCCTGTTCAACGCCATTACGAAAGCCGGCGCCGAAGCGGCGAATTACCCGTTCTGCACCATTGAGCCGAACGAAGGCGTCGTCGCCGTGCCGGACGAACGGCTCGACGTGCTGGCGGAGATGTTCCACAGCAAAAAGATTACGCCGGCCATTATGCATTTCGTCGACATTGCGGGCCTTGTCAAAGGCGCGTCGAAAGGCGAAGGCCTGGGCAACCAGTTTCTCAGCCATATCCGCAACACGGACGCCATCGCCGAGGTGGTGCGCTGCTTTGCCGACGACAACATTACCCACGTCGAAGGGAGCATCGACCCCGTGCGGGATATCGAGATCATCGACACGGAACTGTGCCTGGCCGACATCGACACGGTGGAAAGCCGCCTGAACAAGGTGGCCAAGCTGGTCAAGGCCCACGACAAGAAGGCCATGGCCGAAGAAGCCCTCCTGCGCCGTCTGCGGGACGAGCTGGAAAACATCGTGCCGGCCCGGCGCCTGGAATTCACGGAGGACGAACAGGCCCTTCTGGAGGACCTGCACCTGCTCACGAGAAAACCGATTATCTTCGTGTGCAACGTCGCCGAAAGCGAGGCCGCCGACGCCAGCGGCAATCCTTACGTGCAGGCCGTCCGCGCTTTTGCCGCCAAAGAGCGCGCCGAAGTCGTCACTATTTCGGCCAAGGTCGAAGCGGACATCGCCGAACTGCCTGACGACGAAGCGAAGGAATTCCTCGAAATGGAAGGCATGACCGAATCGGGCCTGAACCGTCTCATCAAGGCCAGCTTCCGGCTGCTGGGCCTCCAGACCTATTTGACGGCCGGGGAAATCGAAAGCCGCGCCTGGACGATCAACATCGGTACCAAAGCGCCCCAGGCCGCCGGGAAAATCCACACGGACTTTGAAAAAGGCTTCATCAAGGCGGAGATCGTGTCCTATGACGACCTGGTCCGCTGCGGTAGCAAACAGGCTGCCCGCGAAAAGGGACTCGTCCGCCTCGAAGGCAAGGACTATGTCATGCAGGACGGCGACGTCGTCGAATTCCGCTTTAACGTATAAGGGACAAGACCGGGACGGGCGCGGCGCGCCCGGCAGGCCAGCGGCGCCGGCGCGGCGTCCATCCAGGCAGGTTTCAGGGCAGCAGGCGGTTCCCGGGGTTTCCGGACCGGCTGCTCCCTTCGTCTTTACAGGGGAGAGATACCATGTTCGATACCCATATGCATTGTGAATTTTCCACGGACGGCAAGATGACCTTTCCCGAGGCGCAGGCAGCGGCCCGCCGGCTGGGCATCGGCATCATCCTGACGGAACACTGGGACTACGACTTCCCCGGCCACGAGGACTGGTTCCGCTTCGACTGCGACGAATATTTCCGTCGCAACGCCCCGTACCGCCGGCCCGTGCGGGAGGCCGGTCCTGCGGACCCGCCGGTCCTGCTGGGCCTCGAACTGGGCCTCCAGCCCCACCTGGCTGAACGGGACGACGGGGTCCCGGACGGCGGACCCTTCGACTACGTCCTCGGTTCCATCCACATGCTGAACCGCAAAGACCTGTACGAAGCCGACACCTACGCGGGCCTGACCCGCGGGCAGGCCCTGCGCCAATACCTGGAACAGGCCATCGCTTCCGTCACGAACCACGACAACTTCGACGCCCTGGGCCACATCGATTATATCTGCCGCTACTGGCCCTACGCCGAAAAGAACTTCCTCCCCGGCGAGGAAGCCGCCTTGTGGGACCGCCTGTTCCAGGTCCTGATCGACAAGGACAAAGCCCTGGAAATCAACACGCGCCGCCTCGACGACCCCGCCGCCGTCCGTGCCCTGCTGCCCCTCTACCGGCGCTATGCCGCGCTCGGGGGACGCTGCTGCACCCTCGGGAGCGACGCCCACGAAGCGGCCCACGTCGGCCGCCGCCTGGCCGCCGCCGCCGACATTGCCGCCGCGGCGGGACTGGACATCGTATACTATGAGGCGCGCCAACGCCATCTCGACAGAATAGAAGGTTAGTATGGAAAAAAGAATGACTTCGGGCAATTCCATGAAACTCCTCGTGGGGTTCATGGTGCCCCTGATCATCGGCAACATCTTCCAGCAGATGTACAGCATCTCCGACGTGATCATTGTCGGCCGGACCATCGGCGTCAACGCCCTGGCGGCGGTAGGGACCGCCGCGCCGCTCTTCATGCTCTTCGTCATGATGACCATGGGCCTGGGCAACGGGTTCACGGTCCTCGCCGGGCAGTATTTCGGCGCCGGCAACGAGGAAAAACTGCGTCACAGCGTCGCGACGAGCGTCCTTCTGAGCGTCCTGGCCGTCCTCGTTTTCGATCTCATCGTCTATGTGACCCTCGACCCGGCCCTGCGCTGGCTCAACGTGCCGGCCGAACTTTACGAGGACTGCCGCGCCTACACCCTCATTGTCGCCGAAGGCCTCTGGGCCATGATGGCCTACAATTTTCTCTCGGCGCTCCTGCGCGCCCTGGGCGACAGCAAGACGCCCGTGGTCTTCCTTATCCTCGCCACCATCGTCAACGTCCTGCTGGCCCTGCTTTTCATCCTGGTCTTCCACTGGGGCGTTCCCGGCTCCGCCTACGCCCTCGTCCTCGCCCAGGCCTTCAGTTCCCTGTTGTGCTTCCTCTACATCCGCCGGCGCCTGCCTATCCTGCGCCTGACGCGCGCTGACTGGAAATGGGATCCCGCTTTCGCCCTGGCCCACCTGCGCATCGGCCTTCCCATGGCCGTCCAGTTTTCCGTCATCGGGCTGGGCATCCTGCTCATCCAGTCGGTCACGAACAACTTCGGCGCTGAGGTCATTGCGGGCTTTACGGCTGCCACCCGCGTGGAACAGCTCGCCATCCAGCCCATGGCCTCGTTCGGCATTTCCATCGCCGTCTTTACGGCCCAAAACTTCGGGGCCCGGGAATTCGGACGGATCCGCGACGCGGTCCGCAAATGTTCGTTCTTGGCCCTGGGATTCGCGCTCTTTATGGGCGTCCTGATCTACTTCGGTGGGGAACACATCGTCTCCGTGTTCGTCGACCGCTCCGAAACGACGGTGGTGGCGGCCGCCCGGGAATACCTGCACTACACGGTCGCCTTCTATTTCTTCCTGAGCCAGATCTTCATTTACCGCAGCACGGCCCAGGGCCTCGGAATCGGCTGGGTACCTCTCGTGTCGTCCGTGCTGGAGCTCTTTATGCGCGCCGGCGCCGCCGAAATCCTGGCCCTCCGCTGGGGCTGGGGATATACGGGCGTCTGCTTCGCCAGTCCCATCGCCTGGATGGCCGCCTCGTCCTTCACCTTCGCGGCCTATCACCTGCTGATGAATGTCTTTGAAAAACAACATCGGGAGGGAAAACTCTGATTCCGGCGGGCGAAGGATTCCCCTCCTGTTTTCCTCGTTTCCCCGTCCGCGCGACGTGTCCCCGCGCGGTGTCCCCCTTGCGCAACGCGCCCAGGTGTGCTACAATGGACACGGTTCCAGACCGGAAGGCATCGCGAGAGTTTTACCGGGTCCCCTGGAAACCGCAAAATACTGTCTATATCGCTTGGATCCCTATGACCGAGACGTGACGCCATAAGCGGGCTTTCCGCGCATCCGTTTTCGGGTGCGCTTTTTTGTTGGCGGGGGCAGGACGCCTGCCGGACGAGGGGGCGGTCCGCTGTTCCGTTGGCCGCTGTTCCAATGGCCTCTGGCTGCGGGCCGCGTACCCGCTGCGCGCCTCCCGGTCCGGGACATCCGAGCCGTGACAAGGGAGGCTGTTTTTTTATGTTGCAGGTTGTGAAGACGACGGCGGAACTGCGGGAACTGGTGCGCCGCGTGAAGAAAGAAGGACGGACGATCGGGTTGGTGCCGACCATGGGAGCGCTGCACGAAGGCCACGCGTCGCTGATCGCGGCGGCGCGGGCGGAGAACGACTTTGTCATTGTGAGCGATTTTGTGAATCCGACGCAGTTCGGGCCCACGGAGGACCTAGACGCCTATCCGCGCACGTTCGACGCCGATTGCAGGCTCGCGGAAGCCCAGGGCGCCGATGTCCTCTTTTGCCCGACACCGGCCGAAATGTACCCCTCCGCCGAGGACACGTGGGTCGAAGTGACGGGGAACATCACCAAAGTCCTGTGCGGCCGCACGCGGCCCATCCATTTCCGGGGCGTGGCGACGGTGGTGACGAAACTCTTCCACCTGGCCCAGCCAGACCGCGCCTATTTCGGCCAGAAGGACGCCCAGCAGGTGGAAGTCCTGCGCCGCATGGTCAAGGACCTCTTCTTCCCCCTGGAAATCCGGGAAATGCCCATTGTGCGCGAAGCCGACGGCCTGGCGAAAAGCTCCCGCAACGTGTATCTGAAGCCGGCGGAACGGCAGGCGGCCCTCGTGCTGAGCCAGTCCCTTTTCGCGGCCCAGCGCGCTTTCGCGGCGGGCGAGCGCCGGACGGATGTCCTGGTCGGGCAGGTCCGTCAACAGATTGAGGCGGAACCCATGGCCGAGATCGACTATGTGGAAGCCCACGCGCTGCCGGAACTGACGGCGCCCCATGCGGTCCTCGACGTGCCGCACCTGTTGGCGGTGGCGGTTCGATTCGGGACGACGCGGCTCATCGACAACGTCATCCTGGATCCCCGGACCCGGTGATCCGGGCGGACAGCCGCCTCTGGCGAAGGGACGCCGGCCGGATCCGGCAGCAGGAAAACGGTAAAGAAAGGACGCAGCAACGATGCAGTACGAAATGTTTCATGGAAAGATCCACCGCGCGACGGTGACGCAGGCGCGGCTGGATTATATGGGAAGCATCACCATCGACCGGGATTTGCTGGATGCCGCCGGTATCCTGCCCGGGGAAAAGGTGCAGATTGTCAACAACAACAACGGCGAACGGCTGGAAACGTATACGATTGCCGGCGAACGGGGCAGCGGGGTAATCTGCCTGAACGGGGCGGCAGCGCGCAAGGCCCAGGTCGGCGATACGGTCATCATTATCGCCTACGCCCTCCTGACGCCGGAAGAAGCAAGGACCCTGGAACCGAAGGTGGTCATGGTGGATGAACACAACCACGCCCTCGGGGACATTGGCCGCGAACAGGCCGGCCAGACCGAGGCGGAGGCGCGGCCGAAGGCCTGAGGGGAACCCCGCGCGCCGCAGGGCGCCGGGCAGCCTTGGAAAGATGGACAATGTAACATGCGTTACATTGTGGTAAATTTTACGGGAATCAGCGGAAAGGGATTGACAGCCTACGGCGATAGAAGTAAAATAAACGTAATTTCAAAAGCAAATCTAATGACGGGAACGAGTACATCGTTGCGGTAAAGCGCAGAGAGCCGGCGTTTGGTGGAAGCCGGAGTTTACGGACGGTCGAAAATCCTCCCCGAAGAGAAGCGCTGAACCTATTAAGCGTTTCCGTGTTTCCCCGTTACCGGAATAGCGTATGTCAGTACGCGAAAGAGAGCCTGCCCTATGGGCGGGAACCTGGGTGGTACCGCGGATTAGAATCCGTCCCTCGCGATGCGGGGGACGGTTTTTTTTATGGCCCGCGCCCCGTCGATAACACAGCATACTCCGAAAACACAGAGAGATAAAACAAGAAAAGGGTTAGGGAAAGA
>ULTE01002704.1_pt1 | contig 20195 bp, 16 predicted proteins | sample 1957401 | NCBI WGS metagenome assembly ULTE01 (sample SAMEA4835728, study PRJEB28245) | human gut metagenome | biome: gut microbiome; material: fecal sample | place: Denmark | collected 2008 | reverse complement strand
GGCCCGCCGCAGCGACCTTGCCATTTTGCCGGAAATCTGGACGACGGGATATTCCCTGGGGCACCTGCAGGAACAGGCCGAAACCATGGACAGTCCCCTGGTCCGGGAACTGCGAACCCTGGCCGTGCGGACCCACTGCAGTCTCATTCCCGGCTCCCTGCCGATCCGCTGGGATGACGGCAGGATTTACAACACGGTCCTGGCCATCAACCGGGAAGGACGGATTGTCAGCAAATACGGCAAAGCCCACCTGTTCGGCATGTTCAACGAGGAGCAATTTTTTGCCTCCGGCGACCGCTTTGATGTCTATGAGCTGGATGGCGTCCGATGCGGGTCCACGGTCTGCTATGATATGCGGTTCCCTGAACTGTACCGTTATCTGGCCCTGCGGGACGCGCAGCTTCTGGTCGTGCCGGCCGAATGGCCCGAACGGCGTGGCTTCGCCTGGGATATCCTGTGCCGTGCCCGCGCCATTGAGAACCATTTGTTCGTTGCGGCAGTCAATGCCGTGGGAACTTTCAAAAAGGATGTCTTTTACGGACACTCCCGCCTGGTCGATCCCAACGGCTTCGTCCTCGCCGAGGCCGGGAAAGGCGAAGAAATCGTCTACGCCGACATGGATCCCGCCAAGAGCGAAGAGACGCGCCGGTACCTGAATTCCCTGCAGGATGTCCGGCTTCGTATTTCCGTTCCTCCCTTCGCCGGGGAAAAGGAGGCGCAACGATGAAAACGACACACGTTCCCTTCCCCCTGGCGCGGCGTTTGCGCCGCGCGGCCGCCACTGCCTTGGCGTTCCTCCTCGTGGCGGCAGCCGGAACGGTTCTGGCTGCCGCCACGATTCCGAAGGACGTGTCCTACCTGCTGGGCATGTATTATGGTTCCGGATCCGCCTTCCTGGTTCGTGAAAACGGGGGAAAACTGGAACTGGTATACCACTTTTCCGATACGGACCGCGATTTCAGTGGCGGCAACACGTTCCCCCTGATCAAGGTCCATTTCGATTCATACACCCTGACGGAAGCAGGACCGCTGCTGCGCGCGGAAGCACCCGTCAAATTCGAACGGGACGCCAATGGGTACGGCGTCTTGTGCCGCGTCGGAGGCAAGAGCTTCAACCGCCTCTTTTTCCCCGGCCAAAACGGCAAGACCTTCTTTGTCGATGCGCCGGCCGACGCGGACGACCTGCGGACCGCGGCGGAGCAGGCGGAGGAACCGGCCCGGCTGCGGCAGGGAACGGCATCGGCCCTCGTGGATCTGCAGAAGGCCGTACCGTCTCTCCACCTTGATTTGCGGTACGCCACGGACCGGAATCTTTTCCGCCGGCCGCTCCACCAGAACGGGGACAAGGCCTATGCCGCGCCCGAAGTCGCGGCAGCCCTGCAGGACGCAGCGGCCCGTCTGGCCCCGCAGGGATACGGCCTTGTTGTGTACGAAGCCTACCGTCCCTGGTATTTGTCCAAGTACGCCTACGACTTGCTGCCGGCTGATCGGAAAGGCATGCTGCCGCCCCCGAAACAGGGGGAGGACCGCAACACAGGATGGACCGTTGATGTGGGCCTCTACGACCTGGGGAGCGGGGAGGCTCTGCCCATGATCAGTGACTTCGACGAAGTGTCCCTGCGCCAGTACCCGGCCTATCCCGGCGGGACGACGGAGGAACGGCGCCTGCGGGACCTGCTGGCCGACGCGATGCGCCGCGCCGGGTTTCATCAAGGCGACCAGGAATGGTGGCACTTTGTCTTGGGAGAGGGAAACGGCGCCGCCCATTTGAATATCCCCTATGGGAAACTGCCTTGACAAACGGCTCTTCCGTGATACTGTATAAACGACACCAACAGAAAAAAGGAGATTGAGCATGAACATTTACGATACGGCCAATGAACTGGCCAAAGAAATGCGCGCGACCCGCGAATTTTCCGTTTTGAAAGAAGCCAAGGAAAGATTGGCTGCCGAGCCGGATACGAAAAATCTCGTGTCCCGCTTCCTGCAACTCGGGCAGGAAGTAGAAATCCTGAAATACCAGAAAAAAGACGTGCCGGCGGAAAAACAGGAAGAATTTGACCGCATGATGCGTACTTTGAGCCTGAATCCCCTGGCGGTGGAATACCTGAACGCGTTCCAGCGTTTCCAGCTGATGTTCCAGGACATCTCCAAGACTATTACGGACGTCGTGAAGGAAGTTACGGACTGAGGGCAGCCGGCAAATGATGCAAAAAAAGGAATTGGCAGTACAACTGAAAGCCCGGACGCAGGGAGACGTACGCATTGATGAGTCCATGTCTCTCCATACGTCTTTTAAGATCGGCGGCCCGGCCGATGTCTTGGTCATCCCGAAGGTGGAACAGGACATTGCCGCCGTCCTGGCCTTTGCCAGGGAAACGGAAACGCCGCTGACGGTACTCGGAAACGGGTCAAACGTCCTGGTTCGGGACAAGGGAATCCGTGGCATAGTCCTCATTCTGGGCAATACGCTCAAGTATGCCCGCCGCGACGGGAGACGGTTTGTCTTCAGCGCCGGCCTGAGCCTGGCGGCGGCATCGCGCCTGGCGGGCGAAGCAGGGCTGACGGGCCTGGAATTCGCCGTTGGCATCCCAGGCAGCATCGGCGGCGCCTTGTACATGAATGCCGGAGCCTACGACGGGGAGATGAAGGACGTGGTCGTGTCGGCGCGTCTGCTGGAGGAGGACGGGACGGAACGGACCGTCCCCGGCGCGGAACTGCACCTGAGCTACCGCCATTCGCTCCTGCAGGAACAGCACGCCATCGTGCTCGACATCACAACGGAACTGTATCCCGGGGATCGGGATGCCATCCAGCGGAAAATGGAGGATTTCAGCCATCGCCGGACTTCCAAACAACCGTTGGAAATGCCGAGCGCCGGCAGCACCTTCCGCCGTCCCGCAGGTCATTTTGTGGGCCCCATGATTGAAAAAGCCGGCCTCAAAGGCTTCCGTGTCGGCGGGGCCGAAGTCTCCCGCAAGCACGCGGGCTTCGTCGTCAATGCCGGCGGCGCGACCGCGGCCGACGTGCTGGGATTGATTCGCCATATCCAGGAAACGATTCGCCGCACGGATGGCGTCGACCTGGTGCCGGAGGTTTTGATCCTCGGCGAGGAATGAGTGAATGACAATGAACAATAATGTCTACGACCTAATTGCCGAGTTTTACGGGAACAGCAGTGGCTGGGACGAATGGCTGTCCCAGCGGTACGCGGAGACGTTCATCCGCCTCGAGGCCTACCGCGGCCAGTCGGAAGCGGATCTGTACGACAGCTGGTCTGCCATTGTCACGCTCCTTGTCTACTGCGGCAACGTCTACATCAAAATCGGGGATATGCGGAGCGATGATTTTACGGACTGCATCGCCTGGTGCAGCCGAAACATCGGGGATTTCGAACCAGGCTATGAGTCTGTCTCGAAACTCCTGACCGTCTGGTCGCGCCTGCTCCGTTTCCTGAAACAGCGTCACGCCATTACGGATGACACGGGCGCCGATAAATGCCGCGCCCTTATCCTGGACGACCGGCGGCATAAGCTTCTGATCCAGGAGGACGATGGTTCCATCCGTGAAGACCTGCTGCCGCATCGCCTGCAGCCGGATACGGATTTGAAGTCCAAAGTTTTTATCGACATGGACAATTACTTGGAAGACCTTCTCGACGACATGGAAGAGTATTACCGGAACCCGACTTTCCGCCCGGAACTGGATACGGCTACGGCCTACTGCTTCGGCCTGGCCTATGACCTGCGCGATTTTCAGCATGTGGAGGGAACGAAGGAAGAAGACGCCTTGTGGGAATACTTTTTCTTCGACTACCATCTGTTGAGCAACGGCAAACGGCCGGTGGAATTTTTCGCGGAACAGTACCGACCGGAACCGGACGAGGACCCGGGCCGGACCAAGGCCGTCCGTGACACGATGGACAGTCTCCTGTCGGCGCGCTTTGTCCTGCTTTGGGACGTGCGCAAGGACAAGGAAAACTACGGCTGGTACTACTGCAAGGACTTCCTGTCCGGGGACATCCTGTACCTGTCCCTGCCGATCGACGACGACTTCGACACGCAGGATGTGCTCTTTGCCGGCCACGCCATGGACAACGGAAACATGGTGTTTTCCTACCTGCGTGGCCTGAAGATCACGCGAGGTGCTGCCGTCCGGATCAAATACATCTGCGGGCAGCTCCAGAAATGGTGCGCCATTGCCCATCCGGAACAAAAGGATATCGAAGCTTTTTTGCGCGCCCATGCGGGGGTCGTCCAGATTGCGGCGGCGAGATTCAGTATGCCCGATGATACGGTCTACTCTTTCCCGTATGCGACCGAAATCGCGTCGTACGAGCGGCACCGGCCGGCGGAAGAAGGGGACGTGGACAACGCCCTGGATGTGTTGTGCGACATGACCTCGTTCGGTGTGGCTAATGCCGAACGGGTCAAAGACCTGTGGAACGACTTTTTGGCTACGGACGGGGCACGGGAGAACTTTCGCCCGGACGCGTCCCCGGAAGAGTTGTTCAGCTGGGCCCTGGCAGCACTGATTGCCTACACGGACCTGAACGACATGACGGAATTTCCCATTCCGGCCCGCAGCGCGACCTTCCGGGTCGCCCCGGAAACCATCCGCCGCCGGAGGGACCTCATCCGTGAAAGCTTGCGGATCGAGCCCTTTGACCCTCGGTATGTCAGCGACGCCGGCCTGATTACCATGGTCTTGAAAATCTGACCGGCGGACCACATGCCGGCGACCCGAAGAGAAGGAGGGAACTATGGTCTGTTCCTTTTGCCATCACGAATTTGACGAGGCCTTGACGGAATGTCCCTATTGCCATCGTATCGTGGAAAAAGACGCCCACAGCCTGACCGTGGAAGAACGGGAAAGTTTTGACGGGGCGACTATCGAAGTGGACGGGACGGTCTGCGGCGGAGAAGGCGACCGCGCGCGAAGCGGGGAATATCAGGAGCGCTTTGACGACGGCCCCGCAGGACGGGCGGACGATAAGGGAGAAAACAACGGCGCGGGACTGCGGATTCACACGTTCCACACCGGGAGCTTCCTGTTCTGGGCCCTTTTGGCTGTCCTGGCCGTGCTACTTGTCTTTTTCATCCTGCCGGCCTTTTTTGTCCTGGCCCTCGTGGCAGCGGCGGGCTTTTTCCTGTATCGGCTGCTGAGCGGATTTTAGGGAAAGAGGCGGAAGAGGTTCATCCTGTAGCCTTGAGTAATATCGATACACTCAAAACACCATCCGATTTTCTCTTCTTATTATGGAGAGGGAAACGGATGGTGTTTTTTAATATTTTACCCGGATTTCCAACTTTATATAGAATTTTTCACCTACATCTGTATCGTAGTTCCATAGTTTCGTAATAAAGATCAGAGGTTCAGCTTGGATACCCGTTCGTCTTAGAAAATTATGCACGGAACAAATTCCTTGGTCAAGGCATTTTTCAAAAGCTCCTTCAAACATATAAGTCAGATAGACGCCGGCTGGAATGGTTAAAGCGTTGCCAAGCACACCTTCTTGTTCGGTTAACAACAAGAATCGGAAGTCTGTACAGGACTTCAAGCCATCCAGCGACGCTACAGACGGAGCGCGAGGCAAAGTTGGAGAGAATCGGTCAGCAGTCGGGTGGAATATTCTTTAAAAATCAAATGAGAATTCAATAAGGCTTCTTTTAGGAAGCCAGTTAGGGATTTGGATTGTTGTTTCAAGCTTTGCTGGTAATAAATCCGGGGGCGAGGAATCAACATGATTTTTCCTGCCTTTTGCTGGAGGTTCTCCCCCAGCGTGAGCATGACTTGTTTCAAGGCTATCGTCTTTTGCTGTAGGGACTGTATTTGCTGTTCGTATTCTTCAATTCTGTCCTGTAGCATCAAAGTCAGGCGTTCCTTGGTAGGTTCGTCCGTATATTGCCGCAGCTGTTCCCCGTGGATATCCAGATTTCTTAAGGCGACAATCGTGGAAAAATAGAGAATCTGATCGCTACCGTAGAAGCGATAGCCCTTTTCATTCTTGTGTCGGGGCGAAAAAATGCCTCGATTGTCGTAGTAAATCAGAGTCTGTTTGTCAATCCCAAAAAGTTTGGCAAATTCAACGGGTGTAAAGTAGTTTTTCATTTCTTTCCTTTATGTTTGAACGTATTTATCAAATACAATATGAAACGTAATAATATAACTTATCATTAGTATATAGCAACTATATACTGATTGCAATAACTGTTTGTTTGTTGTTTAAAACGGCTTTGTTACAAGGGACGGCGGGGATAATTAAAAGCCTGATTCCCCCTGGGAAGGAGTCGTTTTGGTAAGACATTGATGTATTTAGACCTTTGTAACCTCTTGACTTTATAGCGACTATAAAGGGTAAGCTAAGAAAATCAAGAAGGGGGTGATGTTCTTTGCCGGAACTGCAAACAATACAACTGAACCAATTGTGGGAAAAGGAACAGGGATGGAACGCCAAGAAAAAAATTGGAAGAAAATTTGAAGACAGGGTGGAACTTGCATTCTGGAAAAAAATCGCTCCCTCGTATTCCGAACAATACAACCTTTGCCGCGATGTACCTGGGTTGATGGATCAGGTACTATCGATTATCAAAACGGGAAACGACATATTGGAAATAGGGTGCGGAACTGGCAACTTCACCATTCCGATGGCGAAAGTATCCCGTCATGTAATGGCTTTGGATTTTTCACCGGCCATGTTGGCGCAGCTCCATGTAGTTGCGGCCAAAGAACACATTGAAAATATCGAAACTGTATGCTCGAAATGGGAAACATATCAAGGGGCAGGTGAGGCGGATTTCGTAGTATCCGTGAATTCTCTGTATCGAATTTACGAAATTGAAGATGCCTTAAAAAAAATCAACCGATACGGCAAAAAGGGGTTCGTCATCATTCGCTCTTTGATTCATCCGTACTTCCATAAAATTTATCGTTCCCTGGGCATTACTTTTAAACATAACAATGATTATATGTTAATTCCCTTGTTCCTTTGGAATATGGGAATTCGTGCGGAGGTACAGTACTTTTATTATACCAAGCACTGTTATTATTCCACGCAAACGGAAATAGAGTCGGAAATGATTCGGAACCTCGGGGAGCTGACTTACATGAATTATAAGGAAAAAATGTGGCAACAATTCGAAGCAGAAGCACTATATGAAAACGGTCTGTATCGGTACGACTGTCAGCGAGCTGTGGAAATGATTACTTTTTCCCGGTAAAAAACGTTACGAATCACACGGTGGTAAAAAACGCAAAGAGCTAGGAGGTTGGAAAATGAAAAACAATTGGCGGAATTGGAAATTACAACGAAAGGCTATGCAATTTGCTATCGCCGGACTATCCACATCCATAGCCTGTACTGCGGCAGCTGCTGCTTCACCGCAGGCATTCGACCTCCCGACAATTACTGTCGAAGGGAGCCAATCCCATCCGTTGGCAGGAGGACTGGTGAACAAAACTGCCAATGTAGGAATATTTGGTCAGAAAGATGTATTGGATATCCCGTATTCGGAACAGAGCATGGCAGGAAAGGCAATCACCGTCTTTGGCAATCCTTCTGCGCCGATTCAAGGTGTCTTGGTCAATAATCCATCCATCCGCATCAGCTCGACGTCGCCGATGTATTCTGATTTTTCCATGCGCGGCATCAACATGAATGGAAATCATATGATGCTGAATGGAATCCCTAGCTTGTTTTACCAGTTTACGGAACCCCGCTCCCATTTCGTGGAACGAATGGACATTACATCCGGCCCGAATGCCGGTGTTAATGGGGTAAGCATGTCCAACAACGGGACAAACAGTGGTGCTACTCCTGCGCCGGGCACGATTAATGTCGTTACGAAACGGGCCGGTGACGAGGCAGTCACGCGCTACAGTCAGATCTTTTCCGGTCGCTCTGCCGTAGGCGAATATGTGGATGTCGGACGTCGTTTTGGAGAAAACAAAGAATGGGGTGTCCGTGTCATGGGTGAATATCTGGACGGGGATCTTTCCATCAAGAATGCCAAGGATAAGGAACGTAATCTTTTCGTAGATATAGACCATGAGGACAAAAACAGTTATACAAACCTGTTCGTAGGGCATTGGGACAAGCGGGTTTCAAAAGGTCAGCGTTGGTTTACCTACAATGGAGCCGGCAACACCTTGCCGACCGCGCCAGACAGCAAGACTGATTATGATTTCGACGGTACTTTGAAGTATATGCGCGGCTGGTTGTTTACGTTGAATCACGAGCAGAAGCTGACGGATCATGTGAAGGTCTTTGCCAATGTCGGCCATTCCTGGAGGACCGGATACAAGTACAATTCTTCTTCCAATTTGAAATTCGACGAAAACGGGCGGTTCGGCTCGGACAATGTATCCAATGCACAGCAAGAGGTGGGAAACAACACCTATGCGCAATTCGGACTGATCGGTGAGTTCAAGACCGGTGTGCTGCAGCACGAAGTGACCTTGGCGTTAGACCGGTCTTGGGCCAAATACTGGAATAACACCCACAACAGCAAAAAAGGAACTATTGGCGGCGATTTGTACAACGGGGTTATTTACGCCTCGGACTTTACGATTCCGGAGTTACGGAACCCGACGCTGCAGTGGGACGAAGTAAATACAGGCGTGACTTTGGGCGACTCCATGACCGTAGGGAAATGGAATTTCTTATTGGCAGGATCCCGCAAACACGAACACTTTAAAAATACGGTGAAGGGCGATTTGATTGAAAACGACAACGTGCTTCCGACGTACGGTGTCACGTATAAGCCTACGGAAAATGTTGCGATTTATGCGGGCCATACGGAAAGTTTTTCCCGTGGCGCTGTCGTTTCCAACGACGACAAATATGTCAACAAAGGAGAAACACTGGAGCCTTCGGTCAGCAAACAGAATGAAATCGGCGTAAAAATCAAGTCCAAGTCCGGAAATACTTTGACGACTTTGAGTTTTTTTGACATCGATCAGCAGAGCGTCATCGACCGAGAGTTAGGAAATGGTCTGTATTCCCGCGGCATAGACGGGCGGGAGCAGTTCCGTGGCATCGAACTTTCCTTGAATGGAAAACCTGCGAAAAAATGGACTTATACTGGAGGCCTGATGTATGTGAACAATGAACGGCGCAAAACGGCGGGCGGAAACCATGACGGAAAATTTGTAAACGGCGTTGCCAAGTTGAGTGGCGTCCTGGGTCTTGTTTATGAACCGGACGAAAAATGGTCTGCTATGACGCGTGTCATTGCCGTTGGCCCTTCTCATATCGATAATGCCAAGTCGCCTACCAGTGATACGAAGATACCCGGTTATTATACGTTGGACGTTGGCATAAACTACAAAACAAAGCTTGGCGAAACCAAAGCGACTTTTGCCGCAACGTGCTTCAACGTATTGGGAAGAGATTATTGGTTTGGCCGTGGGAGCTCTACCACTTTTGGCCTGTCGGCTCCGCGTACTTTCCTGCTTTCTGCGACCTTCGACATTTAAAGCTTAGATGGGATAAGAGCGACAGCCTGGATGATTTAAAACAGGAAGGGAGGAATAAGACCATGAAGAAATTTCGTAATTTGATGTTGGTCATTGTTGCCCTCCTTGTCGCTTATGTATTGGGAACGGCATACTTCATTCCCAGGTTCCAGCCGTCCGGGCCAGATCGTGAAATACGGTTGGCCTCGTCTCGGTATCTGTCTCCCGGACAAAAAGATCCCTATTATTCCACGGTTATTCTCATGACATGGGAACCGTTGGTTGCTATCTCCAACACAGGAAATCTAATGCCGAAACTTGCAGAGCGGTGGGAGTCCAACGCCGATAAAACGGTTTGGACTTTTACCTTGAAAAAAGGGGTGCGATTCCATGATGGCGTACCGTTTAATGCGAAGGCGGTATTGGCTAATTTCCAACGCTACCGCAACATGGGATACCGCCCTTCCACGTTTTACGGGTTCGCCATCGAACGGGTCTATCCAGGTTTGAGGAAAACCGAGGTGCTGGACGACTACACGGTCCGCCTGCATTTCAGGTCCCCGGTCCCCATGCTCATTTACCGGATGGCCGGTTGGGGAAGTGCGATTTTCAGCCCACAGTGCTTTGATGCCCGCACCGGTTTGTTTACAAAATTGGCGTCAGGGACGGGCCCCTTTAAGTTGGCGGAATGCAAGACCAATCAGTATACGGTTTTAGAGCGTAATGAGGACTATTATGGAGAAAAGGCGAAAGCAAAGCGCATTCGGATTCTGGTCATTCCGTCTCCCGAAGCCCGTTATTCGGCATTAAAGTCCGGGGAGATTCAAGGTGTTATCGATTTGGGCGGGCTGACACCTATTTTGACGGAGGAATTATTGAAAGACAGCCGCTTTGCATGTCACGCGCAGCAATCGACTATTTCCCATTACCTTTCGTTAAACGGAAACAAATTTCCGTTTAACGACGAACGGATGCGGAAAGCCGTCAATCTGGCCGTCGATCGGGAAGCGGTAGTCCGGCATTATTTCCGAAATTATGCGACGCCGACGAGAAGCTTACTGAACAGCACGAATCCTTTTACGAAAGTGTACCCGCCTCGGCACGATACGGAGAAGGCCATCCAGTTGGCACAGCAGGTGCTGCAGGGAAAGCGCGTACCGGTGCGATTGATCCTGACACAGTACGGTATGGCGCGATATCCGTACAAAGTCATTTCGGAATTTATTCAGGCGGAGCTTCGTCCCTTAGGCCTGGATGTGGAAATTGTCATGATGGATACGCAGATGTCCCGCAAGGCAATGAGCGACAACGAGTACGATTTGACAATCGGGACGCGGGGGCTGCCGAACTTGGATCCAACGTGGATTTTGCAAGAATTTTTTACTTCCCGCGGCGAGGTCAACAAAACGCTGGGATATCATAACGCCAACATTGAACGTTGGTTTGAAGAACTGGACCATACCTACGAACTCCCTAAAAGGCAGATCTTATATGACAATATCATCCAGGAATTGCTTCAGCATCCAGCTGTCGTTCCTTTGTTCGAAGACATGAATCTGGCCGTCCACAATAAAGCGGTAGAAGGATATCATGCGGTAGTGTACGGTATTACGTTAGATAAGATTCATTGGGCCAATCCGGAAGGAGGGGCGAAATGAAAGATTTCCTGTATTATGCATTGAATCGGTTGCTGCACTTGATCCCCTTTTTAATCGGCATCACTTTGGTATCCTTCCTGCTTGGCGTTGCGGCGCCCGGCGATCCGGCTGTCAGTGTCTTGACCATGGACGGGTCGTCGGAACCGACATTGCGCGAATTGGCGGAGATGCGGCAGAAGATGGGGCTGGATCAACCGGTCTGGGTGCAATATGTGCAATGGTTATCCAGGGCTGTCCAAGGCGATTTAGGAATCTCCTACATGACGCAGAAATCGGTATTGGCAGAATTGACAACCCGTATTCCAGTCACGTTTTATCTTTCCTTTTGCGCTCTCGGCTGGATTTTGTTGTTCGGGATTCCCCTTGGAGTCTGGCTCTCCCAATTTGAAAACACAAAAAAAGAACTGGCCGTACGGTTGTTTTGCCTGGTGTTGATTTCCGCCCCCGGCTTTTGGTTGGGAATTATCTTCATGCTTTTATTCTCTGAACACTTGCAGCTTTTACCGGCTTCCGGGTACGGGACATTCCGCCAGATGCTCATGCCGTCTTTTGTATTGGCTGCCAGTACACTCGGTGCTGTTATCCGGTTGCAATCCCTCTCGATTCGGGAATTGAGAGGGGCTGCCTATATTTTAATGGCCCGTGCCAAGGGACTGTCGGAAGATACGATTCTAATCCGTCATCTTTTCCCAAATGCGCTGATGCCTGTCGTGACTATGCTAGGAACCTTTTTCGGTTCTATTCTGGGTGGTTCCGTCATCATCGAAGACATGTTCTCCTTGCCCGGCCTCGGGAGTTACGTGTTGACGGCCATTTGGGGCCGCGATTATCCGGTCATTCAAGGGTATGTCATTCTCAGTGGCACCTTGTTTCTGCTATTCAACTATTTGGTTGATTTGAGTTATTATTTTCTGAATCCGGCTCTACGGAAAGGAGAGTAGGGAATGAAAACATTCTGGAGGCAAACGGGTAAGCTGTACAGGCTTTCCATCTTGTCTTTGCTTTTCTTTCTGCTGCTGGCTATAGTAGCGCCGTTTGCCGCTCCGTATAATCCGGACGCTGTTTCCATGCACGAAATCCTGCAACCGAGTACAACGGCACATCTTTTGGGGACCGATGCGTTGGGGCGTGATATTTTGAGCCGCCTAATCTACGGGACCCGTATTTCCGTATCGTTTGCGGCAGCGTCCGCTTTATGCACGATGCTCCTCGGGGTTACCCTGGGGATGGTTGGAGGATATTTCGGCGGTTGGATCGACAAGGCCATCCAATTTATGACGACGATGGTACAGGGCTTACCGGGTATGAGCCTTATGGTTGCCATCGCAGCCATCATGCCAGAAGGAAACTTTCGTTTGATTGTAGCAGTCACGCTGACTTCGTGGGCAGGAATATCCCGGATTGTCCGGAGCGAAGTGTTGCGGATTAAAAAGGAAAATTACATGGAAGGAATCCGTTGTATCGGCGGAAGTACTCTGTATATTTTGAGAAAATACGTTTATCCGAACGTTTTGCCAGTCATACTGATGTTACTGACATTACGTATAGGGCGTTCGCTCCTGTCGGCGTCCGCTCTTTCCTACCTGGGACTAGGCGTGACGCCGCCGACGGCCGACTGGGGCGTCATGATTAACGACGCCAGGACATATTTCCGTTCCTTTCCGCTGCAGATTATTGCACCGGGACTTGCCATTACGCTGTTTTGCATTTCCATCAATCTCGTCGGCGACGCCTGGCGGGAATATATCGGCCGCGACCGGGCCGTGGACTGGGAAAGGAGGCAGGGGAATGGATAAGACCTGCGCGGACCGTGTATCCGACATCGTACTGGAAGACCTTTCTGTTACCTTTCCCGTTCCCGGAGGTACGTCACAAGTATTGCGTCATGTATCCTATACGTTTTCCCACGAAAAAATAACGGCTCTGGTCGGGGAATCAGGAAGCGGAAAATCCATTTTGGGCGGCGCAGTTATGGGATTGTTGCCGCAAACAGCCGTGATTACCGGAGCGATTCGGTTTGATGGAAGGAACCTGGCTTCTTCCGAAACGGATTTTGCTTCTGTCCGTGGAAAACGGATCGGTTGGATTTCCCAAGAACCGGTTTCTGCCCTGGACCCCCGCATTCCGGTAGGCAGGCAGTTGACCGAATACCTACTGGAGAGCGGCCGGCTGGATGAACCCCATTGGAAAGAGGCGGCGGACCGCCAGTTGGAAAAGTTCGGGCTGTTACCGGCAGAGCGCGTACGGACTTCTTTTCCGCACGCTTTATCCGGCGGTATGGTGCAGCGGGTTCTTACCGCCATGGTTACGTTACCGGAGCCGGAATGGATTATTGCGGATGAACCGACCAAAGGACTGGATGCCTTCGTACGGAAACAGGCGGCGGAAAATTTCCGACGCCTTGCCAAGCAAGGTACGGGATTTATCCTTATCACGCACGATTTGCAGTTGGCGGCACACTTGGCTGACAATGTCTTAATCTTATACGCCGGCGAAGTTGTAGAAAAAGGGCCGGCCTCGGTTGTCATGCAACGTCCTGCCCATCCGTATACGCAGGGGCTGCTGCGCGCCCAGCCGAGTCAGGGGATGGAACCGATTCGCGGCGTTCCCCCCGACATGTCTAGAATCTCAGAAGGATGCGTCTTTGCGAACCGCTGCCCCATTGCCGATAAAATGTGTCGTGCACCGCATCCTGAAACATGGCACGTAACCAAGTCTGGAAGCGAGACGACTTGTCGGAAGACAGGGGGATGAACCATGGAATTGTTGCGGTTGAAAGAGGTCTCAAAAACATATGTCTCCGGCTTTTTCAAAAAGAAAAGACAAACCGTACTGCATCCGATTACCTTTGGCATTGACCAAGGGGAAATCGTCGGGATTGCAGGTGTAAGCGGAGCAGGAAAGACAACTATATTGAGGCTGGTCAAGGGCTTTTCTAAACCTGACACCGGTCAAATTTACTGGCATGGTAAATCGCTGGACAATCTTTCCCGAGAAGAACGGCTGGAATATAAAAGAAACATTCAAATCTTGTCGCAAAATCCAATTACGGCGTTGAATCCTCGTATGACAATCCGGGAGTCTTTGTGCGAACCTTTGTACGTGCATCACTTGCCGGAGCCTGAAAATTTAGAGGAAACCCTTGCAAAACTCCAACTGCGCCGTGAACTATTGGAACGATATCCACATCAACTTTCCGGGGGCGAACTCCAACGAATATGCCTGGGACGTCTTTTATTCCTACGTCCTTCCTTGCTATTGTTGGATGAACCGACTTCTATGTTGGACGTTTCCGTTCAAGCTCAAATCATGCAATTCATTTTAAGAATTTCCCAAGTGCGTCACATGGCTTGTCTGCTGATATCCCATGACTTGAATCTGTTGCGGGCCTGTTGTACGCGTATCGGTATCTTGCAAGAGGGACGTCTGTTGGAGATGCAGGAGACGCAAATTTTATTCAGTCACCCGAAGCACGAGTACACCAGAGAGTTTCTCCGTGCTTTTGAGGAATATTAAATTATGTTTAAGTTGGAGGTAGAAAGATGCAAAAGAAAATTTTGGCTGCATTGCTAACAAGCCAGCTACTGGCTTCCGCCGGTGGAGCAGTCCCAGTATGTGTAGCTTCTTCCGATACAGATGACAATTTGGGAAAATCTGCGGAATTGCAGGAAATCGTCGTTATCGGAGACCGGAACAAACAACGTGAGGTCCTGCCCGGGGATTTCGTATATACGAAGTCCCAGACAGGCTTTTTATCCGGAAAAGACACGATGGACATTCCGTTTTCACAAACAAACTTTACGGAAAAATCCATGACCTTGTTTACCGGTCCAGACAAGCCTATGGATGCACTCTTGGTCAATTCTCCTTCTGTTCGTCAGTCCGGATCTATTTTACACGGTGATTTCTTTTACCGCGGCCTCCGTACCAACGGAACCAACTTTTATGTAAACAATGTTCCTGGCGTGTTTACCCAGTTCAATACGCCGCTCTATCCTATCGAATCTTTGGAAATGATTTCCGGTCCGAATGTCGGCATTTACGGAACGGGTGTACAGTATGAAACCACGAATCCCGGCGGCATTATCAGCGTCAAGACAAAGGTCGCACCAGACAAGGGTATATTCGATTATACACAAACCGTGTCCGGCCGCGGTTTATTCGGGGAATATCTGGATGTCGGGCAGCGGTTCGGCAAGAATAAAGAATGGGGCATCCGCATTACGACGGAAAATCTGAATGGCAGAACGTCCGTGAAGGGAACGAAAATCAACGGACAGGGCATCTTCATGAACTTGGACCGTGAAACGGAACGTACGAAAGACAATTTGTTCACAGGGTATCGCAACATGGACATTCAGGGCGGCCTGCGCTGGTTTATCCTGGACAGTGGTGTGACACGTCTTCCTGCCGTTCCGGACGGCGCAAACGACTATTCCTTTGAAAATATGGTAAAGAGCACTCATGGATGGCTCGCCGTTTACAATCATGAGCAGAAACTCAATGATCATTGGGATACCTTCTTCAACTTTGGGATGCAACGGAATGATTTGGATCGGAACATTATGGCGAACGGCGGAAGCGGATACGTACTCAAGAATGATGGATCCTTTGCTGTAACAGCGAGACCCGGTTCCACACCTCAGGAATACTATTACTGGCAGGTCGGTACAACGGCACATTATAATACGGGCAAAGTAAAGCATGATATCACCCTTTCCTACAACCAGGCGTGGAGAAACCGCAAAACCGCCTATAACAACGGCAGCTTAGTAACTATCGGAACAGGCGATCTTTATTCCGGTATTGATCAATTCGCGCCTGCTCCTACGAAATTCAGCACCCGTTGGAACAATAAAACTCGTGTCAAGAGCTTCTCTGCCGTAGATTCTATGAAGTATGACAAATGGGACGTTATTGTCGGCATTCACAAACATAAAGCCGTTTCCAACGCTTACAAATACAAGAATGCGACGAGTGAGGAGTTGAATACAATCGATCGGGTTGCCACGGACGATACGAGCCCGACCTACGGCATTATCTACCATCCTTCGGAAAACTGGTCTCTCTATGCCAGCCACTCGGAAAACTTTGATGCCGGCACTGGAGTGAATACGACCTTTGAAAACTCCGGCGACGTCTTGCCTCCGCTGAAAACGAAACAAAACGAAATCGGCGTGAAATACAAAAAGAACGATTTGTTGTATACTCTGGCGCTGTTCGATATTAGGCAAGACAATTTGATTTCCGTCTACAAAACTGGTTATAGCAAGCCGTTCCAGTCGAAAGATGGGGAAGCACGGCATAAAGGCGTGGAATTCAGCGTCAACGGAAAATTAACGGATAAATGGAACATTTTGGGCGGTTTCTCTTACTTAGATGCTAAACAGGAAAAAACCACCAACGGCACTTTGAACGGAAAACGTGTCAACGGTACGAGTCAGAGAAACGCCGTTTTGGGACTAGAGTACAATCCGGACGAAAATTGGAGTGTTCTCGGCAGGGCAGTGTACACTGGAAAGACGCCTGTTATGAACGAAAAAATCTGGGCGGGCGGATACACCGTCTTTGATTTGGGTGTCACGCGCAAGACCAAGGTTTTGAATATCCCGACCGATTTGACGTTAATGTGCAACAATGTATTTGGCAAAGATTATTGGATGGTATCGCGCGGGAATCAAGTTTACCTTTCTCTTCCGAGAACCTGGATCTTTACAGCACAATTCCATTTCTAAGCAATCTATCCAGACAAAGCAAAAGGACAAGGGAGCAAATCCCTTGTCCTTTTTGTGATCTTGTTCGGTGCTGCCGGATAGGTTCGATTCTTTCCGGAATCCTTCACAATCCTTTATTTCGTGACGTCCCAGTCCTCGCCGGGAGCCTGCAGGATGGCGCCTTCGGCGGCAGAGGAAACGAGGGCGGCATAACGCGCCAGATAGCCGTGTTTGACTTTCGGCGGCGGGCATTTCCAGGCCTTGCGGCGTTTCGCCAGTTCCGCGTCGGACACCTTGACATTCAAAGTGCGGTTCGGGATATCGATGGCGATGATGTCGCCTTCTTCGAGGAGGGCAATGTTCCCGCCTTCCCGTGCTTCCGGCGAAATGTGGCCGATGCAGGCGCCGCGGGTCGCGCCGGAGAAGCGGCCGTCCGTCAGGAGGGCGACATCTTTGTCCAGGCCCATGCCCGCCAAAACAGAAGTCGGGTTCAGCATTTCGCGCATGCCGGGGCCGCCTTTCGGCCCTTCATAGCGGATGACGACGACGTCGCCCTTGTTGATCTTTTTGCCGCAAATGGCTTTGATGGCTTCGTCTTCGGAGTTGAAGACGCGTGCCGGGCCTTCGTGGACCAGCATTTCTTCCGCGACGGCGCTTTCCTTGACGACGGAGCAGTGGGGTGCGATGTTACCGGTCAGGACGGCAATGCCGCCGGTTTTGCGGTAGGGCGCTTCGACGCTGTGGATGACGTCGGGGCGGAGAATATCGGCGTCTTTGATGAGCTGGCCGATGGTCTTGCCGGTCACGCTCTTGCAGGACTTGACAATCAGGCCCAACTTGGACAGTTCCTTCATGACGGCAGAAATCCCGCCGGCTTCGTTCAGGTCTACCATATGGTGGGAGCCGCCGGGACTGAGCTTGGTCAGGTAGGGCGTCTTGTGGGAAATCTTGTCGAAGAGGGACAAAGGCAGGCGGATGCCCGCTTCGTGGGCAATGGCCGGCAGGTGCAGGGCTGTGTTGGTGCTGCCGCCGATGGCCATATCCACGGTGATGGCGTTTTTAAAGGCGTTCAGGGTCATGATATCGCGGGGCAAGACTTGCTCCTTGACAAGCCGTACGACGGCTTCGCCGGCCTTTTTGGCCAGACGGGCCCGGTCTCCCTGGTAGGCGGCAGGAATGGTGCCGTTTCCCGGCAGGCCCATGCCGAGGACCTCTGTCAGGCAGTTCATGGTGTTGGCGGTGAACAGGCCGGCGCAGGAACCGCAGCCCGGACAGGCACATTGCTCGATGTGGGTCAGTTCGGCTTTGTCGATCTTGCCGGCTTCGAAACGGCCGGCTGCCTCAAAGGCCTGGGAAATGGAGATGTCTTGGCCATTGTACCGGCCCGGAAGCATGGGGCCCCCACTGCAAAATACGGTGGGAATGTTGACACGCAAAGCCGCCATGAGCATGCCAGGCACGATTTTATCGCAGTTCGGAATCATGACCATGCCATCGAAGGCGTGGCCGTTGACCAGGGCTTCAACGCTGTCCGCAATGAGCTCGCGGCTGGCCAGGGGATATTTCATGCCCTCGTGACCCATGGCGATTCCATCGCAAATGCCGATGGCCGGCACTTCAACGGGAACGCCGCCGGCGGCCAGGATGCCGTATTTGACAAACTTCGCCTGGTCGTCCAAATGGGCGTGGCCGGCAATGATGTCATTCTGGGCGTTGACTACGGCGATCATCGGTTTCTTCATGTCCTCTTCCGTAAAGCCCAGCGCGTAAAACAAGGACCGGTGGGCGGCGCGGGTGGACCCTTTTTTGACTTGATTACTTCGCAAACTACACATGTAAATCCCTCTTTCCTGTCTCTTTGCTTTGTCTTTTTCTAATGATGGGCCCCGTTTTGTCACGGGTACGCGACTTACATTGTAAAAGTTTTGCCGGGTCCTGTCAAACGAAAGGGCCCTTCTTCCGTACGGCAGGGAAGAAGGGTCCTTGATTTGTAAAAAAAGTATCATCTTTTCGGAACGGAGTCCAAGTGGAACAGGTCCTGTGGAACGACACGAGCTTCCAGGGCCTCCTTAGGGATTTTCGGCGCTTTTTTCGGCAGCGCGCCAATGGTCGTGTCCATGCGGAGGCTCACCGTATGGAGGATAGCCTTCAAGAGGATCATCTGCTGGTCCGCGGGGAGTTTGCCCTTGTTCCTACGGGCCGCGTTCTCCAGGATTACGTCGAACAGACGGTGCAGGCCTTCTGTCCAGTCAGCCGACAGGGCCGTGGGATAGCCGTCCTTGCCGACGGTCAGGAGAAAGGTCGTTCCCTCGAAAGCCGTCCAGAGACGGCGCCGCTCCGCCGGGGTCAGGTTTGACGCCAGGGCTTCCTGTCCCCACAGTTCCTCCTGAAAAAGGGAATCGGCGGTCAGATTCCGCAAGTGGACACGGTAGATGCGGTTCGCGTCGTCCCCGCCGGCCCGTTCGACCCCGAAAATCCGGTTCAGGATTTCCTTGCGGTTCTTGTCCGCCCCGGACGAACGTCCTGCGTCTTTTTGCACCATTTGGATCCATGTCCCGTCCGGCAGCTGCCGGTAGGCTCTCAGCGTATCCTGTTGGAGCGCCGCATAGAGCAGTATCTTTTTGCGGACCGGTTTGCTTTTTTGGGTTAAATCTTTCATGGTCAGATTGATCCGCATCTTGGCCGTTTCCTCCGGCAGGATGGCATCCTTTTTCCCCGCAGGCAGGGTTCCTGATTCGAATTTGAAGTTCCCTTGTACCCGTAAAATCAGGGAATCCAGCGTAAAGGTTCCCCCCAGCTGCTGGCTTTTGGCCTGATTCTGGCGGACCAGCGCATCCACCACCTCTTCCTGGGGCGAAGCGGGGCGGACAAGGGACGAATCCGGCCGTGCTGTGGCAGTGGCATCCGGAAGGGCAGACACATCTGCTCTCGAGGCAGCCGACACGGAGGCGGCAGGAGCCGCCGCAGCAAAGGACGGCGCCGCCCAGCTGGCCAGAAGGGCACCGCACAGGGCCAGCGTACGAATCCATGGTTTCATGATGAGTACCTCCTTTTTTCCTATTGTACCATATCCGGTGGAATCGCAAGGCGCTCGACGGGACAGGAAGCTGAACTTTCTGAACGAGTTTGATAAAATGTCACAAAAAATGAGCCGGATGCAGTAGAGGAAAAGAACGGTTCTGGTATATAATAAAGGCGAAAAATCATGTGAATGTCCCGGTGGGACGAATATGTTCCAGCCGAGGCGGAACGAGATTTCCTCACCCCATGGCAACGGGGGTGCCACGCTATTTTGGCAGACAGACGGGAGGTTTTACCATGCAGAACAAATTCACGAAATTGATGGGAATCCAATATCCGATTCTCC